>Ga0180121_10000139_pt1 | contig 26434 bp, 29 predicted proteins | sample AntDrymUQ5402106_2_FD_129676 | JGI IMG/M metagenome (GOLD analysis project Ga0180121, IMG submission 129676) | Polar desert sand microbial communities from Dry Valleys, Antarctica - metaG UQ540 (21.06) (version 2) (version 2) | ecosystem: Environmental > Terrestrial > Soil > Desert | place...
CCACCGATTCCCTCAAGTACTGGCTCGGTTCGGAACCTTCGACAGCGACACTCCCGCCCAAGGTGCCGCGAATGGGTTCCCGCCGGCCATGAACGCCATGTCGACCTTGGAGACGATCGTGGCCGACGAAGACTGGGGCTGAGCGGCACTATCCTGGGTGCATGAGCCTGGTGCGCCTTCTTGACGACCTGCCCACGTTGCGCGCGCCCGTGCTCATCGGAGCGTTCGACGGGTGGATCGACGCCGGGAGCGCAGCCTCGGCTGCGGCGAACGTGCTCGCCCGCGACGCCGATAGGCTCGCGACCACCGACTCCGACGCGCTCTTCGACTACCGCTCCCGCCGCCCCGTGCTCGACGTCATCGACGGCACGCTCAGTGAGCTCGATTGGCCGACGATCTCGATCGTCCGCAGGACCGAAGGTGAACGAGACCTGCTGGTGTTGCACGGGCCGGAGCCCGACTTCCGATGGAAGGAGCTCGGCGAGCAGGTGATGCAGGCGGCGGTCCGGCTCGGCGTCGTGCAGTGGGTGAGCCTCGGGGCGATCCCCGCGGCGGTGCCGCACACCCGTCCGGTGCACGTGTTCGGCACCGCCTCGAAGCCGGGACTCCTGCACGACGATGTGGAACAGGGCCCCCAGGGGCTGCTTCGGGTGCCGGCAGCCACCCTCTCGGTGATCGAGATGGCGGTCGCCGGGGCGGGCATCCCCACGGTCGGCTTCTACGCGCAGGTGCCGCACTACGTGGGCGGTCAGTTCGCGGCTGGGGCGATCGCGTTGCTCGAGCAGGTGGGCCGGCACCTCGGCGTCGACCTGTCGCTCGGTGACCTTCCCGACGAGGCGCTGGCGCAGCGGCAACGCCTCGATACCGCCGTCGGAGCCGACGATGACGCCCGCGAGTACCTGCAGCGCCTGGAGACGATGGTGGGCGAGGAGCACGTGCCTTCGGGCGACGAGCTCGCGTCGGAGATCGAGCGGTTCCTGCAAGGGGAAGCCGGCGGCGACGGCCCCCGCCTCGATTCCTGAGAGGGCGGCAGGGTCGGCGCGGTTCGGTTCGGCGGCTCAGGACCGGACGAAGACCGCATAGCCGGCGAGCAGCACCGAGATCTCGACGAACTGGTTCGCAGCGCCGAGCTGGTCGCCGTTGACGCCGCCCACCTTCCGACGGACGATCGCGATCGACGCGACGGTCATGAGGGTCGCAACGACGACCGGCACCCACGCGTGACGGCCGAACCCGACGAGTGAGAGCGCGCAGGTGAGCCCGGCTACCACCCAGCCAGACGCCGACGGCGGGCCGGCGGGCGTGGCGAGGCTGCCGGGCGCGGGTGGGAGCGCCCGCATGAGCACGAGGGAGCTCGCGCGGCCGAGCACCATCGCCGGCACGAGCGTGCGCGAGAAGGCGCTGAGGCTCATCGGTGCGAGCGCGGCGAGCTTCGTCGCGAACGCCACCAGAAGTGCGACGGTGCCGTAGGTGCCGAGACGGCTGTCGCGCATGATGCGGAGGCGGTCCTCGGGTGTGCGGCCGCCCCACAGGCCGTCGGCAGCATCGGCGAGACCATCCTCGTGGAAGGCGCCGGTGGCGAGCACCATCGCAGCCACCGCTCCGATGGTCGCGAGCTGGGTGTCGAGCCAGGGCGTGAGGGCCCAGCGCGCGCCGATGCCGACCCCGGCGACGAGCACTCCCACGAAGGGGAATGCGCCCACCGCCCGCCGCAGGTCGCCCTGCTCGAAACGCACGCGCACCGGCAGGCGGGTGAGGAACTGCACCGCCACGCCGAGGAGCCGCATCCACTCGCGCGGGCGACCGACGAGGGTGGCGGGGCTCACGCCAGACCCCACTCCTCGAACGTCGCCACGTCGGTCACGGCGGCGGCGGCCAGGCGCACGATCGGCACGGCCAGCAGCGCTCCACTCGCCTCGCCAAGCCGGAGGCCGAGATCGAGCAAGGGATCGAGGCCGAGCTGCGCGAGCAGCAGGCGGTGCCCCGGTTCCGCCGACCGGTGCCCGGCTACACAGTGGTCGAGCGAGCCGGGCAACGCCGCGTGCAGCGGCGCGACCGAGGCCCCGACGACGAACCCGTCGAGTACCACGGGCATCGAGCGTCGGCGTGCCTCGACCACCGCGGCCGCGATCGCGACGAGCTCCGCACCGCCGACCTCGCGCAGGACCTCGAACGGCGCGAGACCGTGGGCGCGCGTGCGAGCCATCTCGACCACCTCGACCTTGCGAGCCAGCCCGTCGTCGTCGACGCCGGTGCCGCGTCCGGTCCAGCCAGGGGAGTCCCCTCCGAACAGGGTCGCGCAGACGGCTGCGGCCGCGGTCGTGTTCCCGATGCCCATCTCGCCGAACACGAGCAGGTCGGCGCCCTCACCCGCCGCCTGTGCCACCGCTTCGCGGCCGGCTTCCACACACGCGTCGAAGCGCTCGGGCGTGAGCGCGGTCTCGACCATGATGTCGCCGGTCGGCTCGCCGACCCCCACGTCGACCGTTCGCAGGCGAGCGCCTATCGCTCGCGACATCGCGCTCGCGGTCGCGGCGCCCGCGTCGAGCGCGGCGAGCATCGCCTTGGTCACGCCGGCCGGGTATGCGCTCACCTCGGCCGCCGCGATGCCGTGATCGGCAACGAAGACGACGACCGCCGGATGATCGACCGACGGGCGGCTCGTTCGCTGCCAGCCCGCGAGCCACACCGCGACCTCGTCGAGGCGAGCCAGCGCGCCCGCCGGGCGAAGCACTGAATCGGCCCGGTCGCGCACCGCGGCTCTCGCATCGACGTCGGGCTCGGGAAGGTCGCCGAGCAGTGGCTCGAGCGTGTTCACGCGAGCAGGTTCCTGGGGTCGGCTTGCACCAGGGGCAGCACGCGGCCGGCCACGACGACGAAGGCGCGCTCGGCGCGATCGGCGAAGGCGGCGTTCACCCTTCCGAGCACATCGCGATACGCGCGAGCCAGCTCGTTCATCGGCACGATGCCCCAGCCGACCTCGTTCGTCACGACGACCGTCGGCGCGGACCGGGCGGCCGCAACTGCAGCGGCCGCGTGAGCGAGCTCGACGACCTCGTCGGGCCCATCGCCCGCGCCGAGGCGGTTGGAGGTCCAGAGCGTCAGGCAATCGACGATCGCGAATGCATCGTCGGGAAGCGCCCCGATCGCGCCGACCAGGTCGAGCGGTTCCTCGTGCGCGACCCAGCTCTCGGGTCGCTCGCGCCGGTGTCGGTCGATGCGGGCGCGCATCTCGTCGTCGAGGCCCTCGGCCGTCACGATCACATCGACCGGGCCCTGCCACTGCGAGGCGAGCTGTGCGGCCAGGCGCGACTTCCCGCTCGCAACCGGACCGGTGAGCAGCGTGAGCGCCATCAGTAGTCGATGCCCCGCTTGGCCACGATGCCCGACTCGAAGGCATGCTTCACGTTGCGCATCTCCGTGACCGTGTCGGCGACCTCGACGAGCGCCGGGGGTGCGTCGCGACCGGTGGCCACCACGCTCACGCGCTCATGCCGCCCGGCGATGGCGGCCACCACGGCGCCGGTCTCGATCCAGCCCCACGTCATGGGGTACGTGACCTCATCGAGCACTACGACCTCGTGCGTGCCCCCGGCGAGCGCCGCCTCTGCGGCAGCCCAGGCCTCACGTGCGAGACCGGCGCTCGCCTCCATGTCCTCGGAATCCCAGCTGAACCCGTCACCGACCGCGCGCCAGTCGGCGCCGAGGCGCTGCAGCATCTCCTGCTCGCCCGATCGCCAGTCGCCGGACTTCACGAACTGCACGACGAGCACGCGCCACCCGCGAGCGAGTGCGCGGAGCGCCACGCCCATCGCCGCCGTGCTCTTGCCCTTGCCGTCGCCCGTGTGCACCAGCACGAGCGACCGGGCGTGCTCCAGCGAGGAGGTGTCAGGACCGGACGCCGGCGGCTCGACCGTCACGGCCGTTCGGCTCCCTCGACGGACACGACCGGATCACCCCCGGCGTTGCGCCGCACCGGCACGAGCACGTGACCGGAGCCGTCGACGGGCACCAGGCGCACCGAGGCGCCGAAGAACTCTCGCACCACCTGCTCGGTGAGCACCTCGGTCGGAACCCCTTCGGCCACCTGATTCCCCTCGTGCAGCACCAGCAGGCGATCGGCGAACTGCCCCGCGAGCGAGAGGTCGTGCAGCGCGGAGATGACCGTCACCCCCCGGTCGCGCCGAAGGGTCTCGATGAGCTCGAGCACGTCCTGCTGGCGACCGACGTCGAGCGAGGTCGTCGGCTCGTCGAGCAGCAGCAGCGACGGTTCCTGGGCGAGGGCTCTCGCGACGAAGACGCGCTGCGCCTCGCCACCCGACAATGACGCGACCGCCCGGGTCGCGACGCCGGTGAGATCGAGCGCCGCCACGACCTCAGCCACGGCCTCGCGGTCGCGACGGCCGATCGATCCGAAGTAGCCGATGTGCGGCGTGCGCCCGAGCGAGACGTAGTCCACGACCGTGACGCCCTCGGGCACCGTCGGCTTCTGCGACACCACGGCGATGCGCAGCGCGAGATCCCGCCGACGCATCGTGGTCGCGTCGCGCCCGTCCAATCGCACGAACCCTCGGTGCTCGACCACGCCGGCGATCGCGCGGAGCAACGTGGACTTGCCGGCGCCGTTCGGTCCAAGCACACCGAGCCACCCCCCATCGGCCACGACGAGTGAGACGGCTCGCACGACCTCGCGCCCCCCGAGATCGACGCCCACATCGCGGAGCTCGAGGTTCATGCCGGCTTCCCCGATCGGCGTAGCAACAGCGCGAAGAACGGCGCGCCGATGACGGCCGTGACCACGCCGATCGGCAGCTCGCCGGGCGCGACCACCGTGCGGGCGGCGAGGTCCGCCAGCACCAGGAACGCCGCGCCGCAGAGCGCCGACAACGGCACGATCCATCGGTTCGACGCCCCCACGACCATGCGCACGGCGTGGGGCACGATGATGCCGACGAACCCGATCAACCCCGCGACCGCGACCGCGGCGGCGGTCGCGAGCGATGCGGCGACGATCACCGCGAGTCGCACCCGCGCCGGCCGGAGCCCCAGACCTTCCGCCTCGTCGTCGCCGAGCCCCAACACGTCGAGCAGCCGCCCGTGCGCGAGCAGCACGGCGATGCTCACGCCCGCGTACGGCAGGATGAGCACGACGTCGTCCCACCCGGCGGTGGCGAGCCGCCCGAGGATCCAGGTGTAGACCTCACGCAGCGTGTCGGAATTCTGCTGCTGCACGAACGTCTGCACCGCCGTGAGGAACGAGGCGACGGCGACACCGGCCAGCACGAGCCCGGTCGTGGTTCGCCCGCCCATCGAGCCTCCGATGACGTACGCGAGCGCGACACCTGCGAGCGCGCCCACGAACGACGCGAGCGGAAGCAGGGGCGTGCCCGCAGCCGACGATCCGGCCGCGCCCGAGACCAAGGCGATGGTCGCACCGAGCCCGGCCCCCGCGGCCGCGCCCAGCAGGTATGGGTCGGCCAGCGGGTTGCGGAACGCGCCCTGGTAGGCCGCCCCCGACACCGCGAGACAGGCGCCGACGACGCACGCGAGCGCGACCCGGGGGGCACGGAGCTGCCACAAGATCGTGGACCGCTGCTCGTCGAGCCCTGCGTCTTCCACGAAGGGAAGCCACCCGAACAGCTCCTGCAGGACTCCGGAGACACCGAGGCGCACGGGCCCGACGAGCAGACCCGTGAGCGCCGCTGCCACCACGACCGCGAGCGCAGTCGTCACGACGACGACGCGCCGTCGCGGGCTCGCGCCGACGGAGATCGCCTCGACGGCTTGCACGCCCGCGGTGCGCGACGTCACGGCGTCCCGGCCTCCTGCAGGCCTTCGGCGACAGCACGCATGAGATCCACCACGCGGGGTCCCCACCGAGACGCGACGTCGTCGTTGACCTCGATCACCGATCCCAACGTCACGGCCGTCAGATCGCCCCACCCGGGCCGCTCCGACACCGTCACGGCGCTCTGGCCGCAGCACTGACCGTCGGCGAGCACGATCAGGCTCGGATCGCGGTCGACGATGTACTCCGACGAGAGCTGCGGGTATCCCGAGCCGGCGCCCTTCGCCTCGTCGGCGATGTTCTCCACGCCGAACATGGCGTACACCTGGCCGATGAACGTGTCGGAGGTGACGCTGTAATAGGTGTCGTCGAGCTCGTGGTACACGGTCGTGCCCGCGCCGTCGGGCGCCGACGCGACGATCTGCTCGACCTCGCTCCGCATGCCGGCGACGGCGGCGATCGCTTCGTCGGAATGTCCGGTCACGACGCCGAGCTGCTCGATCTGCGCGTAGGTGTCGTCGATCGTGGCCGCGGCCGGCTGCACCAGCACGGGCACGCCGAGCTTGTCGAGCCCCTTGACCACACCGCCGATGTCGTTCGCGAGCACCACGAGGTCGGGGCCGTAGGAGACGATCGCCTCGATGTTCGGCTCGAATCCCGACAGGTCGGTGGTCGGCACCCCTTGCGGGAAGTCGGACTGATCGTCGACAGCCTCGACCTGCTCGCCGGCGCCGATCGCGAACAGCATCTCGGTGGCCGTGGGCGACAGCGAGACGATGGCCGCCGGCTGCTCCTCGATGGTGAGCGGCCCACCGGGCGCCTCGACCGTGACCGGGAACGACGCCACACTCGGCGGTGTGCTCGTCGAACCGGCCCCTGGATCGGACTGGCCACAGGCGGCGAGCACGACCAGCACGGCTGCGGAGATGGAAGAAGAGAACCTCTTCCTCATGACACATCCTCCCTTCCGGAGGATGAGGAAAGACGCTCGGCGAGTGGGCGCCGAACGGACCGCTCCTCATCGCGAGAACGATTCCGCCGGCACGGGTCAGGCGACCTGGCTCGTCCCCTCGAAGGAGGCATCACAGCTGCGCGACAGCACCGGACTCTCACCGGACTTCGCTGATCACCGTGCCACCCAGGCAGAACCTCCCGGGCGTCAGCACGATAGCACTGCACGCCGGGCCGGGTCGCCCGAGGATGCCGCCGCGCCACGGGTAGCATCTCGGCCATGTCGAAGGCGCCCAGCGAGCGAACCCGCGTGCACCACCACCCGGAGCGCGCCGACTACGAGCGCACGACGATCCACGAGGTTCTCGACGAGGCGCTGCTCTGCACCGTGTCGTGGGTCGACGAGGAAGGCCGCCCGCGAGCTCTGCCCACGATCCAGGCGCGCATCGGCGACATCCTCTACCTGCACGGCTCTCGCGGCGCCCGTGCGTGGAAGGCCGTCGCCGCCGGAGCCGAGGTCTGCGTCGTCGCCACGATCGTCGACGAGCTCGTGCTGGCCCGGACCTCGCCCGCGCACTCCATGAACTACCGAAGCGCCGTGGTGTTCGGACACGGCCGCGAGGTGACCGATGCCGATGAGCTCTACGCTGCCGCGAGAGCCATCACCCACCACGTGCTGCCGGGACGCGAGCGAGACGCCGCCGAGCCCGACGAGGACGACTGGCGTCGGACGCTGATCTTCGCGATGGTGATCGACGAGGCGAGCTCGAAGGTCCGCACCGGTCCCCCGAAGGACGACGACGAGGAAATCTCGCTCAAGGTCTGGGCGGGCACCCTGCCCCTGCGCCTGGTGGTTGGTGAACCCACCGCGTCACCGGATCTTCGGCCCGGGATCGTCGAACCTTCGTACCTACCGCCGGATGGACAGGAGCTGCCGCGACCGTGAGCACCGAGGCCCCGACTCCTCGGACCCGTGTGCGCCGCCTTCCGGAGCTGGGGGTCTACGAGCGTGAGCGTGTCCACGCGATCCTCGACGAGGCCCTCTATTGCCACCTCGCGTGGGTCGGCGCCGACGGCGATCCGCGGGTGATCCCCACGATCCATGCGCGCATCGACGACGACCTCTACGTGCACGGGTCGGCCGCATCGAGCACGCTCCGCGCGATCAAGCGGGGACTGCCGGTGGCCATCGCCGTCACTATCGTCGACGCCATCAGGTTCGCGCGCTCGATGTTCGAGCACTCCATGAACTACCGCACGGTGATCGTCTACGGCACCGCCGAGGAGGTCACCGACCGCGACGAGCTCACGCGCGTCTTCGACGTGATCACCGACCACGTCGCGCCCGGCCGAAGCGCCGACGCCAGGAAGCCGAACGACGGCGAGCTGCGACAGACCACGTTCGTGAAGGTCGCGCTCGACGAGTGCAGCGCCAAGATCAGTGAGGGATTTCCCGAGGAGCCCGACGAGGACCTCGCACTCGACGTGTGGGCGGGCATCTTGCCGCTGCGCACGGTGGTCGGCGACGCGATCTCCGACCCGCTCCTGCGCGATGGCACCGAGACCCCCGCCTACGTCACCGATTGGCATCGCCCCGGCACCTGACCTCACTCGGCCAGGCGTGCGCGGCCCTACTCCATCGGCTGCGGCAGACGCACCACGAATCTCTCCAGGGCGGCTGCGGTCTCAAGCACGGTCAGCTCGCCCGTCGCAGCGACCGCGACGACCGCGGTCAGCTCGTCGTCGACTGCCTGCAGGTCGAGCCCGTTCCGATTCAAGAAAACGGTCATCGCGAGCAGCGAGACCTTCGCGTTGGCTCGCGCGAAAGGGCGCAACCGCAACAAGGCGAGGAGCAGGGCAGCGGCCTTGGGGATGACCCCCGGATAGACCTCGGCGCCTTCCGCTCGCCGCGCGGGCTCGGCGAGCGCCTCGGCGAGACGGCCGTGATCGGGAGGCACCTCGTCGGCGAGCTCACCGAGCTCCGCCCGGGCGATCGTCTCGACGTCGTCGGGGCTGAGGAAGCGGAGCGGGTCTACAGCTCCCCCAGCCGATCGAGCGTGCGTCGGAGTCGTTCGCGAGCCCGATCGGTGAACGCGTTGACCTCGGCCTCACGCCCCGAGCTCTCGAGATAGCCTCTCACGGCTCTGCGCAGATGCTCCTCCTCGCCGATCCCGGTCACTGTGGCCAGAAGGCGAAGCTGCTGCGTGACTTCGTTCGAGATGCGGATCGTGCGCTGCAAGCGGGCTCACACCTTTCGTGCGCGACGTGTGTCAGGTTCCATCTTCGTCGGCGGTGATGCCCGGGTCGAGCACCGCCAGCCTTTGAGCTCGGTTCGCGACTTGACCGATCACCGCCGGACCGGTATATATCGAACCGATATATCGTTTCACCCTATCGACCGCTCTCAGACCCGGAAGGACCGGCGCAACCAGATGCTCGAGCTCGCGATCCTCGGCCTGCTGAAGCAGCAGCCCATGCACGGCTACCAGCTCTCACGAGAGCTCGGCGGGTCGCTGGGTGGCTTCTGGCGGGTCTCGTACGGTTCCCTCTACCCAACGTTGCGTCGCCTGGAACGCGACGGGCTCGTCACGCCCGTGCCCGGGGAAAGCGGCGGCGGACGCCGAAAGGCGGTCTTCGGCATCACCGAGCAGGGCGAGCGAGCCTTCCTCGAGCTGCTGCAGGAGACACCGAACGACAGCTCGACCGAGGACACGAGGTTTCGAGTGCGGCTGGCGTTCTTCCGCTACTTGCCGCCCGAGACACGCATCAGGCTGCTCGAACGTCGGCGGGCCCACCTGACCGAGCGCTTGAGCACGATCGACGACTCGCTCCCCCCCGCGCGGGAAGGCGCCGACGACTACACGATCTCGCTCATCGAGCACGGCCGTGACGCCACGCAGTCCGACATCGAGTGGCTCGACGGACTGATCCAGAACGAGCAGACCCACACGACCACGAGAGACCTCGAACGAGGGGGCGCAAGGAGCCGTCGTACGGCGGTCCTCAGCAGGAAGGAGCACACCTCATGAGCACCGTCCGGATCGCGATCGTCGGCGTGGGCAACTGCGCGTCGTCGCTCGTGCAGGGCCTCACCTACTACAAGGACGCAGACCCGGCCGCCGACGTCCCGGGCCTGATGCACGTCGAGCTCGGCGGCTATCACGTCCGCGACGTCGAAGTCGTCGCCGCCTTCGACGTCGACGCGAACAAGGTCGGCGTCGATGTCGCCGAGGCGATCTTCACCGAGCCGAACAACACGATCCGCTTCAGCGACGTGTCACCGCTCGGCGTCACGGTCTCGCGCGGGCACACGCTCGATGGCCTCGGCATCTACTACCGCGAGGTCGTCACCGAGTCCGACGAGCCCGAGGCCGACGTCGTGCAGGTCCTGCGCGACACCCGAGCCGACGTGCTGGTGAGCTACCTGCCCGTGGGATCCGAGCAGGCCGACCGCTTCTACGCCCAGTGCGCGATCGATGCTGGGGTGGGGTTCGTGAACGCGCTGCCGGTATTCCTCGCGAGCGACCCCACGTGGGCGAGGAAGTTCGCCGACGCGGGCGTGCCGATCGTCGGTGACGACATCAAGAGCCAGGTCGGCGCCACGATCACCCACCGCGTGCTCGCGAAGCTCTTCGAGGATCGCGGCGTTTCGCTCGATCGCACCTATCAGCTCAACTTCGGCGGCAACATGGACTTCAAGAACATGCTGGAACGCGAGCGCCTGATCTCGAAGAAGATCTCCAAGACCCAGTCGGTGCAGAGCCAGCTCGAGGAGCCGCTCGACCCGAAGGACATCCACATCGGTCCGAGCGACCATGTGCCGTGGCTCGACGATCGCAAGTGGGCGATGATCCGTCTGGAAGGCCGCAACTTCGGCGACGTGCCCCTCACGATCGAGATGAAGCTCGAGGTGTGGGACTCACCGAACTCGGCCGGCGTGATCATCGACGCGGTGCGCTGTGCGAAGATCGCAAAGGACCGAGGCATCGGAGGGCCGATCATCGGGCCGAGCGCCTACTTCATGAAGAGCCCGCCCGTGCAGTTCAGCGACGAGATGGCCAGGGAGATGGTCGAGCAGTTCATCGTCGGCACCGACGAGGGCGCGAACGCCGACTGGAGCGACTTCTTCGACGCCACGCAGGCGTAGAGCGTTCCGCCGGGCTCTGGGCTATCGGACAGCCCCTCCCGAGGTGGGACTACCCGCGAAGGTCCATCAGCCGCTGCACGGGCTCGAGATCGAACGGCGTTTCCCCCGTTGTACCGAGGCCCACGATCAGGTGATGCGCTCCGGCCTCGAGGAACGCCTCGGCCTGATCAACCTCGTCGATGTCGATCAACACCGTGCGCTCGATCTCCTCTGGGTCGCGCCCCGCGCGCTCGCACCACTCGTCGAGCACGGCACTCTTGGCCGCGTACGTCTCGGGCGGGCCGAAGCTGTTCCACGCCTGCGCGTGCTCGGCGACCAGCCGCAAGGTGACCTTCTCGCCGCTTCCCCCGATCAGGATCGGCATCGGCGAGCGCACGGGCGGCGGATCGAGCTTCGCGAGACGCGCTTCGATCCGTGGCAGCGCCGCCTCGAGCGCGCGCAGCCGGTCGATCGCCGTGCCGAACTCGTACCCATACTCGTCGTAGTCCCGCTCGAACCAGCCCGCCCCGAGACCGAGGATCAGGCGGCCGCCGCTCAGGTGGTCGATCGTGCGAGCCATGTCGGCCAACAGCTCGGGGTTGCGATAGGAGTTGCAGGTCACGAGCATGCCGAACTCTGCCCGCTCCGTGTCGCACGCGATCGCGGCGAGCAACGTCCACCCCTCGAAATGATGCCCGTCGGGTCCGTCATACAACGGGAAGAAGTGATCCCACGTCCAGATGGAATCGACGCCCATCGCGTCGGCTTCGCGCCACCCACGGCGCAGGTTCTCCATCGAGGTCATCTGCGGATGGAACTGCGCACCCACCTTGAAGCGAGCCACGGCATCTCCCCCGTCGAGTCGGTGGGCCCGGTGCCCGCCCGTCGTCATCGACGCTACCGCAGCCGTCGGGGTCGGGGGGAAGTTCTGGACCTCAGCGGACGCGGATCGTGACGGCGGCCGACCAACGCGAAGCCCGGCCGAGCCCGACGTCGCGCATGCGTGCACGGAACCGGTACCGGCCCTTCCCGTCGCGGGGCGTGAAGTCGTGGGTGCTCGCCGTCACGCCCGCGCGCCAGCTCACCCAGGTCGCGCCGGGGCGTCGGACCTGCACGTCGTACACGCGGGCGCCCGCGGCGTTTGCCGAGGCCCACGTCACGGTGAAGGTCCTGTGCACACCGCCGGAGATCGGCGCCACCCTCATGGGCACCGAGACGCGCCCGCCCATGCCTTCATGGGGTGTGCACACGAACGAGTACACCCCGGCCGCCTCGAACGTGAACCACGTGCTCGACCCGCCGGGGCCTACCGATCCCGAGTCGTACAGCTCGAGCCCTGAGCTGTCCGTTGCCGTGTGGTGCGCAGGTCCCACGAAGTCGAAGACAACCGAGCCGCCTCGCCCCACGGGCACGGTCGCCGGGTCGAAGAGGAAGTCCGTCACGGCCACGTGCACGCCGTAGGGCGGCGGTGAAGGAGTAGGGCTCGGCGTCGTCGACGATGTGGGGCTGCCTGAGTCGGTTGGGCTCGTCGACGCGGTAGAACTTGGAGACACGGTGGGGCTCGGAGACGGAGTCGGGCTCGAGGAAGTCGACGTCGTTGAGCTCGTGGACGACACCGGTTGCCAGCTCGGGTTCCGCTCGTCGGTGGGGTGCGACGCCAGCGTGGTCACGCCACCGTTGGCCGGGTTCACGATCCGTAGCTGCAACCGGTTGGTGGTCGAGTCCACGGCGGCCACGATACGGGTGCCGTCGGGCGACCATGACGGCGTGTACACGGCGAGATCCCCCGGGTCGTACGCGACGCTGGAACCCGACCCGTCGACGGCAGCCACATACAGGTCGGGTGGCGTCGCCAGCAGCACGCTGGAGCCGGTAAACGCGAGACGGTCGTCTCCCGGCGCCCATGACGGATCCTTGGCGAACCTCGTGGGGACCTCAGGGCCGGCGAGCGGCACCACGGTCTGTGACTCCCCGGCCGGCGTCATCGTGTACAGGCGACCCGTGCCGTCGCGGTCCGACGCGAAGACCACCGAGGTTCCGCTGGGCGAGACGTCGGGCACGTAGCTCGCTCCCGCGGTCTCGGTGAGCTTCGTCACGGCGCCACCGCTCACAGGCACCGACCAGATCTCCTTCGGCTGCAGTCCTCCGCCGGGCACCCGGTTGCTTGTGTACAGCAACGTCGTGGACGAGACCCAGGCCGGCGCCGTGTCCTGGATCGCGTTCGACCAGGCCGTGACCGGGGTTGCATCGGTGCCGTCGGCGTCCATCACCCAGATCGCCCTGCACGACGTGACGCATGCCCCCGTGCGCACGAACGCGATGCGCGAACCGCCGGGCGACCATGACGGGTCGTCGTCATCGACAGCGTTGTCGGTGAGCTTCAACAATCCGTTGCCGTCGGGCAGGATCGAGAAGATCTCGAACTCGCCGTCTCTGTCAGACGCGAACGCGATCCGGCCGTTCGACGCGTTGACGACGGCGGTCGCGGGCGCGCCAAAGCCGGCCACCAGGAACGAGGCCAGCAGCGCCAGACCTGGCAGCGCCAGCAACACCCGTCTCATCAACTGCGTATCGGCCGGAGGCAGGGTGGAACTGGAGCCCGGCCCTACGATGACCGCGATGAGCTCGCGGACCCATCCCCGGATCGGCAGTCCTCGCGACGCGCTTCGACACCGCGACTTCCGGAAGCTGTTCGCGATGCGCATGGTGAGCCAGTCCGCCGACGGACTGATCCAGGCGGCGCTCGTCGCCTCGCTCGTCTTCTCGCCCGAGCGCGCGACCACGGCGGCGAGCTTCGCGCTCGCCTCGGCGATCGTGATCGTGCCGTTCTCGGTGATCGGACCGTTCGTGGGGGTCTTCATCGACCGCTGGTCGCGACGGCGCATCATGGTCGTGGCCCCGCTGGTGCGAGCGCTGCCGGTCTTCTTGGTGCTCGCGAGCCCGACCCGCCAGCCGGCGCTGTACTACGGAGGCGCGCTGTTCGTGACCTCGGTGAACCGGTTCTTCCTCGCGACGGCGCAGGCGGTGGTGCCGAGGCTCGTGCCGACCGAGGACCTGCTCGCCGCGAACTCGATCGCGACCGTGGGGGGCACGGTCGCGCTACTGCTCGGCGTGTTCGCGGGGGGCCTCGTCGCCGACGCGTTCGGCACGGTCGCGATCGTCTCGATCGCCGCCGCGATGTGGGTCGGCGCATCGCTCCTTGCGCGCAGCATCACGAGCGATCTGCGGCCGTTGCTGCTTCCGGAGTCAGACGCGCTGCTCCGACACCAGCTCCGCAGGGTGGCCGTGGAGCTCGCGGACGGACTGCGCCACATCGCGCAGACCCCTCGGGCCATCGGGCCCATCACCTCGATCGGACTCGATCAGATCGGCCAGGGCTTGATCCTGGTGCTCGCCCTCGTCGTGTTCCGCGAACGGTTCGACCAGGGTGTCGGGTCGTTCTCGTGGTTGATCGGCGCCGGTGGGGTGGGGGTGTTCGCGGGCCTCGCTACGATCGGCGCGCTCGACCGGCGCTTCGCCCGGGAGCACATCATCTCGGGTGCGTTCGCCGTGGGCGGCGTGGCCGTGCTGCTCGTCAGCCTGCGCGTCGCACCGTGGACCCTGCTGCTCGCGAGCTTCTTCGTCGGCCTGTCCTTCGCCTGGAAGAAGGTTCCCGTCGACACCATGGTGCAGGAAGCCGTGCCCGACGGCCTGCGCGGTCGCGTGTTCGCCGCCTACGACGTGGTGTACAACGTGGCGCGCCTCACCGCCGCGGTGATCGCCATCCCGCTGCTGCCGACGCTCGGCGTGCAGGGCTCGGCGGCGCTCGTCGGCGTCGCGTTCCTGCTGTGGGTGCCAGTGCTGCCGCGGTGGCTCGCGCGGGCACCGGAGATCCAGGTGCGGTTCGCCGAAGGTGCCCGGGCCGAGGAGTGGCCTCGGACCGTCGTCTGGGGCGGCGTCGAGGAACCGGTCGAGGTCGTTCGCTCCGCACTCGATGAGCGAGACGGAATGCGGGTGCGGCGGTTCCGGTTGTCACTCGCCGACGGCACCGTGCTCGACGTGAGCCGCGACGAGCCCGACGGCGACTGGCGCATCGACCGGGAAGTCGTCTGAGGGGGCTTCCATACGGCAACATACGTAGCTCTACTTACTTAGCCCAAGGTAGCTGGTTTCCCCGTTCCGAGGGTATTCATCTTTGCCAAGCCGGAGCGCACCATGTGCCTCGACACAACGGACCACGGCAGCGACGAGTAACCAGGACCGGAAGGATCGGACGGATGAACGAGCACCAGGAGCATCCCGCCGGCACCGTGAGTGGATGCTGGCACTGCACGAAGATCGCGTACGAGCCGAGCTGGTACGCCTCGCTCCTCACCTTCTCGCGGGTCGTCGCCGCCGAACGGATCGACGTCGCGCAGACCGTCAACACGTAGCCCGGGATCCCCCTCGCGGGCTCACGGAGGCCGGAGCCGGCCGGGAACGCGCCTCACGAAGGTGACTCCCGTGCCGACCTCCGGCCTTACCTTTGGGCGGCGTCGCGCCCTGCCCCGCCTCTGCTCGAAACAGCTTCCGGTCCCACCTGCTCACCGAGCACCGAAACCGAGGCCCGGCGCCTATGGACCGCCAACAGCGCGAGCCCCAGCCCGCCGGCCACCGCACCACTGATGAGGAAGCCGACACGCGCGCCCAGGTGCTCGCCGATCACGCCGGCGATCGGAGCTCCGATCGGGGTCGAGCCCAAGAAGACGATGCCGTAGAGGGCCATCACGCGCCCGCGTGCCTCGGGGCGGGCGCTGAGTTGCAGCATCGTGTTCCCCGTGATCAGGAACGCCATGATCGCGAAGCCCATCGGGATCATGGAAGCGCCGGCGAGCCACAGTGTGGGCGCGAGTCCGGGAAGCATCAGCGAGACGCCCGTGGCGACCGACCAGAGCGCGAGGTCGCGCATGCCCGGCTCCGGCACGCGGCTCGCCATGACGATCGCACCGAGGAACGACCCGACCCCGGCCAGCGCGGAGAGCAGACCGAACGTGCCGGCGTCACCGTTGAACGTGCGATCGGCGAGCAAAGGCACGAACACCGCGAAGTTGAACGAGACGGTGAAGACCACGGCCATCGCGAGCAGCGGGCGACGGAGCTCGTCGGTCGCCCACACGTACCGGATGCCCGCCGCGAGGTGGCCCCGATCGCGGGTCGAGCGCTTCTGTGGGTGCAGCTCCCCCGGGCGCATCGCGGTGAGGGCGATCAGCACCGCCGCGAACGAGAGGCCGTCGACCAGGAAGCACGTCGCGATGCCCGCGGTCTCGGTCTCGGTCGCGGTCGCGATCAGCACACCCGCGATCGCCGGTCCGATCACGCGCGAGCCCGTGAACACCGCACTGTTCAAGCTGACGGCGTTGCGCACGTGTTCCTCACCGACCATCTCGATATAGAAGCTCTGGCGCGACGGGTTGTCGATCGCCGTGACGATGCCGCTCGCGAGCGAGAGCCCGTAGACCATCCAGAGCTCGGCGAGGTCGGAGGCCACGAGCGCCCAGAGCACGAGCGCGACCACGCCGTACGACGCCTGCGTCAGCATCAGGATGTGCCGCTTATCGAAGCGGTCGGCGAGCACGCCCCCGTACGCGCCGAGCAGCAACACCGGCAGGAAGTAGAGCGCGATGTTAGTGCCGAGCGCCGTGCCGCTGTCGGTGAGCGTGAGCACGAGCCACGCGCTCGCGGTGAAGTTCATCCACATGCCGATCGCCGAGACGCCGTTGCCGATCAGGTAGAGCCGGAAATTCCGCGACGTGCGGACCGACGAGAACGTGCGGCCGATAACGGCGGTGATCCGAGGGCTCACGGTGCAGGCTCCGTGACACGGTCGAGGATGCCGGCAGCCCGCTCCAGCGTCGCGAGGTCGCGCGGGTCGAGGCGCCGCAGGCGCTGCGCCAAGTACCGATCAGACCGGCGTCGGACCGTTCGCATGAGCGCTCGCCCGGCGGGCGTGAGCTGCACCCACGACACCCTGCGATCGATCGGGTCGGGCGCACGCTCGATGAGCCCTTCGGCCACGAGCGCGCCCAGGATGCGGGTCACCGTGGGCTTGCGCACCTGCTCGTGGGTCGCCAGATCACCCGCCCTCATCGGTCCGTGGCGCTCGATCGTCGCCAGCGCCGCGAGCATGGTGGGCGAGACGCCGGCCTGGCTCTCACGCCGGAGCGTGCGCGACGCGCGGAACACCGACAGCCGCAGCTGCGACGCGAGGCCGGCCAGGTCGATGGCGGGGGGAGCGGTCGGCATGTGAGCCAGGATAGTTCACGTCGCTAACTAATGTCACGTCGGGTTCCGCCGCTACGCTTGACCCATGACGCGCGAATGAAACGCAGCCGCGTACGACCGGTTGCCGATCCCCATGACGCGATGGGGCGAGACCGTGCTCGGCTGGCTGAAGCTGGCCGGCGATGAGCGGGTGCTCGACGCCGGGTGCGGCACCGGCAAGGTCACCGAGAAGCTGCGAGCGAGGCTTCCTCGGGGGAAGTCGTGGCGCTCGACGGTTCCTCGGCGATGATCGAGCGGGCGCGCGAGCGGCTCGGCGACGATCGCTTTACCTACGTCGTCGCCGACCTGCAGGAGCCCCTTGGGATCGACGAGCCTGTCGACGCGGTGCTCTCGACCGCGACCTTCCACTGGGTGCTCGACCACGACGCGCTCTTCCGCAACCTCGCGCAGGTCATGCGCCCCGGCGCGCAGCTCGCGGCACAGTGCGGAGGCCAGGGCAACATCGCCTCGATCGAGCGGGCGCTCCGCGACATGGGTGAGGACTTCGCGGGACGCAAGCACTACGCAGGGCCCGAGCGAACGCGTGAGCGACTCGAAGCAGCCGGGTTCACCGACGTGCAGACCTGGCTGCACGACGAGCCCTCACCGATCCCGGCTGACGATCTCGAGAGGTACCTCGAGACCATCTGCCTCGGTGATCACGTTGTCGGCATGCGCGACGACGAGAGAGCAGCGTTCGTCCGCGAAGTCGCCCGGCGCATGCCCGAGCCGGTGATCGACTACGTGCGACTGAACATCCGGGCGCGCCGCGCCGATCTAGTTGCCCAGTAGTCCGTACCAGACTAGTCCGGCGAGAGCGCTCGCGCCGATGACGGGGAGCACGTTCCACTTGAGACGCCACAGGCCGACGAAGGCGGCCGAGGCGACCACGGCTGCGAAGACGTCGAGGCTCGACCAGATCGGGTTGGGCACGTCGAACCTCCCGAGCAGTCGCGTCGCCCCGACCGTCTCGAACAAGGTGGCGATCGCGAACGTGACCGCCAGGTTGGCGATGACGCCGACGACCGCGGCCGTCACGGTCTCGAGCGCCGCCGCGAGGCGGCGGTTCCCGCGCAGGCTCTCGATGTAGGGCGCACCCAGGAAGATCCAGAGGAAGCACGGCGCGAACGTGGCCCACACCGCGACGAGCGCGCCGAGGGTGCCGGCGACGAGCGGATCGAGCCCGGCGGGGTTCTGGTATGCGCCGACGAACCCGACGAACTCGAGCACCATGATCAGCGGGCCGGGTGTGCTCTCCGCGAGGCCGAGCCCGACGACCATCTGCCCGGGAAGCAACCAACCGTAGGTCTGGACCGCCGCGACGTTGACGTATGCGAGCACCGCGTACGCGCCGCCGAACGTGACGAGCGAGGCGCGCGAGAAGAACCAGCCCATGTCGGTGAGCGTGTCTCCGCCGCCTCGCCAGGCGGCGACGATCGCGATGGGCACGAGCCACGCGAGGAGGCCGGCCACGAGCGTGCGGGCAGCCCGCGTTTTCGACGGCATCGTGTGCGCGGCCCGAGGCGCGTGGTCACTGACGGCGATGCGTTCCTGCTGCTCGAGCTCATGCGCGACGCCGACCTCGAACAGGCCCGGGCGCACCGCGCCACCGACGAGCCCGATCAGCACCGCGGCGAGCATTGTGAGCGGGAACGGCACGTGCACCACGAAGATCGCGACGAACGAGGCGATCGCCACGCCGAGCATCAGGCTGTTCGCGAGGGCCTTCTCCCCGATGCGGATGGTCGCCGAGGCCACGATCGCGATCACCGCCGGTGCGAGCCCCGCGAAGATCGCGCCGACCCATGTCACATCGCCCTGTGACGCGAACAGCCACGACAGCCCGAACATGACGAAGACGCTCGGCAGCACGAACATGACGCCGGCGACGAGACCGCCCTTCACGCGGTGCAGGAGCCACCCGAGGTAGATGGCGAGCTGTTGCGCCTCAGGCCCCGGAAGCAGCGTGCAGTAGTTCAGCGCGTGCAGGAACCGCGCGTTCGAGACCCACCGCCGCCGCTCGACGATCTCGTCGTGCATGAGCGCGATCTGCCCGGCAGGACCTCCGAAGTTGATGAACCCGAGCTTCACCCAGAAGCGCGCAGCCTCGCGGAACGACACGCCGTGCTGCGCCGGCTCAGGCTGCGACTCGGCGCTCATCGCGGCGAGTGTAGGGGTGGAGCACACCCAGGTGGCGAGGTCGGTCCACCCGGTAGCGCACCGGGCTGCTTCGTCGATGTGCCTACGACCTCACGAGGCCGCTCTTTGACCGATGGCGATCAGCGCGTCCACGACTTCCTCGAGCGGTCTGCTCGCATCTATCTCATGCGTGGACGTCGCCCGCAGCGATGGCTCCACCGAACGGAGGTCGTCGAGGATGCGGTCGCGCTCCCCGGGGCCTTTGCCATAGTCGTTCGTCGTCCTGTGCGCGAGTCGGTCAAGGATCACCTCGACGGGAGCGCTAAGGAGCACGACCGCGTGGAACCGGTCGTAGAACTTTCCTTGGTTCGACATGCATCCTGACACGTAGAGGGAGTCAGGATGCGATGCGAGGAGCCGGGCGATCCGATCTTCCCGCCACAGCCACTCGCCCACGCCACCATCGACAGCAGGCGCCCACTCGCTCCAGTCGGGGGAGTCCGTGTCGACGACCTGGAAACCGCGTTGACCCAGCATGGACAGCGCCGTCGACTTGCCCGTGGCCGACATCCCGGTCACCAGCACCCTTCCCATGTCGCGATAGTAGCCGCGACCCTCGAGCCTCAAGCCACGTCAGCCCGCCCGCGCCGGCGGCGACTCACGAGCGGACGCTCAGATGAAGAGCGACACTGCGGCGTCACGCATCTCGGCGATCGCGGTGGCGGCGCCGATCGGTTCCTCGAGGCCCTCGAGCAGGTCGTCGGGCTTCAGGCCCAGCAGGTCCATCGTCATCTGGCACGGGATGAGCCGCACCCCGAGCTCCTGCGCGGTCGAGATCAGCTCCTCGGGCCGCGCGACCTGGCGGTCGCCTGCGAGCTTCTTGAACATGGCGGGCCCTGCGCCGGCGAAGTTGTAATGCGACAGCTTCGCCTTCTGGGCCGAGCCCGGGTTCATCGCGCTCATCATCTTCTGCATCCAATTGTCACCGGTGATGCGCACGCCCGGCTTCACGATCGCGAAGAGCCCCCAGAAGGTGAAGAACACGCTCGACTCCATGCCGCTCGCTGCCGCGGTGGTCGCCAGGATGGTCGTCGGCCAGATGCGATCAAGGTCGCCTCCCCACGCGATGATCGTCAGCTTGTTCTTCTTCTTGACGGCGCCGGCAGATGCGGCTTCCAGCGTCTCGATCCGAGCGAGCAGCTCCGCGTAGGTCGAGGCCTCGATGCGATCCTCGGTCGTCGCCATGACGATCAGACCTTCCGGACCAGGAAGCGGAACACGTCATCGGTCTCGCTCGACTCCACGAGCTCGTTGCCGCTGATCTCGGCCCAGCTCGGCACGTCTGACCGCGAGCCCGGGTCGGTCGCTAGCAACTCGAGCAGGTCGCCGCTCGCGACTTCCTTCAGGGCCCTGGCGAGCGAGACGAGCGGACCTGGGCAGGACTGTCCTTTGGCATCGACGACGACGGTGGGAGTCGTGGAAAGGGTTGCAGACACGGATGCACCTCCGGTGCAGTGATGGGCGGGGAAGGGTGGAAGCGTGGCGCTCAGGCCGGCCCTGCTCAGGCGCAACAGCAGATGCGATCGGGGATCATGGCCCCCACGATGCCGGCTTCGCGCGTGCAGATCATTTGCAGTCGCAACACAGTAGCGCAGGCGAGTGTTCCCGGACCAGCCGTGACCTTCTCGGATCTCGGGCACAGGTTTGCGGTGTGGACCGACAGGGCAAACAGCGACCAGTCAACCAAGGGGAGGACATCGTGGTCACCGTCGGTCTGTACGTGCCGCTGAAGGCGAAGCCAGGCAAGGAAGCGGAGGTCGAGGCGTTCCTCGAGGGAGGTCTCGCGCTCGTCAACGAGGAGCCGGACACGACCGCCTGGTTCGCGATCCGTCTAGGGCAGTCGGACTTCGCGATCGTGGACTTCTTCCCCGATGACTCGGGACGGCAGGCCCACCTGACAGGGAAGGTGGCCGAGGCCCTCATGGCGCAGGCCGACGACTTGTTCGCCGAGGCGCCGAACATCCAGCAGGCCGACGTCATCGCGGCGAAGCTTCCCGGCTGATCGGGCACGAGATCCGAAAGCGTGCGCTCTGCCGACCCGCGGAGGTACGCTGAGCATCACATGAAGCGCTGACTCCGAACGGACCCTGCCTGTTCCCGCCGTGATCGCGGCGGGCCGTCCCTCCGGAGTCGCCTCACGGCCCCTGCGTCGTCCCAGCTCACCGCTCGTTCCATCTCGAAGTCGCACGGTGGCCTCGTCGTGCTCGATGACGTATCGATCAAGGTCGGTCCGGGCTCGCGCATCGGCCTGCTGGGCCCTAACGGCGTCGGCAAGTCCACGCTGCTGCGGGTACTGGCCGGGATCGAGCGAACCGACACGGGTTCGGTCGAGCGCTCGCCCGATTCGCTCACCGTCGGCATGCTCGACCAGGAACCGGGGGGTCAGTCCGGAGAGACACTCCGTACGTTCCTGGCCCGCGTGGCAGGTATCGGCGCCGCCGCCGATGCGCTCGATACCGCCGCAGCGAGCATGACCAACAACCTCCGAACGATCGAGGCATACACAGACGCGCTGGATCTCTTCGATCGGCTGGGTGGCCATGACTTCGAGCATCGTGCCGCCTCCGTGGCCGCCGAGCTCGGCTTCCGCCGGCTCGATGACTCGTTGGATCGCCTGTCGGGTGGCCAGCGCACCCGAGCCGCGCTCACAGCCATCGAGCTCGCGCGCTTCGATGTGCTCTTGCTCGACGAGCCTACGAACAACCTCGATACCGAGGGGCTCGCCCGACTGGAAGCGTTCGTGCGCGCGTTCTACGGCGGCATAGTGGTGGTATCGCACGATCGAGCGTTCCTCGACGCCTGTGTGCGTCGGTTCGTGGAGCTCGATCCATTCACGCGGCGCGCGACCGAGCTCACCGGCACGTGGAGCGAGTACGTGGCCGAGCGCGAGCTGCGCCGCCGACAGCAGCAGCAGGCGCATGACGCGGCCATGGCCGAACGTGCCAGGCTGCGGCGACGCGCACACGAGATCCGGCAGGAAGCCGCGAGCGGCGCCGGGCGGGCGAAACGCGCCGACGAGCCCGACAAGTTCGTACGATTCGGGAAGATCGCAGGCTCGCAGGGCCATGCGGCCGGCGCCGCGAAGCTGGAGCGTCAGCTCGAGCGCATCGAGGTGCCCGACGCGCCGCACGCCCGGTGGTCGCCGCACATGGACCTCGCGCCTGCGAACAGGGGCGGCGAGGTCGTGGCGCGGCTCGCAGACGCTGTCGTACAACGCGGCGTGTTCCGCCTCGGTCCGCTCGACCTCGAGATCGAGCGTGGCGACCGCATCGCGCTCGTCGGACCAAACGGCGCCGGGAAGACGACACTGCTCCACCTGATCGCGGGGGACATCGGGCTCGAGGCTGGGACGCGCATGCTCGGTGCGAGCGTCGTGCCGGGGATGCTCGACCAAGACCGCGATCCGTTCCTTCCGAGCGACGACCTGATGGCGATGATCCAGCGCACGACCGGACTCCTCGGCGCCGAGGCGCGACGTCTGCTTGCGACCTTCGAGCTCGGCGCCGACGACGTCATGCGTCCTGCAAGCGAACTCTCACCGGGAGAGCGCACCCGCGCGGCGCTCGCCGTGCTGACGGCCCGTCGGACGAACCTGTTGCTACTCGACGAGCCGACGAACCACCTGGATCTCGCGGCGATCGAGCAGCTCGAGACGGCGCTCTCCGGCTTCGCGGGAACCTTCGTGATCGCGACCCACGATCGCCGCCTGCTCGAGACGATCGGCGTCACCCGCACGATCGACCTGTGAAGCACGCGACTCGCTGACCGGACTACGGGACCGAAGGCGTGGTCAGGCAGCCTTCGGACCGGCCGACCTGACGCAGGCCTTCGACATCGCCGGGGCCGAGGTCCGCCACCCCGCCGCCCGAAGGGTTCATGAGCTGACCTGTTTCCTCGACGTGATCGAGGCCCATCACATGGCCCCACTCGTGCAGCACGACCGGACCCTGTGTGTCGGGCGAATCAAAGCCCGCCGGGTTCGGATCGTCGGCATTGAGGGCGATCCACCCGCTGACGATCACGTCGCTGCCGGGCGGGGTGAACGGTGACGCCACGCCCGCCGCGATGCCTTCGTCGCTCCGGAACGAGATCGAGGAGGTGTCGGGGTCGACCCACGTCACGAGCACCGGTGCCCAGCGATCGCCGTAGCGGTCGGTCTGCACCGATGCGCGATCCTTCACGAGCACCTCGTCACTCAGCCCGTCGTAGGTGAAGGTGACGCCGGTGACTCCGGAGACGCGACGCACCGCCTCATGCACGTCGCCGAGCGACTCCGCAGGCGCCTTCGAGAGGTTCACCACGTAGTGCACGGCTTCGCACGGGTTCCAGCGAACGGGGCCGCCGTCGAAGCCCTGGGCGATGAACGCGTACTCGTCGCGATGCTCCGACGGGTCGTAGCGGACGATGTACGACGTGACGAGCGCGCCGACCATCACCGCGATCGTGAGCACTGCGGACCCGATCACCCACTTCGGGAACCGCCGCGCCGGTGCCTGCTCGATCGGCGCGCGCAGCGGCGGCCATGCGCCCGTCGCGAGGTCAGGGCGAGGTGGAACCGGGGGAAGCGTGGCGGACAGGAAGCTCTCCTCGTCGGTGGCGGACGCTACCCATGCATCGTAGGACAGGTGCCGCTTCTTGAGGCTGGGTGGCCTTCAGGCGCCCGGTAGCATCGCCGGCATGACCTCCCGTTCGTGGCGTTTCGCCGCCATGCTTCCGACGACGTTGCTCATGGCCATCGCGGTGGGAACGCCAGAGGTCTCGCTCGCGGTCGCCCCGACGATCGTGGTCGACACGACCGAGGACACGTTCGACGGCTCGTGCGCCGATGGCGACTGCTCGCTGCGAGACGCGGTCAAGAGCGCTCCCGCAGGGGCGCGGGTGCTCATGCCGCCGGGGTTCTATCCGCTCTCGATCACCGGCATAGGCGGGGTCGGCGAGGGCACGATCGAGCTGCGGCGCCGCATCGAGATCGCCGGCCAAGGCGAGACGGGCGTCTTCATCGACGCTTCCGCGCTGGGAGCGCCGGCCTTCACGGCCGTACCGAGGAACACCGCCGCGCACATGATTGTCGAGCACCTCACCGTGTTCGGCGCACATGAGGACACGATCGTCGGGGGCGCGATCGCTGTGCACGCCGGCTCGCTCCGCCTGACCAGCGTGACAATCGCGGGCGGGCTCGCCGATCGGGGAGGCGGCATCGCCGTTCGCGGCGAGGCCAGGCTGACTCTGGTCGATTCGCTCGTGATCGGGAACGAAGCGGCCTCGAGCGGAGGCGGCATCTGGAGCGAAGGGCGGCTCACCATCACAGGGTCGGCGATCGTCGGCAACCTCGCCGGCGACGGCGGGGGCATCTGGTCGGAAGCGTGGCCGGGGGCCACTTCCTCGTTCGTGAACGTCACCGTCGCCGAGAACACCGCGACCGGTGAGGGCGGTGGCATGCGGCTCGCCGGCCGCGCCTCGATCGTCGCGACGACGATCGGCGACAACCAGGCGGCTCGGGGAGGCGGCTTCGCGGTCGGCGCCGGTTCCGTCGAGCTCTCGCGCACCATCGTTGCTGGAAACCGCGCCGACCGCGCGCGGCAATGCGACGGCGCCGTGCGGAGCGGCGGCGACAACGTCGATCGTGGCCACGGGTGCGGCTTCGACGCGAAGGGCGACCTCGAGGACGTCGACCCAGGGCTCCGGCGCCTCGGTCCGAATGGCGGTCAGACGCCGACGATGGCGCTCATGCCCGGCAGCCCCGCCGAGGACCTCGCCGGCGACTGCGGCGGGCGCGACCAGCGAGGCGCCCCACGGGACCGCCGCTGTGACGCCGGCCCCTACGAGGTCGTTCGATGCCTCGGCGCGATCGTGAACATCGTCGGCACGCCCGGCGACGATGAGCGGAGCGGAGGGCGTGGCCGCGACGCCTTCCTCGGAATGGGTGGCGACGACGAGCTCCAAGGCTCGATCGGGAAGGACCGCGCGTGCGGTGGCCGGGGTGATGACCTGCTGATAGCCGGCCCCGGTAACGACCGGTTCGACGGCGAGGCCGGCGACGATCGGGTCCGGGGCGAGACGGGCGACGACGTGCTGTACGGAGGAACGGGGCGCGACCGGCTGGCGGGAGGCCCGGGCGACGACGCGTGCCAGACGGATGTGCATGATGCTCGCGCGAGTGGGTGCGAGGTCTCCTTCACCGGCGCTGCCCGCGCCGCTCCCGCTCCCCCGGAGTTACCTGACGCGCCCGCGCCGTTCGGGCGGCCAATAGACGAGCAGCACCTTCGCTCTGATGTGCTCTGCTCGAACCGGGCCGAACTGCCGGGAATCGGTCGAGGCCGGCTCGTAGTCGCCTTCGACCCAGTGCTCGTCGTCGCCGAGCACGCGGTCGCCGGTGTCGTCACCCGGCTCGCCGACGATGCGTTTGACCATCTCGTACCCGGGGCGCCCCGGGTGCTCGACCACCACGACATCGCCGAGCCGATACTTCTCAGGCGTGACGACGAGGGCCCAGTCTCCCGGGGCAAGCGTCGGCGACATCGATCCGCCCTCGATCAGCACTCGCGCGGGCTTGTGCCGAAGGCACGCCCACGCCACACCTGCTGCCGCCAGCACGCCCGCTCCGGCGGCCCCGATCCGCTTCCGACCTCGGTGATAGGTTTCAGCCGAAGCCGAAGCGGAGACCATTCCGGCACCGCCGTCATCGGCGGAACGATCCGTTCCATCGGAGGGAGGGGGATCCATGCTCGAAGCATTCCTCAAGCCGCGTCGCGCCGTCCATGCCCATTGTGACGTGCCGTGTGGTGTGTACGACCCGGCGCAGGCTCGCATCGAGGCCGAGTCGGTCAAGGCGATCCAGGAGCGCCTGGCGGACCCGGAGGGCAAGAAGTCCGCGACCGAGACCGCCGAGGAGTTCCGCGAGCGCTGCATGTTCATCAAGGAACAGCGCGCAGACCTCGTGAAGCAGCACCTGTGGGTGCTGTGGACCGACTACTTCAAGCCCGAGCACCTCGAGAAGTACTCGGACCTGCACGACACGTTCTGGAACGCTACGAAGCTCGCCGGCGCCTCGAAGAAGTCGAGCGACCCCGCGCAGGGACAGAAGCTGCTCG
>Ga0180121_10000141_pt1 | contig 26313 bp, 26 predicted proteins | sample AntDrymUQ5402106_2_FD_129676 | JGI IMG/M metagenome (GOLD analysis project Ga0180121, IMG submission 129676) | Polar desert sand microbial communities from Dry Valleys, Antarctica - metaG UQ540 (21.06) (version 2) (version 2) | ecosystem: Environmental > Terrestrial > Soil > Desert | place...
ACGCCAGACCAAAGGGGCCGGCACCGATGATTATCAGGTTCGTCTTGCGGGCCACGGCGTCAGTAAAACACGCTGCTGGTGAAAGTCAATGACTGTCGACGGCATTGTCAAGTTAACCAGCAAAAGCAAAAGGTGCAAGGTGAGTATTCATAACGCATAATCCGCTGGTGCGCACCTCTGTCCCTTACCGCCGCCATCGCTTCCCCTGTGAAATCACCAGTCAATTAGTCTGGCTCTACTTTTGCTTCTCTTGGACCTTCCGCGATGTCGAAGGGCTGATGTACAGTCGCGGCGTCGCCCTCACTTATGAGACGGTCAGAGAATGGTGCCTCAAGTTCGATCAGATTTATGCCAAGGGCCTGCGCCGCAGGTCTCCTCCGGGGGGGGCGAAAGGACATTCCACGCCTCGAAAGCCACCCATGTTGAGTGGCCTTTTTCATTTTCGCTTGGAAATGTTGGCTCCGCAGGTAGGACTCGAACCTACAACCCTTCGGTTAACAGCCGAATGCTCTGCCATTGAGCTACTGCGGAATAAGCGCCCTCACATAGTGTCAAACTATGCGTAGGGCGCGAAGCGGTTTTTATAGCAGACCGGGTAGTGAGCGTCAAGCAGAGCTGCGTTTCAGTGGACAGTGGGCAGTGGGCAGAAGGAAGAGACTGGGAGACACGGAGACGGGGAGACGCGGAGATGTCTTCCTGATGATTCTCTGGTTCTCCGCGAACCGCGGGCCGCAACATCAAACCATCAAGTGATCCTTGTCTACCTGTCTCTCTCTTTTTCCCTCGCCGCATCTCCGCCTCTCCCCATCTCCGCATCTCCCCATCTCCGCATCTCCCCATCTCCGCATCTCCGCATCTCCGCATCTCCGCATCTCCGCATCTCCCCGTCTCCGCCTCACCCCGTCTCCGCCTCACCGTGTCGCCGCGTCCCAGTGTCTCCCCCATCTCCCTAGCCTCCGTTCCTCAGGTTGCGCTGTGCACTGAACTGCGAGAATATCTCCCACTACCAAAAACATAACGATGCAAAGCTCGGCCATCTTCTCCTTGATGTCACCTCGGAAAGGTCTATATGGAACGCAGGACCACAGCCTGGTTTAGTCCCACCTTGAATATGGAAATGCCACTCGTGGCCTATGGGCATGCGGGACAGCCACTCTTGATGTTGCCCACGGCCGCAGCCGACTATCTTGAGTACGAACGGTTTCATCTGGTTGACGCCATAAGGCCGCACATCGAAAGTGGATGGATTCGTGCCTATTCAATCAATAGCGTGAATCGCCATAGCCTTCTTAATGAACAGATGCCGCCGCACCTAAAGGCCGAACTCCTAACGCGTTTCGACCGCTACATCGTGGATGAAGTACTGCCAGCAATTCGAAGAGACAGTGGCCAGCCAGATGCGAAGCCACTCACCACGGGCGCGAGTCTCGGCGCCTTTCTGGCGGCCAATGCTTACTTCAAACATCCGGATCAGTTTCGCGGTGTGATTGCCATGAGCGGCAGTTATGACGTGAGGTCCTACCTCAAAGACTTCTATGACGACAATGTCTATTTCAACAATCCGCTAGACTATTTACCAAATCTGAACGACGACTACCATCTACCGCTGCTGCGAAAAGCCGACTCTATCTTCATCATGTCCGGTCAGGGTTCGTACGAGGCGCCTGAGCGCAGCCGCCATCTCTCCGACATTCTAAACTCGAAGGGAATTCCTCACACGCTGGACCTTTGGGGTCCAGATGTTAACCACGACTGGCCGTGGTGGCGAAGGATGCTGCCTTACACCTTGGATAAGTTAGTTTAAGGATGAAGGCGGAAGGATGAGGGCGGAAGGAATCGTTCCGCCTCGGTTCCGGGTAGTGATCAGTGTGCGAGTCTATCATCCTTCCGCGTTCATCCTTGAGTCAGGGTTCGTCGTCGCCCTTCTTCCCTTTCTTCTTCTGAGGTTCCACCTCGCGTGGGCGCGTGGTTGGTGGCGGTGGCTCGGCTTTGGGCGCAGCCGTTTCAGGCTTTGGAGGCGCTACGACGGATTGATCCTCCGTCTTTGGTGGCGGAGGCAGTGTTACTTGCTCTAACTTCGGTTCGAGATCGGCCGTTACCGTACTTTCATCGCCTTCTTCAGTTTCGGCATCCGCGGCGAGTTGGGCTCGTTCAGCTGCTAGTTCACGCTGGCGCTGACGGAAGAGCTCTCTCATGTCTTCAGGCATTGACGGTGCCTTGTCGAAGTTCTCCTTAGGTTTATCCTTCAGAAAAGGCTTCATGAAATCAATGAAGAAAGGTAGCGCGCCCACGCCTCCAGTCATACCGTTTCCGAGATCTTTTTTCTTGCCCGGATAGCCCATCCAGACACCCGTCACATAGGTCGGCGTGTAGCCTATAAACCAGACGTCAGTATGATCGTTTACGGTGCCCGTCTTACCGGCAACCGGAACTCCGAGCGAGCGGGCGGCCGTGGCAGTGCCAGACTCCACTACTGCCCGCATCATCGAAACCATCGTCAACGCCACATACTCGTTCATCACTTTGTATGTAGTCTTTTCCCAATCCTCCAGGACTGCGCCATCGCGGTCCAACACCCGACGGATCATGTGGGGCTCAACGCGGATACCCTTATTTGGGAAAGCCGAGTAGGCCGAGACCATTTGATCCAAGGGCACTTCCGTCGCACCCAGTGCGGAAGGGAGATAAGGTGCCATGGGAACTTTTATGCCGAAGCGCCGCACCATCTGAGCTCCGGTTTGGATGCCGACGGTTTGCAGCAGGTGAACTGCGGGGATGTTCATCGATTTCGCCAACGCGACTTTCAGAGGCAAGTCGCCGTTACCGAGCGAGCCATCATAGTTGTGTGGTTTCCAGGAGCCAATGCTGATCGGTGCGCCGCTGACCGGCGTGTTTGGCGTCATGCCCCATTCGACCGCAGCCGTGTAGATGAATGGCTTAAAACACGACCCGGTCTGCCGATACGCCTGAGTTGCATTATTGAACTTGCTGGTGCTGTAGAAGTCGTACCCGCCCACCATCGTAACGATTTCGCCAGTTCGGGCATTGAGGGTCATCATCGCGCCCTGGACCGCGGGAACCTGTGAGAGATTGACCTTTAGCCGGCGCGTTTTCTTGTCCACCTCTTTAATCTCAAACTCAGCCAGGTACCCAACCTTGAATTCATCTCTTGGTGGCCGATGTCCCCAGCCCATCTCCGTAGGCTTAACCGTGGCGGTGTAGTTGCCAAAGCGCACGGTTGCCTCATTTTTCGCCCGATCAACCTTCATGACCAGGCCCATTAGAAAACGGCCCTCCTGGTATTCGTTACCGTACCAGTCGGGGTGTTTGAAGTTATTCAATTCCTGTTGGGCGGGCGGACCGGCTCCGTTTTGTGCGGAGGTCGGAACCATCGTGTAGCTCGAACGCCATCCCCTACTACGATCGTAACGTCTGAGACCGGCACGGACGACCTCATACGCCTTCTTCTGAGCTTCGACATTAATCGTGGTGTAGACCGATAACCCTCCCTGAGCCACTCGAGTCGTGTACTTGTCTTCCAAATCTTGTCTGATCTGCTCCACCGGGTAATCGAACGGGCTTGAACGCGGTTGGGATTGGTAATAGGCCGTGTCGGCAAGCTGAATGGGATTAGCTTTTGCGGCATCGACTTGGGCTTGAGTGGCGAACCCGTGCTTAGCCATCAGGTCCAAAACCAAATCCCTTCGCTCTTTCGCTTTCACGGCGTTAGCCGTCGGTGAATATTCGCTTGGTGCTTTGGGAACACCAGCTAGCAGGGCGGCCTCGCCGATCGTCAGGTCCTTCGCCTGTTTGCCGAAATAAGTCTCGGCCCCAGCCTCAATGCCGTACGCGTTGGCACCGAGGAAAGTGTGATTGGCGTACAACTCCATGATCTGATTCTTGGTGTAGTAGCGTTCGATCTGGAGCGCCAGAGCCCATTCATTTACCTTGCGCTTAAGCGTTTGTTCTCGTGAAAGAAAAAGATTCTTGGCGAGCTGTTGAGTTAACGTGGATCCGCCTTCTACTTTATCAGTGGTGAGGTTTTTCCAGGTGGCCCCAATGATTCGAATCGGGTCGATGCCGACGTGATCGTAGAACCGAGCATCTTCGACTGCCAAAATCGCGTTTTTCACCACCTGCGGGATTTCTTCGTACTTAAGAGGAATCCTTTTCTCCAGAGCAAACTCGCCGATTACTGTTTCCCCGTCGTCGGCGTAGACTCGCGTAACCACGCTGGGACGATAAGTCGCCAGGGCCGCAACTTCATTGGCGGCCCGGGAGTAATTCAGTTCATAGGCAGCAATAATGCCGGTCAGGCCCCCGGCCGCCAGGGCCAGAAGCAACACTGCCGGCAACCAGAATCGGCGCAGAAGATGCTGGCGCTCGGCGGCAGGAGCGTTAAGAACTGCGCGTGCTGAAAGCGTTCTGGAATCTCTTGCCATTAAAACTCAACCTCTTTCAATATCTGAAATGGATCAGGCCGTAGGATTACTACCGTTTGCGCAGGTAGCTTCGCTGACGGGGATTATAACAAAAGCTCTGTTATAATCTCACCTTGCAACGGGGGGCGACAGGCTTCGACAGGAGTCCTGGACGATCGACCGGATGCCATGCCGGGCTTCTCTATGCAGCTCGTTAAAAAGCGTAGGGAAAAACAATTGCCAATAACAATGAATTGGCTCTCGCTGCCTAATTAGCACCGAGCGTCTCACCGCAAGTTGCTCATGCGCGCGGATTGAGATGTCACTTAGTTGAGCTGGCCCGCTCCTTCGGTCCGTGGGAGTGGGCGAGAACAAAGTCGGACTAGCTCCTGCTGAGGTCTGGTCACTTCACTGACTCGGCAAGCGAGCGAATTTTTGTCCGGCTTGCCGGACATGAAAGAGAAGTGACTAAGCATGTAGAGTCCTTCGACGTTGGCTCTTGGATCCGAGTTCAATTCTCGGCGCCTCCACCAACCTTTGAATTTCGGATTTCGAATTGGGGATTTGGGATTTGAAATCGGAATCTGAGACCTGAGAATTGAAGTCCGAAATTCGCAATTCGAAATCCGCAATCCGAAATTCGCTTCCCATTGGCATCTTTGACAGCGGCGTCGGGGGACTCACCGTCTATCGCGCACTGCACGAACGTCTGCCGGACGAGCATTTTGTTTACCTTGGTGACACTGCGCGAGTTCCTTACGGCACCAAATCGCTTGCCACAGTTGAGCGATACGCTACCGAGAATGCTAGATTTCTGGAGTCGCACGGTATCAAGCTCCTGGTAGTTGCTTGCAATACAGCTTCCGCCCTCGCGCTGCCTGCGATTCGCGATGCTGTAAGTGTGGACGTCGTTGGCGTGATCCATCCGGGTGCTCGTGCAGCTGTGGAGAGCTCCAACGGCAAGCGAATTGGAGTCATCGGGACGGAAGCAACCGTGCAGAGCGAAGCTTACCGTCGGTCGATCTCGAGCCTTGATCCGGCGGCGTTAGTAATCGAGCGGGCCTGTCCTCTTTTTGTCTCACTTGCTGAAGAAGGTTGGGCCGAGACGGAGGTGGCCCGTTCAGTAGCTGAGCATTATTTGAGAGACCTGAGGAAAAGCGACCTGGGCGCACTTGTTCTGGGTTGCACCCACTACCCCATCTTGCGCGGCGTAATAAGCGATGCAGTAGGCAGAGATATTCCTTTGATTGATTCTGGCGACGCCACGGCGGACGAGGTACAGTCCCTCCTGGAAATTAGAGGACTCTCTCGTCCGAGAGCACCGAACGCGGATCGGGTAAGACTGGTCTGCGACGACTTGGACCACTTTTACGTAACAGACGCGGCCCAACGTTTTGCCAAGGTCGCGGAAAGGTTTCTTGGCGCCGCCCCAACGGTTCTGGAGGCGGTTGAGGTGTGGGGGCACGATGAGCTTCGTACGTACTGATGGACGCGCGGTCGATGAGCTGCGCGCCTTAAAGATAACCCCTGGATACCTGCCCTATGCGGAAGGCTCCGTGCTGATTGAGATGGGGCAGACGCGCGTTATCTGTTCAGCTTCAATCGAGGACCGCGTGCCACCGTTTCTGCGGAATACCGGACAGGGTTGGGTGACGGCCGAATATGCCATGCTGCCGCGCTCGACTCAGCAGCGCGTACAGCGCGAGACCGTTCGCGGCGGCCCGTCAGGCCGCACCCATGAAATTCAACGTTTGATCGGGCGCAGTTTAAGGGCCGTTACTGACATGAAGATTCTAGGCGAACGGACCATTACGCTGGATTGCGATGTGCTGCAAGCCGACGGAGGAACTCGCACGGCTGCGATAACGGGGTCTTATGTGGCACTCGCTCTCGCCAGCAGGCGCCTTTCGAAAGCTGGAAGGATTCCAAGGAGTCTTGTCGCCAACCAAGTGGCTGCGATCAGCGTTGGTATTGTTGACAACGCGGCCTTACTGGATTTGAAATATGACGAGGACTCCCGAGCAGAAGTCGACATGAACGTTATTTGCACTGGTGACGGCCGCTTTATCGAGGTGCAGGGCACAGCAGAACGCCAGCCTTACACCAGAGAGCAAATGGACAAACTGCTCGACCTGGCTACTAAGGGAATTGAGCATCTCGTAGGAATTCAACGCGAAACACTGGCCCGGGCGAACCATGGCTGAGCCGATCTCAGGGACAACTAAGCCACTCCCGCGGTGCATCTGAGGTTATGTCGGTGGATTTCGAACAACTCACACATCCTAACTTTTGATTCCGCCGTCCGCGGATGGAGTTAATCAATAACATGCCAGTCTTAAGAATTATCCTAGCGTCTGCCTTCCTTGCACTGAGCTGTTCGCTGGCCAGTGCTCAGCAAGTGTTCACCAGCGACAAGATTGACTACACAATTGAACTGCCTTCGACCACCTGGCGGGTAGTCTCCGAACCCGATGCGGCGCACGAACACGTCGAGTTCGTCTATGGGGACCGCCTCGAGGGGCATTTGCAGCTCCGAAAAGAGGTTGTAGATGCAGGAACTACGGCATCTGATCTCGCCCGGCGCGATCGCGATCAAAAATTCAGATTTCATCCGGGTTTTGTGGAAGGAAAAGAAGAGACCTTCTCGGGCCGCTTGAATGGTGTAACCGTCTCGTATGAGTTTATTAAAACCGGCAAGCCAATGATTCGCCGCATCTACTACCTTCAAGCCGACAACCGCACTATTTATGCGCTGCGTTTCACCGGTCTGCGAGATAAGCTGGCTCGCATTCGCAATCAAACCGATCTAATCGCCCGCAGTTTCAAACTTAAATAAGCCGTTGCTCGGGAAAGACCTTATGACCGCCAAGCTGACCGCCGGCGGGCATTTCCTTTTCACCAAATCCAAATTTTTCAGTGGGTTAACAATGTTAAGCTTGAAAGCTCCATTAGTTGAAAGACTGCGCCCGGCGTCGGTCTCACGTCAACACATGGAACTTAGGGTTTCTCAGTTCGTGGGACTTAGGGTTTCTGAGTTCGTGAGGGCACTTAACAATGAAGCTCAAGCTGCATCCTGGAATGGAAATCAAAAGTTCCACAATTGAAGGTAAGGGGTGTTTTTCAAAGACGCACTTTCCCCGGGGCCGAAAAATAGCGGAGTACACCGGCGAGAGAATATCCCACGCAGAAGCTAATCGTCGCTCCGGACGACGCCGACTCCGTATCTGCGCAATTAATGATCGCTGGAGCCTCGACGGCAGCAAGGGCGGGAACGGCACGCATTACATAAACCATTCCTGCGAACCCAACAGCTACATGAAAATACTCTATGGCCATATTCTCTTTATCGCACTCCGCGATATCCAGCCGGGCGAGGAGATCACACTCGACTACGAGTCGACACTCCACACAAATGATAAAAGGTGCACTTGTGGTGCACCTTCTTGTAGAGGGACGATAAATAAGTCCGAGGGTTAGGATACTAAGGTGTGGGAGTGAGGCTTTCGCCGATTAGATGGCTTATTGCATCAATGAGTTCGGGCTCTTCTTCGGGCGCGACAGTGCGCAGATCAATAAGGACTCTTCCGCCGGCAATGCGGGCGATAACGGGAGGGGACGATAGCCGGAGGCGACGCTGGATTTCCTCCGCTGAAAGACTGGCGTGCTGAAGCGAAATGAGGACGGTGGCTGGGTGAGTGGCCGGTCCAGAACCCCCTCCCACAGCAGACTTGCCCTCCCGGATAGCAATTATTATCCCCGAGTTTGGAGACCTTTGTGACAAGCTCTCGGTCAAGTCTTTCGCCCGCAACTCAATTTCCTCCCTCCTCAGCGAAAGCATGTGGAGGGCCGGTACGTCCTGCAAGGCTGTCCCGCGGCGATGCGACTCAAGGGTCGCTTCCAGTGCTGCCAGAGTCAGTTTATCGACTCGTAAGGCGCGGTAGAGAGAGTGTCGGCGCAGCCCGTTGACGATCTCTCGTCGACCTACGATCAGTCCCGCCTGCGTTGAACCCAACAATTTATCACCGCTAAACGAAACCACGTCGGCACCCTCGGAAATGCAATCACTGATTACGGGTTCATTGCCAAGTTCGTAGGGACCTAAATCCGTCAGCACCCCGGATCCAGCATCCTCAAACAAACCAAGTTTCTGGTCATGGGCGAGTTGAGCAAGCTCTGATAGTGAAGGGGAGGTGGTAAATCCCACGATCCTATAGTTCGATGGATGGACCCGCATTATGAGACGAGTACCTTCGGTGATTGCCCGACGGTAGTCGTCAAGATGCGTTCGATTGGTGGTACCGACTTCAATCATTTGGGTCCCGGAATTTGACATCACGTCAGGCACACGAAAATCACCACCGATCTCAACTAGCTCCCCACGAGAGACTAATGTCTCACCATCTCCAGCGAGCACGCTCAAAATGAGCAACGCTGCCGCGGCGCAGTTGTTTACAACAAGTGCGTCTTCTGCTCCCGTTAGCTCAATTAGTAGCTCCTCGACCCGCGCGCCGCGTCGGCCACGCGATCCGGACACGGCGTCGTATTCGAGTGTGCAGTAACCCGCTGCTGCGCCTGCAACTGCCGCGCGAGCGGCTTGTGAAAGCGGAGCACGTCCGAGATTGGTGTGCAGAATTACTCCCGTGGCATTAATTACCCGGCGAATCCCTGTCTTACTTTCCTGTGCTCCGACTTCCTTAAGTCGTTGTTCAGCCTGTAGCAGTAGGGTCTCGCGGGTGTCGCCATTGGACATCTCGCTAGCTTGGATCTTTGCCCGCATCTCATCCGTCACGATTCGCGCTAGGGCGGTAAGCTGTGACAATCCCACCAGCTTGCGTAGGCTCACGGCGGTTTCCGTTCGCAGCAATTGGTCGACGGAAGGCAATGAGCGGAGCGCGCTTGTCTTAGCAGTGGCGGGTTCAGACATGATTGATGTTCAGTCTCGGAGTTTGGGTGGGTAGAATAGCTTCTCGCTCGTCCTCCAGGCAAACGGATGGCAATAAGTAAGCTTCAAGGCAAGAGCTGAACGATAGAAGAAAAAGCAGCGACCGAGAAGAAAAAGGCGACCATGTGGTCGCCTTTTCTTGATGCGCTTGCCGGACTCAGACCGGAAGCGGTCAGTGGCTTTGCTGTTGCAAGCCGGGGAGCTGCTCACGTCTTAGTTACTTTTTCAGCCTGAGGTCCTTTGGGGCCCTGGGTAACTTCGAACTCGACTTCCTGGCCCTCTTCGAGAGTCTTGAAGCCATCACCCTGAATGGCGCTGTAGTGAACGAAGATGTCTGAAGAGCCAGGCTGCTCAATGAAGCCATAACCCTTTGAATTGTTAAACCACTTGACCTTACCGGTTATTCTAGACATACAACGAATCCTCCTAACGATTCGGTAAAACGGGGGCGAGTAGTCCAGGTTTCAGTCTCGGATTTGTTCAAAGCCCCAAGGCTGAATTCCGCACTAGTTCGCACCGACCTGAGGTTAATGCTTGTGACCGGTCACGCTTTTGAAACGGGCGTTACGGAAACACACATCCAAAAAAAATGCATGGTGGAAGGCGCGGGAGCGCAATTCCATCATGCATACACTTACGGGGACGAAATCGAAAACTCATTACTGTAAAGCTGGCAGATCGGAAATGCTGGGGCTAAATCAAAGGAAAACCCTGCATTGAACGTCGGCGCATACTAAGCGAAACTTCTCGGGCGTGTCAAGCATATCTCGGGCTTAAAATACGAGCCTGCTGAGGTTACAGGCTTCCGAAGATGCTTGGGTTTAGCGCTCAATTTGTGATTCCGACCCGGTTGTGAACAGGTATTGCAAAGGATTCACTGGCTCGTCGTTTATGCGTACCTCGTAATGGAGGTGAGGGCCAGTGGAGCGCCCGGTCGAACCAACTTTCCCAACGAATTCGCCCCGCCTCACAGTTGTTCCCTGCGAGACCGCAATGTGAGAAAGATGGCCGTAACGAGTGGTTAAACCGCCACCATGATCGATGACAACAAGTTGGCCGTAACCATTCTGCCAGCCGACAAAACTTATTTTACCGGTCGCACCGGCGATTACCGGCGCACCCCAAGGCGCATCAATATCCTGGCCGGTGTGAAATTCGTAAGAGCCCCCACCAAAAGGATTCCTGCGGCCCCCGAACGCACTTTCGAGTTTGCCTACGACCGGCCAGACGGAAGGAGTATACCCACGTCCCCGCATCACTGCTTCATAAGCGTGCAGGTCTTTTTCGAGATGAGTCATTTTTTCTTCCAGCGCCGGCAGACTGTCAGGCTCCAGGAGCACCGCCGGTCCGCCCGTGCCTGGTAGGTAGGCGTTCTCTTGAACGACTCCAGATTTCTCGGCAAGTTTACGGGATGTGTCTTCCACGGCCTCAACACGACTACTTAATTCATTCAATTCCAGTCTTTGCCTTTCGTTTTCAGCTCTAAGACGTTGGTTTTCAACCTCAATGCGGAAATGCTGGGCTTGTTGCGTCAGTCCGTAAAACCCATAGGAACAGCCGCAGAAGAGGATAGCCGCGACCAGTGCAAAGAGTTTGAGCCACTTCTTTTCAACACAAATGCGTCTGATTCGAGCTCGGGAACGGGAAGTGTAGGGAATAATAAGGGCATAAAACCGATCGTCTCTGGCCATCTTGCTTCTCCACAATGCACCAACGCAGAATCTGGAAGCTGCGTGTACAAATAGCAAAGGCACAGTCGTGTACACGTTAGACTGTGCAGGTTAATTATTCTTAAGGGGGTCTTTACCTGCTTGAAGTTTTGCAGCGGATGAATCAAACCTCCCGTGTTAAAGGCGGTGTCCATACTGCCGGTGCTGCAAAGAAGCGTGACCCTATCACACCGGTACGGGCCATTGCAAATCCGACCAGTTTTCCAAAAGCTTATGCAAGAATCTGTGAGGTGGGTCGATTAGAAACGCGAGGGGCAGAAAAGCAGCGAGCTAAAAATTGTCAGCTTCTCTTCGACGTCGGGAACGATCACGAAGTATGGCTAGAAGGATCAATATGACTACCGCGACGAAAATAACAACGATTGCAACTTTTACCGCGACCAGCAAAAACCCTACAAGAGTAATAAGTTGACTGAGCAGAGTGACAACCAAAAGTATGAGCGCGGCGATCCCGCCTAGCCTCGCAAAAATCCCTAATAAGCTCGCCATGATTTAGTCCTTATTTTCGTGTAACTCAAGACCTTCGCTCAAAAGACGCAGTTTCGATCTGTCTGCGCGACAACTGAGTCGTCTCTCCAGTCCGAAAACGCGATTCAAGCGTGCCAGTCAATACGACAGATGGGGGAGGCATTCGCGAATCGAATCGCACCACCCGGTCCGACGACTTACGCCTGCGGATGTAGTCAAACAGCATGTAAGCACCCAGGGCTACCAAGGCAACTGGCAGCAACTCCCGAATCGGTAACTGCACTCCTAAGAGCGTGTGGAGAAGAAAAACACTTCCAATAACGATCAAGGTCAGACCCCAGGCAAAAGGGTTTCCGTAGAGTCTGCGCGCTATGACATCCTCTTCAGTTTCGGGGGTCAAACCCGCCCGCATCAACTGAGCCGTACGGCAAGCATCAACCGCCGCAAACAACCAGGTGCCCAAAACTCCGAGAATGAAGAAGAGTACTCCCTGCGTAATGACTGCCATCTGGAAAAAGCTGGCGAAGATTGCAAAGTGAACCACCGCTTTCGATGTTTGGCCGTTATAAGCCGCGCCCAAGCCCGGAACAAACGACAATAGGGTAGCCACGAAGGGCGAGCTTCGACGTCTAATCACCTGAGAGGCGTCAGCCCGTGAATGCTGTCGCAGGAACTCAACTCCCGCCACAATGCAGTCCTGGCAGAACGGGAAACCACGAATACGGTGATCGCAGGCGGCACATAACGGCCGAGCACAGCGATTGCACTGAACCACGGCCGGATTCTTCTGATGATAGGTACAGTACATCATCTTAAGTGACTGATTCTTGCCACCCGTTCAACGTTTCTTCTCACCATTACCGTTGCCTGCGGCTTCCTGTTTTGACTGCGGCTTCTGCTCAGCAGGTTTTTGCTCCTGGTCCGAATGATTTTTAGGGTTCTGACCCTGACCGCCTACGAGGCCCTTGAGGCCGTTCGTAAACCCCTTGATGCCGCCTTCTGATCCGCCCGAATAGCTTTGCTCCGCCAGACGCAGACTTGCACGATAAACGCCGCTAATCGAACCATCGGCTGAAACGGTATTAGTGAGCACAAACACTGCGACCAGCAACATGGTTGCAACCGTTGCAAGTTGTGGGGAAACAATCGGGTCAAGCCAGATCCGAAGTTGCGATGCCAATCGGGCAGACCAGGGGGCGCGAACCTCCTCCGCCTTTAGGGTGCCGATTGTGGCCTGCAGGATTCTTTCGTTCAGACCAGCCGGTACTGGCATTTCTTCGTTGATATAGGTGTAACAGGCGCCTATCGAGCGAACTACTTCGCCGGGAAGCTCAGTGCAGCGATCGCAAAGAGCAGCATGACGCTCCCAACGATGGTAGAAGGGCGCAGGTAGAAATCCATCCAGGTAATCCGTGAGAGATTCCTCAAACTCTTGGCAACTCATTGCCGCTTCCGGCATCGTCTTTTTCAGGATGCGCGCTTCGAGCTCTTGAGTCGGTTGCGGCACGGCCGCAACCCGGCACGCATGCATCGTGTCTTTGACTTCGCTCAAGGTCTGATGGCAAACAGGGCAGCGTAGCGCATGCTCTGAAAACGCCCTATGCGCAGCAGGGTCGAGTATTCCCTCGAGGTAATCACTCAGTAGGTTCTCAAAATCTGTACAAAGCATTATGTTCTCTCTTCCACCCCTCTATCGTTCGTACTTAATCCATGGACCGCTCAGCGCCTCCGCGTGCGAGCAGTACCTTTCTGACTAGGCCCGGCTCATTGCCACCACCTTCATCCGCCGCAGTATCTTGGCCAACTCGACGCGGCCTCGGTTGATACGAGACTTAACCGTCCCTTCGGGGATCCTTAAAAGATCAACAATCTCTTGGTAACTCAACTCCTCTATGTCCCGCAGAATGACGCAGGTGCGTAGATCGGGTGAGAGCTTGTCAATGCCTGCCTGAACCTGCGCGCCGAGTTCGCGGCGTTCAATTTCCTGTTGCACCGAGCGGCTTGGGGTGTGGAGATGGTAACTGTGATCAGCGAGATCGTCCGCATGATTGTCGTGTGGAGTCCGTTGTCGTTTTCTATAGTCATCAATGATGAGATTCCGGGCCAGCCTCATGAGCCAGTTTTGCAGGTCACCTTGTTTCGAATCGTATTGACCCAGCGAGCGATAAACCCGAACAAAGACTTCTTGAGCTAGGTCTTCCGCGGCGTCGGCGCGGGAAGTAAAACGGTACGCAAGATTGTATATACGTCGGGAGTAACTCTGGACAATCTCCTCCCATGCCGCACCATCTCCAGCGCGACACCTGCGAATCAATTCGGCTCCTTGGTTGGCAGCCAACGTTCTTGCAGCCCCCACCTGATGTCTTCTCCGGCTATGACTGATGTTTAAGTCTAACTCTTGTCCGGCAAGGTGGAAAACTCCCTTGTCGAGAGCGGTTACGAAGGCTCGGGAGCGAAAGTTCCGGCAAAGGAGATGAGCCCTTAACCCAATCCGGGTGCAAAGTTCCTTCCAGCAGAAAACCCATTATTTAAATACGTGAAGGTCTTTAGCCATTCTTGCCGCCTAATGGGAAACTGTAGTAGCCTCTCTCGGCGGCCCCATATCTTGTGGTTTGCTTTCTACCGAAGTCAAGTTTCTTCTACGCCTGCCAGCGGAGCATTCGATCAAGTTGAAGTCATCATCGCGCAAATATATTGAGTTTGGCGCACTTTGTGCTCTCGCCGTTGGCATTCTCTGGTGGTTTGGGCGGCAACTCGATTGGGGGGGGGTACGATTAGCAGTAAGCCAGTCCAATCGATACTTGCTTGGGTTGGCGGTGCTGGTTATTTGTCTTGCCTATCTCTTCCGGGCCTACCGTTGGGGCGCACTCCTTGCTCCGCTCGGCCCGTCCAGCCTTAGTCACCTTTTTGCTGCAACTACAGTTGGATTTGGCGCTGTGTTCCTAATGGGGCGCATGGGCGAGGTAGTTCGTCCGGCTGTTTTGCCTATGCGTGATCCGCGGGTGCGAGCCAGTAGTTCCTTTGTGACCATTATGGTGGAACGGGTATACGACATGATGGCTGTGGTGGTCCTCTTTGCTGTGAATCTCTTGTGGTTCACGCCGCCAACCAACGTGGGAGCGGAATTCTCGCGAGTTCGAATCGCGGGGATTGTTCTGCTAGTCCTATCCATTGCAGCAGTTGCCGGGCTGACCTGGTTTAGAAGAAGGTCAAAAAGCATTATTGGTTCGTTAGAAAAACGGCTGGATCGCCTGAGGTTTATGCCGGTGCGCCTCAGACGCGCTCTTATTAGCATTCTTGAGCAACTGGCCAAATCTTTGAGAGTGTTGGTGGATGCACGTGAGCTTGCTATCACGATAGCCTGGACAGCAATGGTGTGGGCCGGAATCACACTCGCTAACTGGCTGGTCTTGCGCGCGTTCGGACTTCGCTTCGGAATCAGTGAGGCTATCTTTATTCTTGGTTGGTCGCTGGTGGGATCACTGGTTCCAACGCCCGGCGGAGCCGCCGGTGCATTTCACGCAGCCACGGCTGCGGGCCTTATTTTCCTGGGAGTGACCCGCGAGACGGCCGCCGCCGTCTCCATCGTGATGCACGTCGTTGATTTCGGACCAGCCGTAGTCTTCGGCTTTTTTTACTTTGTGCGCGGTGACATTAATCTGACCCGGCTTCGATCCCTGATGTCTCCTGAAGCTGTCGAACATGCCGTGGACGATGAAATTATTAAGCCTGACGTATTGCTCATGAAGCAGCAACGTGAAACCGTCACCACCAGCGAATGATCTTGGTCGGCACAGCTTCGGTAAGATTCTCCTCGTGAGGTTTGCGACTTATGAAGTGTCCCTTCTGCGGCTATCTGGAAGACAAAGTGGTTGACTCGCGCGAGTCTCGCGAAGGTGAGGCAATTCGGCGGCGGCGTGAATGCTTGCGTTGCGAACGCCGGTTTACGTCCTACGAGCGCATTGATGAGATACCCTACATGGTTGTTAAGAAGGACGGACGGCGGGAGGCATTTGATCGCAACAAAGTGATGGCAGGATTGCTGCGGGCCTGCGAAAAACGTCCTGTCCCATCGTCGAAACTCGACGCCATCGTTAATGCAATCGAGAAATATGTACAGGAATCTTCCGAACGGGAGCGGCCGACAAGCAAGATAGGGGAAATGATCATGCGTCGGTTGAAAGAGCTTGACAAAGTTGCCTACGTTCGCTTCGCTTCAGTCTATCTGGAGTTTGAAGACGTTTCGGAATTCATGACCGAACTGAAGCATCTGGTGCGAACTCGCGCTAGTGGCCCTGGGGCCAAGAAAGGGTAAGGCAACCCCGGCTGCCTGGAAACAGGCTATCCGAACTAGATGATCAAGCCCATTCGCACAACCGGGCTGGAACGCCTCGAATTGCAACGTCTGCGCGATCGCGTCGGCCGGCTGTTTGCGGCCTTGCAGGAGGCTACTGTGGCAGAGGATCCACTGGCTTCGGGCGCCTGGGCCCCCCCAGTCGATCTTTGTGAGGCGAACGACGCTATTTACATTCGTGCAGAACTTCCAGGCCTAAAGGCGGATCAGATTCATATTGGCTTGGCGAACACGCAATTGCGGATTTGGGGCGAGAAGAAAAGACGTGTGCCACGCAACCGTATCATTTCGCATTTTTGTTCCGAACGAAGTTACGGCAGATTCAGCCGGATCGTTCCGCTGCGCTGGACGGTCAGCGTTCGAGACGCAACGGCACAGCTCGAAAAGGGCATACTGCTCATTCGTTTGCCCAAGATCGAAGATCGCCGCGGCGCCGAATTTAAACTTGCAGTAAAAGAAACAGCTGAAGAGTGACAACAGTTTCAGGCAATAATCGAAACTTCTAGACGCAGATCAAGTAGAATCACTTTATGGCAATTATTAAAGAAGCAGACATTACCGAGGGCATCGAAACTACGGATAGCGAGCAGCAGTTGCAAATACCAAGCGAACTGCCAGTCTTGCCGCTTCGCGATATCGTTATCTATCCCTTCATGATCGTGCCGCTATTCGTCTCGCGAGAAAAGTCTATTCGCGCGGTTGACGAGGCGCTGGGTGAGAATCGAATGATTCTGCTCGCCTCTCAGAAAGACCTCGACAAGGAGGAACCCTCCGCCGACGATCTTTACAAGGTGGGCACCGCGGCCGTCATCATGCGCATGCTCAAGTTGCCTGACGGACGCATTCGTATACTCGTGCAGGGTCTCGCCCGCGCCGAAATAGAATCGGTTGACACGAATGGCCCCCACATCCGCTCCCGTGTTCACGTGATGCAGGAAGTACTTTCTCCCGAGCGGTCTCTCGAAGTTGAGGCGCTGATTAGAAATGTACGCGCGTCCATGGAAAAAGCGATCAATCTTGGGAAAAATATTTCGCCCGAGGTTATGGCCATCATAGCCAACCTCGACGACGCCGGACGCCTTGCCGACCTCTCGGCCTCGAATCTCGAACTAAAAGTTGAAGACGCTCAGTCTGTGCTTGACATAGCCGATACAGCTGCGCGTTTGCGCCGCGTAAATGAGTTGCTCAATAAAGAAATCGAGGTTCTGACGGTACAACAGGAGATCAATACTCAGGCACGTTCTGATATTGATCGATCTCAGCGAGAGTTTTACCTGCGGCAGCAGATGAAGGCCATCCAAACCGAGTTGGGCGAGGGCAATGAGCTGGCTGAAGAGATTGCCCAGTTCAGGGAAAAGATCGAGGCCGCAGGCATGCCCAAACCTGCCGAGGACGAGGCTTCGCGGCAGCTAAAGAAACTTGAACGAATGCATCCGGACGCGGCCGAAACCGCAACGCTGCGAAATTGGATGGAAATCATGACCGAGCTTCCGTGGTCAAAATCGTCCACGGATAATCTCGATCTGCGAAAGGCCGAGCAGATTCTGAACGAAGATCATTATGGCCTGGAGAAGGTCAAAGATCGGATTGTCGAAGCCCTCGCAGTGCGCAAGCTTAAGGAAAAGCCAAAAGGCCCCATTCTTTGTCTGGTCGGCCCTCCCGGCGTCGGAAAGACTTCGCTGGGGCGTTCCATCGCGCGAGTGCTTGAACGAAAGTTTGTTCGCCTCTCGTTAGGCGGTGTTCACGATGAAGCTGAGATCCGCGGTCACCGCAGGACGTATGTCGGTGCTATGCCCGGTCGCGTCATTCAGGCGATTCAGCAGGCAGGCACTAACAATCCACTCATCATGCTCGACGAGATCGACAAGGTCGGAGCGGATTTTCGTGGCGACCCGTCCTCAGCTTTGCTGGAAGTACTCGATCCTGAGCAGAACAACAGTTTTCGAGACAATTACCTGGGCGTAACTTTTGATTTGTCGAACGTGATTTTCATGACGACAGCAAACGTGCTGGACACTATTCAACCAGCCCTGCGCGATCGCCAGGAGGTTATCCGTCTCGCAGGCTACACGGAGGAAGAAAAGATCGAGATCGCGTTACGACATCTGCTGCCGAAACAGACGGAAGAAAACGGCATCACTTCGCGCGACCTGCATATTTCCAAGACTGGGCTCACTGCAATCGTCCAGCAGTACACTCAGGAAGCCGGATTGCGGCAGTTGGAGCGAGAGATAGGAAGAATTTGTCGCAAGGTGGCGAGGCGCATCGCTGAGGGTCATAAGGGAGCGGTTAGGGTTTCGCTCAAGAATCTTCACGAGTTTCTGGGTGCCCCGAAGACTATTCCTGAAGAAGTACTCAAAAAGGATCAGATCGGCGTGGCCACCGGGTTGGCCTGGACGGCAGTGGGCGGTGATGTGCTTTTCATTGAAGCCCTCCGCGTGAAAGGGAAGGGCAACCTGGTACTCACCGGGCAGCTTGGGGAAGTGATGCGTGAATCAGCACAGGCGGCCTATTCGTACGCGAAATCACGCGCGAAGGAACTCGAGATTAGCGACGAGGACTTTTCTAATTACGATCTTCATATTCACATTCCGGAAGGCGCCATTCCAAAGGATGGGCCTTCGGCGGGCATCACGTTGGCAACGGCGATGGTATCGGCGCTTTCTTTGCGACCGGTGCTAAAAAGCGTTGCCATGACCGGAGAAATTACACTCCGAGGCAATGTCCTGCCTGTTGGAGGAGTTAAGGAAAAGGTCCTCGCTGCACGACGCGCGCGGGTGTCTAGCATTATTCTTCCCCAACAGAACCGTCGAGACTTGGACGAAATTCCGAAGGAGCTATTCAAAGACATACGGTTTGTATTTGTAGACAACATGCGCCAGGTTTTTCGCGAAGCATTGAAGGAGAAAGTCGTACCGCCAGTCAGCACGGGAGGGAGGCCTCAACGTGTGCCCCAAGCGGCTTCGGGTCGCAGTGCCTAGCTAGCCTGCTAATGCAGACCTGGAAAACGATAAGACCGCTCCTCCTGGACGGTCTTTTGAGTTTTAGACGGGCGCCAGCCTGCTCACTGGTAGACGTATGAGAAGCTCTTCTTTTGCTCCCATTCAATACCTTAAAGGAACTAGGCGGGGCCATTCGCCGTTTAAGGTGGGGCACCGGCGAGACGTCAGGGGAAATCGCACACTTGTTGCCTCTGAGCGCAACCTGACGCGCGGTCAAATGCATCTGTTATTCGCGACTTTTCGGGTGGAGAATTTCACCGTTTGGCAATCTCTTTGTAAGTAGCTACTGTTTGACACCCCGGAAAACCGTGTGATAACCTCGGGGTCGGATTTCGGCTCCGCTTTCGCAGAGCTTCCGTAGTGTCCAACACGCTAATGGAGCCTTTAGTTAACTCGCAAAAATTTCGAATCGGGCGAGTTCGACCCAGATAGCCGCTCGGAGTTCGCACTATTCCTGGTGAAGGAGAAGGACGATTTGACCTTAACAAGCTTTCCTCATTTGATAGCGCGCGTGGCATTATTTACCGCGCTTGTTGCCCCTGCGGCCAGCATTTTTGGACAGATACCAGCCGGTTCATCCGCTCGTACTATTCAAACAGAGGTGGAGAAATCAGATCCACGTGTCTCCCAGATCATTTCAAGGGCTGAGGACCATTTCCGCAAAGGCCGGCTTAATCTCGAAGACAATAAGCGCGAGCAAGCTCGGGATGAATTCGACAGGGCAGTTGACGCTATTCTTGAATCAGGTCTTGACGTTCGCGCCAGTCAGCGACTCCAGACTTTTTATCTGGAATTGGTTGAGCGGATATATCGGGAAGAGGTTCCGCTTGGTCGCGGAGCTACGCAGGCGAGTGTCTCGGAGCTTGTGGCGCAGAACGTTCAATCCCCGCCTCAAAAAAACCCTCCTCCGCAGGTTGGATTTCTCCAGCAGAGGTTTGAGCCTTCCCCGCTCGATGAGCTCAGCAAACTTGTACTAACGCCTGACGAGCAGAATGTTTCCGGTGCAGACGTGGTGGCACTCGAGCAAGCGAAGCACAATGTCAACTTTGCATTCACCATAAATCCCTTAATTCAGCAATACATCAATTTTTATCAGGGCCGGGGTCGCGCCACGATGGAGTCGGGACTGCGGCGCTCAGGCCAGTACATGAAGCTCGCGCGTCAGACCTTTGCCAAGGAAGGCGTGCCTGTTGATATCACCTGGTTGGGTCAGGTCGAAAGCGCCTGGAAGCCAAAGGCGATGTCATGGGCCGCAGCTTCCGGATTGTGGCAGTTCATTCCGGGCACGGGGCGCGAGTACGGTCTGCGGCAAACAGCCTGGATCGATGAACGTAATAGCTTCGAGCAGGCGACCGTAGCCTCAGCCCGATATCTAAAAACTCTTGCCGCGCACTACAAAGGTGATTGGGAATTGGCGATGGCCGCCTACAACACCGGCGCCGGGAATGTCGACCGCGCGATTGCTCGCGCGGGTAGTAAGAGTTTTTGGGCTATCTATCCTTACATTGCCCAGGAAACTCGTAATTATGTTCCTAACATCCTGGCCACGATCATAATCGCGAAAAATCCTGCGAAATACGGCTTCAAGGGTATACGTCATGAACCTCCGTTGTCTTATGACAGGGTGCAAGTGTCGACAGCCACTAGCTTGCAGTTAGTAGCCGAAGCGACCGACTCAAGCATCGATCATATCCGGGGGATCAACCCGGAATTGAAGCGGGACGTCACACCCAGAGGCGAGGCTTATACCGTTCGTGTTCCGGCAGGAAAAGCCAAACAGTTTGTCGCCGTGCTCCAGCGAATTCCTGGAGACCGACGCGACTCTGCTCGCGTGATCTCAGTTGCGCCTGGAGAAGACTTACAGCACGTTGCCAACCGCACCGGCGTCAGCGTTGCTCAACTACAGGCGATGAACAGCGGCGTGGATCTGAAATCGACCACGAAGTTGGTAGTGCCGAGAAATTCAGTTCGCTTGACGAGCTGGCGGCGTGCAAAGCCGAGCACAAATGAGCCGGCTGCTGCGGGATTGACGAAGATTCGAGCTCGGAAAGGCGACACCATCTCGCGGATCGCGGCGGCCCGTAATCTGGATGCCAATGAAATAGCGCGGTTGAATGGCATGACACCGGAATTGGAGTTGCGCGCCGGCCAGGAGATTAAGTTGCCGGCGACAGGTGCTGCCCCCTCACGACGTCGATAGATTTCGTTGTCAGCGCGTCCCCTTTGGTTCGACGTGCTATAACTAATAAATGAGCGCGCTTTCGATCCAACTCGCAAAGCGCGCTCGATTCTTTTCACCGAGAATCCATGGTACCTATTTCTCCCATCTCATCCTCACAGGAGCCCTCACATGCTCTTTCGCACACTCTCGGCAGCCGTTTACGGTATTGATGCAGATCTCGTTGACATCGAAGTCGATCTGACTCCCGCGCGAGGTGAGTCGGACAATCTGTCGGTTACTATCGTTGGGTTGCCCGATGCCGCGGTACGCGAATCGCGCGAACGCATTCGCGCCGCGATCTGCAACTGCGCGTTCTTCTTTCCCTTTCAAAAAATCACAATTAATCTGGCACCCGCTGATGTAAGGAAGGAGGGCGCGAGTTTCGATCTGCCTATTGCCCTTGGTCTCCTGGGGGCCAACGGTGACCTGGCGGAAGAAAACAGCCTCATTCATGTGCTGTGCGTCGGCGAGCTTTCGCTCGATGGTCGAGTACGTCCAATCAAAGGGGCGCTTCCGATTGCCATCCTGGCGCGTGAAGCTGCAATCGAACACGTGATTCTTCCCGATGAGAATGCGAAAGAGGCTGCCGTTGTCGCGGGCGTGAATGTTTACCCTGTCGCAGATTTGAGAAGCGCCGTGGAGCTGGTGGCAGCTCTGCGGTCCGCGGATCCTCCTGAGCCACTGAAAATCGATCCAGCAGCGATTCTGATACAGTCCGATCACTACAATGTGGACTTTCGTGAGGTGCGGGGACAGCTTTCTGCAAAGCGCGCGCTGGAGGTTTCCAGCGCGGGCTCACACAACATCCTCCTTATCGGTCCTCCAGGCTCAGGCAAGACAATGCTGGCAAAGCGGCTCCCAACAATTCTCCCGCCGTTGGAATTTGAAGCAGCGTTGGAGTTAACGAAGATTCATTCGGTAGCGGGGATGACGGGCCGCGCCGGACTGGTGGCAGAACGCCCTTTTCGTTCCCCTCATCACACAATCAGCGACGCCGGATTGATTGGTGGGGGTGCCGTTCCGCGTCCCGGCGAGGTTTCTCTGGCGCATCAGGGTGTGTTGTTTCTGGACGAGCTGCCCGAATTTGATCGCAGCGTGTTGGAAGTACTGCGCCAGCCTCTCGAAGATCAGAAGGTAACCATTAGCCGGGCCTCAATGTCCCTTACTTTTCCCGCTTCGTTCATGTTGGCGGCGGCTATGAATCCCTGTCCTTGTGGTTTCTGGAACGATCCTACGCGAGAATGTCGCTGCACCCCGCTGCAGATTCAACGTTATGTCGGCCGCATCTCCGGGCCGTTGCTTGACCGAATTGATATTCACGTCGACGTGCCAGCTGTGAAGTTTCGCGAGTTGACAGGCGACCCGGCACCTGGAGCAGAAAGCTCCGCGGAAATTCGCGAGCGGGTTATTCATGCCAGAGAACGTCAGCGAAAACGCCTCGAAGGCGAAAAGATATTTTCAAACGCTGCCATGACCCCGCGGATGATCCGGCGTCATTGCCGCATTGACTCCGACAGCGAACAGATGCTCGAGCGGGCGATGACGCGGTTGGGCTTGTCAGCGCGCGCTTATGACCGTATTCTGAAAGTAAGCCGCACAATTGCAGATCTTGAGGGTTCTGAGGAGATCCGATCCGTTCACGTGGCTGAAGCAGTGGGTTACCGCTCCCTGGACCGCACTTATTGGACGTGAGCAAGGCCGAAGGCGAACGTATTGATGCGGCTGCAGAAAACCAGTAACTTTTAGCCGGGGAAAGGCAACGACGCGCTCTAAGCGCGGCATCACACCCGCGTCGAGGGTATCTGATAACCTCTCAATTCCCGCAGCGGGAATTCGTGAGAATAGGTACCGCTCCCTTGAAATAGGGCGGAAACGTGATAGTCGTGAAGAACAAGCAGTAAGGAGACTAATTCCTTCGTCGCTTGCCCAAATAGACGAACACGTGACCGCAGCCGAAACCGAGACACAACCTGTAACCGATTACGGCCTGACACAGAGAGCTGCGCAAGGCGATATGGGAGCCTTCGAGGAACTCTACCAGCGCCATAATCGTCGGGTTTACTCGCTTTGTTTGCGGATGATGGGTAACGTCTCGGAGGCTGAAGACCAGGCACAAGAGGTCTTCATTCAGCTCTTTAGAAAAATTGGAAGCTTTCGTGGCGAGTCGGCCTTTACCACCTGGCTGCATCGGCTAACTGTTAATCAGGTCTTGATGCACTTCCGCAAACGCGGAGTCAAGATGGAACAGACCACCGAGGACGGTGAGACCCCGATACAGATAGTCAAAGGCACTGAGAACCCCAACGCAATGCCGGTTGTTGACCGCATAGCGCTCGACAAAGCCATCTCGCAATTGCCACCCGGGTATCGTACGGTCTTCACCCTTCACGACATTGAAGGACACGAACACGAAGAGATTGCGCGTATGCTCGGCTGCTCAGTTGGGACCTCGAAGTCACAACTGCACAAGGCGCGAATGAAGTTACGGGGCCTGCTCAGGCAACAGAAGGTGAAGGAGTAGCTTCCAAGAACGCTTGCCAGGTTTCCCTTCCAGGCTCCAAGGACACCTGAACGGCGCAAACCGGAGTGAGTTTCTTGAGGACGCTCTCGCCAAAGCAAATGAACTTGAATGCAGTCTCTCAGGGATTGCTCGGAACCAAAACACCACGCAGGAAGTAGTCGGAGCTCATTGGCATTCGCGTGGTAGGTCAGAGGTTGTAAGACAATGAACTGCGAAAAGTGTCAAGACCTAATCGGCGACCTGGTCGATGGTGGGCTGAGCCGCGAAGATGAATCAACGCTAAGTTTGCACCTGGAAGAATGTCTCGCTTGCGCCGATGTGCGCAACGACCTCGAATCAATCGTTGCCTTTTGCCGGAATCATCGCGGAGAATACAGCGCGCCACCCAACGCGGATGCCCTGTGGCTTCGCATTCGCAACGTGATTGAAGCGGAAACGCAGCTAGCAGCCAAGGCGGCGTCCACTCGACCGCCAGCCAAGAGCTTCTGGTCCGGCTGGATGAGTCGCAGCTGGGAACTCTCGATGCCGCAGCTCGCGGCGTCTGCGGCCGCGATAATTTTGGTCGTCTCGCTGGGTACCACAGTTGGTTTGCGTCGTTGGGACAACGCCCGAGCAACGGGACCAGTGGCGTCGTCACCGCGCTCTGAAGCCGGAACGGGTGTTCGCGATCGCATGTGGCAACAGCAGCAAGCCATTAACTACTGGAACCAGCGCGTGGAGACGAACAAGGTACGCTGGAATCAAGGGATGCGCGATACCTTCGAACGTAATTTGAAGGTTATCGATCAGGCAGTCAACGACTCGCTCAACGAATTGAACCGGGATCCCCACGACGAAGTTTCTGAAGAAATGCTTAACGCCGCCCTTAATGAGAAACTGGCGTTGCTAAGGGAGTTTTCAGATCTATAGCCCGGGCAGCGTTTTGGTTTAATTTTCCCCCCGCAGTCTGTAAGAGTTTGATCTATTGAAGAGTCCCGCAAAAATGAGTATCCGACTGTTGTTTACGCCGCTCAGATTTTCCGGCGCGCAAATTTTCTCAACCGTTGTAGTTTTTGCCGTTCTCTATTCGTTTAGCTCACCTGCTGCACACGCTCAGAATCGTGTTTCCAAGCGTTTTCCTGCCGGAAAGAACGTCCGTGTGGAACTCAAGAATATATCCGGAACGATTACGGTTGAGTCCTGGAACCGGGACGAGATAAAGATTACTGCTTCTTTGGAAGCCCCGAACGCCAATGTGTCCCCCAAGCTGATGGGCGAGTGTGTTTCAATCGATGTGATGGGTGACAATCGAGGCCGCGGCGACGTTGGCGATGTGAATTTCAAGGTTCAAGTACCGCAGGATTCTTCGGTCGATATCGAGACGCGACGGGGAGATATCACGGTTAGCAATATCCGCGGTGCTCTCGTGCGGGCTCACATTTCTACCGAAGGGGATATCACGCTGAGCGGCATCAGCGCCACGCAGGTGCTTGCCCAAAATACTATCGGAGACATTTTCTTCGATGGAGGTTTTTCGCGAGGGGGCACATACCAATTCCAGTCGACTAAGGGAAACATCAGCGTACGTATTCCCTCAGATTCTGCCTTCCGACTGGTGGCAGCAGCGCCGACAAAGAAAATTGCGCTGGGCGAGTTTTGGAACAACGGCTTTAAGACACTTGGTGACGGCCGGAAATTCGTCGGCGATGTGGGCGATGGTCGTTCATCAGTAATAGTGACAACCTTTCAGGGCAGTATCACCTTTCTTCGTCGCTAAGCAGCAACGCAAGGTTAGGATTTCTGATGCGGACGATCTTGATCTGACGATTGAGAACGTCCGCATTAGTTTTCTCTAGTGAGGGCGTCACGTGGGTGGATGATACTATGTGCGACTGAGCCCTCTAGTTCCTCATCGGTCGCGATTGTTAATCCGAAGAGTAGTGACACTGGTCCAGTTTCCAACATGATCTCATATTCCAGAATCATCAAGCTTGGCGTGCGCATGGCAGCTCTCGCGGTGCTCGCCTCCTCTGCGTTTATATCCACAGCGGACGCACAGCAGAAAAGAGACACCATAGCTGCTGCGCCGTTTCTCACACGCACTGCCACCAGGCATGAGAAGCGGCGGCTGGGGTATGGCGGCGCCGTCACGATCATCGGAGCTCCGCAAGGATCAATCACAGTCGAGGGCTGGTCGCGGAGCGAAGTTCAAATTACGGCCGACATCGAACTGCGCGCAGAAACCGAAGAGGATCTAAATCGCCTCGCAGCGGTCAATGGTTGGGTGCTGGATGACGATCTCAATCACCTGCACATCCTGAGCACAGGAACCCACGACAAGGTTTTCATGCGACGGGTGGCAAAAAACTTTCCCAAGAAACTACTCGGTCTCCCTTGGAAGATCGACTACCGGATTCGCGTACCAATGGCCACCGATCTTGAGATTAGGGCCGGGAGTGGTCCCATCACGCTAAGCGGGGTTGAAGGTGCCATAACGTTAACCGCCACGGAAAGCGAGACTCAGATGACTCTCACATCCGGAACGGTCAACGCCACGGTCGCCTCGGGACGAATCAATGTCAGGATCCCAACGCGTAGCTGGCGAGGCACCGGAGCGGACCTTCGCATCGCAGCGGGAGACTTGAACGTTGAGCTGCCGGCGGGTTTCAATGGCG
>Ga0180121_10000142_pt1 | contig 26306 bp, 23 predicted proteins | sample AntDrymUQ5402106_2_FD_129676 | JGI IMG/M metagenome (GOLD analysis project Ga0180121, IMG submission 129676) | Polar desert sand microbial communities from Dry Valleys, Antarctica - metaG UQ540 (21.06) (version 2) (version 2) | ecosystem: Environmental > Terrestrial > Soil > Desert | place...
GCAGCTCGGGCGCCTGGCCGGCGAGGAAGTCGGCGAACGACGCCGAGCCCGGAGCGACGTAGGCACCCGGGAGCCGGGGGCCGAGTGGGTGCTGGGTCACTGTCCGCCCTTCTGGACGAACGAGCGGACGAAGTCCTCGGCGTTTTCCTCGAGTACTTCGTCGATCTCGTCGAGGATCGCGTCCACGTCCTCGTCGAGCCGCTCCTTGCGCTCGGCCACGTCCTCGCTCGGCGCGACCTGCTCTTCCTCGCTCTCCTCGCTCTTTTTGGTGCGCCGCTCCTGGCCACCCTCACGCGCCATCGCTCATCACCCTCTCGGCTCGCCGCACGGTGACCCTACCCACGTCCCCGTACACGTCACGGCCCGGTGAGTGCCGCGAACAGCTCCTCGGCCGTGTCGCAGCGGTCCAGCAGGGCGCCGACGTGCTCCCGGGTCCCCCGCAGCGGCTCCAGAGTGGGGATCCGCTGCAGCGACTCCCGCCCGGGCAGGTCGAAGATCACCGAGTCCCACGACGCCGCCGCGACCTGCTCCGGGTACTGGGCCAGGCAACGGCCACGGAAGTACGCGCGGGTGTCGGCCGGCGGGTCGGTCACCGCGGCCGCGACGTCCGCGTCGTCGACGAGCCGTCGCATCTTGCCCAGCCGGACCAGTCGGTGGTACAGACCGCGCTCCTCGCGGACGTCGGCGTACTGCAGGTCGACGAGCTGCAGCTTGGGGTGGTCCCATCCGAGCCCGTCGCGGTCGCGGTAGGACTCGAGCAGGGACAGCTTGGCCACCCAGTCGAGCTCCTCCCGGCAGCTCATCGGGTCGGCCTCGAGCCGGTCGAGCACCGAGCCCCAGCGCTCGAGCACGTTGGTCGTCTCCGGGTCGACGTCGGAGCCCATCTGGTGCTCGATGTGCTTGCGGGCGTGCTCGAGGTACTCCCACTGGATCTGGACGGCGGTCATCTTCCGGCCGTCCTTGAGGGTGAGCAGGTGGCGCAGCGTCGGGTCGTACGACACCTCGCGCAGCTCACGTACGGGCCGCTCCAGCGCCAGCTCGGGCATGGTCGCCCGGTCCTCGATCATGCCGAGCACCAGCGACGTGGTCCCGAGCTTGAGGAAGGTGGAGACCTCGGACAGGTTCGCGTCGCCGATGATGACGTGCAGCCGGCGGTACTTGTTGGGATCGGCGTGCGGCTCGTCGCGGGTGTTGACCAGCGGGCGCTTCAGCGTCGTCTCCAGGCCGACCTCGACCTCGAAGTAGTCGGCCCGCTGGCTGACCTGGAAACCGGACTCGCTGCCGTCCTGCCGCCGCCCCACGCGGCCAGCGCCGCACACCGCCTGCCTGGTCACGAAGAACGGGATCAGGTGCTGGACGATCTCCCCGAAGGGAGTCGACCGGTCCATCAGGTAGTTCTCGTGCGCCCCATACGACGCGCCCTTGTTGTCGACGTTGTTCTTGTAGAGCAGGATCGCGGGGCTCTGCGGGAGCTTGGACGCCAGCGCCGCCGCCCGCCGCATCACCTGTTCGCCGGCCTTGTCCCACAACACGGTGTCCAGCGGGCCGGTGCACTCGGGGGTGGAGTACTCGGGGTGGGCGTGGTCGACGTAGAGCCGGGCGCCGTTGGTGAGGATCACATTGGCGAGGCCGAGGTCCTCGTCGGTGAGCAGGCTGGAGTCGGCGACGTCCCGGTTGAGCTCGAACCCGCGGGCGTCCCGCAGCGGGCTCTCCTCCTCGAAGTCCCAGCGGGCGCGCCGCGCGCGCATGTCCGCGTTTGCCCAGGCGTTGACCACCTGGGTGGAGGCGAGCATCGGGTTGGCCGTCGGCTGCCCCTGCACGGAGATGCCGTACTCCACCTCGGTGCCCATCACCCGGCGCACGCTCATGCCCCTCAGCCTAGGCGGCGAGCGCTCGCCACCCGCGCCGCGCGCCGCGACTTGTCAGCCTGCGCACAAGCAAACGCGCAGGTCAGCGGCGTGTGGACGAACCGATCCGGCTGACAAGTCCCCGCGGGCAGGGGAACGGCTTGGCCAGGTGCACGCTCAAGTCGGAGTCGACGTAGTGGCCGTACGGCGGGATGTCGGCGTAGCCGGCGGAGCGGTACAGCTCCAGCGCCTCGGGCTGGTTGCGGCCCGCTTCGAGCACCATGACGTCGCAGCCGGCCTCCGCGGCGGTCCGCTCCAGCTCCGCGAGCAGCGCTCGGGCCAGTCCGCGACCGCGCGCCCACCCGACGACGTACATCCGCTTGAGCTCTGCCGGCCGCTCCCCTGGCACCGGACCGTCACGCTCCTCATCGTGGCGACGCCAACCGCCCATCACTGCCGGCCGGTTCTCGGCGTACCCGACGAGGAACAAGCCGTCGGGAGGGACGAACATCGTCTTGTCCAGCGCGGTCGTGTCTTCTCCGCCGTAGCGCCGTACGTACTCCGCCTGCACTTCGATGATCAGCGCGAGCACGTCGGGGTGGTCGTAAGGCACCGACCGGAAGTCAGCATCCACCTACAGGTACTGGCCGGTGTTGGCGACGGTGTCGATCGAGCGGCCGGGCTCGCTGCCTTCCTTGCCCGAGATGAGCGTGCGGATGAACACGATGCGCTCACCCTTCTTTCCGGAGATCCGGGCCCAGTCGTCGGGGTTGGTGGTGTTGGGCAGGTCCTCGTTCTCCTTGAACTCGTCGATGCAGGCCTGCAGCAGGTGCTGCACCCGCAGCCCCTTCTGCCCGGTCTCGATCACCTGCTTGATCGCCATCTTCTTCGCCCGGTCGACGATGTTCTCGATCATGGCGCCGGAGTTGAAGTCCTTGAAGTAGAGGACCTCCTTGTCGCCGTTGGCGTAGGTGACCTCGAGGAAGCGGTTCTCCTCCGACTCGGTGTACATCCGCTCGACGGTCCGCTGGATCATCCCGCCGACGCACTCCCGTCGGTCCCCGCCGAACTCGCCCAGGTCGTCGTCGTGCAGCGGCAACTCGGCGATCAGGTACTTGGTGAAGATGTCGCGCGCCGACTCGGCGTCCGGCCGCTCGATCTTGATCTTCACGTCGAGCCGGCCGGGACGCAGGATCGCGGGGTCGATCATGTCCTCGCGGTTCGACGCGCCGATCACGATGACGTTCTCCAGCCCCTCGACGCCGTCGATCTCCGACAACAGCTGGGGGACGATGGTGTTCTCCACGTCGGAGCTGACCCCGGAGCCACGGGTACGGAACAGCGAGTCCATCTCGTCGAAGAACACGATGACCGGCGAGCCACCGCTCGCCTTCTCCCGCGCCCGCTGGAAGACCAGCCGGATGTGCCGCTCGGTCTCGCCGACGTACTTGTTCAGCAGCTCCGGCCCCTTGATGTTGAGGAAGAAGCTCTTGCCCTCCTGGCCGGTTCGTTCTGCGACCTCCTTGGCCAGCGAGCTGGCGACCGCCTTGGCGATCAAGGTCTTGCCGCAGCCGGGCGGCCCGTACAGCAAGATCCCCTTGGGCGGCTTGAGCCGGTGCTCCTCGAACAGGTCCGGGTGCAGGTACGGGAGCTCGATCGCGTCGCGGATCTGCTCGATCTGGTTTCCCAGCCCGCCGATGTTCGCGTAGTTGATGTCGGGGACCTCTTCGAGGATGAGCTCCTCGACCTCCGACTTCGGCACCTTCTCGTAGACGTATCCGGCCCGGGCGTCAAGCAGCAGCGAGTCCCCGGCGCGAAGGACCTCGTCGCGGAGGGAGGCGGCGATGCGGACAACCCGCTCCTCGTCGGCGTTGCCGATCACGAGGACGCGGTCCTGGTCGGCCATCACCTCCTTGAGCATCACCACCTCGCCGACGCTCTCGAAGAGGCGGGCGGCGACGACGTTGAGCGCCTCGTTGAGCATGACCTCCTGGCCGCGCTGCAGCTCCTCGAGCTCGAGCGTGGGGCTGACCGCGACCCGCATCTTGCGGCCGCCGGTGAAGACGTCGACGGTCCCGTCGTCGTGCGCCTCGATGAACGTGCCGTAGCCGGCCGGCGGTTGCGCAAGCCGGTCGACCTCCTCCTTGAGCGTGGTTATCTGGTCGCGGGCCTCGCGCAGCGTGCCGACGAGCCGGTCGTTCTGGGCCGTCACGGTGGACAGCCGGGTCTGCGTCTCAGCCAGCCGGGCCTCGATCGCGCGGGTCTCACCGGGTGCGCCGGACAGCCGGCGGCGCAGGTGCTCGATCTCGGCGCGTAGGTAAGTGATCTCGCTCGACAGCTCTCCCGGCGAGGGTGCCTCGTCGGCTCCGGTCATTGCGATCACCTCCGTCAGGTTCGGCCTGCGGACTTCGCGACCTTACCTCGCACACAACGCGGGTTGGTGCACCTGCGACATACGTCGCCGAAGGCGTGACCGGATCGTCACCGCCGCGCGCCGAACGGTTACCGTCGGGTCGTCTCAACCGGTGTCTGCACCCATATCGGCTGGCCGCGGGCCGGCGTAGTCGGGTCCGTACGAGCCGGGCGCCGGGCGCCGCCTGCGCGTTGGCGCCGAGTGCCCGGGCGCCAGTCGACGGGCGGTGACGAGGAACGCGGTGTGGCCGACCATCGAGTGCTGTGGGCGGACCGCCAGCCCTTCCAGGTGCCAGCCGCGCACCAGGCTCTCCCAGGCGTACGGCTCGGTGAAGGCGCCGTGCACGCGCAGCGTCTCCACGATGCGGCTCAGCTGGGTCGTCGTTGCGACGTAGACGCACACGATGCCGCCCGGCGCGAGCGCGTCGGCGACGATGTCGACGCACTCCCACGGGGCCAGCATGTCGAGCACGACCCGGTCCACCTCGCGATCGTCGGAGCCGGGCAGCAGCTCGACCAGGTCGCCGACGGTGAGCCGCCAGGCGGGGTGCCGGCCACCGAAGAACTGGTCCATGTTGCGAGCCGCGATGTCGGCAAAGTCCGCACGGCGCTCGTACGACGACACCCGACCCGTGGGTCCGACGGCGCGCAGCAGGTGCGCCGTGAGCGATCCCGAACCGGCGCCCGCCTCGACGACGTGCGCGCCCGGAAAGTCGTCGGCCGAGGCCACGATCTGGCCGGCGTCCTTGGGATAGATGACCGCCGCCCCGCGAGGCATCGACACGACGTACTCCCCGAGCAGCGGCCGGAACGCGAGGTAGGGCGCGCCGCCTGCCGAAATGACGACGACGCCCTCCGGGCCGCCGATGAGCGTGTCGTGCTCGATCGCGCCGTTGTTGGTGAAGAACTGCTCCCCGGCGGCGAGGCGGACGCTGTGCCGGCGACCCTTCGCGTCAGTCAGCCGCACCCACTCCCCTGCGCGGAGCGCACCGTGGCGCACGCCGGCCCAAGCCTGGTGAGGATCAGCGGGCACTGAACGCCTCGGCGACGTCGTTGGTCACGAGCAGCCCGTGGACGCTGCCGTTCGGCTCGACCAGCACGTACTCGGAGGCCGGCGTCTGCTTCATGGCTCGGAACAACGCCTCGCCCTCCAGGTCGGCCGCCAGCAGCAGACCTGGCTCCACGGTGCGCGCCAGCGTCCCGGTCTGCACCCAGGGGCGGCGGTCAGCGGGCGTGGCCAGCACGGCCTGCTCGTTGACGACGCCGACCGGCCGGCCATCGGTCGTCACCACCACCAGCCCGCCCGCCTGCTCCTCGTGCGCCTGCCGTACGGCCTCGCCCAGCGGCGTGTCGTAGGCGACCGCGAGGGCGCGGCGGGCCAGCCGGCGCGCGTGCAGGTTCGAGAAGCGGTCCCGGTGCTTGGCGGCCGAGATCGCCTGCGAGGCGCCGACCCACAGGAACGCCGCGAGCACCGCAGCGAAGATGACGTCGGTGGTTGCCGGCTCGGTGTCGAGCGCGGCGGCCACGACGAAGGGGTACGCGAGCGTGACCACGGCGAGCCCGCGACCGCCCCAGCCGGCGACCAGGCTGCCCGTGAGCGGGCGCCCCGTGGCGCCCCAGACCGCGGCGCGCAACACCCGACCGCCGTCGAGGGGCAGCCCGGGAAGCAAATTGACGACGCCGATGACCAGGTTGGCGCCGGCCAGCGCCCGCACCATGAACTCGGCCAGCCCGTCCGGCGCGGCTGGCGCGACGACCCACGCCAGCGCCCCGACGGCCAGCGATGTCAGCGGACCGACCACAGCGACGACCGCCTCGCGCCCGGCGGTGTTGGCCTCCTCCTCGAGCTCGGTGTACCCGCCGAGGAAGTGCAGCACGACCGAGCGCACCCGCATCCCGTACGCCCGCGCGGCCAGCGCGTGCGACGCCTCGTGCAGCAGCACCGACAGGTACAGCAGCACGGCGAACGCCAGCCCGGCCACGTACACGAGGTTGCCGAGGCCGGGCGAGACCACCTCGATCCGTGGCGCCATCAGCACCGCGATGATCCCGGCGATGAGGAACCAGGACGCCCGGACGTAGACCGGGATCCCGGCGATCGCGCCCAGCCGCACCAGCCCGGGTGCGCGCCGGCGCTCGCCAGCGTCCTCGTCCACCTCGTCAACGCTAGCCGTTCGGAGTTGCCGGTCGGGTGTGTCGGCGCCGGGCGTTGTCGGTGGCCGCTTCTAGGGTTGCGGCCATGACGGCAACGGACAGCGAGCTGGTGGTCGAGCCACCACGGGAGGCAGCCGCCGAGGCAGCGCCCGACCACGTGGGCATCCTGTCCCCGTCCGGGGCGTCGGACTTCATGAGCTGCCCGCTGCTCTACCGGTTTCGCCGGCTCGACAAGCTGCCCGAGCCGGCTGGCGTGCCGGCGGTCCGCGGCACCCTCGTTCACACCGTGCTAGAGCGGGTCTTCGACCTGCCCGCCCCGCGCCGGGTCCCGGTCGAGGCGGAGGCGCTGCTCGAGCCGGCGCTCGACGAGATGCTGGCCACCGAGCCCGAGGTGGCGACGCTGTTCGCCCCCGCAGATGGTGAGGCACCGGTGGACCGGGCGGAGTTCCTCGCCGAGTGCCGCGCTCTGCTGGCGAGCTGGTTCAGCCTCGAGGATCCGCGCCGGCTCGAGCCGGCCGAGCGTGAGCTGCCGGTCGAGCATGTGCTCGAGTCACGGCTGCTGCTGCGCGGGGTGCTGGACCGGCTGGACATCGCCCCGACCGGCGAGGTGCGGGTTGTGGATTACAAGAGCTCCAGGTCGCCCTCGGAGCACTTCGTGGCCAAGGCGCTGTTCCAGCTGCGGTTCTACGCCCTAGTCCTGTGGCGGACCCGCGGGGTCGTCCCGACGCTGCTGCAGCTGGTCTACCTCGGCAACAGCGAGACCATCTCCTACGTCCCCGACGAGGCCGACCTGCGCGCCACCGAGCGCAAGCTGCAGGCGGTGTGGGCGGCCATCGCCCGCGCGACCGAGACCGGCGACTGGCGCCCCCACCGTTCCGCGCTGTGCGGCTGGTGCGCGCACCAGGCGATCTGCCCCGCCTGGGGCGGCACTCCCCCGCCGCTGCCCGAGCCGACCATGGCTACCAGCCCAGCTTCGACCCCGAGTCGGTAACCAGGAACGGGGCGACGCGCACCCGAGTGCGAGCCGCCCGCATCGGTCGCGGCGGCGGCCTCGACGGACCGTCGTGGCCGGGCAAGCAAGCGGCAGGTATCTTGCCGGCGGCAACATCCTCGGACGACCGGAGGTGGACATGCAATACCTCGACTTCGAGAACCGGCCGGAGCCGGTGCGATGAGCACCGGCGCGAAGATCGGGTCCGCCTTGGTCACGATCTGGCTGGTCATCGGTGCCATTGCTGCTTTCGACCGCGGCTACTTCGAGGGCGACTGGGACGAGCAGCAGGACTGCGCGCGGTTCACCACGACGGTCGTCACGATCGTCGCCGGGGTGCTCAACTACACCGGCCTGGACCCCAAGCTCGGCTGCCCGGACGCCCCCGAGCCGTCGAGGTAGTCCTAGCCGATTGCTTCGACGACGGCGGTGCAGAAGTCGTCCGACCGCCCCGTCGGGTGATGCGGATGGCACGGCCGGGGGCCATGCTGCCCGGGGGTTGTGCACGCTGCCCCAGGGTCACAACTCTCGGGCAGCGTACTTTTCACGCGGTACCCCGTGAAAGTCACACCGGCCATCAGTCGTACAGGTGGCAGGCGACCTGGACCCCGTCCGCGTCCCGCAGCTTCGGGTCGCGGTGGTCGGCGAAACGGGTGACCACCCCGTTGCCATCGGCGGAGACCTCGCGGACGCCCTTCCACAACGGCTCGTCCGGGTCGTCGGCGCGCAGCCGCTCCAGCAGCTCCCGTACGGACTCGGCAGTGCCGTTGATCCCCGGGTGCAGCACCGCGTCCCCGGTCATGGTCTGCAGGGTGTCCACGTCACCGACGATGCCACGCTCCCGCTCGTAGTCCTCGAGTGCGACACCCGCCCAGTGCGTCTCCAGCAGCGCCTGGAGATCCCGCGGCTCCCAGCCGCACGGCTCGAAGGCGCGCGGGCACCGGGGGTGGAAGTGGCAGCCGGCGGGCGGCTGCGCCGCGTCCGGGATCTCGCCACGAGGCAGGTCCCGCGGCACGGACCGGCGCGGGTCGGGCTCGGGGATCGCCGCCAGCAGCGCCTTGGTGTACGGATGCCTGGGATCGGCGAAGATCTCGTCGGTCGGGCCGATCTCGACGATCCGGCCGAGATACATGATCGCGACCCGGTCGCAGAAGAACTTCGCGGTGGCGAGGTCGTGGGTGATGTAGAGGTAGGTGAGGTCCAGGTCGTTCTTGAGCTCGAGCATCAGCTCGAGGATCTTCGCCCGCACGCTCATGTCGAGCATCGAGACCGGCTCGTCGGCGACCAGCAGCTCCGGGCCGAGGATGATGGCGCGGGCGATCACAGCCCGCTGCTTCTGCCCGCCGGACAGGTCGCTGGGCAGCTTGTTGATGAAGCGCTCGACCGGGCTCAGCCCGACCCGGTCCAGGGCGTCCCGCACCTGCTGGCGGGTCTGTTCACCGGCAGGGGCGCCGTGGATGCGCAGCGGGTGGGCCAGCGCGGTCCCGAGGTCCATCGCCGGGTTGAGCGAGGCGTGCGGGTCCTGGAAGACCATCTGGATCTTTCGGCGCAGTGGCCGGAACGCCCGCTCGGACACCATCGCGATCTCGTCGCCGCGGTAGCGGATGCTGCCGCCGGTCGGGTCGGCCAGCCCGACGATCGCCCGGCCGAGGGTGGTCTTCCCACTGCCGGACTCGCCGACCACTCCGAGCACTTCGCCCCGCCGGAGGGCGAAGCTCACTCCGTCGACCGCCCGGACCGAACCCGACTCGCGGCTGAGCAGCCGCTGCACGAAGTTCCCGTGGATCGCGAAGTGCACGTGCAGGTCGCGTACGTCGAGCAGCGCGTCGGGGGAGGACTCCGACGACGCGTCCGGCGCGGTGTCAGGCTTCGTCGGCAACGCTGATCTCCCCTCGCTCCAGGGGTTCCCGACCGCCGGCCGGGATCCGGTCCTCGGGTCCGTGCAGCCAGCACGCGACCCGCTGTCCCCCGGCGGCACGCTGCTCGACCGGGTCCTGGTCGCTGCACACCACCATCGCCTCCGGGCAGCGCGGGTGGAACGTGCACCCGGACGGCGGTTCCACCAGGTCAGGCGGCGCGCCCGGGATGTAGTGCAGGCCGGTCGTACGCAGCGAGATCGTCGAGCGCAGCAGCTCGCGGGTGTACGGGTGCGCCGGCTCGGAGAACACCTGCTTGGCGTCGCCTTCCTCGACGATGTGCCCCGCGTACATCACCGCCACCCGGTCGCAGGCCTCGGCGACGATGCCGAGGTTGTGGGTGATCAGCAGCATCGCGGTGTCGAAGCTGCGCCGCAGGTCGTGCAGGATCCTGATGATCTGCGCCTCGACCAGGACGTCGAGCGCGGTCGTCGGCTCGTCGGCGACGATGAACGCCGGGCGGAGGACGAGGGTCAGGGCGATCATCAGCCGCTGCCGCATCCCACCGGAGAACTCGTGCGGGTAGTTGCGGTAGCGGGTCGGCGGGATACCCATCCCGCGCAGCGCAGCGAGCGCGCGCGCTCGTACGTCCTCCTTGTCGATACCTGGCTCGTGGACCTGCAACGTCTCCTCGAAGTGCTGCGAGATCCGCATCAGCGGGTTGAGCCGGGTCATCGGCTCCTGGAAGATCAGCCCGATCTCCGGGCCACGCCGCTTCTGCAGCTCCTTCTGCGGCAGCTGCACCAGGTTGTCGCCCTTGAAGTGCACGGCACCGGCGGCCTTGGCGCCAGGTGGGAGGAGTCCGAGCACCCCCCGGCCGAGCGTGGACTTGCCGCAACCGGACTCCCCGACCAGCCCAAGCGTCTCCCCCGGCCGCAGGTCGAAGTCGACGCCGTCGACGGCGCGCACGGCGCCCCGCTCGGTCCCGTACCAGACCCGCAGGTCCCGCACCGACAAGACCTCGGCCCGCTCGTCCTGCGGCCGGAACCCCTCCTCGGTGGTGACGGTCACCTCGCCGCCGCCTCCTTGTCCCGCTGGTCACGCGGCGGGATGTGCACCGGTTCGATCCGCCGCTTGCGCAGGGTCGGGTTGAGCGTGTCGTTCAGACCCTCCCCGACCAGGGTCAGGGCAACGACGAAGAAGACGATGGCCAGCCCCGGAAAGACGCTGGTCCACCAGATCTCCGCCTGGACATCGACGATGGCGCGATACAGGTCGTAGCCCCACTCCGCGCCCTCGGTGGGCTGGATCCCGTAGCCGAGGAAGCCCAGCCCGGCGAGGGTGAGCATCGCGTCGGCGGCGTTCAGGGTGCCGATGACCGGCACGCTCTGGATGACGTTGCCGAAGATGTAGCGGCCGATCACAGTCCGCGGCCGTGCGCCGAGGCCCTTGGCGGCCTCGACGTAGGTGGCCTCGCGCGCAGACAGGGTGTTGTTGCGGACGACCCGGAAGTACTGCGGCACGTAGACCACCGTGATCGCCAGCGCGGCGGTGACCACCCCGCCGCCGATCGCGTCGGCGAGCAGGAACGCGATCACGATCGCCAGGATCAGGTACGGGAACGCGAACAGGGCGTCGGCGATGAGCACGAGCACGCGGTCGAGCCAGCCGCCGACGTAGCCGGAGATCAGCCCGAGCGGCACCCCCACGAGGAGCGACACCGCCACCGCCAGCGCGACCACCTCGACCGCGATGCGGGCGCCGAAGACCACCCGGGAGAACACGTCCTCGCTGCGGACCGAGGTGCCGAACCAGTGCTCGCTCGACGGCGGCGCCTGCTTGGGAAACCGCCCGCCGTCGCTCGAGGCGACCTGGTTGAAATCGTAAGGCGCGATCCACGGGGCGAAGATCGCGGCCAGGACGACCAGCAGCGTGCCGCCGATCCCCAGCCACAGCAGCCACTTGGACAGCCCCTGCGCGTCCCGGAACGGCTTGACCGCGCGCGCGAGCCGGGACGCCATCAGTACCGCACCCTCGGGTCGATGAGCGCATTGACGAGGTCGATCGTGATGCTGACCACGACGACCACGAGCGCGAACACCGTGACGATGCCCTGCACCGCGATGTAGTCACGCTCGTTGAGGTAGGCGATCAGCTCGCTGCCGAGCCCGGGCCAGTCGAAGGTCAGCTCGGTCAGCGTCGCGCCGGACAGCAGCAGCGCGATCTGCAGCCCCATCACGGTGATGACCGGGACCAGGGCGTTGCGGAACGCATGCCGGACCACCACGGACCGCTCCCCGATGCCCCGGGCCCGGGCCGCCTCGATGTAGTCACCCTGCAGCGCCTGCATGACGTTGACGCGCGTCAGCCGAAGGAAGGTGCCGGTGACGAGCAGACCGAGCGTCACCGCCGGGAGGATCAGGTGCCGCACCGCGTCCCAGAACGCTTCGAGGTCGCCGGCGATGAGGGCGTCGATCAGCAGGATGTGGGTGACCTCGTCGACGAAGGTGACCGGGTCGGCCTCACCGGACGTCGGCAGCCAGCCGAGGATGCTGCCAAACGTCAGCTGCGCGAGCAGCCCCACCCAGAACACCGGCGCGGCGTACGTGAGGATGCCGAAGATCCGCAGCGACCCGTCGGTCGCGGTGTCTCGGTACCGCCCGGCGAGCAGCCCGAGCGGCAGCCCGAGACCGATGGCGACCAGCAGCGCCGCCAGCGTCAGGGTGAGGGTGGCGCCGCCGCTCTCGATGATGACGTCGCTGACCGGCCGGTTGTCGGTGATCGTCTCGCCGAAGTTGAGCGTGGCCACGTCCCCCAAGTAGGTGAAGTACTGGACGATCAGCGGGTCGTCGATGCCCGCGTTGGCCCGGATCTCCGCGATCTGGTCCGGTGGCAGCCGACCGCCCACCGCACTCTGCACCGGGTCGCCAGGTGCGACCCGCATCAGCAGGAACACCATGGTGAGCAGGATGAGCACCATCGGCAGCGCCAGCGCGAGCCGGGACAGCGCGTACGTGCGCAGCGAGCCGCCGGATCGTGCCATCGGGCGCTGGTGCCCTTCCTACTCCTTCGCGGTCAGGACGACTTGCTGATCATCCACATCCGGAAAGTGAACGACGGATCGAAGGTCTCCTCAACCCCGCTCACGCCGTCGACCGCCGCGCCGACCTGCTTGCCCTGCCAGATCGGGAGGGTCGGGACCTCCTCGGCCGCGATCTGCTGGATCTCCGTGTAGGCCTGCTCGCGCTCCGCCTCATCGGTCGTGGCTCGGGCAGCGGCGATGAGCTCGTTCATCCTGTCGTTGCTGTAGTGGCTGTTGTAGAAGTCGGCCTCGAAGAAGGGCGAGGTGTAGTTGTCGGCGTCCGGGAAGTCCGGGAACCAGCCCAGCTGGAACACTGGGTACTGGTCCTGGGCGGACACCTCGCTGTACTGGTTCCACTCCGCGGACTCCAGCGTGACGTCGAACAGTCCACCAGCCTCGAACTGGCGCTCCAGCTCGGCGTACTCGTCGGCCGACACCGAGCCGTAGTGGGTCGGTGTCCACCACAGCTCCACCTCGACCGGGGTTTCGACCCCGGCGTCCTCCAGGAGCTGCGTTGCCCGGTCGGGGTCCGGCGCCTCGCCGTACTCGTCGGCGAACGCCTGCGTCGCGAACTCAAGGCCCTGCGGGACCATCGAGTACAGCGGGTCAACGGTGCCGCTGTAGACGTTCTCCGCGATGGCCTCCCGGTCAACGAGGGCGGCCATCGCCTGCCTCGCAGCCTGATCCTGGCCCGGGTCCAGCGAGACGTTGAACACGATGTACCGGATCTCGGCGCCTTCCCCCTCGACGATCTGCACGCCGTCGGTCTCGCTGAGGCTCTGCACGGTGGTCGGGCTCAGGCTGCGGTAGGCGACGTCGATGTCGCCGTTCTCGACGGCCAGGCTCAACGCCGACTCCTGCGGGAAGTACGTCATGACCGCGCCGCCGTTCTCCATCTCGGCCGGGCCGGTGTAGTCCTCGAACGGCGACATCCGCGCGGTCTGCCCGTCCTCGTACTCGTCCATCTGGTAGGGGCCGGATCCGACCACCTCGTCGCTCGCCTCGATCAAGGCGTCCTCGGGGTAGACGTCGGAGGGCACGATTGCGGCCGCACCGGTCGTCAGCTTGAACGGCCAGGTCGCGTCGGGCTCCTTGAGGGTCATCGTTACCTCGAGGTCGCTGGTGGCCTCGACGGTGTCGAGGTTGCTGAGCAGCGTGTAGCCGCCGCTGACGTCCTCGATCCCAAGCAGCCGCTCGAACGAGAACACGACGTCCTCCGCAGTGAGGTCGCTGCCGTCGTGGAACGTCAGCCCCTCGGACAGCGTGCAGACGTACGTCGTGGTCTGCTCGTCGGTGAACTCGCAGGACTCCGTCGCGTCCGGCTCCGGCGTGCTGCCGCCAGCCGGAATGTGCATGAGGTTCTGGTAGACGTTGTAGACCAGCGTCCACGACCCGAGGTCATAGCTGCCCGCAGGGTCGAGCGAGGTCACCGTGTCGGTGGTCCCGATGACGACCGGCTCGCTCGAGGCGCTGCCACCGTCGTCGCCTCCGTCGTCACCGCCGCAGGCGGCCACGCTCCCGATGAGGAGGGCTGCCCCCGCTGTCGCTGCCAGTCGCTTGTTGCGCACCAGAACTCACCTCTTGGGTCGACGGAGCCAGGGTGCCTGGCCCGCTCGGACCCTAACCGGGCCGGTCGCGCAGGGGAAACAGCGGCGATGTCACGAGTCGGTCACGGACCGCTCACCCCGCGCTCACCCCGCGCTCACCGGGCGCTCACTGGGCGCTCACCGGGCGTTGAAATACGACGCCTCGGGGTGGTGCAGGACCAGCGCGTCGGTCGACTGCTCCGGGTGCAGCTGCAGCTCGTCCGACAGCGTGACGCCGATCCGCTCCGGCCGGAGCAGCCGGACCAGGGTGGCTCGGTCCTCCAGGTCGGGACAGGCGGGGTAGCCGAACGAGTAGCGCTCGCCCTGGTAGCCCTGCTTCAGGATGCCGGCCAAGTCGGCGGCGTCGCGGCCGTCGATGCCCAGCTCGGACCGCACCCGCGCGTGCCAGCGTTCCGCCAGCGCCTCTGTCAGCTGCACCGACAGCCCGTGCAACTCCAGGTAGTCCCGGTAGGCGTCGCGGGCGAAGAGCTCCGCGGTGACCTCGGAGACCCGCGAGCCCATCGTCACCAAGTGGAAGGCGATGACGTCCAGCTCGCCGGCATCCTTGGGTCGGACGAAGTCGGCCAGGCACAAGAAGCGGTCCCGGTGCTGGCGCGGGAAGCCGAACCTCGCAACCTCAGCGGACCGGGTCTCGTGGTCCAGGACAACCACCTCGTCGCCTTCCGACCAGCACGGCCAGTAGCCGTAAACGACCGCCGGCTCCATCGTCTGCTCGGTCTGCACCCGCTCGAGCAGCGCCCGCAGCCGGGGCCGGCCCTCCTTCTCGACCAGCTCCTCGTACGACGGCCCGGCCCCGCGGCGGGACCCGCGCAGCCCCCACTGGCCCATGAACGTCGCCCGCTCGTCGAGCCAGTCGGCGACCTCGACCAGCCCGATGCCCTTGACCACCCGGGACCCCCAGAACGGCGGGGTCGGCACCGGGTTGTCAACGGCGACGTCGGACCGGGTCGGCACCACCCGCTCCGCGACGTCGGCGCCGGTGCGACGGCGGACCCGGCGAGGTCGTAGGGCTGGGAGCTCGGCGCCGGGCTTTCCGCGGCGCACAGCGACCAGCGCGTCCATCAGCCGCAGCCCCTCGAACGCGTCCCGGGCGTAGCGGACCTCGCCCTCGTACAAGGCGGCCAGGTCCTCCTCGACGTAGGCACGGGTGAGCGCGGCACCGCCGAGCAGCACCGGCCAGCGGGCGGCCAGGCCGCGCTGGTTGAGCTCCTCGAGGTTCTCACGCATGACCACCGTGCTCTTGACCAGCAGCCCGGACATCCCGATGACGTCGGCGTCGTGCTCGTCGGCGGCGTCCAGGATGGAGTTGACCGGTTGCTTGATGCCGAGGTTGACCACCGTGAAGCCGTTGTTGGTCAAGATGATGTCCACCAGGTTCTTGCCGATGTCGTGGACGTCGCCCTTGACGGTGGCGAGCACCAGCGTCCCCTTGCCCTGCTCGTCGGTGTGCTCCATGTGCGGCTCGAGGTGGGCAACGGCCGCCTTCATCACCTCCGCCGACTGGAGCACGAACGGCAGCTGCATCTCGCCCGCGCCGAACAGCTCCCCCACCGTCTTCATGCCGGCGAGCAGGTCCTCGTTCACGATGTCAAGCGCGGGGCGGCCCTCGGCCATCGCCTCGTCGAGGTCGTCGGTGAGCCCCTTGCGCTCCCCGTCCACGATCCGCCGCTGCAGCCGCTCCGGCAGCGGCAGCGCGGCGAGCTCGGCCGCGCGGTCGGCCTTGGTGTCCTCCGCAGACACGTCGGCGAACACCTGCAGCATCTGCTGCAGCGGGTCGTAGCCGTCGCGTCGCCGGTCATAGACGACGTCGAGGACGACCTCGCGCTGCTCGTCAGGGATCCGAGAAAGCGGCACGATCCGCGCAGCGTGCACGATCGCCGAGTCCAGCCCGGCCTGCACGCACTCGTGCAGGAACACGCTGTTGAGCACCGTCCGGGTGGCCGGCTTGAGCCCGAACGACACGTTGGAGACCCCGAGCGTGGTCTGGACCGTGGGGTGCCGGCGCTTGAGCTCGCGGATCGCCCGGACCGTCTCCAGCGCGTCCCGGCGGGTCTCCTCCTGGCCGGTGGCCACCGGGAAGGTCAGGCAGTCGACGACGATGTCCTCGACCCGCATGCCCCAGTTCCCCGTCAGGTCGGCGATCAGCCGCTCGGCCACCCGGAGCTTCCACTCGGCGGTGCGCGCCTGACCGTCCTCGTCGATGGTCAGCGCGACGACGGCGGCGCCGTGCTCGCGCACCATCGGCATCACCCGTGCGGTCCGCGAGCCATGCCCGTCGCCGTCCTCGTAGTGGACGGAGTTGACCAGCGACCGGCCGGCGAGCCGCTCCAGCCCCGCCTCGAGCACGTGCGGGTCGGTGGAGTCAAGGGAGACCGGCAGGGTCGACGACGTGGCCAGCCGGACAGCGAGCTGGGCCATGTCCGCAACCCCGTCGCGGCCCACGTAGTCGACCGACAGGTCGAGCAGGTGCGCGCCGTCCCTGGTCTGGGCCCGTGCGATCTCGATGCAGTCGTCCCACTGCTCGGCCAGCATCGCCTCCTTGAACGCCTTGCTGCCAGTCGCGTTGGTGCGCTCCCCGATCGACAGGTACGCGGTGTCCTGCCGGAACGCCACGTGCTGGTAGAGCGACGAGGCGCCCGCCTCGGTGGTGATGTCACGCTCGGGCACGACCCGGCCGCGCACCCGGTCGACGACGTGACGCACGTGCTCCGTGGTGGTGCCGCAGCACCCGCCGACCAGCGCCAACCCGTACTCGCGGGTGAACGTGTCCAGTGCGTCGGCCAGCTGCACCGGGCTCAGCGGGTAGCGCGCCCCGTCGGCGGTCAGCTCCGGGAGGCCCGCGTTGGGCATGCAGCCGAGGGCGACCCGGGCGTGCCTGGACAGGTGCCGCAGGTGCTCGCTCATCTCGGTCGGGCCGGTGGCGCAGTTCAGCCCGAGCAGGTCGATGCCTAGCGGTTCCAGCGCGGTCAGCGCCGCCCCGATCTCGGTGCCCAGCAACATCGTGCCGGTGGTCTCGACGGTGACGTGCACCATCAGTGGCAGGTCGGCCCCGGCCGCGTCGAGCGCGCGCCGGGCGCCGATCACCGCCGCCTTGGCCTGAAGCAGGTCCTGGGCCGTCTCGACCAGCACCGCGTCGACGCCGCCGCCGACCATGGCGTCGACCTGCTCGGCGTACGCGTCTCGCAGCGACGCGAACGGCACGTGCCCGAGGGTGGGCAGCTTGGTCCCCGGCCCCACCGAGCCCAAGACCCAGCGGGGGTGGTCGGGCGTGGCCCAGCGGTCGGCTGCCTCCCGGGCCAACCGGGCGCCGGTCGCCGCTAGCTCGCCGATCCGGTCCTCGATGCCGTACTCGCCGAGGTTGCCGAGGTTGGCGCCGAACGTGTTGGTCTCGACGCAGTCGGCCCCCGCCTCAAGGTAGCCGTCGTGTACCGCGCCGACTACATCCGGTCGGGTGACGCAGAGGACCTCGTTGCAGCCCTCGTGCCCCCCGAAGTCGGCCAGCTCCAGGTCGTACGCCTGCAGCGCGGTGCCTGTTGCCCCGTCCGCGACGACCACGCGCTCGCGGAGAGCCTGCCGCAGTGCATCGGAGCTCTCGGTCACGGGCCACAGCGTAGATCCGGGGCCCGCACGTAGGGTTGGACCGTGACCGATCTGGACATCGTCGACGACCTCGCCGACCCCGTCCTCGTTGCGGCGTTCGCGGGCTGGAACGACGCTGCCGACGCCGCTTCAGGGACCGTGGACCGGCTGATCGAGCAGTGGGACGCAGAGCTGGTGCACGAGTTCGAGCCGGACGACTACTACGACTTCCAGGTCAACCGGCCGCACGTGGCGTTCACCGATGAGGGCGCCCGCAGCATCACCTGGCCGACTACTCGGGTGTACGTCGCCCGGCCAGAGCGCGCCGCACGCGACCTGGTGCTGCTGCGCGGAGTGGAGCCGAACATGCGCTGGCGGCCGTTCTGCGCGGAGATCCTCACGGTGGCCGAGAAGCTGGACGTCCGGATGGCGGTCGCAGTCGGGGCACTGCTCGCCGACGTCCCGCACACCCGGCCGATCCCGGTCTCCGGTTCGGTCAGCGACCCAGAGCTCGGCGCGCGGCTGGGGCTGGAACCGTCGACGTACGAAGGCCCGACCGGCATCACGGGTGTGTTCCACGACCTGTGCGCCCAGGCCGACCTGCCAAGCCTGTCGCTGTGGGCCGCAGTGCCGCACTACGTCGCGCAGCCGCCGTGCCCGAAGGCGACGCTGGCCCTGCTAGGCCGGCTCGAGGACCTGCTTGAGGTGCCGATCGACCTGGGCGACCTGGTCGAGGAGGCGCGGGCCTGGGAGCGCGGGGTCGACGAGCTCGCCCGCGAGGACACCGAGGTCGCCGACTACGTGCGGTCGCTCGAGGACGCGCGGGACGCCAGCGAGCTGCCGGAGGCCAGCGGCGACGCGATCGCTCGCGACTTCGAGCGCTACCTCGAGCGCCGCCGCCGCGACCCGGACTGATCCGGGCGGCGTACTTTTCACGGGGTACCCCGTGAAAGTGGTGCTGCCCGAGAGTTGTAACCCTCGGGCAGCGCACCTAACCCTCGGGCAGTACGCCCCCGCGGACGTTAGAGCTCGACGCCGAGCAGGGCGTCAACCGCCACCGCCACGGTACGGGCGCCCGCGGCATTGGTGCCGGCACCGGTCAGCACCTCGTCGGCCCAGCGGTCCACCGCCGCCAGCGCCAGGGGCGCGTCCAGGTCGGCAGCCAGCGCTGCCCGTACCTCCTCGAGCACGGGACCGGCCGCCAGCTGCGAACGGGAGCTCCCGGCCCGGTGCAGTGCCGAGCGCCAGTGGTCGAGGCGGCGCTCCGCCTCGGGCAGCGCGCTCTCGGTCCAGTCCCAGTCGTCGCGGTAGTGGTGGGCGAGCAGCGCGAGCCGCAACGCCATCGGGTCCACGCGGTCCTCGAGAAGCCGCGAGATGAGCACGAGGTTGCCGCGGGACTTGCTCATCTTCTCCCCGCCGAGTCCCACCAGCCCGGCGTGCACGTACGCCTGCGCGAAAGGCCGGGAGCCGAAGGCGACGTGCGCCTCCGCCGCGGTCATCTCGTGGTGCGGGAACACCAGGTCGCGGCCCCCGCCCTGCACGTCGAAGCCCAGCCCGAGGTGCTCGACAGCCATCGCCGAGCACTCCACGTGCCAGCCGGGCCGGCCACGGCCGAGTGCCGAGTCCCAGGCTGGCTCGCCGGGCCGTTCGGTGCGCCACAGCAGCCAGTCCAGCGGGTCGCGCTTGCCGGGCCGGTCCGGGTCACCACCGCTGTCGGCGAACGCCGCGTGCATCTGGTCCACGTCGAGCCCGCTCAGGTCGCCGAAGCCGGGGTCCGAGCGCACGCTGAAGTAGAGGTCGCCGTCGACCCGGTAGGTCACCCCGAGGGCGTGCAGCCGCGCGATGACGTCGACCACCAGGTCCATCGACTCGACCACGCCGGGGAAGTGGTCCGGTGCCAGCACCCGCAGCGACGCCATGTCCGACCGGAACACGGCGATCTCCTCGTCGGCCAGCTGCCGCCAGCCGATGTCGTCCTTGGCGGCACGCTCGAGCAGGGGGTCGTCGATGTCGGTGACGTTCTGCGTGTAGGTAACGTCTCGCCCGCTGTCCCGCCATGCTCGCTGCAGCAGGTCGAAGGCCACGTACGTCGCGGCGTGGCCGAGGTGGGTGGCGTCGTACGGGGTGATCCCGCAGACGTACATGCGGGCGCGCGGCTGCGGCGCGAGCAGGACCAGGTTGGCGGTCGCGGTGTCGTGCACCATCGGCGCCGGCGCGTTGCCGAGCCCCTCGGCCGCCAGCGACGGGACGGTTGGGGAGGCCCATGCGAGCATGGTCGGAACCCTAACTAGAACAGCGGCCAGGGCACGGCTCGCCAGCCCGGCGGTGGTGAGGGAAACCGGCGGTCGCGTTCCAGCAGGTCGAGTCGAGCCCGGAGTTGGTCGGTCTCGTCGGGGCTGACTAGCGAGACCAACAGGTCCCCGCACTCGTCGAGGGTGGACCGCAACCTGCGCACCGGCTCGAGATCCGCGTCGTCCAGCGGCTGTCCCGCCCAGCCCCACAGCACCGTGCGCAGCTTGTCCTCCACGTGGAAGCTGAGCCCGTGGTCGCAGCCACGGACCGTTCCGGCAGCAGGTAGCAGGTGCCCCGCCTTGCGGTCGGCGTTGTTGGTGGCGGCGTCGAACACCGTCATCCGGCGCAGCTCGGGAAGGTCGGCATGCACCAGCGACACCGGGCGCTCGTCGGCGTCCCAGGCGTCCAGGACGTGCAGCCACCCGCTCGGCACCCGACCCTCGGGCACGACGTCGACCAGCTTGGTATCGACGGTGTCGACCCACTCCTGGACCATGCCGGGACCGAACGGTCCCACCGCAAGCACCGTCACCGGGACGACGTCCCACCCAGCCTGCTGCGACACCTCGTACGCGGCGACCTCGCGCCCCGCAAGAGTGCCGGTCGGGAAGTCCCACAACGGTCGCTCGCCGCGGACCGGCTTGTAGACGCACTGCAGCGACACCCCGTCGAGGGTCGCGGTCCCGACGAAGGTCGCGTTGGATGCGGCGAGCAGCCGGCCCTCGACGTCGAGGGTGCCGTGGCTGAGGCATTCGCGGACGGTGGTTTCGTCGGACCAGGCGAGCGGTGCCGCCCCGCTCACAGCTCCACCCGCTTGTGTCCGTTGGACCGGGGACACAGGTGCCCGGACGGATCGAGCGGCTGCCCACAGAAGGGGCAGGGCGGCCGGCCGGCACTGACCACGGTGCCGGCACGCTCGGCGAAGCCGCGGGCCGCCCCAGGCAGCAGCCGCACGACGAACACCTCCGACGCGGCCGGGGCTTCGACCCCGGCCTCGTCGGCCTCGTCGGTTTCGCCGCCCTCCTGCTCGGCTTCCGGTGGGGACTCGTCCTCACCCACCGGGAACGCCTCCACGACCACCCGCTTGTCCTCCCCGTCCCAGGACAGCGTCATCGTGCCGACGCGGAACTCTTCGACCAGCGGTTGCTCGAGCGGGTCGACGTCGGGCTCGCCGGCGGTCGCATCCGGCGCGAGCACGTCGCCGGTGCGGATCAGCTCGTCGAGCAGCACCCCGATCCGCTCGGCCAAGATGGCGACCTGCTCCTTTTCGAGGGAGACGCTGGTGATCAGCCGGCCGGAGCGCGCCTGCAGGTAGAAGGTGCGTGCGCCGGGCTCGCCGACGGTGCCGACCACGAACCGGTCGGGTGGATCGTGCCGGTGCACCAGCATGCGAACGAGCCTAGGTGCCTGCCGGCGTCGAGCCGGCGAGCCCGGTCAGATCGGGTCCGTGGTCGTTCATGCGCAGCACGTACGGCCGCTCGGCGGTGTAGCGGACGATGCTCACCGACGCGGTGTCGACGACGATCCGCTGGAACTGGTCGAGGTGGAGCCCGAGAGCGTCGGCGAGCACCGCCTTGATCACATCGGCGTGGCTCACCACGACCCAGACGGCGTCGGCTCCGTGCTCGGCCGCCACCTCCCGGTCGTGGCGACGCACGCTGGCCACTGCGCGGTGCTGCACGTCGGCCAGCGACTCGCCCTCGGGAAAGGCCGCGCCGCTCGGGTGCGACTGCACCGTCTGCCACAACGGCTGCGCGGTGAGCTCGGCGAGCGGTCGGCCGGCCCAGCTGCCGTACTCGACCTCGATCAGCCCCCGGTCGCGGCGCAGCCGCAACCCGTCCGTGCGGGCCTTCACCAGCGCCTTTGCGGTCTCGACCGTGCGCTCGAGCGGGCTCGCAACCACCCGTACCACCGCGACACCGGCGAGCCGTCTTCCGACCCGGGCTGCCTGCTCGCGCCCGATGTCGTCGAGGTGCACCCCCGGAGTCCGACCGGCCAGCCGCCCGCCGGCGTTCGCGGGGGTCCGGCCGTGTCGGACCAGGACGAGTGTGGGCACCGGGTCAGCGTAGGCGCGACAATGGGCGGCGTGATCATCGACTGCGCCGTCTACCGACGAGGAGTTCGGGTCGACGAACCCACCCATCGAGCCGACGTGCTCGCTGCTAGGCAGGCGACGAGCCGGGACGGCGGGTTCCTGTGGCTCGGTCTGCACGAGCCCGACGACGCCGAGCTGCAGGCGTACGCCGACGTCCTCAACCTGCACCCACTCGCTGTTGAGGATGCGGTCAGCGCGCACCAGCGGCCCAAGATGGAGCGCTACGGCGACGGGCTGTTCATCGTGCTCAAGACGCTCGAGTACGCCGGCGACGACGACGTGGAGACCGGCGAGGTGGCCATCTTCGTGGGCGCCGACTACCTCGTCACCGTGCGGCACGGCCGCGGCAAGGGGCTGGAGGACCTTCGCCGCCGCGCCGAGCAAAGCACCGACACGCTCGGCCACGGTCCGGTCGCCGGCCTGTACGCCGTGATGGACGGGATCGTGGACCGCTACGCCGACGTTGCGTCCGAGCTGCAGCTCGACGTCGATCAGCTCGAGCACTCAGTGTTCTCCGACGAGCGGACGCGGGACACCGAGCGCATCTACCGCCTGAAGCGCGAGGTTCAGGAGACGCGGCGCGCCGTGCAGCCGCTCCGCGAGCCGTTGATGCGGTTCGTCACCGACGACGTCGACGAGGTCGGCGAGGATGCGATCCCGTTCTTCCGCGACGTGGCCGACCACGTGGCCAGGGTCAGCGAGGCGGTGGAGTCGCTCGACCATCTGCTCGACAACGTCCTGTCCGCCCATCTCGCCCGGCTGGCCGTTCAGCAGAACGAGGACGTCCGCAGGATCTCCGCCTGGGGTGCGTTGTTCCTCGCGCCCACGTTGGTCGCCAGCATCTACGGGATGAACTTCGACCAGATGCCGGAGCTGCACTGGATGTACGGCTACCCGCTGGCGCTGGTGCTGATGGCGACCGTCTCGTACGCGCTGTGGCGGCTGTTCAAGGGCTCCGGCTGGCTCTAGGGGGCGAGGACGCCCGCGGCGAGCAGGACCAGCACGGTCCCGCCGAGGACCACCCGGTAAACCACGAACGGCGCGTACGAGCGGGTCGCGATGTACCGGAGCAGCCAGGCGATGCTGGCGTAGCCGACGACGAATGCGACGAGCGTCGCCACCAGCGTCTGCGCCGGGGAGTACGGATTGTCGGCACCCGCCGCCTCCTGCAGTTCGAAGACGCCGGCACCGACCACGGCCGGTATGGCGAGCAAAAACGCGAACCGGGTCGCCGCCTCGCGCTCGAAGCCGAGGAACAGGCCCATGCTGATCGTGGCGCCGGACCGGGATACCCCGGGCACCAGCGCGGCGGCCTGGGCGAGCCCGAGCAGCACGGCCGAGCGCCAGTTGGCGGACTCGATCGGCCGAGTGCGCCGGCCGACGTACTCCGCCGCACCCAGCACGAGGCCGAGCCCGACCAACGTCGAACCGACGATCCAGAGGCTGCGCAGGTCCTCCTCGATGATGTCCTTGAAGGCGATGCCGAGTGCCACGATCGGTACCGACCCGATGATCACGTACCAGCCCATGAGCGTGTCCCGGTGGCCGCGCCACACCGGGTTCCACAGCGACCGCACCCACGCGCCGGCGATGTGCCAGATCTCGTGCCGGAAGTAGCCGATCACCGCGACCTCGGTCCCGATCTGCACCACCGCCGTGAACGCGGCGCCCGGGTCACCCCAGCCGAACAGCTCGGGGAAGATCCGCAGGTGCGCCGAGGACGAGATCGGCAGGAACTCCGTCAACCCCTGGAGCACGCCGAGGACCGCGACCTGGAGCCAGTCCACGCCCGTCAGTCCCCCAGCCCGCTCGCATCCAGGGCGTCGGCGACGGTACGCAGCGTCGCAACCCGCTCCTCGTGGGTGGCCGCGGCCGCGGTAACCGCCAGCGTCGTGACGCCCGCGTCGGTGTACGCGTGCAGCCGGTCGGCGATCCGCGCCGGCGGTCCGATCAAACTAGTGCGGTCCACCAGCTCGAACGGCACCGCCGCCATCGCCTCGCGGTGCTGCTTGTCGAGGTAGCGGTCCTGGATCTCCCGCGCCGCTCCCTCGAAGCCCATCCGCCGCGCCAGCGCGTTGTAGAAGTTCTGCTTGCGACTGCCCATCCCACCGACGTACAGCGCGGTGTAGCCGCGCAGCGGCTCGGCGCAGGCGTCGACGTCGTCGCCGACGACCACCGGGACGGTGGCGCAGATGTCGACGGCGCCGACGTCGCGGCCGGCTCGGTCGAGGCCGGCGCGCAGCGGGTCGAGCGAGACGTCGGCATGCTCGGGCGCGAAGAAGATGGCCAGCCAGCCGTCGGCGATCTCGCCGGTCAGCTCCAGGTTCTTCGGGCCTACCGCGGCGAGGTAGACCGGCACCCGCTCCCGCTCCGGCCGGATCATCAGCTTGAGCGCCTTGCCCGGGCCGTCGGGCAGCGGCAGCGTGTGGTGCTCGCCGTCGTAAGTGACCTGCTGGCGGGCGAGCGCCATCCGCACCACGTCCACGTACTCCCTGGTCCGCCCCAGCGGCTTGTCGAACCGCACGCCGTGCCAGCCCTCCGACACCTGAGGTCCTGACACGCCGAGCCCGAGTCGGAACCGGCCGTGCGACAACAGGTCCAGCGTCGCCGCGGTCATCGCGGTCATCGCGGGCGTGCGCGCCGGGATCTGCATGATTGCGCTGCCGACGCCGATCCGCTCGGTCTTCGCCGCGATGTAGGAGAGCAGGGTCGGCGCGTCGGAGCCGTACGCCTCGGCGGCCCAGGCGACGTCGTAGCCGAGCCGCTCCGCCGCCACCGCGAGCTGCACGTGCTCGTCGACCGGACCGGTGACGTACCCGATGTTCACGCCGAGGCGCATGGGCGGCGAGCCTAGCCTCGGCGGCCGCCTGCACCTCCACTAGCCTCGCGGCCATGCAGCAGCGGCAGGTCGGGCGCACGGGCCTGCGGGTCTCACGGGTGGGGCTGGGCACCTGGTTGTGGGGCAAGGACACCGACGTGCACGAGGCGCGCGACCAGCTTGCGGCGTTCCTCGACGCCGGCGGGACGCTGCTCGACACCGCGGCCGGCTACGGCGACGGGCTGAGCGAGGAGATCCTCGGCGGCATGCTCGATGACGTCGTCCCGCGAGAAGACGTCGTGCTCGCGACAAAGGCAGGAACCGGGCCGCGCGGCGGGCGGCACGTCCGCGACACGTCCCGCGGAACGTTGCTGCGCCAGCTGGACCGGTCCCTGCGACTGCTCGGGGTGGACGCGGTCGACCTGTGGCAGGTGCACGTGTGGACCGACGAGACGCCGGTCGACGAGACCCTGTCGGCGCTGGACCAGGCGGTGTCATCGGGACGGGCGAGGTACGTCGGCGTCTCCAACTACACCGGTTGGCAGACCGCGTACGCGGCGACGCTTCAGCAGGCGACGCCTGGCGCCACCGCGCTTGCCTCGACGCAGATCGAGTACTCGCTGCTGAACCGCGACGTCGAGGAGGAAGTGCTGCCGGCCGCGCAGGCGATGGGGATGGGGGTGCTCGCCTGGTCGCCGCTCGGTCGCGGCGTGCTCACCGGCAAGTACCGCACCGGCATCCCCGCCGACTCGCGTGCCGCGTCGCCGGCGCTGGAGGCCAACGTGGCGGTCTACCTCGACCAGCGCAGCCGCGGCGTCGTCGAAGCGGTCTGCAAGGCGGCCGAGGGGCTGGACCTGTCGCCGGTCGAGGTCGCGCTTGCGTGGGTGCGGGACCGACCCGGGGTCACCTCGGCGATTGTGGGTGCCCGTACGGCCGCACAGCTGCGCGGCGCCCTGACCGCGGAGGACGTCGAGCTGCCGGCCGAGATCGTGACCGCGCTCGACGACGTGTCCGGCCCGGAGCTGAGCGACTCGGTGTGAGCGACTCGGTGTGAGCGACTCAGTGTGAGCGCTGCAGCCGTCGCCCAGGTGCTCGAGCGGGCGGCGCTCGACGGCTCGACCTGCGTGCCGGTGGACGTGTTGAGCGCAGCGCTGCGGTCGGCGGGTGTCGCCGACACCGAAGCCGCTGTGCGAGACGCGGTCGAGTCGGGTGCTGCCGTGGGTCACGAGGACCTGCTCGGGCACCCACGCTGGGCGGCGGTCGAGCAGCGCGTGGCTGAGGCGCTCCGTGCGGTCGTCGCCGACGGCGGGCTGACGGTCGTGGACGCACCCCGTGGCACCGCCCCGGGACCCCTGGAGTCCGGCGCGCGGGTCGTCGAGCGGGCCGACCTGCTCGGCCTAGCCGACGCGGAAGAGCTGACCGAGCTGCCGGCGGGCAGTGGGGTGGTCCTGGTCGGTGACCCAGCGATGCCACCGGCGCCGGGACCGGGTGCGGTGCTGGCCGACGTGGTGAACAGCGGCGTCGCCACCGTGGTCGAGGCTGCGGCCGCCGGGGCGACGGGTCCGCTCGCCGA
>Ga0180121_10000143_pt1 | contig 26184 bp, 16 predicted proteins | sample AntDrymUQ5402106_2_FD_129676 | JGI IMG/M metagenome (GOLD analysis project Ga0180121, IMG submission 129676) | Polar desert sand microbial communities from Dry Valleys, Antarctica - metaG UQ540 (21.06) (version 2) (version 2) | ecosystem: Environmental > Terrestrial > Soil > Desert | place...
CGGCTTTGCCCTCAACGTCACCACCGACTTGAGCTTCTTCGGGCTAATTGTTCCCTGCGGAATCAGCGGCGTGGACATGACTTCGATGAGCCGCGAGCTCGGCGCCGCAGCGCCGGAAATGGACGAGGTCTCCGGCACCATCGCCTCGCGATTCGCGAAAGCGTTTGCGCTCGAGATCTTCCCGATGCCGCGCGCCGATCTCGTGGGAAGCATGTCGTGACGGACACGCTCCGTGTCTATCCGGCGCGTGAACAGGCGACGACACCGGGAAGCGGCCGCGACTTCGCCGCCGAGCTGAACCCGGAGCAGGCGGCAGCGGCAACGCACGGCGATGGACCGCTGCTCATCATCGCCGGTGCGGGCACGGGTAAAACGCGCACCCTCGTCTACCGCGTCGCGCACCTCATCGAGCAGGGGGCGCGGGCGGAGCGAATTCTCCTCCTCACGTTCACGCGCCGCGCCGCCCAGGAAATGCTCTCCCGCGTCGAAACGCTCGTCGGGGGCAGCAGCAAGCGCGTGCACGGCGGGACTTTCCATGCGACCGCCCACCGGCTGCTGCGGAAGTATGGCGAGGCCGCCGGACTGGCAAAGGACTTCACGATCATGGACCAGGGCGACTCGGCAGACCTGCTCCAGCTCTCGCGCGCCCAGCTCGGATACGGCGCGAAGGGAAAGCGCTTTCCCAAGAAGGAAACGCTCCAATATGTCTACTCGCGCCACATCAACACCGGCATCTCGATCGACGAGATCGTGCGCGACGGATACGCGCAGTTCGTTGAGTACCTCGAGGACTTCGGGAAGATCTACGCCGACTACACGAGGCGGAAGCAGGAGCGGAATCTCGTCGACTACGACGACCTTCTTCTTTTCTGGGCTCTCCTCCTCGAGGCCTCGCCTGAGCTGGCCGAGCGGATGACGGGGATGTATGACCACATCCTGGTTGACGAATACCAGGACACCAACTCGCTGCAGGCCCGCGTGCTGCGCGGAATGTGCCGCACACACAGCAACATCACCGTCGTGGGCGACGACGCGCAGAGCATCTATTCGTTCCGCGGTGCCAACTTCCGCAACATCCTCGATTTCCCAAAGCAGTTTCCCGGCGCGACGACCGTGACGCTGGAGCAGAACTACCGATCGACGAAACCGATTCTGGACGTCACCAACACCGTGATTTCACGCGCGTCCGAGCGCTTTACCAAGAATCTCTGGACCCAGCGCACGGGCGGAGAAGCGCCATGGCTGGTGGCGGCACGCGACGAGCAGCAGCAGACGCGCTTTGTGGTCGATCGCATTCTCGAGTTGCACGAGGAGGGGACGCCGCTCCGCGAGATCGCAGTGCTCTTTCGGGCCGGGTACATGTCGGCCGACCTCGAGATCGAGCTGACCAATCGCAAGATCCCGTTCGAGAAGTGGGGCGGCCTCAAGTTTCTCGAGGCTGCGCACGTGAAGGACGTGCTCGCCTTCCTGCGCATCCTGGAAAACCCTCGCGACGAAGTGAGCTGGTACCGTCTGCTCCTGCTCCTCCCGGGCATCGGCGACGCAACGGCGCGTGCGGCAATCGACTCGATGGCGACGGCCGCGTGGGATTCGGCGGCGTTCGGCCGTTACGCGCCTCCGCCCCGCGCGCGCGAGGCACACTCCGCACTGGTAAATCTCCTTGACGCGCTCCGCACGGGCCACAGCCCCGAGGAAGCACAGGTGACGGCAGAGATATCACGCGTCAGACTGCTTTACGACGGTATCCTCCGCGAGCGGTATGACCGTGTCGAGCCCCGACTCGCGGACCTCGACCAGCTTCAGATCATCGCCGCCGGCTATCCGGACCGCGCGACCTTCCTCTCCGCCCTCGCCCTCGAGCCGCCACAGGCCACCCAGGACCTTGCCGGCGGCACCCGCGACGAGGATGACCACCTTGTGCTCAGCACGGCCCATTCGGCCAAGGGAAAGGAGTGGGACGCGGTCTTCGTCATTTGGGCAGTGGACGGCTGGTTTCCCTCGGCCCGCTGCCTGAACAACGACGACGACACCGAAGAGGAGCGGCGCCTGATGTACGTCGCACTCACGCGGGCGCGGAACAACCTGAGCGTCACCTACCCGCTCAACGCCTACTCCTCACGGAGGGGCGCCGACTACTCTCTCGACCAGTTGTGCCGCTTCATCGACCGCGGCGTGCGAGATCGCATGCAGCGCGTTGCCCTCGGCACCGACGACGCCCCCGCGCGCGAGGAGGCGCTCCCCAGTCAGCCTGTGCTGGATCTCCGCGCCCTGCTGCGTTCACGCTTCAGCGGCTGACCGCCGCGCAAAAGAAAACCGCGGAGCGCCAGTTTCGGCACTCCGCGGTTTCTTCTTCTTATCCCCGTCTGCTACGACTGGCTCGTCACGCAGGTTGTAGGATCGAACTTCTTGTTGTTCTGCTCGGTGAACGGAACCGGGTACGAGACATCCGTGCCGTAGTTGCCACCGCGGAAATGCGGGCCGGTCGCCCACACTGCCGACTGGGGTAAGCCGTAGTTTCGAACCAGCCGGCGCAGGTCGCCCTGGCGGTGGCCCGTGTTGTAGAGCCAAAGTGCTCGCTCCTGGAAAAGGAGCCGGCGGCGCGCATCGAACTGCTCGCTCGGAGTAGCCAGACCAACTCCCGGATCCGCAAGGTCAGCAAATACGAAGGCTCCACCACTTGGATCAAAGAAAACCTGCTTCTGGCCGGCGTAGAGCCGCTGAAGAAGCGACGTTGAGTTTCTCCGAAGGTCGTTAAGCCTGGTGAGCATGAGGGCCGAATTTCCCGCCTGGAGCGCGGCCTCGGCTTCGATCAACCGCGCCTCGACCCCGGATGTCAGCGGTACGTCCGCCTCGAGCGTGAAGTAGTTGTCGTTCCACCAGCAGAAAATCGCCGAGCTGAAGCAGCGACCGTTGCCGCTGGGGCGCGGCTCCCACGGCACTCTTGGGTCACGAAGCCCGCGGAAGGCAATTCCTTCGGCGCTTGGCGCGGTGACGGGATGCGAGCTGGTGTCCGGCCGAAGCCTGGCGCCACTGGCGTTCAGCCCCCCCTCGAGGTTGGCGACCCCATACCGACCGTTCTGCTGTAGCGCCGAAATGGGATTGTTCTCGGCTCCCGAGTTGATCGAGTGCTCGAGGAGGAATACATACTCCGTGGGCACTGTGGCGACGGCGGCTGCTGCCTCCGCGTAGCGTGCATTGTTCAGCAGAGCCCTTGCCTTACCCATCGACGCGAGCCGGTTGCCGGCGCTCAAAGCGAGCGCATTGTTGAAACGCACCACAGCTGAGTCGTTCATCTGAACTGTATTGAGCGATACTCCTTCCTCGATCGCGCCAGGATCGATTGGGCCCGTATCGGGGATAACGCTGAACGGGACTGCCGGGCACCAGCCTTCGCTCAGCGTCACATACACATAGCCTTCGATCGAGCGCAGGAAAGCCTGGTTCGCGATGTCCGTTGTCTTCGTGGTCGCAGTGCTGAACTGGTCCACTACGGCAAACGCGCGACGGGCGTTCAGACGCGCCTGCTGAAGCCGCGCGAAAGAAGCGTCCGATATGTTTCCGAGGACGGGCGTGAAGACAGTCCGCTTGTCAGCGGCTTCACGCGTGGTGAAAGTATCCCCGTAATACATTTCGTCGCTGAGGACGGCCGACGCCGACAGGAAAGAATCGTCGCCAAAGCCGCTGTAGCCGCCGATGAACTGCCGAAAGGCGCCATTGACCAGGCCCGGCACCGACGCGGCGTTGTTTACCTGATCCGGCCGCAGCGCCGAAGGATCTTCGACTTCCACCAGCTTGTTCGTGTCACAGCCAATCGAGAGCGCGAACGCTCCCGCCAGAGCCAGCCGCGGTATTCCGCGGCGGCTCCTGGTAATATTTGCAAAGTTCATGATTTATTTATCAGCCGTTAAAGTTTGAAGTCGAAGCGGAGCGAGAACGTGCGGACGGGCGGCTGGGTGTTGAATTCACCCTGCGTGAAGTTGGAGCCACCGCCCGTCTCGTTGATCTCCGGATCCAGTCCGGTGTAATCGGTCCAAGTCTTCAGGTTGCGGCCGGAGAAAGAGACTGCCGCACCCCTCAGAATCCCCACCCGGGCGCCCATTGACTCGGGCACACCCAGGCGCAGCGAGAGCTCACGCCACTTTACGAACCTGGCGTCTTCCATGTACCCGAAACTCGTCGCCCCGAGGAACTGGGCGCCGATGAAGGCCGCCTGCGACTCCAGCGAAGCGTTCGGATTGGAAAGCGCGCCGCATTGACTGTGGAAAGCGCTCGTAGCCTGCTGGCGGCAGCGGAAAAACTCCGTGTAGTTGAGCTGCTTGTGACCAGCGCGACGCTCGAACAGCGTCGTGATGGTGATGTTCTTGAAGATCGTCAGATCGCCGCCGATGCCCTGGGTGTTCGTGGGCAGCTGCGGTCCGACGTAAGCTGAAGCGAGCGTGTCGAGCTTGCCGGCGATGAGGAGGTTAGGCACGATCAGGAACTTCGATGTGTCAACCGTGACCTCGGCGCGCGTCAACCTGCCATTGCCATCCGCATCGTTGAACTTGATCGGCCGGGCAAAGAACGCTCCGGTCGGGAAGCCTTCCCGATGAACCTGGTTGCCACGATTGAAGGCGATCGGCGCAATGCCCTCACCGAGAACCTCGAGCTTGTTACGAAGCGTGGTTGCCGTGAGCCGCGCGTCAAGGCGGAAGTTGCTCGCGTTGAGCACGTTTACATTGACACCCATTTCCGTGCCTGAGTTACGGACCCTTCCCAGGTTCTGGAAAACCGAGCCTGGCAGGCCGGCTGAAGGCGCGATCGGCCGCTGGATCAGCGCATCCTTGGAGCTCCGCGAAAAAGCGGTGAATTCAGTGGTGATTTTGTCATCGAAGAACCCGGCATCGAATCCACCCTCGAACTCGGTGGTGCGCTCGACCTTGAGTTTCTCGTTACCCGTTCTCGTGAGGATGAGGGCGGGCTGTTCCACACCTCCGATCGATACGGCACGCGGCTCGAGGAAAGTCTCGGCATCGCCGAAGCCAGGCCGTTGTCCAGCCTGACCATAACCCCCGCGGAGCCTGAGCTGACTCAGAAAGCTGCTCGACGGGAAGAACGGCTCCTTGGAAATGACCCACGACACGTTGGCGGAAGGATAATAGCTGAGCCCCGAGACGTCCGTCACAAGGCCGCTGTTGTTGTCGGCGCGGAGACTTCCGGAGATGAAGAGCCGGTCGTTGATTGCAAACTCCTGGCGGCCGAAGAATCCGACCGTTCGGAGGTCAGTCTGCGACTCGGCGACCGAGAACTGGCTGGTCGAAGCAGAGCACGACCGTGTTCCGGCCGGAATTCCGATACCAAAGCAGTCCTGGCTCTGGAAGAGGGCCTTCTGGTAGCTGGCTCCCCCCGTTGTGTTGGAAACGATGCTCGGACGAAGATTGAACGTCGCCGTGGCGGAGCCGTTTCCGGTATAGAGATAATTCGATGCTCTCTGTGCGTTGCGGAAACCGAGGATGTACGAGAGCGCCAATGGAAGCTCGTTCGGATCGACCGTCTGCCGGTCGAAGCGGCCAAAGTAATCGAGGCCCGCGTTTCCGTTCAGGCGTAACCAGGAGATCGGGGTGAAGTTGAGTTGCGACCCGATGATGAACCTGTCGAGCGACTGATCTGCGGTAACCTTTCTCTGATCCCCAGTGTTATAGCCGAAATAGGAACCGATGCGGCGGCTTGCTGTGCCCACCGTGTCCGACTCCATTCCGGGGAGATACTCGGCAGTGCCGAGAAAAGCGTTGATGAGCGGGCTGAAAATGCTGTTGTCGTTCGACAGACGCTCGGTGGAGCTTTGAATGTAGGCAGCGGTGATCGTCGCGTTGGCGCGGGTACCGATGCGGGCATTCAGATTCGTGCGCAGGTTGAGGCGCGCGAGATTGTTGGGACGCAGAACGCCGTTCTCGGTGTCCCTGTCTCCAGAGATGAAATACGTCAGCGCTTCGCTGCCGCCGGACACGTTCACACCAACCTTGCCGCGAACCCCAGTCTGGAAGGGCGTGGTCCGTGAATCGCGGAACTGGTCAAACGAAAGCAGCACATCCTGCGTGCACGACGTCTGACCGCTGACGGTCGTGCCCGTCGGAATTCCCGCACGGAAGTTAGGGCAGATCTCATAACCGGCGCCCCCACCGAGGATGCTGCGGATGTTGAGAATTCCGCCGTTTGCAATGTCGTAGAACGGGGCGCCCGGCGTGAAGGTGGTGAGTGCCGCGTAGTTGAGCGGATACTCGTTCACATCCCTCAGCCGAGCGGCTTCGGCGTAGGCACGCCACACCGGCGCACCGGCGCGGCCACGTCGCGTGGAGATGAGGATGACGCCGTTCGACGCTGCGCTGCCATAAATGGCCGAGGCAGCGGGTCCCTTCAGGATCTCGACGTTCTCGATCTCTTCCGGATTGACGTCGTTGAGCCGCGAATAATCCTGTCCGCCGAGCGAGAATCCACCCTTGCTGTTCGAGGCGAGTACGCCATCGACGTAGAGAAGAGGCTCGTTGGAGAGCGAGATGCTGTTCGCGCCGCGAATGCGGATGCGCTGCGATCCACCGGTCGTACCGACGGCGCCCTGCAAGGTTACGCCGGCGACACGGCCCTGGAGCACATCACCGAACTTCGTGATCGGGCCCTTGTTCAGCTCCGCAACGTTGACGAAGCCGGTGTTGGTGCCGACTTCGGCACGGCGCTGTACCTGGCCGGTGACGGCGTTGACGACAACTTCCTGTAGCTGGGTTGCCGACGTGCTGAGGGAGAAGTTCGCGCTTTGCGACTGCCCGGCCGAGACCGTGACACGCTGCGTTACGGGAGCATAGCCCACGCGACGCGCGCGAACTTCGTACGAGCCGGCGGGAACGCCGGGGATCGAGAAGCGGCCCTGTTGGTCGGTCATCGCGCCACGCTGGGTGCCGACGACAACGACCTGAACTTCCTGTACTGGGGCCTGAGTTGCCTGATCGATGACGACGCCCGTGACCGTCCCGTCGCCCTGGGCATAAAGCCCGGCGGGGAGGAGGGCGATGGCCAACGCGGCCAACACGTTTCTGACTATTTTATTCACCTGAAATCTCCGTTTCTTTGGCGAAAATACGCCGAGCAGGATGCTTCGGCCGGGTGACACTCACCCACAACGGTTGCTTGCGATAACCTGTCGCACACGGGGACTGGTTCCTCCTCTCTATGAAGTTGGTGGGACGCACGCACGGACAGGCGGGCCACTATGGGTCTGTCCGCTGTCCGTACACTATTGAGAAATCAGCACGAAAACTTAGACCAATCCGTTACCGCGGCCTACGAACGACCGGAAGACACGCGCAATGGAGATTCAGGGCCCTACCCATTGGATAGCCTGCAGCCGGGCCGGACTGTAAGGCTACCCCAGTGACCAGCCAGAGTCAACGCCCAGAAAGGGCGCTGACCTTTGCAGCCCTGCCGCTGGGCGAGAACTCAAAACGCTGCTGGACGACCTGCCTGACAGCCGCACCCTTTATCCGGGCCGGCGAATAGGTCGCGCCATGGAGCGCGCGGGATACCGCCTGAGCGAAAAGCGGATGGCTCGTCGAGACGATCGAAAAGGTTCCCGGCTCAATGGACCCGTTCTCGCCAACCACGAACTCGGCGACAGCGATCCCCGCAAACCCGGAAGCGAATAAGGAGGCCGGGTAGGCAACCTGCAACGGCTTCGGGCTGAGAAGCTCGGCTTGGATGTCCACCTTATCAGCGGTAAAGACCGACCGTGACCCGGCCATGTCCTCGAGGTTAAGAAGGCTGGCGGTCACCGGCGGTGGAGCCTCAGTGTCTCTCCCGCGCGACCAGAGCAAAATCGTACCGCACTCGGAACGGTTCTGGGACATGGTATAATCGAACGGCGCAGTCGTGGATCCCAGATAGAGTTCGATTCCATGCAGGGTGCTGAGCGGAAAAGAGTTCAGATCGACCTCTGCCGCCGGCATTGCAACGCCGTCCAGCCACACCAGTGGCCGGCAACTCATGCCTCGCATCCGCACCGCGCTCTCGCCGGTTCGGAAGCTGACAGAGTTGAGGCCAGGAAAGCGGGAGAGCAGTTGGCTGAGAGACCGCGACTCCTGGCGACCGATCTCCTCGCGGGATATGAACTGGCCCCCCGACCGCCGGTGAAGCCGTTCGTAGTAGCCGGCCAGCCGGCCGGAGTACTCGACCTGGCTCGCCTCGACAATTACCGCCTTTACGGTAGTCGGAATTGCCGAAAGCGCAAAATTGACCCGGTCCTGCGATTGCCCGGCCGTTATCTGAACAGTGCGGGCGGAGGGCGTAAAACCAAGCCGGCGCGCGCGGACCTCGTATGACCCCGGCGCCAGCCCCCGGAGCTGAAACGCGCCGCGGTAGTCAGTGGCGGTCACCAGATCCGTTCCCGCTACGGAAACCATCGCGGACAGGACGGGGACTCCCGCCGTATCAGTGACCAGTCCGCTCACGATTGCGCCGCCCTGCGCGGTGGCGCTTGACGCAGCAACCAGGAGAGCGCCAGCGACGAACGAAACCCTCGCAAAGGAGCAGCGAATCGACCAAAGCGTGAGTCGTGCCATGCCCTTCCTCCCTGCCAGCAACGTACGGGAGGGGAAAGGCCGTCGCAATAGAAAGTTCACCGGTTCGGTCAGGGCAAACCGGAGGGTCGGCAAACGGCCGGTTCGCTCGGGCAGCCGAGCCATTTCCGCACTGCGCCGAAGGGATCTTCGGGGGAAGATCTGGCGAGCCGGATGATGCGCCCGATCGAACGCCGCAGGCTTCGCCCTTCCCGCTCGTAAAGAAGATCGAAGACGTCCAGATCGCTCGCGTATACGAGCCGCGAAAGAAGCGATGCGTTGTCGAGCGGTACCCGCTCGGCGTAGCGCGGACTGATGGTACGGAGCGCGGGCCCGATCTCGTTCACCAGCGTCACGCGCGCCCTGGCATACACCGTGTCCCTCACCGCTATCCTCGCCGCGCGATCCGTGGGATGGCGCGCATACGCGGAATCCAGAGACCGAACGAGATTTGTCCAGAACCGTCCCAGCAGCTTGTCATCCTCCCAGTCAGCGTCCGCCCGGGCGGCGGCCGCCCCCTGTCCCCGCGACCGAAAAAATTGCGCCGCCCCGCGAGCGCCGACGAACATCGCGAACGACTCGTTGAAGCGGGCCTCCCCCGCAGCGTAGAAGGTATTGTGGGTCAGCTCGTGAATGACGGTGTTAGCAAGATTGACGGAGTCGCTCTTGAGCGTGGTGTTGAGCAACGGATCGTTGAACCAGCCGAGCGTACTGAACGCGTCCGCGGGCCGAATGTAGACATCGAACCCCTGCTCACGGAGTTTTGTCGCTGCGCGCCGGGCTTCGTCGAAGTCGAAATACCCCTTGTAAGGCACGCGTCCGACGATGGGGAACCACCAGGTATATGCCTTAATGGTATCCCGGTGCGCGGCCGAGAGAAGAAGAACTAAGGTGTCGCTATCAACTCGTGAATATGTCGTGAAACTGTCTTTAGTTCTTAGCCCAATACTATCTCGAGCGTAAAGCCGCGCCGCAAGGACGACCTTGAGCTTCGCGCGCGCCATTGCTGGGGTACGGGGGTTCGCAACCATTTCAGCGATTGGCTGGCGCCGGCTCAGAATCTTCGCCTCCTCCCAAGCGCCGCGACTCAGATAGCAGCCGGTCGGCGCGAATGCGAGTGCGAGAACGGCCAGCGCAACCGCTATCGCGAGGATTCCACGTCGCATATTCTTACCATGTGTCCTTCGTCCACCTGCATTGCCACTCGGAATACTCGCTCCTCGACGGCGCAAACCGCATCGATGACCTGATCGCCCGGGCGCTCGAGTTCGAGCAACCCGCCCTCGCGCTAACCGATCACGGCAACCTCCACGGCGCCTGGGACCTCCAGGAGAAGGCGAAGAAGGCAGGCATCAAGCCGATCATCGGGATGGAAGCCTACGTTGCACCCGGCGACCGCCGCTCCCGCGACCGTGTCGGCGGCGGCGACCGCGGCAAGCCCTACTACCATTTGGTACTACTCGCCCAGAGCACCGTTGGTTACAGGAATCTAGTAAAGCTCTCGTCGCTCGCCTACACCGAAGGGTTTTACGCCAAGCCGCGCGTCGACCGCGAACTCCTCGCGAAGTACAACGAGGGGATCGTCGTGTCCTCCGCGTGCATGGCGGGGGAAATTGCCAGCCACCTTCTCGCCGACGAGTACGACCAGGCGCGCGAGACCGCGGCGTGGTACGCGGAAGTTTTCCGCGACCGCTACTACCTCGAAGTGCAGGCGCACGAATCGGAGAACCAGGCGACGCTCAACCGCCGCGTGTTTCAGCTCGCCGAGGAAGTAGGGCTGCCCGTCGTCGCCACGAACGATGCGCACTTCCTGCGTCGCGAAGACCACGACGCCCACGACGTGCTTCTGTGCATCGGCCTCGGCAAGGACTTCGCCGAGACCAACCGGATGCACTACGACGAAGGACTGTACTTCAAGAACGCCGACGAGATCGCCGCCGCGTTTCCGGGCCGCAGGGACGTGCTCGAGAATACACTGCGCATCGCCGAAGAGAGCTCGATCGGGTTCTCGAAGCAGTATCGTGTGCCGTCGTTTCCGCTGCCCTCGGGCGTGGAGACGGAGAACGAGTATCTCGTCCGCCTGTCCGAGGAGGGCGCGCGCGCGCGCTACGGCGATCCGCTCCCCGCAAATGTGCGCGAGCGGCTCGACTACGAGCTCGGCGTCATCACGAGCACGGGGTACGCGGGTTATTTCCTGATCGTCGCCGACTTCATCAAGGCGGCGCGCGATAAGGGAATCCCCGTTGGGCCCGGCCGCGGATCGGCAGCCGGCTCCGTCGTCGCGTATTCGCTCCGCATCACCGATGTATGTCCGCTCCGCTTCGACCTGCTGTTCGAGCGCTTCCTCAATCCGGAGCGCGTGTCGATGCCCGACATCGATGTCGACTTCTGCTTCGAGCGCCGCGGCGAGGTGATCGAGTACGTGCGCCAGAAATACGGGCGCGATTCGGTCGGGCAGATCATCACGTTCGGCACGCTCAAGTCGCGCGCTGCAATCAAGGACGTCGGCCGCACGCTCGGCTTCACGCCCGCCGAGACTGACTACCTCGCCAAGCTGATCCCGAATCATCCGAACTTCTCCCTGACGGTGAAGGAAGCGATCGAGCGGATTCCCGAGGTGCGCGAGCTGTACAGCACGCGGAAGGAAGACACGCGCGAGCTGAAGGAAAAGAAGGCGCGATACCAGCAGCTGCTCGACTACGCGATGAAGCTGGAAGGACTCTCGCGCCACGCCGGAGTACACGCCGCCGGGGTCGTCATCGCGCCGGGTCCGCTCGACGATTACGTGCCCGTGTGCACCCAGCCTTCCACCAGAGGCTCGGGGTCGGGCGGCGATGAATCAATCGTCGTGACGCAGTACGACATGAACGCGCTCGAGAAGGCGGGCATGCTCAAGATGGATTTCCTCGGCCTCACTACGCTCACCGTCATCAGCGACACAGTCGCGGGGATTCGCGAGCGCACCGGTTCGGCACCCGAGCTCGACACGCTGCCGCTCGACGATCCAGCGACCTACCGGATGCTCCGCGCAGGGAAGACCGCCGGAGTTTTCCAGTTCGAGTCTCCGCTCGCGACCGACATGCTGAAGAACATCCGCGCCGACCGCTTCGACGATCTGGTCGCATCGAACGCGCTAATGCGGCCGGGCCCGCTCGATGCCGGCATGCACAAGGTGTACATGCGCCGCAAGCGGGGTGAGGAGCCGGTGTCGTATATCCTCCCCGAGCTGGCGCCGATTCTCGAGAGCACCTACGGCGTCATCACGTACCAGGAGCAGGTGATGCGGATCGCGCAGGCTCTCGCCGGCATCTCGCTCGCCGAAGCGGGCCTGCTGCGCAAAGCGGTTGGGAAAAAGGACGCCGAGCTCATTCGGGAGGAGCTTGGAAAGTTCACGACGAAGTCCATCGCCCGCGGCTACGACGCGCGTGTGATCGAGGAGATCGCCGGCCAGATCGAGACCTTCGGCCGCTACGGCTTCAACAAGTCACACTCCGTCGCGTACTCGATTCTCTCGTACCAGACGGCGTGGCTCAAGACGCACTTCCCCGCCGACTTCATGGCCGCGCTCCTGTCGTCGCAGATCGGGGACACCGACAACGTCGTCAAGTACATCAATGAGGCACGCCAGCTCAACGTGCCGGGCGCCACGGAGCCGGGCCTCGAGATCCTGCCGCCTGACGTCAACGAATCCGGTTACAAGTTCACCGTCGTCGGTGCGACAAAGATCCGCTTCGGACTCGGCGCAGTACGCAACGTCGGCCGTACCGCGATCGATTCCGTGATCGGCGCGAGAAAGAAGGATGGCCTCTTCCAGTCGCTGTTCGACCTCTGCGAGCGAATCGACCTCCGCATCTGCAACAAGAGAGTCCTCGAGGCGCTGATCCACGCCGGTGCGCTCGATTCGCTCGGCGGCCACCGCGCCCAGCTCGCTGCCGGTCTCGATGTCGCGATCAGGGAAGCGTCGCTCAAGCAGGAAGAGACGCTTACCGGCCAGGCCTCGCTGTTCGGCGTGCCGGTCGGCAGTACGGAGAAGTCGCACGCACCGCTGGCGCTCCCCAACGTTCCGTCATGGACTGAATCCGAGAGGCTTGCGAAAGAGAAAGAGATCCTCGGCTTCTATATCTCCGGTCATCCGCTGGAGAGATTCCGCACCGAGGCCGAGATTTTCGCAACGCACACCGTGTCGGACCTCGGGCCGTGGCGCCCGGAGCAGATGACACTCTGCGTCGTCGTAACCGCGATCAAGCGTCAGCTCAGCAAGAAGACAGGCGGCGAGTTCGCGCGGCTCACGATCGAGGATTTTTCGGGCTCCGCCGAGGTACTCGTATTCCAGGAAAAGTGGGCGGTGCTCTCGGATCAGGTGCGCACCGATGTTCCGCTGCTCCTCAAGGGCGCGTACTCGAGGCGCGACGAGGGCGGCGACAATCCGATGTTCATCGTCGACTCGGCAACCAAGCTGGCGGAGATGAGGACCAACGGACAGGTGACCGTGGCTATCGACATCGTGAAGGGCGTCTGCACCGCTGGCGTGCTTAGTGACGTGAAGGCGATTGCCGAATCGTATCCCGGCCAGGCTCCGCTGGAGCTGCGCTGGAGCGATGGGAACGGCGGTCAGGCCCGCCTTCGCTCACGCTCGCTCACGCTTGCCGCTGATGGTGCGGCGCTGACCGCGCTGCGCGATATTCTCGGTAGTTCCGCCGTCCGCCTTCAACGCGGGAGCTGAAGCATGGCAACTGCGACTGGTCTTGAATTCGAAAAGCCGATCGCCGAGCTCGAAAAGCAGATCGATGAGCTGAAGAAGATGGCCGGTGACCGGCAGCTGAGTGTCGCCGAGGAGATCGCTCCTCTCGAGCGGAAGCTGGTGGACCTGCGCGAAGAAGTGTACCGGAATCTCACGCCATTCCAGCGCGTGCAGGTCGCCCGCAACAACAAGCGGCCCTTCACCGCCGACTACATCAGGCTCGCGTTCACCGATTTCATCGAGCTGCACGGCGACCGGGCGTTCCGCGACGACCCGGCGATAATGGGCGGCTGGGCGCGTCTCGACGACGACACGGTGATGGTGATCGGGCACCAGCGCGGGCGCGACACGAAGGAGCAGCTAAAGCGCAACTTCGGCATGCCGCACCCCGAGGGTTACCGGAAGGCACTTCGGCTGATGAAGCTCGCCGAGAAATTTCATGTGCCGGTTGTGACGTTCATCGACACACAGGGCGCGTGGGCGGGGCTGGGAGCGGAGGAGCGTGGGCAATCTGAAGCGATCGCGCGCAACCTGTACGAGATGAGCCAGCTACAGGTTCCGATCGTCGCGACGGTGATCGGCGAAGGCGGCTCGGGCGGCGCACTCGCCCTTGGCGTTGCCGACCGGGTGCTGATGATGGAGAACGCCGTGTACTCGGTGATCAGCGTCGAGGGATGCGCGGCGATTCTGTGGAAGGACGCCAAGAGTCCGGAGATACGCGAAAAGGCGGCGACCGCGCTCCGCATCACCGCTCCCGAGCTCCTCGAGCTCAAGGTCATCGACGAAGTGGTCCCTGAGCCGCGCGGCGGCGCTCACGCCGATCACCAGGCGGCCGCAACCGCGTTGCAGGGAGTGCTATGCCGTCACCTCGAGGAGCTGCGCAAGATGCGACCGGAAAAGCTCGTGCGCCGGCGCCGGCAGAAATTCCTGCGCCTTGGACAGTGGGCCGAGTAGCAATTGGCACATCTCGTCGAAGTCGCCTTCAAGGGCAACCGTAAGGAATTTTTTCTCTGGGATTATCCCGATGCTCCCCCGCTCAATGCGGCGGTGATCGTGGACGTCGATCGCGGCGAGGATCTCGGATTCATCCACGCCCTCGGCGACCTGGCTCAGAAGCGAAATGGCGGCTGCGCGCACGGCTGCGGAACATCGCTCCCGGACAGGAAGGCGCTCCGACTCGCGACCGCGCGGGACCGACTTCAGTCTGACGAGCTCAAGCGTCTCAACGAGGAGGCCCGCCGCAAGGCGATGGAGCGCGTGCGTGCCAACGGCCTCGGCATGAAGCTTTCCGACGCCGAGTGGCAGTGGGACCGGAAGAAGCTCACGTTGTATTTCACGGCCGACAAGCGCGTGGATTTCAGGAATCTCGTTCGCGATCTGGCGTCGCTGTTCCGGACTCGCATCGAGCTGAAGCAGATCGGCGTTCGCGATGAGGCAAAACGGCTCGACGGCGTGGGCCGCTGCGGCCGGCGCTACTGCTCCGCATCGTGGCTCCCCGAACTCCGGCCGGTCAACCTCGGCGTTGCAAAGGATCAACGACTGTCACTCAATCCATCGCAGATATCCGGCGCGTGCGGGAGGCTGATGTGCTGCCTGCGGTACGAACATGAGTTCTACGTGCAGAGCAGGAGACGCTTCCCCAAGGAAGGAAGAGTCGTCGCTACTTCGCTCGGTGAGGAGAAGGTCGTTGCCATCGACATCTTTCACGAGCGCGTGACGCTGCGGACGGTAGAGGGCGAGGCGCGCACGCTGACACTTGCTGAGTTCACTTCCGAAGTGGGTAGCGGCCCGGGACCCGAAGAGGTTGCCGTACATGCAGAGGAAGAGCACCCGGCCGAGGCCATCGCATCCGACGAGATTTCGCCTGAGCTGCTCTACACGGCCGAGCATCCGATCTTTTCGTCACGTTCAGCCGAGTTGATTCCCGAGAACCCGGCGCCATCCGATGCGGGTGCCGCGGACGCCGCGAGCCGGCGCCGCCGCGGGCGGCGGGGGGGTCGCCGCGGCAGAAGCGGTACCGACGATTCAGGCGCAACCGGACCGCAGTAGTTGGCTCGTTACTATCTCACATGCGCCATCGATTATGCGACCGCGCGGCCGCACCATGGCCACGCCTTCGAGAAGATCGGCGCGGATGCAATCGCCCGCTATCACCGCCTGCTTGGGGATGACGTCCATTTTCTGATCGGCATGGACGAGCACGGCCAGAAGGTGGCACAGACGGCGGAGGAGCGATCACTCACGCCGCAGCAGCTCGTGGACGAAGTCTCCGTCGCGTCCGAGGAGATCTGGAAAAGCCTCGGGATCTCCTACGACCAGTTCATCCGCACCACGAGCGCGGCGCACAAGGACGGGGTGCAGCATCTCATCGAGCGCATCTTCGAGCGCTCGCCGAACGATTTTTACGAGAGAGCGTATGCGGGCTGGTACTGCGTCGGCTGCGAGGCGTTCAAGCAGGACAGCGAGATCGCGGATGGAAAGTGCGTGCTGCATCCCACGAGGGAGATGCAGTGGGTCGAGGAGAAGAACTGGTTCTTCCGCCTCAGCGCCTACGCCGACAGGCTCAAGGAGCTTCTCTCCGACGACCGCTTTCTGCAGCCCCGGTCTCGCCGGAACGAGATGCTGGGCCTGCTCGCCTCGGGGCTCGAGGACGTCTCGGCCAGCCGCGCGCGCTTCTCGTGGGGCGTTCCCTTCCCTCGCGTCGGGACGTCAGGCGAGCCGCAGACTACGTACGTGTGGTTCGACGCGTTGCCCAACTATCTGACGGCGACAGGATTCCCGGAGAAGGGCTTCGAAGAGCGCTGGCCCGCCGATCTGCATCTCGTCGGAAAGGACATCACGAGGTTTCACGCGCTGATCTGGCCAGCGATTCTGCTCGCCGCCGGGCTCGAGCCGCCGCGGCGGCTGTGGGTTCACGGGTTCGTGCTGGTCGCGGGCGCGCGAGTGAGCAAGTCGGCTGGCGGCAATGTCGAGATCGCGGAAGCGATCGCGAAGTTCGGCGCCGATGCATTCAGGTATTTCCTGCTGCGTGAAGTGCCTTTCGACGGCGACGGAAACTTTTCCTGGGAGCGGTTCGAGGAGCGCTACAACTCGGACCTCGCCAACGGGCTGGGCAATCTCGCCAGCCGCTCGATATCGATGGTGGAGCGTTACTGTGGCGGAATCGTCCCCGCCGCTCGGCCCAATGAGATAGACGCCGCCGATGCGGAAGATTATTCGTCCTACCATGCATCGATGGGAGAAAAGGGCTTTCTGCTGCACGAGGCGCTGAAGTCCGTTTGGCAGACGGTTGCGCGCGCCAACGAGTTCGTGGATCGCCAGGCGCCGTGGAAGCTGGCAAAGAATCCAGCCGACAGGGCGCAGCTGGAGGCGGCCCTCGCTTCACTCGTGCGTCAACTCGCCCGGCAGGCGATACATCTCTTTCCCTTCGCTCCCGGGAAAGCGGAAGAGCTATGGGCGTCGCTCGGCGCGCCCGGAAAAGTTGCCGATCAGCGCTTCGCCGGGCTCGCTTCGCTCGAAGTGACGGGCTGGAAAGTGCACAAGGGCGCCTCGCTATTTCCGAAGCAGGATCCGGGGCCGTCGAGCGCTAGTGACGGGTAGTGACGGCAATAACGCCGCTCATGTTTCCGGTCCCGAACCTGGTAGTCGCTTCCCAGGAGCGATAAAGCCGGATGCTCGCAACCTGAGACGCCGGTATCGTCCTGAGCGTGGAGAGCGGCCCGAAATGCTGGTCGTCGATGAAAACATTGGGATACGCGGTCGACGCACTCTTCGAGAATCCTGTTTCCCCACGATACGTGAGGAAGTTTGCGCGCAGTTTTTGAATCGCTTCGTATGCGGTGCCCGCTCGCGAAGCAATGATTTCGTCTTCGGTGATGAGCTGGGAGTGGTTGATCTCTCCGGGCCCGAGTCTGGGAGGCGAGCAGGCCAGGGCGACGAGGAGGGTGCAAGCAGTGAGTGAGCGCGCGCCGGTCATAATGTTGCCTCCGCGGTAACTCCCGCGTTTGGGGACTGAGAGAAAGTCATTCACGGACCGGTCCTGCGCCAGTCCGGAAGAAAAAGCCGGCCCGGGAGTTTCCCCGAGCCGGCTTTTTTACATCAAAAGATCATCCTTGCATCGGCGCGTTACGCAGTGCACGCCGGGTTAGTGGTCAGGCCGCGCGCATTCAGTTCGCCACGAGGAATCGGCATCGCCGCATTGAACGGATCCGTCGGCAGCTCCCTCCGGAAGAAGTTGCTGTTCAGGCGGCCGTATGCGCGGAGGTCAACGAGCCGCTGCGCACCCTCGAACAGGAGCGAGAAGCGCTTCTCGTACAGCACGGCATTGATCGCCGCGGTCTTCGAGGTGAAGACAGGGTGCGGAGCCAGGCCATTTGCGGTGCGCACCGTGTTGATATCGGCGGTGGCCGCGGCGAGCTGGCCGGCCTCGATCTCCGCCTGCGCGCGCAGCAGGACGAGCTCCTCGTCCTTCATGATCGGAATGGGCAGAGCCTCGTTGGACGCATTCGGTACGGCTCCGGCGAAGGTGATCGTCGTCGTTTGAAGTGAATTGCCCGACAGCGCAGAGCGGCTTACGATTTTCGCCCCGCGGGCATCGCCGGCCTGGACGCTGTCGCGCAGCAGCGGGTGGAGACCAATCTTCGCATCTGATCTGGGATTCGCGAAGTTCTCCGAGCCGCCGGGAACGAAGCGATAGTACGGTCCAACGGAAAGCTGCGAAGCCGGCACCGCACCGGGGCCCGCACCGAGAGCCTGCGTCAGCTCATTGATGGCGGTCTGGAAGAGGGCGGGCTGTGGAGCGGTACGGTCGAGGCCACGATAAAAATTGACCTTGCCCTTTAGTCCGCGGTTGAAACGGACCAGGTTGCTGACCTGGTTGTAGTCGCGACCAAATCCCGAGAAGCCAGTCGGCAGCGTGAACGGAAGGGCGGTTGAACCACCGGCCGCCGAGAAGTCAGCGTTCGCGCTGTCGAGCAGTGCGGCGATGAAGCTGAGCACCGCCGTCTTGCAGCGAATGTCCGTGACCGCCGAGGGGTCATCGGTCTGGATAGGGATGCCAACGGTGTCGCGCAGCTCGATCAGCCGGTAGTAATCGAGCGCTTTCATCGTGCGGAAGAACCCTCTCGCCGCACTAGCTTCTGCCGCGCTGAACTGCGACGCGTCGGGCTTTTCAAGCGCGAGCAGAATTGTGTTCGCCGATCGGATGGCAACAAAGAAGTCGGTGAATCCGCCGCCGCCGGCAAAGCTGCCTGGGTCAGGGTTGCCGCCCAGCGTCTCGCTGACATACCGCGGCTCCGACGCGTCGATGCGATACACATCGCGGGCGTAGATCCCCGTAAGGATGAGATACGCGGTGGAGCCGAAGGCGGCACGGTCCTGCGCGGTGACGCCGGTCGCCAGCTGCTGGAGCGAGATGCGTGTCAGGCCGCCGCTCAGCGCGTCCACCGTCGGCGCGTCGATCGGATTGGTTATCGGGTTGTCCTTGCACCCCGCGGCGATGAGCACCACCGCGAGGGCAATCGTTGAATATTGCTTCATGGTATTAATCGCTCTGGATTAAAAGGTGGTGTTGATCGTCAGATAGAACAGGCGGCTGGGCGGATAAGGAGTGACGTCCTGGAAGCGACCAAGCGGCTGATTTCCGAAGTTCGAGACTTCGGGATCAAGCCCTGTGTACTTCGTCCAGGTTGCCAGGTTCCTGCCGCTGAGCTCGATGCGAGCGCTCTGAGCCCGGCCATTGAACATGCCCGAGGTCAGCCCAGCCGGAAGCTCGAAGCCAACAGTGAGCTCGCGCAGCTTTACGAAGCCGCTCGGCTCAACGTACGCGGCGTTGCCCGCCCGGAAGCTGTTGGCGCGCGCATTGCCCACCGCGGTATCCGGGCCAAGTCCGCCGTCGAAATAGGCGTTGGTGAGGTTGATTCCCAGCCCGCCCTTTCTCCAGTCCACGAGCGACGCAAGCCGGATCGGGCCAAAAGTGAAGTCGTTGCTGAACCCCATCTGGTAGTCAGGGGCCGAATTGCCGACGAACGTCAGAATACGGTTTGCTGAGGCGCACGATCCGGTCGAACTGAGCGCCTTGCAGCCATTGATGGCCTGCAGGACGGTGACCAACTGGCCCTGTTGAACGAAGGCGTTGCCGAACCGGCTGCCGAACGATCCGCTGATCGGAATGAACGGCGGCACGGGTAGGCGGGTGACCTTGCCCTTGTTGCTGGCGTAAGTCGTGTTCGACACCCAGCTGAAGCGCTCCATCTGGATCGGCGTCATGCCGAGCTCGAGCTCGGTGCCGTGAGTGACGATCTGGCCGCCGTTGATCGACTGGCTGGTGAAGCCTGTGGAAGGCGCAATCGAAGCCTGCAGAATGAGATTGTCGATCTGCTTGCGGAACTGTGTTGCCGACAGCCTCAAGCGGCCACCGAAGCTCGTCAGGTCCAGGCCACCCTCGATCTCGCTTGCCGTTTCCGGCTTGATCTCGGGGAAGCCTTTCACCGTCGACGCGCGAAATCCGCTCACTCCCTCTTCGATCAGGGTACTGAGGAATGTGTACTTGCCACCTTGCGGCTGGTTGCCGGCGCGGCCGTATGCAAGACGCAGCTTCAGCTCGTCAATTTGCGTCGGGATGAACGGGACGCGATACGAGGCCGAGAATTTCGGGTAGGCATACATTTTTCTTGCATCGCCGTTGTTACTCGATCTCTCCGCGTTGACGCCTGCAGTAATGAAGAGGCGCTCCCCCAGCGTAAGGAACTCTTCCTGCGCGAAGAGCGAGAAGAACTTGTTGATGCCCTGCCCTTCCGTGGTGAAGATCTGAGTCGCCGCGGAGACGTTTGTAACTCCCGGGAACACACCGCGGCCGGTGTTGGCGACGACATCCGAATTACGACGGCTCTGACCGAATCCAGCGGAAGTCGTCGCAGTAAAGGCGTTGGTGATCATGCGGTGCGTAAGCGTACCGCCCAGGTTGGCGCTGAGCACGTTCGCCTGGCTGTTGACGATGGTACCGGGAAGGGCGTTCACCTGTTCGATGAAGGCCGTCGCCGGAGATATGACCTTCGCCTGGAACGAGTAGCTGTCGACGCCGCCGCGGAGGCTGAAATCGAGCGACTGGCGCTCCCTGGCGAACAGACTGTACTCGCCAGACGCGCTGCCGATCAGACGGTAGACGTTCTCCGGGGTCTTGATGACCTCGGCATTCTGAAACGGGTTGTTGTTGCCGACGAAGGTTGAAGGATTCTTCGGAAAGGTCCCATCCGCATTGCGGCGCAGCTCGATGAACGAGGGCGTTCCCGAAAACGTCGTATACGGGTTGATGCCGGTATTATCGTTGCCGCTGATGCCGCGCTGAGTCAGCGAGTGGATGAGCTCGGTGTTGGCACGGAGGGTCAGCCGTGTGCCGAACTGCTGGCCGAGGTTGGCGCGGAGCGACTGCTTGTTGTAGAAGTCGTTGCGCACCAGGCCGCCGTCGTGCTGAACGAGACCCGAGACGAAGAAGGTGGTGCCGGCGTTACTGGCCCCACGGACCGAAGCGATCGTCTGATAGTTGAACGGATTCTCGCCGTAAAACTCCTGCTCGTAATCGTGGCACTTGTCCGTGGCCGCGTTGAACTCAGCAACGCCAGTCGCCTCGTCAATGTGCCCCGCGTCAACCTCGGCCTGCACTTCTGCAGCAGATCCGAAGCAGCGAAGGCCAAGCTTGTTGGAGATGGCGGCCGTCCCGAAGCGCTGGGAGATGTCGAGCGAGGTCTTTCCCGCCCGTCCCTGCTTGGTAGTGATGATGATAACTCCGTTCGTGCCGCGCGAGCCGTAGATCGAGCTGGCCGAGGGACCCTTCAGGATCTGAATGTTTTCGATGTCATTCGGATTGATGTCCGCGGAACGATTGACTCTCTGATCCTGCGCCGACGGGAAGTTGCTGCGTGCGGACTGCGTGATCGCCGTGATGCCGTTGGCGATGGACGAGTTGTCGACAATGACGCCGTCGATGACGTAAAGCGGGCCGAACGACGCGTTGATGCTCGACACGCCGCGAAGCTGGATCTGGACTCCACCGCCCGGGGCACCCGAGTTCTGGGTGATCGTGGCGCCCGGAACCTTGCCCTGGAGGGCGTTGTCGAGTGTCTGCGTCGGGACGCGGTTCAGCTTCTCCGTGGAGATGACCGTCACCGCGTTTGCCGCGTTGATGCTGGAGACGGTGGTCGCCGTGCCGGTCACGACCTGAGTCTCGAGCTGGAGGACGTCGCGGGTGAGACTGGCGGCAACTTCACTGGTGCCAGCCGGTACTTCGATATTTCTCTGGGTGTACCCAATGCGACGAATGCGAAGCGTCGCTGGTCCGGCGGGCACGGTCAGGGTAAACCTCCCCTGCTCGTCAGTGTACGTGCCTAGAGTCGTGCCGGCGACACTGATGCTCGCGGATGCGAGGGGCTCATTGCTGCCTTCCATCGTCACACGACCATTGACACGGCGGGACTGTGCGAAGGCGCTTGTGCCAAAAAGCGCGAGCAGCAGCAGTGAATAGAGGAACGAACGGGTTTTGTACACGCCTTTCTCCAGCGTTCGGGTGAACCTCGCCTGTCACATCGATGTAACAGACTCTCGCAGACCCGGGGGGGACCTGCGATTCCTTCTCATTGTGATAACTACGCCTTCGCACAGGGCGGTGTCAATGGCATAGGGCCTCGTGGCACGGGTGGTGCGTTGGAACACCCTCTTGTTTACAGGTCCCGTCGGACGCAGAAAAGCCGGCCCAAAGGGGCCGGCTTTTTCGGTGAAACCCTTCCCGGAGATGGCCTAAGGCGCCCGAGCGGCAGCTGGCGCTGCCGGAGCAGTTCCGCCCGGGGCCGGTCGGTTGGATGTGCCGAAGTCGACCCGCGGGGGTGCTTCACTCCCTGGCGCTGCCTCAAAATAGGTCCGAGCCTGGGCACCCGTAACCTTGGCCGTCAGCGCCTGCGGGAACGTGCGGATGTACGTGTTGTAGGTCTGAACGGCCTGATTGTAGTCGTTCCGCGACGTCGCGATTCTGTTCTCGGTCCCCGTCAGCTCATCCTGCAGGCGAAGGAATCCCTGGTCGGCCTTGAGCTGCGGATATGCTTCAGAGATGGCGAGAAGGCGTCCAAGTGCGCCCGTGAGACCCGCATTGGCGGTCGCCATCTGCGCCGGATCTCCGGTCTGGATTGCGCCCGACAGGCGGGACCGCGCATTCGCGACCTGGGTGAATACGGCCTCTTCATGCTGCGCATAACCCTTCACAGTCTCGACGAGGTTCGGCACGAGATCAGCGCGCCGCTGGAGCTGAACCGAGATCTGCTGCTTGGCCGTTGTAGCCTGCTCGTCGTATTGCTGGATTTTGTTGTAACCGCAGCCCGACAGCATGAGAGGAGCTAGAGCGATCAGGAGACGACGTTTCATTGCTGTATCCTCTGGTGTAGAAATGAATCGGGGCGGTTCCGCCCGAACGGTAATTTACCCACGAAAGCCGTTGAGATAAGCGACGAGCCGCTCCATCGCTCCCAGATAGGCCTCCAGAAGCGGCGCGGCCTCCGCCTTGTGAATCTTCTCACCGCCTCGCGACGCGGCGATCACGCGGACAAAGGGCGCCGGGTCGAACCCGGCACGCTCCGCCACTGATCTTGTCAGTGCCTCGTAATCCTGGGAAGGAACGACGTCGTGAAGCCGCGCCACGCCACGGAACACGACCATCAGCGCGCTCAGACTGCGTTGCAGCGTCTCGCGCTGCAACGCGCCGTCGCCACCCGCGCCCATCGTCGCCTGCCTGAGCCGGAGCAGCTTTCCCATTGCCTGCTGCTCGACCTCGAGCCGCAGGTCCTGCTTCTTCACCGTGATTCCCTCGCACGGCTCTTCGCCGTACAGCAGACGGTGACGCTCAAGGATGTCGGCGTACTCCATGGGAAAAATATCGGCCGAGGTTCGAAACTCCTTCGCGGTGAACGTCATGGGCGGCGGATTGCCCGCATCGGCCCAGGCCTTCGATACCGCTGATACCGCGCGCAGCCGCTCGAGCGGCAGTGCGTCGACCACCACCAGCACGTTGTAGTCGGACTTCTTTGCGTCGTGCTCGCCCGCGACAGCGGAGCCGAAGAGCACCACCGATCGCAGACCGTCTCCGTAGGCAAGCTTGAGCTGCCTCACGAGTTCATCGAGTGTCATTGTGCTCCCTGATTGCCGTCAATCACGTCCATCACCAGCTCGAGCCGCCGCCGCCACCACTGAAACCACCGCCGCCACCGAATCCGCCGAATCCGCCACCCCCGCCGAATCCGCCACCACCCCAGCTGCCGCTTCCGCCGCTCCAGCCACCGCCACCCATCGGGACGAAGATCGGGAGACAGCCTCCACACCCGCCGCGCTTCCGCCCGCGCTTCCGGCCGCTGCTCAGGATCATCAGGATCACGATGAAGATGAGAAAGAGAAGCTGTGGAGGAAATCCGCCCTCACCGCGCCCGGACGAAAAATCCGTGGCGGGCTGTGGAAGGGAGGGCGCAACCAGCGCCGTATCCAGAACGAAGTTGAACTCCTTCGCGAATTCCGCTGCCGTCCGCAGCGTGACGAGCTCGAGACCGGTGTCGTAGTCCCGCTCGCGGAACGCCGGCGTCGCTTCTCGACAAATTGTGCCGGCGTCTCCGTCGGTGATGAAACCTTCGGTCCCGGCTCCAGTAGCGACGAAACAGTGGCCGCGACCGTCCTTGCTCGTTTCCTTGGGCACGAGCAGAATGACTGCGCCCGCGTTTCTGGTCGGATCGCCGGGATTTCCGATCTTTCCCAGCTTCCACTGCCTGCCGATGAGAAGCGCAACCTCCTGTACGTCGCGTGTGCCGATGTCAGGCAACGTGACGATCGTCATCTCGCCTCTCGACTTCGCCCGTACATCCTCGGCGATGCGCTCCATGCGCGCGATGGTGGCGGGCTGCAGCACTCCGGCGAAATCGTTCACGAGCCCGGTCGGCGCCGGAATCTGGATTCCCTGCTGTACGACGAAGAGAAGCAAGGCTGCGCGCGTCATCGCATATGCCTTGAGCGATGGGAGGAAACCAAGCAGAACCACGTTGAAGATCTTTCCTCCGCCCTTGATTTAGGGATTTGAGAAGCGAAGTATTTAGCGGATGAATCTACACTGCGTCAACCGCGCGCTCGCGCGTTCTCTAATGCTCGCCGGACTCGCGTGCACCGGCGCAAAACCGCCGGCAGGCGGAGCGGAAGCAAACACTGCTGCGCGGCGCGACACCGCCTCCATCGCAACGACCGCGCCCAAGGCAGACCCGCGAGTCGCGCGCGCGGATCTCGCGCGCATCCAGGGAGATTCCGCGGCGAAGGTCTGGGTAGTCGAGGTCAGCGACTTCCAGTGCCCGTTCTGCAGGCAGTGGCACCACGAGAGCTACGAAGCGCTGCGTGACGAGTATGTGACGACGGGGAAGGTCCGGCTCGCCTTCGTGAATTTCCCGCTCTCGCAGCACCTGAACGCATGGCCCGCATCCCAGGCCGCCATGTGTGCGGGCGAACAGGGACGCTTCTGGCAGATGCACGACGCCATTTTCGCGAATCAGGCGAGATGGGCCTCGGTGTCATCTGTGGACACGCTCTTCACGTCGCTCGCCCGGGGCGCGGGCGTCGATATCAAACGCTGGCGCGACTGTCTCTCGTCGGATGTGATGCGCCCGCTGATACAGGCCGACCTGGACCGCGCGACCAGCTCCGGAGTGCGGCAGACGCCGAGCTTCATCGTCGGCAACCGCCGGCTGGCGGGGGCGGTACCGATGACCACGATGCGAGCCGTCCTCGACTCGGCCATTGCGGAAGCGCGTTCAGGCGCTCGGCGACCCTAGCACGCCAGGCAACTTGTGAATTCGCTGCTGCGGATTCCGTACGCAGCGGCAGGTGCCGCGGCGCGCGGCCTCGCCGGCATCGTTCCCGATGGCGAGTCCAAGCTGCGAAAAGGACTGCACGCGCGTCACGATATCGTCGAGAGATACCGGGCATGGGGTGATGCTCACCGCGACCTCTCGCGTCCGCTCCTCTGGATGCACGCGCCGTCGGTCGGCGAGGGACTTCAGGCGCTTCCGGTTCTTCAGCTTGTGCGCGCGCGCCTGCCCGCGGCGCAGATCGCCTACACATTCTTCTCCCCGAGCGCGGAAACCTTCGCGCGCTCGCTCGACGTCGACTTCGCCGATTATCTGCCGTTCGACACCTTCTCCGATGCGGTCGAGATTCTGGCGGCTCTGCAGCCTTCGGCGCTCGTTTTCAGCAAGCTCGACATCTGGCCGGCGCTGACCGAGTCGGCGGCCGCCGCGTACGTCAAGGTCGGTGTCATCAATGCGACTCTTTCCGCGACCTCCGCCCGTCGCGGTGCGCTCGCGCGACAGCTGCTCGGCGACGCATACGCGGTTCTGGACCGCGTCGGGGCGATCAGCGAGGAGGATGCAGGTCGCTTTCTCACGCAGGGAGTCCGCGCCGAGACAGTCAGCGTCACGGGAGATGCGCGGTACGACCAGGTCTGGGCGCGCGCGCTTGCCGCTCCCGCGCTGCCGCTGGTCACATCGCTTCGCTCGCCGCGGCCGACGCTGGTTGCGGGATCGACGTGGCCCGCCGACGAGCGCCACCTTCTTGCCGCGTGGATTAGCGTCCGCGGCAAGGTCCCGGAAGCGAGGCTGGTGATCGCGCCCCACGAGCTGGGCGAGGAAGCAAGGCAAACGATATTCGCCTGGGCGTCGGAGCACTCGCTACGCATCGCGGCGCTCGGCGACGCGTTGGCGGCGGCAGCGGCCGACGTTGTGTTTGTTGACCGGTACGGCATTCTGGGGGATCTCTATGCGATTGCCGATGCCGCGTTCGTCGGCGGCGGATTTC
>Ga0180121_10000144_pt1 | contig 26145 bp, 22 predicted proteins | sample AntDrymUQ5402106_2_FD_129676 | JGI IMG/M metagenome (GOLD analysis project Ga0180121, IMG submission 129676) | Polar desert sand microbial communities from Dry Valleys, Antarctica - metaG UQ540 (21.06) (version 2) (version 2) | ecosystem: Environmental > Terrestrial > Soil > Desert | place...
ATCGAGCGCTGGCGGCCGGAAGACGAGCGGCCGGAGATTCTGACCGATGCCATCGAGTGGCAACCGTCGGGCAAATATCCGGCTTTGCGAATCGAGCTTCCCGCTTTCTTCGCCAAGGTGCACGGAGAAGCGTAGAGGGGCAATCGCACGACCACTGTGTGCGGAAACTCAGGCAGTCAGCCGCGCGACCACCGCCTTTATCGCGTCGAGGTCGTAACCGCGGCGCGCCAGGAACGCGAAGAGACGCCTGCGCAGGACGATAGGCTCCAGGCCACCTAGCTGCGAGAGCTTCTTTCTCGCCACCCGCTCGACTACCGCCGCAGTATCGACCTCATCGTCCTCAATAACCCTGGTGATCGCCTCCGTGGCGACATCGCCGCTGACTCCCTTGCGATACAGGTCCTGCTGCAGCCGCCGCTTCGATGCTCCGCTGCTCAGCATCTTCGAGCGCGCGTAATGCTCGGCGTATCTCTCGTCATTGAGCAGGCCGTTATCGACAAGGCGGCGGATCGCGTCATCCGCGTCCGCCGCCGAGTACTCCTTCTGAATCAGCTTCCTGCGCAGCGCGCTTGAAGCGTACGGCCGCGCCGCGAGCAGGTTCAGCGCATGGTTGTACGCCGAGGCGCTCAGCTGCTACTCCTCGGTAGCCGGCTCCGGCTCCGCATCGCTCATCGGACGAATTCCGAGGACGACCTTCACCTTCTCCTCAACTTCCGCGAGAAGAGCCGGATTGTCCTTGAGATACATCTTCGCATTCTCGCGGCCCTGCCCAATGCGCTGAGCGCCGTAGCTGTACCAGGCACCGGACTTGTCGATGATGCCCGATTCGGCGGCGATGTCGAGCACGAGCGAGGCGTGGCTGATGCCCTCGGCGTACATGATGTCGAACTCGGCCTGCTTGAACGGCGGGGCAACCTTGTTCTTGACCACTTTCACGCGGACGTGCGAGCCGATCACATCTTCCTTGTCCTTCACGGCGGCGATGCGGCGGATGTCGAGGCGCACTGAAGCGTAGAACTTGAGCGCCTTGCCGCCGGTGGTCGTCTCGGGATTGCCGAACATCACGCCGATCTTTTCGCGCAGCTGGTTGATGAAGATCACCGACGTCTTGGAGCGCGCGATGGCACCGGTCAGCTTGCGCAGTGCCTGGCTCATGAGACGCGCCTGGAGCCCCATGTGCGACTCGCCCATGTCGCCCTCGATCTCGGCCTTCGGAACGAGCGCGGCGACGGAGTCGATCACGACGACGTCGACAGCGCCCGAGCGGACGAGAATCTCGCAAATCTCCATCGCCTGCTCGCCGGTATCGGGCTGCGAGACGAGAAGATTTTCGACATCAACGCCGAGCTTCTTGGCGTAGTCCGTATCCAGCGCGTGCTCGGCGTCGATATAAGCGGCGACACCGCCCATTTTCTGCGCGTTGGCGACAACGTGGAGACAGAGCGTCGTCTTGCCGCTCGACTCGGGGCCGTAGATCTCGGTGACGCGGCCGCGCGGAATGCCGCCGATACCAATGGCGGCATCGAGGTTGATGGCGCCGGTTGGGATCACGTCGACGCGTACGCGCGATTCCGAGCCCATCTTCATGATGGCGCCCTTGCCGCAGTTCTTTTCGATCTGGGCAATCGCCAGGTTCAACGCCTTCTTCTTGTCTTCCTGAACCGTTGAAGCAGCCATCTCGTCAATCCTCGGTGAGCGTTTAGGGCCTGGCGGGAGGGGGTTTTTTTGCTTGCATCCCCATACCGAACAAAATGCGAAGGAAGGAGCTTCAGGTCAAGGGCGAGTTGGAAGGTCAAAGGCGTTCTCAATGTGCTGCACCCGGACCCGCTGGGGCTCCAGGATCACGCCGATGACGTCGAAGCGAAAGGTGTCCCCGGGCTGCTGGAAGCGAGAGATCCAGACTTTCGCCGAGCGGGCGAGCTCGCGCTGCTTGCGCCAGCCAACGGCGCCGACGGGGCCGCCGAAGCTGTCGCGGGCGCGGGTTTTTACCTCGACGAAGGCCACCTCGCGCTCTGATTGGCCAATGGGCTTGGTGGCGATGAGGTCGATGTCGCGGTGGCCGCTGCGGAAGCGGTGGTCGGTGATGGACCAGCCGTGGACGCGGAGCCAGCGGGCGGCGACGCGCTCGCCTTGTTCGCCTCTTGCCTGGGTTGTTGCTGACATGTGGGGAGAGTTAAGCCGATTGCCTTGGTCAGGAGCATCGTATTGTTGCGGGAGGGGTGATTTTTTGCCGCGATGGGGGGTCTTGGCTGAAAAAGGCAACCGAGAGAAGCCATGCTGCCCGCTGTCACAAGAACGGCAACTTCGAACTGCCATGCTGCCCGCTTTGCGCTTAGGCGCGCTTCGCGCTTTGGGCTTAACTGCCTCACGACCTCAGTGGTGGCGTGCTGACTCTCCTTGCAAGTGGTTACGCGCTCCGAGAAATGATTGCGTGTCGGCAGGAGCGTCGCAACACCCTTCGTGTGTGAGTGATTACAAGAAGCTCCGGGTGTGGCGGAAGGCGCACGCGCTGGCGCTGAACGTACACCGGATGGGTAGCCGGCTTCGCGGCAATGCACACGCATCGCTGCGAAGCCAAATGGTGCGAGCAGCGATGTCGATTCCCACGAACATCGTGGAGGGACGTGAGCAAACGAGCGATGCCGTATTCGGTCGGTTCCTCCGAATTGCTCTCGGGTCAGCCTCAGAGCTCGATTACCACCTGATGACGGGGCGAGATCTCGGCGCAATCCCGCAAAGCGACTACCTGTCTCTGCTCAGCCAGGTTATCGAGGTGAGGATGCTCTTACAGGGTTTGATCCGTCGCGTTGACGCAGCAACACCGAAAAAAAGTGCACCGCAGGGAGCGGTCGCAGAGCAGTGAGCCCGCAGCGCACAGCCTCAAGCGCACAGCGGGCAGCATGGCAGTTCGAAGTGGCAGTTCAGCTTTCAGCGGGCAGCATAGCAGTTCAAAGTGGCCGTTGGCTAAGTCCGCGGCCCCGCAATCCTCTCCAAATCCTCAAGCCCGGCAAGAACATCCCGCGGCTTCGACCCATCCGGCGGCCCAAGAATCCCCGCTGCATGCAGCTGGTCGATAATCCGCGCCGCCCGGCCATATCCAACCTTGAGCCGCCGCTGCAGCAACGATGTCGACCCCTGCTGGTGCTGTATCACAACCTCCCCTGCTTCCCGGAATAACTTGTCGCGATCCGAGCCATCAAGACTCTCAGCATCGCTACCCCCAGCCTCCTCCGCCTCACGCTTGCGGATCGCCTCGACGATATCTGGCTCGCTCGGCGCTTCATCGATGATGAGTCCCTGCGCCTCGAAGGCAGCCTTCCTCTGCTCACGCCTCAGCTCGTACCAGCCCGTGAGCCGCTCGGTATCCTCGCTCGAAATGTACGCCCCCTGCAGCCGCGCCGGCTCCGACTTGCCCGGCGGAATGAAGAGCATATCGCCATTGCCGAGCAGTGACTCGGCGCCCATTCCATCGAGAATCGTGCGGCTGTCAACCTGCGACGCGACGCGGAACGCGATACGGCTCGGAAAGTTCGCCTTGATCAACCCAGTGATCACGTTCACGCTCGGCCGCTGTGTCGCCAGAATCAGGTGGATCCCGATCGCGCGCGCCTTCTGGGCCAGCATCGCCAGCGGTGTCTCGACCTCGCCCTGCACCGTCATCATCAGGTCGGCAAGCTCGTCAATGATGAGCACGATGTAGGGAACGATGCCGCCCGTGTAGTCGAGACTCTCGAATGCGACATCGTTGCGCTTCGCATTCTTCAGCTTCTGCCCTTCCTGGACCTTGCGGTTGAAGTCCTGGATGTTCCGCGCGCCGTTCGCGGCGAGCAGCTCGTAGCGATCCTGCATCTCCAGCACTGCCCACTTGAGCACGGCGGCCGCATCGCGGTTGTCGGTGACCACCTTGTGGCGCAGGTGCGGCAGCACGTTGTACACCGAGAGCTCGACCATCTTCGGATCGACCATCAGAAAGCGCAGCGTCTCTGGAGTGTGTCGATAAACGAGGCTCGTGATGAGCGTGTTGATGCACACCGATTTTCCCGATCCTGTCGCGCCGGCAATGAGCAGGTGCGGCATCTTCGCGAGGTCGGCGATGACCGGACGGCCCTCGAGATCCTTGCCGAGCGCGATCGGGAGCGCCGCGCGCGCCGTCTGGAACTCGCGCGACTCGATCAGCTCGCGGAATGCGACCATCTCGGCGGTGGGATTCGGGACTTCGACGCCGACGGCGCCCTTGCCCGGAATCGGCGCGACGATGCGTATGCTCGCCGCTCGCATCGCCAGCGCGAGGTCGTTGGAAAGATTCGCGATCTGGCGAACCTTTACGCCAGCCGCCGGTGCGACCTCGAACTGCGTGACGACGGGGCCAGTGGTGCGACCCACCAGCTCGCCCTCGACACGAAACGTCCTGAGCGCGTCCATGAGCTTTATGCCCATCGCGTCGAGCTCACGCTTGCCGACATCGACATTGCGCGGCGGCGGCGGCGTGAGAAGCTCCGGCGACGGAAGATCCTCGGCCGTGAACTCCTGCTCGTCGTCGGCCGAACCAATCTCGGCGGCGATCTTTCCGGCGTGCTCGGCGGCAGCACCGGCGCGGGTTTTCCTGGCGCGCTTGCGGTCGAGGCTTAGCACCGGCGCGCTGTCGTCCATCTCGACAATCGCGACCGGTCCATTCATCAGTGAATGGTCGATGGCCGGCATCTCCTCCGGCGAAGGCTCCAGCGCGGCAACGAGCGCAAGCGAAGGCACGACGATCTCGTTGGCCGGATGAAGGCCCGACTTCTCGACATGTCCCGTGCTGACTCCCTCCGTACGCAGCTTCCGCTTCCCGATCACGACGCGCAGGGGATTCCACGACAGCGTGGCCGCCATCAAGCCGCACATGGCAAGCGCGATCAGCACCCATGCTCCCGCCGGACCGGCGAGCTGCAGGAGGTAGAAGGCGGAGAAGCTTCCCCACAGCCCGGCCCAGGCACTGGCCTGGCGTACTCCTCCCTCCGTCAGTCCGAGCGCAACCGGCAGGATGACGACGAGGCCGAGGAGAAACACCATCCACGAGCGGTCCTTGCTCTCCTCGAGCCGTCCGAACAGCCTGAGGGCGTGCGCAGCGGGGGCGAGCGGGAGGAGCGCGGCCGCGGGCCACCCAAAGAAGGCGGTGATGGGCTGCGCGAGCATCGTGCCGAGCCACCCGAAGTTCACCGCGGCCCCGCCGTTTTCGGCGAAGCGGGCAAATCCTTCCGCGCCGAGCGCGCCGGTGAGAAAGAGCGCGAAGAGGAGCAGCGCTATTCCGCGTAGCTCCCGGCTCAGCGCGCTCGCTTTAGCGCTCTCTTTCGGGTCCGAGTTTGGTGATCTGTCGGTCCTGGTAGATCGGGACCACAGAGTGGGAGTCCAGCGCCGCTGCGGCGGCGAGGTCACCGGCGAACCCGGCTGCTTCGAGCGCTTGTCCGTGGGACGAGTCTTGGAAGATTTTTGCGAGGTTGTCGCCATATTTCCGGTCAATCACCACTGATGCGGACGCCGCGTCGTTCATCACGACCGACCCCGCGCGCCTGGGAATCGCACGCACGTAACGACCGGCGCAGGAGGCATCTTCGAGCGAGAAGATTCCCTCGTGGCCGGCGCAGATGATGGCGATGTCCGTATTCGTCCTCGCCGCGACTTTCATCATGGTGAGGACTGCCGAGAAGTTGACGTACGAGGCTACCACAATGTCACGGGCGCCCTGCACTCCCAGGAGCGCGCGCGTTCCATTGGTCGTCGTGAGCAGGACGGTTTTGCCCTCGACGGCGGCAGCGGTGAACTCGAGCGGAGAATTTCCGAGGTCAAAGCCGGCGATCGGCACCATCTTCTGCTCGCCGGCCATTCTCACCTCCGAACGCTCGAACTGTTTGGCGCGAGTCATCACTTCGTCGGCGCCCTCGAGTGGAATTACCGTCTTCGCGCCATTGGCGAGCGCGACGGCAACGGATGTCGAGGCGCGCAGGACATCGATAACGGCGACCAGCCTGCCCGCCGTATCGGAGGGCTTCACCTCGCCCGGAGTGAAGAAGACGTCGATCTGCACTAGACGGGCTCCTTCATCAGATCCGATTCCCGCTCGAGGAACTTCGTGTCCACGGCTCCGGCCTGGAACTTCTTGTTTGCCATCACGCGCGACAGAAACGGTATCGTCGTCGTCACGCCTTCGATGATGAAGCTGTCGAGCGCGACCTGCATGCGGCGGAGCGCTTCAGGACGGTCCCGCCCCTGGCAAATGAGCTTGGCGAGGAGCGAGTCGTAGTACGGAGGCACCGTGTAGCCAGCGTAGACGTGCGTGTCGAGCCTCACCCCCGGTCCGCCGGGCGGGTGAAACACATCAATGCGTCCCGGTGACGGCTGGAAGTTGCGCGCCGGGTCTTCGGCGTTCACGCGGCACTCGATCACGTGGCCCCGCCGCTCGATCGGGCTCTCGATGGAAAGCTTCTCTCCCGCGGCGACCCTGATCTGCTCCTTCACGAGGTCGATGCCCGTCAGCATCTCCGTCACCGGGTGCTCGACCTGGATGCGGGTGTTCATCTCCATGAAGTAGTAAGACTTGTCCTCGTTGAGCAGCATCTCGATCGTGCCGGCGCCAACATAATCGATTGCCTTGGCACCCCGAACCGCGGCGTCTCCCATCTCCGCGCGGAGCTCCGGCGAGACGGCGGGGCTCGGCGCCTCCTCGATCAGCTTCTGGTGGCGGCGCTGAACGGAGCAGTCCCTCTCGCCAAGGTGCATCACGTTGCCGTGACGGTCCCCCATGATCTGAAACTCAATGTGCCGCGGGCGCTCCAGATACTTCTCGACGTACACGTCGCCATTGCCGAACGCGGAGAGCGCTTCCCCGCGCGCCAGCTGCCACGAGCGCGCGAAATCCTCCGGATCGGTGGCAACACGCATTCCCTTCCCGCCCCCGCCGGCTGCCGCCTTGATGATTACCGGGAATCCGATCTCGCGCGCGAACACCAGCGCTTCCTCGGCGTCTTCGATCGGTCCGGTGGTTCCGGGGATGATCGGAACCCCGACCTTGAGCATCGCACTCCGCGCCGCGGACTTGTCACCCATCACCCGTATCTGGTCAGCGGACGGCCCGATGAAGGTGATGTTCGACGCCGCGCACGTCTCGGCGAACTCCGCGTTCTCGGCGAGAAATCCGTAGCCGGGATGGATCGCGTCGGCGCCGGCGATCTCGGCGGCGGCGATGATGCGCGGGATGTTGAGATACGAATCGCGGCCCGGCGGCGGCCCGATGCACACGTCGTCGTCGGCGAACCTGACGTGGAGCGACTCCCGGTCCGCCTCCGAGTACACGGCGACCGTCTGAATTGCCAGCTCGCGGCACGCACGGATTACGCGCAACGCGATCTCGCCGCGGTTTGCGATGAGGACCTTCTTAAACATCATGTCCGTCCGGCGCGCGAGGAATGGCGCGCGGGATCAGGATTTGATGTCCTGAGAGAACGTATCCCACGAGGTGTCGCTGGACGCAGCGACGCCCTGCACACGCAGCGCGAACTCGCTGGGGCTGGTGGCGTAGAACACCGCATTCTCATACGAGACGACATCCTTCTTGTACCAGTTCATGATCGACTGGTCGAAGGTCTGCATGCCGTAGGGGACGGCGCCCTCCTTGATCAGGTCCGGGATGTTGAGCGACTTGCTCATGTCACGAATCTGGTCGCGCACGGCCTCGGTGTTGACCAACACCTCGGCAGCGGGCACTCGCCCCTTCTTGTCGGCGCGCGGAATGAGGCGCAGCGAAATAATCGCCTGGAGCGCGCTCGACAGCATGAAGCGCACCTCCGTCTGCTGGTGCGGCGGGTAGAACGACAGGACGCGGTTAATGGTCTGCGTCGCATCTGTCGTGTGCAGCGTCGAGAAGACGAGGTGGCCGGTGTCGGCCGCCTTGAGCGCGACGTCCAGCGTTTCGACATCGCGGATCTCGCCGACGAGAATGATGTCGGGATCCTGCCGCAGCACGCGCCTGAGGGCCTGCGCAAAGCTGCCCGTGTCGGTTCCCACCTCGCGCTGGTTGATGCTGCTCTTCATGTCGCGGTGCAGAAACTCAATCGGGTCTTCGATGGTGATGATGTTCGCCTGGCGATTCTGGTTGACGTAGTGAAGCATCGACGCCAGCGCGGTCGATTTTCCCGAGCCGGTAATCCCCGTCACCAGCACGAGCCCGCGCGGACTGAGGGCGATCCGCTCGCAGACAGTGGGAAGGTTCAGTTCGGCGATCGTCTTCGCCTGGAACGGCACGGTGCGGAACGCGTACGCGATCGTGCCGCGCTGCTGGTACGCATTGACGCGGAAGCGGCCGACGCCGGGGACGGCGAGAGCGAAGTCCGATTCCTTGTGCTCCGAAAACTCCTTGATGTTCTTGGGCGACATGATCTGTTCAGCGAGCTTGCGCAGGTCCTCCTGGCGCAGTGCCGGCATGTCGAGCCCCATCATGTGGCCGTCGATGCGGAGCGTGGGCGGGCGTCCGACCTTCAGGTGAAGATCGGAGGCGTTGCGCTGTACCATCTGCGCCAGCACGGGCTTGTGGTCGAATCCCTTGCCGTGCGGCGAGGACTCTCCGACTTCGGGTTCTATTGCGTCAGCCATTTGGGTCAATCCGGAAAAGGACCTGCCCGTATTCGACGGGATGGCCGTTCGGGGCGAGGATTTCTTTCACAACTCCGTCAAACTCAGACTCTATCTCGTTCATGATCTTCATCGCCTCGATGATGCAGAGGATCTGTCCCTTGCTGATCCTCTCGCCAACGGTCAGGTAAGACTTGGCGCCTGGCTCCGGCGCGCCATAATACGTGCCGACCATCGGCGACTTCACTTCCAGGAACTTCGACTTCGCTTCCGCGACCCTGGCGGCGTCCCCAGCCGCGGCAGCAGCGGCCGCCGCCCCCGGTGCAGCGGGCGCCGCGGCCGGCGCGGCGATCATCTGCTGCATCGGGACCTGCGGCGCCATCTGGATGGCACCGCGCTGCTGCGGCGTCTTCGAGATGCGGATCTTCACACCCTTGTCCGAAGAGATCTCGATCGAGTCCACGCTGGACTCGTCCAGCATCTCGACCAGCTTCTTGACGTACCGAAGGTCGAACATTGTCATTTCGCGCCTTGTGATTTCGAAGGAAGAGCTCCGCTCATGCAACCTCGAGTAGATCGCGCGTGAAGTCGGTAAGTATCTCCGGCCCGTCCGGGGAGAGGAACACGTCGTCCTCGATCCGGACGCCCCCCCATCCCGGGCGGTAAATGCCCGGCTCGATCGTCACCACCGCACCTTCGCCGAGCGCGGTCTCGACGGTTTTCGCCAGGCGTGGAGCCTCGTGCACTTCCAGCCCGAGGCCATGGCCGAGGCTGTGCCCGAAGGCTTCGCCATATCCGCGCTCCTCAATGTAGCGCCGGGCAAGACCGTCGGCATCCTGGCCCTTCATCCCGGCGCGGACGGAGCCAGCCGCGAGGGCGTTGGCGGCGCGCACGATTTCGTAAATACCGCGCTGCTCCGCCGTTGCGGAGCCAACTACGACGGTGCGCGTAATGTCCGAACAGTAGCCACCGTACTGCGCGCCGAAATCCAGCAGCAGCAGATCTCCCGTCTCGATCAGGCGCGCCGATGGTCGCGCGTGCGGGAGCGCCGCGCGGGGGCCTGACGCAACGATCGGCGAGAAAGGGAATTCCTCGCTCCCCTCGTCACGAAGCGCTTTCTCCAGAATTCCCGCGACGTTCAGCTCGGTCAGGCCGGCGTGAATTTCGGGGAGCGTCCGCTTCAGCGCGCGAATGGCGATCTCGCCCGCGCGGCGTATGAGCGCGACCTCGCCCGCGTCCTTCGCCTCCCTGAGCGCCTCGACGAGATTCAGCTGCGGCCGCCACTGCCAGCGCGTGCCCTCGCTCAGCAGACGCTGGAAATCGCGATGCAGGAGGTGGGCGGACTCGAAGCCGGCGACCTCGATTCCACCGACCGCTGGAAGCAGCGCCCACAACCCGGACCAAAGGCTTGTGGCCTCGATGCGAACCGTTGCAAGTGCCCCCGCCTCCTCGCGCACCTGGGTGTCGTAGCGGAAATCAGTGATCAGGTGAACCTCTCGCTGGCTCACTACGGCGAGCGCGCTGGAGCCCGAAAATCCCGTGAGGTAGCGGATGTTCGGCAGGCTCGTGATGACGAGTGCATCGATGTGCGCGGTGAAGAGCGATTCACGGAGGGCGGCGATTCGCGCCGGGCGCCGGTCAGTCATTGCGCGCCTGCATTCGCACGAGTCCGCGCAACGCGAGCTCGTAGCCGTAGCCTCCGAACCCGCAGATGATCGCGACCGCGGCGTCGGCGAGAGCCGAGCGGCGCCGTTCGGGCTCACGCGCGAAGATGTTCGTGAGGTGGACTTCGACGAACGGGATGCTCACGCCGGCGAGGGCATCACGTATTGCAAGACTTGTATGGCTGTAGGCGCCCGCATTCACCAGCGCCGCATCAACGGACCCGCGAAAGCCGTGGATCGCATCGACCATGTCGCCCTCGCCGTTGTGCTGCGAGAAGATGAGCTCGACGCCCAGCTCTTTCGCGACGATGCGCAGCTGACGCTCGATGTCGGCGAGGGATTCGGTACCGTAGAGCGCCGGCTCTCTTGTCCCGAGAAGATTGAGGTTCGGACCGTTGAGAACCGCTATTCTCACTCGCCGGTGAGCCCGTCGAGCCAGGCGCGGAATTTCGCCACGTCCTCTTCCGATTCGAGCGCCGCATTTGCGCGCGGCGTGATCGACGGCCGGCGCGGGGCGGTTGGCGCGGGTGCGGCGGGAGGCGCGCTAACTTCGCGGGCAGGCGCCGCGGCGGGGGGTGTCCGTGGCGTCGGTGCGGGTGCCGATGGCGGCGGCGGAGCAGCTTCGTCTCGCTCGGCCGCACTCTCGCGTCTGGTGAACGCACCAGCGAGCGCGGTCGCGGCACGATCGTCCTCGGCGCTGACCCTCGTCCCCGCAAACACTGATTCGAGAGATCCACTTCCCTCAGCGCTGGCCCGCGCGGCTGACGGAGGCGATCCGTCTGTGTCTCCATTCATGCGGGCGGGGGGGCGCTTCCTGCCCAGGGCGGCAAAGAATTCCTTCACCGAGGGCTGGCGCGCCGCGACCAACTCAGGCTCGGCTCGCGGGTCATCGCGTCCCGGCGACTCCACCGAGTCGCCCTCCGAGGGCGGGGTCGAGGACGGCGGCGAATCGATCGGCGACCGGTCGAATCCTGGAGTTTCCTCGGATCCCGGCTGGGTGGATGGCAGCGTCGGCGGCGCCTCAATCGAGGGTGCGCGCGGCGTTTCCCGTTCGGGGTTGGGACTCTCCACCGATGGGGCATCATCGCGGCGCGACTGGGCGCCGCTCTGCTCCTCATCCTCCAGCTCCTTGAGCTTTGCCCGCAGCCGCGGCTCGTCGGGTCGCGACTCGATGAGCTGCCGGTACACGTTCAGCGCGAGAGCGCGATAGCCCTGCTGCAGGTATAGCTGCGCCATCGTCTCGTTTACGAATGGCTCCGGATTAGCGGATTGGGCGGGCCTCGATTCAGGCATCGGCGTCGCGGGAGGCGTGAGCGGCTTTGCCTCGCTTACCGGTGCGAATGGATCGGGCGGAGTATGGGAAACCTCATTGACTGCCGCGCCTGCCGGAGCCCCCCACGTATCGAACGGATCAGGTGGCGCCGATTCCGCTGCCTCGGCCGAAGCCTCTGGCAGAGCCTCGACCGTCGCGTCAGCCGGAGCGGAGTCGGAAATTCTGTCCCGCTCGTCGAAGTCTTCGTCGAGATCCGCGGGCGGTGCGGCGGGGTCCTGCCACTCCGTCGCGGGCGACGGCGGTACGTCCAGGCTTCCGGCGACTGGAGCGTCCTCGGTCGTTGCTCCGGCGTCTGGCTCGACCGTCGTTCCCTCGACCTCGGCTTCGTCAACCCTTCCTGCGGCGGCGGTGGTTGTCTCGGAAGCCGGTGCATCGACGGTCGTAGCGTCGGCGGTGGTTGCCTCGGCAGCCGTTGCATCGACGATCGCAGCGATGGATTCGCGACTGGCGCTCTCGACACTGATGTCTCCGCTTCCGGAAACCTCCAGCGCGGTGGGCTCGCTGGATCCGCTCGTCGTGTCTTCACTGGGATAGTGCCGCTCGAGACCGGGAAGCTCACTTCCGACCGCTGCAGAATCCTGCACAATGGCCTGATCTCCACCGTCCGGATCGATGGTGGGAATCTGCTCAGGCGAGGGCGGCGGCGAGGCTTCAAGCGAGGCGTCGATCTCCGACACGAGAGCGATTACCGTCGAGTCCTTCGGGTCGGCCTCGAGGAGGCGCGTATACCATTGGCGCGCTTCCGCGGTCTCGCCGGTACGCAGGGCAAGGTCACCAAGCGTGCGGAGAGCGATGAGGTTTTCGGGGTCGAGGGTGAGCGCGCCTTCGAAGACCTTGTGAGCCTCCTCGTACTCGCCGCTCTCGAAGAGCGCCTGTCCGTATACGATCTGCCCGCTCATGTGACCGGGCAACTGAGGAAGATACTCGCGGCAGATAGCGATTGCCTTCGCCGCGTTCCCCGCCTTGCGGTGCTCGTTGGCGAGGGGCGCGAAATAGCGTCGCGGGTTTTCACTGAATTTCTGTTGCAGCTCGTCAATCCGGCTCAGGCCGTCCATCCTCACCTCTGCTCAGTGCCGTAGCGCGTTCTCGTGTGCGGGCGGTGAAGATATCCCACCGCGCGAAGGCGCGTCAATCGAACTCGCGCCGCGACTTGCGTGTCTGTGACCCAAACTCATAGCTTACAAGGCTATACGCCATTCTATCGCGCTTCGATTTCGCGCCATTTCGTGTCAGGAGTAGCACCCCTTGCTGTCATCAATGCGGGCGTCCGCAAAATACATCTGGATCTTCATCGTCGTTGCCTTCGTCGGTGGTTTTCTGCTGCTCGAAACCTCCGGCCTCATGACAAGGGGCCAGATCTCGCCGACGACGGCCGTTGCGAAAGTGAACGGTGAAGACATACTCGCCACCACCTGGTACCAGACGACCCAGAATCTGGAACAGCAAGCAACGCAGCGCGGAGGGCGCGGCATAACGCTCGACGAGCGCCAGCGGTTGCAGGACGAGGCATTCGATCAACTCGTCGCCGACGCCCTCCTGCGCCAGGAATACAAGCGCCGCGGAATCACGGTCTCGGACCAGGAAATCCTCGACGCGGCAAAGTTCAATCCGCCCCCGCAGCTCATGCAGGCGCCCGATCTGCAGACCGAAGGCCGCTTCGATCCCGAGAAATACCAGCGCTTTCTGGCCAGTCCGATGGCAAAGCAGGAAGGCCTGCTCATGCAGCTCGAGCAGTACTACCGCAACGAGATTCCCAAGGAGAAGCTGTTCGACCAGGTCGTGTCCGACATCTACCTGAGCGATGCGCAGCTCTGGACCCGCTACAAGGATGCCCGCGACAGCGCGCGGATATCCTTCGTCCTTTTCTCGCCTGACAGGATCGCCGATTCCGCGGTGCGCGTTACGGACGACGAGATTCGCGCCTACTACGACACGCACAAGAAGGAGTTCGACAGGCCGGGACGGGCGCGAATTTCCATACTCACGCTTCCGCGTACGGTAGGGCCGGCGGATTCCGCCGCCACGCGCGCCCGCGCCGCCGTGCTGAAGGCGCGCATCCTCGGCGGGGAGAAGTTCGAGGATGTAGCGCGCGCCGAGTCGGCCGATTCTGTTTCCGCAGCCAATGGCGGCTCGCTTGGGAAAGGCCCGCGCGGGCGCTTCGTCCCCACGTTCGAGGCGGCAGCATACGCACTCTCGTCCGGACAGATCTCCGATCCTGTGCTGACGCCGTTCGGGTATCACATCATCAGGCTCGACGAGCGAAAGGGAGATACCCTGTCGCTGAGACACATCCTCCTCCGCATCCAGCAGAGCGATTCGGCGGCGGTCCGCACCGACCGGAAGGCTGATTCTCTCGCCCAGATCGCCGCATCGGCGCTCGAGCCACAGAAGTTCGACGAGGCAGCGCGGACGCTCAACCTCCCGATCCTGCGCACGGAAGCGATCGAGGGAAATTCCGTCACGATCAGTGGCAAATTCATTCCCAGTGTCGGACCCTGGGCCTTCAAGGGCGCACGACCTGGCGAGACGAGCGAGTTGTTCGACGCCGAAGACGGATACTACATCGCGCGTCTCGATTCGCTGCGGCCGGCCGGGGCCCTGTCTCTCGACCAGGCGAAGGGCGACATCCGCACCTTTCTCGTGCGCAGAAAGAAGGTTGATCAGCTCATCACGCCGGCAAACAACTTCGCCAAAGTCGCAGCCGCCGGGACTCTCGAAGCCGCGTCGCAGCTGATGGGCATGAAGATCGTGAAGCCCGCGGTGTTCACCAGAGTCAGCGGCGCGGCCGAGCTGACGGGGCTTCCGGAAATCGTCGGCGCGTCCTTCTCGCTTCCGCTAGACCAGGTCAGTGAGCCGCTGAAAACCGTTGGTGGCGTAGCTGTCATGCGCGTCGAAGAGCGCACTCCAGCATCAAGAGCTGCCTTCGAGGCGCAGAAAGACGCGCAGCGTCAGGCCGAGACTCAACAGCTCAGACAGCAGCGAGTGAGGGAGTTTCTCGGCAACCTGCGGCAGGCGGCAAAGATCGACGACCGGCGCAAGAGCGTCGAGTCGTCGTCGCAGCGCTCAGTTCAGTAGTCGCTTCGGCGGCGTCCGCTCGGCGTCATCGGCCGCGCGCTGCTGCTGCTGCATCTCCAGCTCGGCAGCCGTCAGTCGCGGCTCGGCGTTCGGCATGGAGTCGCCGCCGACCTGGCGGGTCGCGTCGTTGATGTTCTTCTTGAACTCCTTGATACCCTTCCCCATCGAACCCGCGATCTCCGGTATGCGCTTGGCGCCGAAGAGCAGCAGGATGATCACCATGATGATCAGAATTTCCGGCAGGCCCAGATTGCCCATGTCTATCTCCTAGAAAAGCGAACGTGCGATCAGATAAGCAATCAGTACACCAAGAAGGCTCAGCAGTGACACATCGAGCGCAACGGGACCGACCGCAAACTTCAGTATAATCAGGTCGATCGGCAGCGGCCCGATCGCGGGCGTGACCCCGGTGGTGAAAAACTCCTTCGCCGCTCCGGGAGGAAGAAAGCGGCGTGCAACCTGGGCAAGCAGGCCGCCGGTGATGAATCCGGCTGCCAGCACCAGCGAATGAAACAGCACTCCGCGGTGTCTGGTGGGTCCCCGGGACGGTGGCATTATGCGTGTCGCTCCATGACGTAGGAAATTGACGCGTTGAGGCTGCGGCGCGCTACCGTGTCGGGAAGATCCCGCAGGGCCTCACTGGCACGTTCGGCAAACTCCTCTCCGCGCTGGCGGGCATATTCGAACCCACCACACTCGGAGACGATGCGAACCACGCGGGCGATACTTTCGTCGCTCGCGTCGTTGTTCGCGAACAGCGCCGTAACCTCCCGCCCCGATGCGGGGCTCATCTCCCGAAGCGCGAAAATGAGAGGCAGCGTGACCTTATGCTCACGCAGATCCAGCCCGGAGGGCTTCCCGGTCGTTTCCTTCTGCTCGGTATAGTCGATCAGGTCGTCAACGATCTGGAAAGCCATGCCAAGGTTCTCTCCGTATCTGCCGAGCGCCTCCATGTACTGGCGTGCACCGGATAACGCGCCGAGCTCGAGGGCAGTTCTCATCAGTGACGCAGTCTTCGAGCGGATCAGGTCGAAGTATTCAGCTTCGCTGAACCGAAGCGGCTCGGACACTCCGAGCTGCCGCATTTCGCCGAGCGTCATCTCTGTCGATGCACGAGTGAGGGCCCGGAGCGCCTCGATGTCTCCCTGCTCAACGAGGTGCGTGAGCGCGGTCGCGTACAGAAAGTCTCCCATGATCACGGAGATCTGGTGGCTGAACAGCGAGTTCACGGTTGGCATACCGCGACGCAGAACGGAATGATCGACGGCATCATCGTGAACGAGCGTCGCAAGGTGGATCAGCTCGAGCGAAGCCGCGAGTGATACTGCTTTCCGCTCCGGCGTCCCAGCTGTTTCGCTGGCAAGCAGCAGCAATGTCGGGCGGAACATCTTGCCGCGCATCGCGAGCAGATGCGAGCTCACCGTTCCGACGAGCGGAAGCTCGCTGCTGACAATAGCCGTCATTTCCGCAGACACCGCACTGAGGCGTTCGCGAACGGGCGCCTGAATTTCCTGCAGTGAAGTGGAGAGGGACTTGTTGATGCTTATTGTGCGGGAGGCGTCAGCAGACGCACCTCTCACCTTGACGCAGCCTTGCTCGCCTTTCCGAGGCGCTTTCGCACGTCGCGGAAATCGATGTCGATGGCGAAAACGCGCTGGTAGTAGGAAGCGGCGTCTTTCACGTGACCCATTTCCTCGGACGCGAACCCGAGCAGGTAGAGAACTCCGATGAGCTCTTCGTCCTCGAGCCCCGGCTCGCGCAGGCCGCGGGAGAGAAGCGTGACGGCGACTTCGTGCTCCTCGCGATCGATGAAGCACTGACCAAGTGCCTCGTAGGCACGGATGCGATTGGTGGAGCCGCGGAGTGCTTTCTGGAACTCCGAGATGGCCTCATCGAGAAGCCCCATCTCCCGATAGGCGACGCCCAGATCATAGTGGCTGTCGAAGTCTTCGTCCTCGACGTTGGCGGCGACGCCAGCCTTGAACTTCTCGAGCATGTCGGCAAAGTCCGCCTGCTCGTCACCGACGCGCTTCTCGTCCGTGGCGATCATTCGCGTCGAGCGCGGTCCCGTATCCTCGCGGAGCCAATCCGCGAGGTCTACAAAATCATCGTCTCCACCCGCCGCTGCCTTCTTCCTTGCTGTTACAGGCGCGACAGGAGCGGTCTCCTTGCGACGCGGCTCCGTAACAGGCGCGGGAGGGGGCACATCGTCCAGCTCAGGCTCAATGGGCGCCGTCGGGGCAATCCTTTCGTCGATGACGTCGTCCTCGACCTCGTCGGTCACAACCGCGGTGTCCTCGTTGCTGACCGATTCCAGCTCTACCTGCCTGGGGCCCTCGTCGGTGAGCGACTCGACTTCTGCCGGCTCGGTCTCCTCCGCAGCGGGTTCGATGATCAGATCGGCATCGGTGGTCTGCACGGCTTCGGCAGCGAGCGGCATCTCCAGGGATTCAACGACAGGCTCGTCGCCGCGCCACGAGCTGGCGACCAGCTCCGGCTCTAACTCCGGCTCCGGCTCCGGCTCCGACTCGGGCTCCGACTCCGGCTCTGCATCCAGGGCGGCGGGCAGGATTTCCAGCTCGTCAATTTCGTGCCCACCCGTTGCGGCAACCGTCCTGTCGGCTCGGTCATCCTCGAGGACTAACAGGCCGGCAAGAGGATCGGAGGTGTCTTCGACGTTCGACACGAGCTCGTCGTAGTTCTCCCCGGCGTGTGGAAGATCGATTGTCAGCGAGTCGTCGGCATCTGAGTTGATCCCATCGAGTGCGGATTCGACTCCAGGCAGAGAATCGGCGAAAGCCGGAATGGACACGTCGGCAGTGGGCTCGAGACCTTCGAGCGGCGTAATCTCGATGCCCTCTGCAACCGGATCATCGTCGATGTCAGCCACCGGGGCCGGGATGTCGATGTCAGCGGCCACTTCAAGCTCGTCCATGAGTGGCACCTCGCTGACTACCGCCGGTGCGGCGCGGACGGGACTTCTGCGGAAGGGTGGCGGCGGTGGTGGAGAGACGGCACGAGGCGCAGGCTCGAGAGAAGTCAGCTCGAGTCCTGCCACCGGCGCCGGTCTCGCAGCCGGCGACGGCTCGAGGTCGAGGAAAACGAGGCCCCCGCTTTCCTGCGAGCGCGGCGTGTTCGATCGGCGGGGCGTAACGTTCGGATCGAGCGCCCGCATTCGCTCGACGGTCGCCTCCGCTTCGCCGACGCGGCCCTCGGCATCGAGCGTCACGTGGAGAATTTGCAGTTGCTCCACGGCCTCCTCCTTCTTGCCCGCTCGCGCCAGCTGCTCCGCCAGCATCAGCCGGATGTCATCCTGCCCGGGGCAAAGATCAGCAAACTCCTCCAGCGCCTTGAACGCATCGGTCGTGCGACCGAGTTTGTGCATGCGGTCGGCGTATTCGAGGAAGTTCTTTTTCGCGTCGCTGTTGAATCCTTTCTGCGCGCTTATCTTGCCGAGCTTGTAGTAGATCGAGTTTCGCGACGGAGCGTGCCGCAGGATCTTGTTACACAGCGCGATGGCGTTGTTCAGGTATCCGCCCTCCGCGTACAGGTCTACGGCCCGTTCGTAATACGTCACCGCCTGCTCGGTCCTGCCAAGGCGCAGGTTCAGGTCGCCGATGCGGTTGTAGAGGGGGACGTCCCTGTCTTCTTCGTTTTTCGCCTGCTCCACGACCTGGACATAGATCTCCAGGGCGCGGTCGTACTGCTTCTTCTGCTCGAAATCGGCAGCCTTTTTTTTCAGCTTTTCCAGATTCGACATTGGCGGCCGGGCATGATGGAACCCGCTCTTACAGGCGGGTAGAGAACGTTCAACTTAGTTCTGGCTCATAGGGGTGACAAGGACGGCCAGCCCTCCATGAGCCGACGCAGAGTTGTGCGCCGTACCAGTAGGGCAGCTCCCGTATGTCTCCGATGTCGAAGAGCGCGAGGTCGGCCGCGAACCCGGGAGCGATCTGCCCCGTCTCTCCCGCCAGCCCCAGCGCTGCCGCTCCGTTCACGGTGGCGGCGATGACGACCTCGGCGACCGTCATACGGAGCTGGCTCACGCCGAGCGTGAGCATCAGGGGGAAGTTGACGGTCGGGGAAGTGCCGGGGTTGTAATCGGTCGCGAGCGCGACCGCGGCGCCGCCATCGATAAGGGCCCGTGCCGGGGCCTGCCGTGACTTGCCAAGGAAAAGCATCGTGCCCGGCAATAATGTCGCGACCGTATCGGACGCGGCGAGGGCGGCGACGCCCGCATCAGACACCGCAGCGAGATGGTCCGCCGACGCCGCGCCAAGCGATGCCGCCAGCTCGGCTCCGCCCGAAGTTGCGAGCTCGTCGGCGTGGAGCTTGAGGCCGAGACCGGCTCGCCGCGAGGCTTCCAGAATGCGCCGCGTTTCATCGATCGTGAATACGCCCGGCTCGCAGAAGACGTCGGCAAAAGTCGCGATTCCCTGACCCGCCACCGCGGGCAGCATCGTGCTGATAAGATCGCCCATGTGTTCGGCCCTCGTCGCTTCACTTGCCCGACGCTCGAGCGGGATCTCGTGGGCGCCGAGCCAGGTGGCAACGATTCGTAGCGGCGACGCCTGTCGCAGGCGATCTACCACGCGCAACGCCTTCAGCTCGTCCTCGAGCGAAAGCCCGTACCCAGACTTGATCTCGAGCGTCGTCGTGCCATAGGAGGCGAGCGTCGCGACACGCGCCGTGCTGAGCGCGAGCAGATCTTCAGCGCTCCTTGAGTGAAAGTCGCGCACCGATGAATGGATTCCGCCGCCGCGCTTGGCGATCTCCATGTAGTCGTGGCCTTCGGCGCGCAGCTCATGCTCCTCGAAGCGCGGCCGGCCGAATACAGCATGCGTGTGTGAATCGACGAGTCCGGGCATGAGGACGCGTCCCTTGCAGTCGATGCGGGTCGCACCTTCGTACGCAGGGGCGACATGCCGCTCGGCGCCTATCACGGCGATCCGGCCTTCACTCACGGCCACCGCAGCGCCGGTGAGAATTCCGATGTCGCGCATCTCAGCGCCTTTTCGAGCCCGCGCCGGTCCGGCGCACGTCACTACCTGCGACGCGTTGACGAAAAGAAGGTCCGTCACGTCAGGCGGGTGACGCCATCACGTCCCTGATTCTCGAGATGCGCAGCGGTGCCTGCGCCTCGCCGCGACAGGCGTAGTAGCATGCATTGCAGTCGATTGGCTTGTACTTCCTGAATTCGGTCCAGTGGAAATCAGTTGGGAAGTCGGGACAACGCTTTACGTGACCGGTCGGGTCGACGTGGATAGTGCGCATGCCGGAGCGGCAGGTGTCCATCACCTCGCCCCGCACATAGCGCGGAATCTGCTCCAGATACCAGTCGGAGTTGGTGATCACGCCGCGCGTTTTTCTCTTGTAGGCCAGCAGCTCGGCAACGACCTGCTCGAGGTGTCGCGTCTGGTCACGTTCGATGAGACCATCGGTGCTGCCGTTCTTTGCGTCGGTGTAGCAGGAGAAGTTGACGCCGCAGCCGAGCTCGCGAGCGCGCATCACGATCGGCATCAGCTGATCGAGGTTGTCCCGCTTGATCACGGTGTTGAACCTGATGCCGTTCATTCCCAGCTCGCGCATTCGTGGCACCGTGTTCAGGATCTTTCTGGAAAGTCCGGGGATGCCGCGCGCAAGGTCGTGCCGCTCGTCGAGGTAATCGAGCGAAATGTTGAACTGATTGATGCCGGCCTTCCAGAGGGACTTTGCGCGCTCGGGCGAAAGCATCGCGCCGTGTGTTATGAGCGTCACGTACTTGGTGCTCACCGCCTCGTCAACCGCCGAGACGATGCTCTCGAGGTCGCGTCGCAGCGTGGGCTCGCCGCCGGTAAAGGTGATCAGCATCGGATTGAAGAAGCGCGCCGCGTCCGCGAAGCTATTGAGCTCCGTCGCTCTGGCCGCGGGATCGGTTTTCCAGTAATCGCAGAAGCCGCAGCGCGCGTTGCAGCGCATCGTGACCTCGAAGTGCACGAGCAGCGGCCGGCGCGCCAGCGTCAGGTACGCGTACTTCGCGAGAAAAACGGGAACGTGCCAGGGCCTGAACTCGTTGGTGAGCATTCTTCAGCCTGACATTGGAAGGCGGATGCCGGTGTTGCGCGCCGTTTCGAGCGCTTCCTTGTAACCAGCATCGGCGTGGCGAATGACGCCGGTGCCCGGGTCGTTGGTGAGCACCCGCTCGAGTCGTACGCGCATCTCCGGCGTTCCGTCGGCGATGACCACCTGTCCGGCGTGCAGAGAGTTGCCGATGCCGACGCCGCCTCCGTGGTGAAATGAAACCCACGATGCGCCGCTGGCGACGTTGAGCATCGCGTTGAGGAGCGGCCAGTCCGCAACGGCATCGCTCCCGTCGCGCATCCCCTCGGTCTCGCGAAAGGGGGACGCGACGCTGCCGGTGTCGAGGTGATCGCGCCCGATCGCGATTGGCGCGCTCAGCTCCCCCGACGCCACGAGGTCGTTCATCGCGACCCCGAATCGCGCACGGTCGCCCTGGCCGAGCCAGCAGATCCGCGCCGGCAGGCCCTGGAACTCGATCCTTTCGCTGGCGAGCTCGATCCAGCGGTGGAGGTGTGTGTCGTCCGGGAACAGCTCCCTGGCAAGCGCGTCCGTTCGTGCGATGTCGCGCCGGTCGCCGGAGAGCGCCACCCACCGGAAAGGTCCCTTGCCCTCGCAGAAGAGCGGCCTGATGTACTCAGGCACGAACCCCGGGATATCGAATGCGTCGCGCAGTCCGGCGTCGAACGCCACAGTGCGGATGTTGTTGCCGTAGTCGAACGCAACCGCGCCCCGCTCCTTCATCGCCAGCATTGCGGTGACATGCGCGACGGCCGACTGTGTTGATCTGCGCACGTACTCGCCGGGGTCTGACTCCCGGAGGCGCACCGCGTCGGCAAGCGGCATTCCCGCGGGCACGTAGCCGTTCAGCATGTCGTGCGCGCTGGTCTGGTCGGTGAGGATATCGGGGGTGATGCCACGCGCAACCATTTCCGGCAGCACGTCGGCAGCATTGCCCAGGAGGCCGACAGAGATAGCTTCGTTTTTCCTGACCGCCGCTGAAATGATGTCGAGCGCTTCGTCGAGACTCCCCGCGCGCCGGTCCAGATACCGCGTGGCCAAACGCTTCTCGATACGCGCATCGTCCACTTCGACGACCAGCGCGGCCAGTCCCTGCATCGTTGCCGCCAGCGGCTGCGCTCCCCCCATTCCTCCGAGGCCGGCGGTGAGCAGGAATCGACCGCGAAGGCTCCCGGCGAAGTGTCGCCGCGCAACCGAGCCGAGCGTCTCGTATGTGCCCTGCACGATTCCCTGCGAGCCGATGTAGATCCACGAGCCGGCCGTCATCTGGCCGTACATCATGAGGCCCTTCCTCTCCAGCTCACGGAAGTGATCCCACGTCGCCCAGCGGCCGACGAGGTTGCTGTTGGCGATAAGAACCCGGGGCGCGCCGCGATGCGTCCGGAAAACGCCGACCGGCTTGCCGCTCTGAATGAGGAGCGTCTCATCATCGGCGAGCCGGGTGAGCTCGCGCACAATCGCGTCGAAGCATTTCCAGTTGCGGGCCGCTTTTCCGGTGCCGCCGTACACGACGAGCTCCGCCGGATTCTCAGCGACGTCGGGATCAAGGTTGTTCATCAGCATGCGGAGGGCGGCTTCCTGGTGCCATCCCTTGCACGTGAGTGCGGTACCACGCGTAGCGCGCACGGGGCCGCGCGACGTCACTTGCCGATGTCCGCGAACCGCCGGTCAGCCACGGCATCGCTGAGAGCCCGGATGTCATCGCTCAGGACGCGGTCCTCGACGAGTCGCGGTACGATCGCGCGTACGCGTTTGTGGGCGGTGCGCACTCCCTTCCCCGGCGCAAGCGGTGCGCGAAAGTCGATTCCCTGCGCACCGCACATGAGCTCGATGGCGAGGATGCTCTCCAGGTTGCCCAGCACACGGCGCGCCTTCCACGCAGCACCCATCGCCATCGGCACGACATCTTCCTTGTTGCCGTCGGTGGGGATCGTGTCGACGCTCGCCGGGTGAGAAAGCACCTTGCACTCACTGGCGAGCGCGGCGGCGGTCACCTGGGCCATCATGAATCCAGAGTTGACTCCCGCGTCGGGCGACAGAAAGGGCGGCAGGCCCTGGTTGAGATCGGGATTCACCAAACGGTCGATTCTTCTCTCCGAGATCGTCGCCATGTGGGTCATGATGATCGCCAGAAAATCGAGCGCCATTGCGATCGTGAGCCCGTGAAAGTTTCCCCCACTCAGCGTTTCGCCGTTCTCGAATACGAGAGGGTTGTCAGTCGCCGCGTTAAGCTCGCGTGTCACGGCAGCCTCGATCCACGCGAGCGCATCGAGCACCGGACCGTGAACCTGCGGCATGCAGCGAAGGCAGTAAGGATCCTGCACGCGCGGATCGCCGTGGCGGTGCGATTCGCGCAGCTCGCTGCCTGCGAGCAGATCACGCAGCAGCGCCGCCGAAGTTTCCTGGCCGGCATGGCCGCGCGCCTCGTGAATGCGCTCGTCGAACGCGACAGGAGTGCCGAGTAGCGCCTCGAGCGACATTGCGCCCGCCGCATGCGCCGTCCGCCACAGCGCGCGTGCCTTCACGACGGCGATCAGCGCGATGGCGGTGTGGCATTGGGTGCCATTGATCAGCGTGATCCCTTCCTTGGGCGCGAGCACGACCGGCGCCGCCCCGATTTCGCGAAGGAGATCGGCGGCCGGCGCTTCGCGTTCACCCTTGAGCAGCGTCCCCTCGCCGATGAGTCCGAGCGCCAGGTGCGCGAGCGGAGCGAGGTCGCCGCTCGCGCCGACGCTTCCCTGTCCCGGAATCGGTGCGAACACGTCGGCGTTGAGCATCGCGAGCAGCAGGTCCACGAGCTCGGGGCGTGCACCAGAAAACCCCTTCGCGATAACGTTGGCGCGGAGAAGCATCATCGCTCTCACCTCGCGCTCGGGGAGCCGCTCACCGACGCCGGCAGCGTGGCTGCGTACCAGGTTTACCTGCAGCTCCGCAAGGCGGTCGTGAGGGATTGCGACTTCGGACAGCTTCCCGAATCCCGTCGTCACTCCGTAAACCACCTCGTTGCGGCCGACAATGTCTGCGACTACACCGCGCGTCCGCTCCATCCTTTTCCGCGCCTTCCTGGCCATGCTGACGCGGCGCCGGTCCACTGCGACAGCGTATGCATCTTCGATCGTCAGCGAATTTCCGTCGATGACGAGATCACTGCTCAACGCGGACCCCCGCTCGGCCGCGTCTTATCCTTTCCGCTCTTTCCCGCGCGCTTACCGTCCGAACCGGTCGCAACCTGCACCAGAGCGCGCGCCGTTCGATCCCACCGCCACCCGCCTTCGCTGGGCTGTATCTCCACGCCGCCGATCCAGCGCGCCGTGGCGTCGATGCGCTGCCAGTCGAGGCGGCCGGCGAGCACATCGCGGCCCACATCGGTGACGGCAAGCTCCCCGGAGCGGAATGACCCGGCGTCGGTCGGGTTCGGCGCCGCGAATCGGGCTCCGTCCGTCCAGGTCACGAGCGGGCGCTCGCCCGCGCTGAGGCGCTCGAGGTGCCAGTAAAAAACGGTATCGCCGAGGAAGATGCTTTCCTCCTTTCTCGCGACCTCCATGAATGCCGACACCGGCGTCGCATGTCCGGCTTCGACGGCAGTCAACGTCTCGGCTTCAACCCGGGAGAGGCCATGACCAACAGCGGGATATTCCTGCATCAACCTCCTGAGGGCGGGAGCGAGGTACGGTAGTGCCGAGGTATCCTGTGCCAGTATTCTGGCCATGCCCGCCGGGTCGCTCGAGCCGAAAGCCATCCACGCGCGAGCGCCCAGCTCGAGTTGCGCGGCAGAGACCGGCGCCCTCTTACCCTGATGCTCGCGGATTGCAGCCGGCGACAGCGGAGGGATGTATCCGTCCACCTGCACGAGCGACAGCTTCTGCCCCTTGCGGCGCTCGGAGGCGAAGAAATGGAGGAGCTGGAGGAGCTGGAGCTGATCGTAGAGATCGTCCTCGAACCACAGGACAACCTCGTCTTCTTCCGCGCGCTCGGTTATCGCGCGGTCCCGCTCGGCAAATTGACCTCTCACATACTCAAACTCGCCCCAGCCCCGCTCGGCGATGAATCTCGCTCTCTCCTCGCTAAGCTCCTCGAGGGGCAGCGTAGCGTTGACTGGACCTTCGTGCAGGACGTCGCGCCAGGGGATGGTGTCGCCTGTCACGCCCGCCGCGCGCATCGCACCCGCCGCGATGTCGCCGTTCGTGATGTTGAGCCGCCGTGTCAAAGCGTCAGCGAGTCAAGGGGCGGTATGTCTGCTTGTCATAGTTGAATTTTAGGTCGGGCTGAGCGTTGAGGGCAATGAAGAAGTTGAAGGCGAAGTTGCCGTTGGGAGCCTGATTGAACGCGAAAATGGCGCGCCAATCGTGCAGCTCCCGTTGCAGCGTCACGGAGTGGCTGCCGAACTTCTTCGCCTGGAAGTCGTAGTTCGTCCCCCACTGCCCCGACCACTTCGGCGTGATGTTGAAGCTCATTTGCGTCTGCAGATTGTCGCGGGCAGGCGTCTGGATGAACGGGCCGCCCGCCGTCGTGCGCGTGATCGGCACCGTACCCGTCGAGTTCAACCCTTCCGCCTCGAGGCACTGCTGGTACTGCAGCGGATTCACCTGAAATCCAAGGCAGCGGCTGGCGGGGTCCTCGGTGATGATGATGCCGTTCCCCGTCGGCGGACGCTGGCGCTGCGAGCTGAAGGTGAACTGGGCCTGCCAGCTTTCGGTTTGAGGGACCGCGTACTGCCGGTTGCGGACATAGCTACCCGCCACCGGAGTGGAGGCGATGCGCTGCGCCATCGCATCGTCCGGGCTTGTCTCCACCCGTTCCATCTGTGGCGAGCCCTGTGGAACGGCGCGGCCGAAGACCCGGTTGAGCGCGCCGAAAATGCCCGACTGCCCATTCAGCGAGAACGACACATCCATTCGCTCACGGAAGGGTTTGAAACGCGCGCTGTCGCTGAGAACGTTCCCCTGGTAAAGAGAGTACTGCACGCCGGCGCGAAATCCGGGTATCAGCTCCGAGGTGACATCATACCCGAACGCGTCGGTGACGAATCCGGAGCCCCCGGTCTTGCGCGCTCTCTCGAAGTCATAGGATAGCGGCGTGAAGTTCATTGCCAGCACGCGCAGCTTGGTCGCTTCCGCCGTCGCCGAGGTGTCGGAGTTTCGGAGCTTCGCCTCGAGGGCATGCGATACTGTAAGCGTGATGCGGTTTTGCGCCAGCGAGCCGAGGTAGTTGGAGGGACTCTGATTCAAGGCCCGCAGAAATTCGCTGCTTACCTTTGCGGGCGGTGCGAAATCGTATGACACCACCGGCGTGAGGGAGTGGCGGAACCGTGTCACCGGCCCGAACCCGGGGAAGAGCGCGAACAAGGTCGGCGACATGCCGATTCCCGACACCAGCCGCTTGGACTGCCGC
>Ga0180121_10000145_pt1 | contig 26023 bp, 28 predicted proteins | sample AntDrymUQ5402106_2_FD_129676 | JGI IMG/M metagenome (GOLD analysis project Ga0180121, IMG submission 129676) | Polar desert sand microbial communities from Dry Valleys, Antarctica - metaG UQ540 (21.06) (version 2) (version 2) | ecosystem: Environmental > Terrestrial > Soil > Desert | place...
AGCCGGACCTGCGCGATTTGTGCGCTACCCATGGGCAGGGCAGCAGCCGACGCGAGCGCGGCGACGAGAAGCACGAGGACCACGCCCGCTAGTCTCACCTGCCGACGTCGTCACATCGTGGAGGCCCACCGCCGTGTTCGAGACCGTGCTCGTCGCCAACCGCGGGGAGATCGCCAGGCGCGTGATCCGCAGCGTCAAGAGCCTCGGCCTCCGGGCGGTCGCGGTGTACTCCGAGGCCGACGAGGCGCTGCCCTTCGTGAAAGAGGCCGACGAAGCCGTGCTTATCGGCCCCGCTGCACCGGCTCAGAGCTACCGGGACATCGAGGCGGTGCTCGAGGCGGCTCGGCAGACACGTGCAGAGGCGGTGCACCCCGGCTACGGCTTTCTCGCCGAGGACCCGCGGTTCGCGGCGAGGGTGCAAGCGGCCGGACTCGTGTGGGTCGGTCCTTCGCCCGAGGCCATCGAGCAGATGGGTGACAAGATCCGGGCCCGCAACCTGGTGGCCGCGGCGGGAGTGCCCGTGTCGCGAGGGACCGAGCGGCCGGTGGCCGACCTCGACGCCGCAGTCGGCGCCGCGGTGGGGATCGGTTATCCGCTGATGGTCAAGGCGTCCGCCGGAGGTGGTGGCATGGGGATGTCCGTAGCCGTCGACGAATCAAGCCTGCGCGCGGAGTTTGACAAGGTGCAGGCCTTTGCGGGCCGCACATTCGGTGATGCGTCGGTGCTCCTCGAGCGGTTCTACCCCCGGGTGCGCCATGTCGAGGTCCAGATCCTCGGCCTCGCCGACGGGCGAGTCGTCGCACTGGGGGAGCGGGACTGCTCCGTGCAGCGCCGCAACCAGAAGCTCGTGGAGGAGTCGCCGTCGCCGGCGGTCGGTCCTGAGCTGCGGATGCGCATGGTCGAGGCGGCTGTGCGCGCGGGAGAGGCCGTGGGCTACCGCAACGCGGGCACGGTGGAGTGCCTGCTGGACACCGAGACCGGGGAGTTCGTCTTCCTGGAGATGAACACCCGCCTGCAGGTCGAGCACCCGGTCACCGAGATGGTGTTCGGCATCGATCTGGTCGAGCAGCAGCTGCGCATCGCGGCGCAGTCGCCCGTCTCCTTCGACCCCGATGCTCTGCAACCCACCGGGCACGCGATCGAGCTGCGCATCAACGCCGAGGACCCGAAGCGGTTCCTTCCCGGGCCCGGGACCATCACGTCCTGGGAGGAGCCGAGCGGCGAGGGCGTACGCGTCGATGCGGGATACGCCGCCGGCACGACGGTCACGCCTCACTACGACTCGCTGATGGCCAAGCTGGTCGTCCACGGGATCGACCGCGACCAGGCCCTCGAGCGGGCCAGGGCTGCGGTGGCGTCCTTCCGCGTGGAGGGGCCCAAGTGCAACCTGCCCTTCTTCGCCGAGCTGCTCGATCACCCCGAGTTCGTCTCGGGCGACTACGACACCGGTCTGGTCGCCCGGATGCGGGCCTGACCGTGTGGTTGGATGCCACCGTGGCCAAGGAGATCCGCGCGGAGATGGTGGCGAACGTCTGGAAGATCGTCGTCACTCAGGGTGACTCGGTCGCGGATGGGGACACGCTGGTCATCCTCGAGTCCATGAAGATGGAGATACCCGTGCTCGCGGAGAGTGACGGTGTGGTCGCCGCTCTCCACGTGGCCGAGGGCGACGTCGTCCAGGAGGGCGACGTCATCGCGATCATCGATTAGGTCGGGGCTCAAGGTGGGGCCGGTTCGGCCCGAAACAAGCCTTCGTGAGCGGATCGGATCAGACTCAGTCGGTCGTGCCCTTCCTGCGCGCTCTGAGCGAGCTGGGCGGGTCGGATCTGCACGTGAAGGTCGGGTCGCCTCCTCGCGTGCGCATCGACGGACGACTGCGCAAGCTGCAGGCGCCGACGCTCACCCCGACCGACACCGAACATATGGTGTCCGAGTGCCTCCGCGCCGACCTGGTCGATGAGTTCGCCCGGAGCAACGAGGCGGACTTCGCCTACTCCGTCCCCGGGCTCGGTCGCTTCCGGGTCAACGCCTTCCGCGCTCGCGGCTCGGCGGGCATGGTGTTCCGCCGTGTCAGCGTCGGCGCGATCCCGCTCGATGAGCTCGGCCTGCCGCCGGTGCTCAGCGCTCTGGCCATGGAGCCGCGCGGGCTCGTGCTGGTCACCGGGCCGACGGGCTCGGGCAAGACGACGACACTCGCCGGCATGATCGACCAGATCAACACCAGTCGTGAGGTCCACGTGGTGACGATCGAGGACCCCATCGAGGTTCTGCACTTCGACAAGCTGTCGATGATCAACCAGCGTGAGGTCCGTCTGGACACCGCCGACTTCGCCGTCGCGCTCCGTGCCGCGATGCGCCAGGACCCGGACGTGATCCTCGTCGGTGAGATGCGCGACCACGAGACCGTGAAAGCTGCGCTCGCCGCGTCGGAGACCGGTCACTTCGTCATGTCCACGCTCCACACGACAGATGCCGCCGAGACCATCACGCGGGTCATCGACTTCTTCCCGCCGCACGAGCAGAAGCAGGTACGCCTGGCTCTCGCCGGGGCGCTGCGCGGCATCATCTGCCAGCGGCTCGTGCCGCGCGCGGACGGCCAGGGACGGTGCGTCGCCATGGAGATCTGCGTGGCCACCGGCCGCATCGCCGACGCCATCGCCGACGCGGACAAGACCTCGACGATCCCGGAGCTGATAAAGGACGGCGCCTACTACGGCATGCAGACCTTCGACCAGCACCTGGTGACCCTCATCCGCGACGGTGTGATCACCCTCGACGCGGCCATGAGCGCATCGACGAACCCGCACGACCTCACCGTCGAGCTGCGCCGCCTCGGCCTCGTCGCCTGACCGCAGCTCCTGCCGCCCGATCTCATGATCGTGAAGGATCCCTCCATCAAGTGGTGGGACGATCCTTCACGATCATGTGGATGACGGGGTGAGGATGGGTCAGGACCGGCGTACGCCGTGCTCGCTGCACCGCGCAGCCCAGCCCCGGGGAACCACCTGGACCACCATCCGTCGCCGGCAGGCGGGGCAGAACCGTGGCGGCTCGAGCTCGGCCCGATCGCGACACCGCGCGTGCTCGCCGGCGGGCTGGTCGGCATCGTCATCAGCGCTGACGGGTTGCCCGCACTGACCGCAGTAGGGCTCGTCCACGGCCCGTAGGCTAGGCGACCGTGGCGACCGAGCGCGGCCTCGTCAAAGTCCGGGCGCTGCTCGTGCACGTCCATGGCAGACTGCTCCGGTCGAGGTGGCGGCCGAGAACTCCGACGGGACGTTGGTCGGGCCCGGCTACAGCTGCAGGAGGTAGGACACGAGCGTGAGACCCGGCACCGGCTGCCAGTCGCGCTCGGGAGCACGGGCGAAGCCCATCCGCTCGTAGATGCGGTGCGCCGGCGCCATCGCCTCGAGGCTGCACAGCGCCAGCGCGGTGCTCCCCGCTGACTGCGCCCGCTCGATGCAGTCGCCGACCAGCGCGCCGCCGACCCCACGGCCGCGCGCTTCCGGCGCGACGGCGAGCATCCGGAACTCCGCTTCGCCGGACCGGGACACCTCGGCGTACGGCGTGCCGGCCAGGCAGAAGGTGGCGGTGCCCAGCGGCCGACCGAACGCTTCGTCGACGGCAACGAGGACGGTTGCGAACTGGGCTCGTCGGGCAGCGTCCGCGAGCTCGTCGGAGTAGTCGTCGGTGCCCTCGAGATAGCCGTCGGCGGTGTACGCGGCCACCGTCAGCTCTCCCACGGCGGCCAGCTCGGCGGGTTGCGCCAGGCGGATGATCACCCGGTCGACCCTACGAGGTCAGTGACGCAGGGCGTACGGCGAGGAGGGCAGGCCGTCCGAGCTCCAGTCGGCGTGGCTCGGCGGAGGGAAGGCCGAGCGGTCGAGCCGCAGCATCCGTGCGCCGGCGACCAGCTCGAACAGGACCAGTGCCACGGTGAGGATCAGGAATGTCGTCATGGCAGAAATAATGCGCCTGCGGACATCGTGCCACCAGTGGCGGGATTGACATCATGCGTCAAGTTCCTGCCATAATGCAGCCATGATCCGCACGGTTGCCGTCCCCGTCCTCGACGAGGTCCTGCCCTTCGAGCTGGGTGTTCTGTGCGAGGTCTTCGGGACCCCCCGCCCGGACGACCCCGAGCTGCCCTCGTTCACCTTCCAGCTGTGCTCCGATCAGCCGGGCACGGTCCGCACCGTGTCGGGGTTCTCCGTCGTCGTCGACCACGGCTGGGAGGTCCTCGAGAGCGCGGACCTGATCGCGGTTCCCGCCATGCGGCTCGCGGGCGCGGTCCCCTCGGAGCTGCTGGCCGGCCTGACCGCTGCAAACCGGCGTGGCGCGTGGCTGCTCAGCGTGTGCAATGGCGCCTTCCTGCTGGCAGCGGCAGGTGTTCTCGACGGCCGGGACTGCACGACGCACTGGATGCACGCCGACGAGCTGCGCAGCCTGGTGCCGACGGCACGGGTGAACGCCGACGTCCTCTACGTCGAGGACGGCAACGTGCTCACCAGCGCAGGCACGGCGGCTGGTCTCGATGCATCGCTGCACCTCATCCGCAAGGAGTTCGGCACGCGGGTCGCGAACCGGCTCGCCCGCCGGATGGTCATGCCGCCCCACCGCGAGGGTGGTCAGCGCCAGTACGTCGACCAGCCGGTGCCGTGCGAGGTCGACACGCTCGCCGAGACGCTGGTGTGGATGCTCGGGCACCTGGCCGATGACCTGACGGTCTACCAGCTCGCCGAGCGCGCACATCTCTCCTCGCGCACCTTCGCGAGGCGCTTCCGGTCCGAGACCGGCACCACCCCCCACCACTGGCTCACCGAGCAGCGGGTCCTGCACGCGCAGCGGCTGCTGGAGGAGACCACCCAGCCGGTGGAGGCGGTCGCCGACCTGGTGGGTTTCGGCAGTGCTGCCGTGCTGAGGCACCACTTCGCCCGCCGGGTCGGCACGACGCCGCAGGCCTACCGGCGGACCTTCGCCCGCGCCGGCTGACCCGCGCCGGCTGACCCACCCTCGGCGATCGACGTCGGCCGACCCTCAGTGCACGACCTCCGGGAGGTCGCGCAGCCGCGGGTCGTCCTGGTCGGCGAAGTACTCGTCGTGCTTGGTCGCGTCAACGCCCTCCGGTGCATGCATAGCGCGCAGGATCAGCGTCCCGAGCGCGCACACCACCAGGTTGGCGAGGATCGCGAGGATGCCGGCGTAGATCGAGTACGTCGTGTCGAATCCCAGCTCCGCCAGCGGGAAGCCCGATCCGCCGAAGTGTTCCTTCACGACCGTGATGCTGCCGTCGGCATTGAACAGCTTCTGCTGGATCTGGAAGGTCGTCCAGAACCCGACAGCCATGCCGGCGACCCAGCCCGCGATGAGCGCCCAGCGGTGGAACCAGCGGGTGTAGAGACCCAGGGCGACCGCCGGCAGCGTCTGCAGGATGATGATCCCGCCGATGAGCTGCAGGTCGATGGAGAACTGCGGGTCCAGCGCCAGGATCGCGAGCAGGGCGCCCACCTTGACCACGAGGGAGGCGAGCTTGCTGCTGCGGGCCTCCTGCTTGGGTGTGGCGTCCTTGTTGAGGTACTCCTTGTAGATGTTGCGGGTCCACAGGTTGGCCGCGGCGATCGACATGATGGCCGCGGGCACGAGGGCACCGATCCCGATCGCTGCGAACGCGACGCCGGCGAACCAGCTCGGGAACATCTCGCTGAAGAGCAGCGGCACGATCGTGTTGCTGTCGGCCTTGCCCTCGTCATTCGTCACCGGTGTGATGCCGGCCGCGATGGCCATGTATCCGAGCAGTGCCAGCAGGCCGAGGATGAAGCTGTACGCCGGCAGCGCGGCCATGTTGCGCTTGATGACGTTGCGGTCGCGGGAGGCCAGGACGCCAGTGATCGAGTGCGGGTAGAGGAACAGCGCCAGCGCTGAGCCGAACGCGAGCGTCGCGTACTGCAGCTGCGCGGGGCCGGCGAGGATCACGCCGTCACCGGGGTTGGGTGACTCCGCAAACTTCGCCTCTGCGGCACCGAAGATCTCGTCCCACCCACCGAGCTTGTAGGGGATCACGATCACGGCGACGATGATCACGATGTAGATCAGGGTGTCCTTGACGAACGCGATGAGGGCAGGTGCGCGAAGGCCGGAGTTGTAGGTGTAGGCCGCGAGGATCGTGAACGCCACGATGATCGGGATGTGACCGGTGACGCCCATCGCCTTGAGCACGGCCTCGATGCCGACCAGCTGCAGGGCGATGTAGGGCATGGTCGCGACGATGCCGGTGATGGCGACCAGCAGGGCCAGGGTCGAGGAACCGTGGCGGGCCCGGACGAAGTCTGCGGGTGTCACGAAGCCGTGCACGTGGCTCACCGACCACAGCCGGATCAGCACCAGGAACACGATCGGGTAGACCACGATCGTGTAGGGCACCGCGAAGAAGCCGATGGCACCTGCCCCGAAGACCAGTGCCGGCACGGCGACGAACGTGTACGCCGTGTAGAGGTCGCCACCGATGAGGAACCAGGTGATCCACGACCCGAAGTTGCGTCCGCCCAGGCCCCACTCGTCCAGATGGTCCAGCGTGTCGGGCCGCCGCCACCGCGCCGCGACGAAGCCGAGAGCGCTGACCGCGACGAAGAGAAGGGTGAAGACGGTGAGCTCGACCGTGTCGACGCCGTCGAACATGTCAGGCCCTCGTCTTCCGGAAGACCACCAGCGTCACGATCACGCTGACCCCGATGGCGACCAGCTGGTACCAGTAGAAGAGCGGGATGTCAAAGAGCAGCGGCTCCAGGCGGTTGTAGACCGGCGGGTAGAGCGTCACCAGGAGCGGCAGGACCAGCAGCCAGTTCCACGCGCTGTGGTCGGATCGCTCGGCACGCCGGGTGCTCTGCGACGGCACGCCGTCGGTGCGTCGATCGGGTCGGTCGGGCTCGTGCACGGTCACGTGGACCTCCAGGCACAGGGAGTCGAGTCGGCCCGGACGCTATCCCCCTTTGCGCGCCTTTGTGAAGCCTTGGCAGTCTCAGATTGTCTGCGACAGCGCCTTCACGGGCATTCCGAGGTCCGCCAGCAGACCCAGGTCCTCCTCGGGAGAGCGACCCAGCGTCGTGAGGTAGTTGCCGACGATGACGGCGTTGACGCCGCCCAGCATGCCCTCCCGGGTGCCGAGGTCGCCGAGGGTGATCTCGCGACCACCCGCGTAGCGCAGGATCGTGCGCGGCAGGGCGAGTCGGAAGGCGGCGATCGTGCGGAGTGCGTCGGTGCCGGCCATCACAGGAAGGTCCCCGAAAGGCGTTCCGGGGCGGGGGTTGAGGAAGTTGAGCGGCACCTCGTCCGGGTCGAGCTCGCCCAGCTGGGCGGCGAACTCGGCACGTTGTTCGAGCGTCTCGCCCATGCCGACGATCCCTCCGCAGCAGACCTCCATCTGAGCGTCGCGCACCATGGTCAACGTGGCCCAGCGCTCCTCCCACGTGTGCGTCGTCACGACCGCCGGGAAGTAGGATCGGGCTGTTTCCAGGTTGTGGTTGTAGCGGTGCACGCCCATGTCCGCCAGGTCATCCACCTGTGCCTGCGTGAGCATCCCGAGCGAGGCCGCCACGTTGATGTCGACTGCGGCTCGGATCGCCGCGACGCCCTCGCGCATCTGCGCCATCAGCCGCTCGTCGGGGCCGCGCACGGCGGCCACGATGCAGAACTCCGTGGCGCCCGTCGCCGCGGTCTCCACGGCGGCCTGCACGAGCGAGGGGATGTCCAGCCAGGCCGCGCGCACCGGTGACTGGAACAGGCCCGACTGCGAGCAGAAGTGGCAGTCCTCGGGGCACCCGCCGGTCTTGACCGAGACGATGCCCTCGACCTCCACCTCGGGTCCGCACCAGCGCAGCCTCACCTCGTGCGCAAGTGCGAGCAGGTCGGGCAGTGCATCGTCGGGCAGCCTCAGGACGGCGAGCACCTGCGACTGGTCCAGCCCGCGCCCCTCCTCGAGAACCTGGCCGCGGGCGAGGCTGAGGAGGTCGAGGACGGTATCGGGCTGGTCAGGAGCGCTGGTCACTGGCACGGCGGAAGTCTGCCGCATCGAACGCGCCACCGAGCTCAGGCCCCAGACCGTCTCGCGCGGTGAGCAGGAACTCGGCCGGGTCGAGCCGACCCGCGCCCGCGCGCAGCGCGCCGCAGAGCGGTCGGGCGGCGAGCATCTCCAGGTCGCGGACGTTGCTGCGGCAGGCGAGGTCGGGGTTCTCGGGCCAGGAACCGATGACGAGGCCGGCCAGGGTCAGTCCCCGATGGGCCATCGCCTCCAGCGTGAGCGCGGTCAGGTTCAACGTGCCGAGACCTGCCTCGGCGACGATCAGCACCGGTGCCCCCAGGGCGCGCGCCAGGTCGGGGAGCGTCGCGCCGTCCTCGTCGTAGCGCACGAGCAGGCCCCCTGCCCCCTCGACGAGGACGAGGTCGTGGTCTGCGGCGAGGGCGCCGACGCCACTCGCCGCCTCGGCCAGGTCGACCGGTGGGCGGCCGCTGCGCCGGGCGGCGGCCGCCGGGGAGAGCGGGTCGGGATAACGCGTGTGCTCGTGGACGTCGGTTACGCCAGCCAGTCGGCGTACGTCGTCGAGGTCACCCGGCTCGCCGGGACGCACGCCGGTCTGCGCCGGCTTGACGACCGCCACCGAAGCACCCCGCGCGCGAGCCAGCGCGGCGACAGCTGCCGTCACGACCGTCTTCCCGACACCGGTCCCCGTCCCGCTGACGACGATGACGCTCATGCAGTAGTCACCAGTCGGAGAGGATCAGGCCCGCTTGGCCTCCGGGTATCCGGGGCCAGGCCCTTGCGTGCCCGCGCTGAAGGGGGCATCGTCGAGTCCCCGAACAAGAAAGGCACGGCCATGGCCCAGATGATGGATAGCCGCAGCATCGACGCCCCTGACGAGACTCGGAAGTTCCAGGCACACGGGCAGGTGGACGTTGTCACCCTGGGTGATTTTACGCTGGGACGCGGCACGTTCGATCCGGGTTGGCAGTGGTCCAAGGACGTGAAGCCGATCGCCGGGACCGACCTGTGCATGACACGTCACACCGGCATCTGCGTGTCGGGCACGATGACTGTGCGCTCGGACGACGGCACCGAGGGAACCCTGAGCGCCGGAGACGTGTTCCTCCTGGAACCCGGTCATGACGCCTGGACGGTGGGAGAGGAACCCTGCGTCCTGTACGACACGGGAGTCGCCGCCTACGCGAAGCCGGCATCCTGACCCGCGGACTTCGACTACTCGAGGCAGCGACGGCGCAGGCAGCCGGGCGCTCACCCGACGAGCTGCGCGCGCTTCTCGGCCCAGGCTTCGACCTCGAGCATTCGCACCATCCACACGCCCGGCCGGCCCTCGGTGTCGTCCACGGCATGCATCTCGTGGCGCGCTACGGCGGCGATGACGTCCGGGAACTCGACGTCGACGTGCTCAGCGGCGACGCGCAGGTTCATCCAGTAGCGGTTGAGGGGGATGACCGGAACGGTGTGCACACGTTCAGCATCGCCTCTACTCATGCCGTGAGCCACCCACCGAACGGATCGAGGTCGCCACCGGAGAGACAAGGATGCAGAGGCGGACGGACGATAGATGCCCAGGTCGTGGTCGGTCAGACTGGTCGGAACGGTCGCGACGACCCGGGGGGAGCCGTCGACCCGGATTATTGAGCGGTCAAGCAGCCGCCGAGGAGGGCTCGCGCCGCCTGCCGGGGGATGGCGGGCGGTGCGAGCGCCTCGTGGCGCAGAACCTCCGGGGGGCGACTGTCGGCCGCTCTGACACCCTGATGGCCCCGTCGGCCGCATACCGCGCAAGGGGCGGCCCGCGCAGATCCGGGGGGATAGGCTGCGCGGGCCTGGCCGCCGGTGCCGCGCGGTTGCCTCACACGATGGTCGAGCGGCCCGGCGGCGTCAATGACGCGCACGGGTCACCCGCACCCTGGTCATGCCCATCCAACGGGAAGAGGCTGGCCCTTAGCCCATCGCCGACGACCCTGGATCTCGCGGGCAAGGGTGGACGGAGCAGTCTGGCGAGAACTCTCGGCTGATGCGCGGCGCCGCGCGTTCCCTGAATCCCCCTGGGTTGTCGCGCGGCGCCTGCTATCAGCGTGAAGGTTACGCTCAGTCGCCGTCGAGGCGCCATCAAGGCGACATGGCTCCACCTTCCGCGTAGGATTGATTACTCTGAGCGACGGGTCACAGGGCCTGCGACGAGGTCGCTGCCTGGGGCGACCAGCCCTTCACCCGTCCATTGCGTCTTGGCGGAGGCGGGGGAGCGGTTGAGCTCACCGATGTGGCTGGCCGTCACGACCGTCTTCCCGACGCCGGTCCCCGTCCCGCTGACGACGAGGACGCTCATGCAGTCGTAGCCAGCCGGCGGTCAGGCCTGCTTGGTCTCCCAGAAGATCTTGTCGATCTCGGCGATCTTGTCGAGCAGCTTCTGCGCCTCGGCCGCGTCGACGCTGCCTTTGCCGCCCGCGGCTCCGGCCAGCTTGGTGGCCTCGTTGAACAGCGTGTGCAGCTCGGGGTACTTCTCGAAGTGCGGGGGCTTGAAGTAGTCGGTCCACAGCACCCAGAGGTGGTGCTTGACCAGCTCGGCGCGCTCCTCCTTGATGAACAGCGCCCGGGTGCGGAACACCTCGTCGGTGTTGCCGGCGTACTTCTCGCAGATGGCCTTGACGGACTCGGCCTCGATGCGGGCCTGCGCCGGGTCGTAGACACCGCACGGCAGGTCGCAGTGGGCGTGGACGACGGTCTTGGGGGTGAACAGGCGCGACAGCACGGGGATCAGTCCCTCCACAACAGGTGAGAACTCCATTCTGCCGGACACTACCTCCTGTGACCCTCCCGCGCCTCGGCCGCGTCCTCGTACGTGGGAGTTCCATGGAGCCGACGTTGCGAGACGGGGACCACCTGCTCGTGCGATGGTCCGGTCGCCCGCGGGTGGGACGCCTCGTCGTCGTGCGATGGCCCGGCCGGCCGGTCTCGGTCAAGCGGGCAACCTCCCACGACGCCACCGGGTGGTGGGTCGAGCGCGACAACCCGGTCGAGGGCGTCGACTCGTGGCAGGTCGGCCCCGTGGCGGACCACAACGTGCTGGCCGTCGTCGTGCTGCGGCTCTGGCCGGTCAGTCGCCGACGACCCGCTCGATGACGGAGGCGCGGGCGGCGACCAGGTGCCGCTCGAGCTCCGCGACAGCGGCCTTCTCGTCCCCCGAGCGCATCAGGGTGAGCAGGCGTCGGTGGTCCGCGACCTGCTGGCGGGCGTTGCGCCGTTGACGTTCCACCGACGCGAGGGCGAGTCGTAGGTCGGCGGTGAGCACGTCGGCCCCCGCGACCAGCCGGCTGTTCCCGAGGAGTGCGACCAGGGAGGTGTGGAACTCCAGGTGCGCGTGCGTCGCGTCGAGTGGGTCGTCCGCGCCGGCCGCCGCCGCGTAGGTGGCGAGTGCGCGGGTCGCGGGGGAGAGATCGGCCCCACCCGCGCCGGCCCGGACACCGGCGCTCTCGAGGACCATCCGGGCCTCGAAGATCTCGGCGATGTCGGGCTCGGCGAGCTCGGTCACGGTCACGCCGCGGTTGGGCAGGCGGGTCACCAGCTTCTCGGCGGTGAGGACCTGCAGGGCCTCGCGCACGGTCGACCGGGCCACGCCGAAGCTCTCGGCGAGGGTGACCTCGCGCAGCGGCTCGCCGGGGGTCAGGTCTCCGGAGAAGAGCATCTCGCGCAGCGCGCCGGCCACCCGGTCGGTGGTGCTCGACCGGTCGATCACGGGCACGTCGACCACGGGTTGACACTAGACCAGGTCAAGCCGCACACTCCGGTTGTCGGACAATGATTGTCAGACAATCAGGCAATTCTGCGAAGAGTTGGGGCCATGACCGAGATCCGTGCGCTGTCCTGGGGCCGTCGCTACCTCATGTGCCGACCGGAGCACTTCCGCGTCGACTACGCGATCAACCCGTGGATGGACGTCGGGGCCTGCGTCGACCAGGACCTCGCGCTGGCGCAGTGGGACGCGCTCGTCGCCGCGATCGAGCGGGCCGGGGCACAGGTCGAGCGCATCATCCAGCTCGCGGACGCCCCGGACATGGTCTACGCGATGAACTACGGCCTGGTCGACGGGGACCACGTGGCGATCACGAGCTTCCGGCACGACCAGCGCAAGCCGGAGGCCGAGGCGGCCGAGTGGTGGTTCGGTGAGGCAGGCCTCCGCACGACGCGTCTCGCCGACTCGCGCGCCGGCGCCTTCGAAGCGGGAGACGCGTTCCTGTTCGGCGACTCGTTGCTGGTCGCCAACGGTCCGCGCACCGACCTCTCGACCCACGCCGTGCTCGCCCGGGAGCTCGGGGTGCGGGTGGCCGGTGTCGGCATCGTGCACCCTGCCCTCTACCACCTGGACCTCAGCTTCTGTCCTCTCGACGAGACCCGCGCCATCGTGGCGCCGAGTGCATGGGACCGGGCCGGCCAGGCCACAGTGGCGGCACTCGTGCCCGACCCTCTCGTCATCGACGAGGCCGAGGCCTTCACCTTCTGTGCCAACTCGGTGGTCGTCGGCGACGTCGTCGTCATGCCCGCCGGCGTTCCGGCGCGGGTCGCGCGCCGGCTGGAGACCTGGGGCTTCACGGTCGAGACCGTCGACGTGAGCGAGCTGCACAAGGGCGGCGGTTCGATCCGCTGCATGACCCTTCCCCTCGACACGGTCCTCGACGCCGCCCGCCTGCCGTCCGCGAGGTCGTCCCGGCAGGAGCGCGTCCCGGCCTGACAGGCACCTGGCACGATGGGGCCCATGAACCCCCGCCACCCGTCGTACGACGGGGGCGATCCCGTCTTCGCGCTCCACGTCGGCGGCAAGATGGAGACGGTCCCGACCGTGCCCCTGCGCGGACCTGACGACCTCTCGATGGCGTACACACCTGGGGTGGCCCGGGTCTGCTCGGCCATCGAGGCCGACCCCGACCTGGTCCACGAGCTGACCTGGAAGCGCAACGTGGTGGCTGTCGTCACCGACGGGTCGGCGGTGCTGGGGCTGGGCGACATCGGTCCCGCCGCGTCCCTGCCCGTCATGGAGGGCAAGGCGGTGCTGTTCAAGCACTTCGCCGGCATCGACGCGGTGCCGATCTGCCTCGACGCCACATCGGTCGAGGACATCGTCGAGACCGTCGTGCGCATCGCACCCGGGTTCGGCGGCATCAACCTGGAGGACATCAGCGCGCCCCGTTGCTTCGAGATCGAACGGTCGCTCCAGGAGCGGCTCGACATCCCGGTGTTCCACGACGACCAGCACGGCACCGCGGTGGTGGTGCTCGCCGCGCTGCGCAACGCGGCCAGGCTTACCGGCCGGGGGCTGGGCAACCTCGGGGTCGTGGTCTCCGGGGCAGGCGCCGCGGGGGTCGCCGTCGCGACCATCCTGCGCGAGGCGGGCATCGGCGACATCACGGTGGCAGACCGCCAAGGCGTGCTGCACACCGGTCGAGAGGACCTCACGGCGGTCAAGCGTGACCTCGCCGCACTCACGAACGTCAGGGGTAACACGGGAAGCCTGGCCGAGGCTATGCGCGGGGCGGACGTGTTCATCGGCGTCTCCGGCGGGGGCGTGCCCGAGGACGCGGTGGCATTGATGGCGCCGGACTCCATCGTCTTCGCCCTCGCTAACCCGAGTCCGGAGATCCATCCCGACGTGGCGCGCCGGCACGCCCGGGTCGTGGCGACCGGTCGCAGCGACTACCCGAACCAGATCAACAACGTGCTGGCCTTCCCGGGCATCTTCCGCGGTGCGCTCGACGTGCGGGCCAGGGCGATCACCGAGCCGATGAAGCTGGCCGCGGCAGAGGCCATCGCGGCGGTGGTCGCGGACGAGCTGTCGGAGGACTGCGTGGTCCCGAGCCCGTTCGACGAGCGGGTGGCCCCGGCGGTGGCCGCGGCCGTCGCCGCCGTCGCGGTGCGCGACGGGGTCGCCCGGCAGTAGCGGCGGCGGAGCCGAGCGTTCAGACGAGCGGCGGGGGAACGGGACGGCTCAGGCGGTGCGGCAGGTCGGGGGTGCGAGGTGCGACCTCGGTAGGGTCCGGGCATGCTCGCTGCCACTGCCGTGCGCCTGGACTCCGCGGACCCCCTGTCGGGCCTGCTGGTCGGCAAGCACCCGCCGCCCGGGCCGCGCGAGGGCTGGACGACGGTCCGCCTGCGCGCCGCGTCGCTGAACCACCACGACCTGTGGAGCCTCCGGGGCGTGGGGCTCGCCGAGGACCGCCTCCCGATGGTCCTCGGCTGTGACGGGGCGGGTGTCGACGAGGACGGCCGAGCGGTCGTGGTGCACGCGGTGGTCAGCGACCCCGAATACCGGGGTGACGAGACGCTGGACCCCAAGCGGTCGCTGCTCTCCGAGGTGTACGACGGGACGCTGGCCGACCTGGTCCAGGTGCCGCGGCGCAACCTGGTGCCCAAGCCGGACGAGCTCAGCTTCGAGGAGGCCGCGTGCCTCCCGACCGCGTGGCTCACGGCGTACCGGATGCTCTTCACGCAAGCTCGGGCCCAGCCGGGGTCGACGGTTCTCGTCCAGGGTGCCGGTGGCGGCGTGGCCACCGCGACCATCGCCCTGGGGCATGCCACCGGCGTCCGGGTGTGGGTCACCAGCCGCGACGAGGGCAAGCGCGCCAAGGCCGTCGAGCTCGGTGCGGACCAGGCGTTCGAGTCCGGTGCGCGGCTGCCCGAGCGGGTCGACGCGGTGCTGGAGACGGTCGGGGCGGCGACCTGGGAGCACAGCCTGAGGTCGCTCAAGCCCGGCGGCGCCGTCGTCGTCAGCGGCGCGACCGGTGGGCACCAGGCCACCACCGACCTGCGCCGGGTGTTCTTCCTCCAGCAGCGCATCCTTGGTTCGACGATGGGCACCCGCGACGAGCTCGAACGGCTGCTGCAGCTGCTCGCCGACACCGGCGTGCGCCCGGTGATCGACTCGGTGCTGCCGCTCGAGCAGGTGGCCGACGGCTTCCGGCGCCTGCTCGAGGGCGACGCTTTCGGCAAGATCGTGCTGACCCGGCCGGCATGACCGGGTCGCCGATCTGCTAGCGGCTCACCCGATGCGTTGACGGACGTCGTCGAGCGTGCGCTGCAGCATCGCGCGCACCTCGGCGACGTCCTCGGCGCTCAGACTGTGTCCGCGGGTCGCCGCGCGCAGCTCGGAACGGAACCACTGGATGCTCGCCTCGATCTGGTCCTGGTGCGGGTTGTCGCGGCGCGAGGCGTGCCGGGTCTCGCGCTGCTCGCGGGCGTGTGCGCGGTTCTCCCGGCGTACGTCGCGGGCTGCCGACTTGAGCTCGGCCTGCAGCTCGCGCACCGAGCCCTTCACCGCCGAGCGGATCTCCGTGGCGAGGTCGCGCACCGACCCTGAGATCTCCTGCTCGAGGTCGTCGAGGTCGCCCTGTCGCTCGCCGAGCTCGGCCCGGCCGGCGTCGGTGATCCGGTAGACCTTGCGGCCCTCGGACACCTGGTGCGTCACGAGCCCCTCGGCCTCGAGGCGGGCCAGCCGCGGGTAGACGGTGCCCGCGCTGGGGGAGTAGAGCCCCATGAACCGGTCCTCCAGCTCGCGGATCACGTCGTAGCCGTGCCGCGGTCTCTCGTCGAGCAGCTTGAGCAGGTACAGCCGCAGCCGGCCGTGACCGAACACCGGGCTCATACCGAAGCCCGCCGCAGCAGCGTCACGTCGCCGGACACCGTCCTGGCCGTGAACCGCCCGTCGCCCGTGCCGACCTGACCATGCATCTTCGACGAGCCGGGCCTGCGCTCGGAGCTCATGCCGTCGAAGGCGCTGTCCAGCGAGCCGCTCATCGTCTTGACCTCGACGTGCACGCCGGCCGACTCTGGCATCCGCACGGTCACGTCGCCGGAGACGCTCGACGCGTCGATCCGGCCCCCTTCGCCCAGGTCCAGGTCCAGGGTGAGGTTGCCCGACACGGACTCGGCCTTGACCGTGTCGCTGGTGCCGTTGACGACGGTGAGGTCGCCGGAGACGGTGCTGAACCGGAGCGAGCCCGACACCTGACGGGTCTCGAGGTCGCCGCTCACTGTCTGCGCAGAGATGTCGGACCGTACGCCGTCGAGGGTGACGTCCCCGGACACGCTCTTGACGGCTGTCCGGTCCGCCGAGATCCCCGACACGACAGCATCTGCGGAGATCACACCGAGCTCCACGGGGCAGTCCGCGGGCACCGAGATGGACACGACCGCGCTGGCCCGGCGGTTGCCGACCCAGTCGAGCAGTCCCCCCCAGGTGAGCCGCTCGTGCGCCACGGTGAGGGTGCCGTCCTCCAACGTGACGAGAAGGGCCCCGGCGACCTCGGTCACCTCGACCTGCGCGCCGCCGTCCTCGGCGTCCTCGGTGCGCCCCACCACGTCGACACTTCCGGCCACCATGCGGACCTCGAGCCGGCGGACGCCCTCGAGGTCGATCGACTGCGGCTTCTCTACCCGCCACTGTTGTTCCATCTTGTGTCTCCCATCACGATGTATCGCGTTGATGAAGACGATATATCGCGTTACGTCGAACCGCAAGGGGCCGTGTCACGACGCGCGCCTCCCGTACGACGCGCGCCGTGGACACACGGTCATCAGGAGGCGAGGAACTCCAGGAGAGCGGCGTTGAACTGCTCGGCGTGGGTCGCGTTGAAGCCGTGCGGCGCGCTCTCGACGAGGACCAGCTTGCTGCCCGCGATGGCCTCGTGGCTGCGCTTGCCGCTGGCCTCGAAGGGGACGATGCCGTCGGAGTCACCGTGGATGACCAGCGTGGGGACCGTCACCGCCTCGAGATCCTTGCGGAAGTCGGTTCGACCGAAGGCCGCGATGCAGTCGAGGGTGCCCTTCGGTGACGCGAAGGCCGCGATGTCACGGGCGTAGACCCGCAACGGCTCGCTCACCAGGTCCTTCTTCGACCCTGCGGCGAAGAAGTTCGTGGTGAACTCCTCGAGGAACGCGATCCGGTCCTCCCTCACTGCCTTCTCGAACCCCTCGATGGTGGCGTCGTCCAGAGCACCCTCGGGGTTGTCCGCGGACTTGTAGAGGTAGGGCGGCACGGCCGCAGCAAGCACGGCCTTGGCGACCCGGTCGGTGCCGTAGGTGCTCAGGTAGCGCACGACCTCGCCGCCACCCATCGAGAAGCCCACGAGGGTCGCGTCGCGCAGGTCCAGATGGCGCATCAGCACGTCGAGGTCAGCGGCGAACGTGTCGTAGTCGTAGCCCTCCCACGGCTGCGAGGACTTGCCGAAGCCACGGCGGTCCAGGGTGACCACGCGGTAGCCGGCCGACACCAGAGCGGGGACCTGTGCCTCCCAGGAGCGGCCGCTCAGGGGCCAGCCATGGATCAGCACGACCGGGCGACCCGATCCCTGGTCCTCGTAGTAGATCTCGACCGGTGCGTTGTTCTCGGTGCCGACGCTCAGCAGTGACATGGGTGCCCTCCGGGGTGAAGTGCGGGGTCGCAGGCCTGTCCAGGCAAGTTCCAGCGTCAACGATCATGTCGTGCACGATATTTCCCATATACAGGTCCGGGCGTGTCTCCTCTGAAGCTCACGTCGGCCGGGGGCCGAGGTGGCCCGTGAGTCTCCGCAGAGTGGCTACGAGCCGGGCCTGCTCCGGGAGACCCAGGCCGGTCGCCTCGCCGATCTGCGCCGGGACGTCGGCGGCCGACCTCTTCAGCCGCTTGCCGGCCGTGGTCAGCGAGACGAGGACGATCCGCTCGTCGTCGGTGTCCCGTGTCCGCGCCACGAGACCGAGCCGCTCGAGCCGCTTCAGCAACGGCGAGAGGGTGTTGGTGTCCAGCAGCAGCCGGCTGCCGATCCAGCCGACAGAGGACGTACCGTCCTCCCACAGCAGTGCCATCACGAGGTACTGCGGGTACGTCAGCCCGAGTGGCGCGAGGATCGGCCGGTAGGTCGACGTCATCGCGCGCGCCGCCTGGTGCAGGGCCAGGCAGAGGCGCTCGTCGACACCGAGGTCGGGTGTCAGCTCGGCGGTGGTCATGTCCTCACGCTAGCCGCCGCCCGTCCATGGCGGGCGCGGTCAGTCCTCGCTGTCGAGCACATGACGTAGGTATCGGCGAGGCTCGGCCAGTTAGGCCAGGTAGGAGCCGGCACTGTCGAAGCGGGTGCGCCACACCTCGAGGAAGGCCTCGCCGTGGCTCATCTCGTGGAACTGCGGGTCCCGTGGCCCCGGGGCCTCGCGCTCCAGGTAGGTGAACAGCCCCGACGGTACGGGGACCCTGTCCCCCCGGGCGGGGGGTCAGTCCTCGTCGTCGAGGCGGGCGAGCCAGGTGGCCAGGCGCTCGACCGGGACTTCGAAGTCGGGGTTGAGGTCGACGAACTCCTGCAGCCGGGTGGCCAGCCACGCGAAGGAGACCTGCTCGTCCCCGCGACGGGACTCCAGCTCCTCGAGGCCGCGGTCGGTGAAGTACACGCGGGTCCTCAGAGGGTGAGCGCGCGCTCGACCAGCGCGCGCTGCTCGAGGTCGTGCTTCTTGTGGGACCCGGTGGCGGGGGAGGCCGAGGGTGCCCGCGAGACGCTGGACAGCCCGCGGCCGTCGAGGTGCGCCGGCAGGTTCAGCGCCATGAACGGCCACGGACCCTGGTTGGCTGGCTCCTCCTGCACCCACACGAGCTCGGCCTGCGGGTAGGCGGCGACCACCTCGGCGATCTCCCGACCGGGAAGCGGGGCGAGCTGCTCGACGCGCACGATCGCCACGGCGGCGGCGTCGGTGCCTCCAGCGCCGCCATCGACGGTGGTGCCGCCGGCCCGCTTGGCGCGCTCGGCCAGCAGGTCGTAGTAGACCTTCCCCGAGCAGAGCAGCACCCGGCGTACGCCCGCGGGGTCGATGTCGACGACGGTCTCGGGGATCACCGGCCGGAAGCCGCCCTCGGTGAAGTCCTCCACGGGCGACGCCGCCGCCTTAAGGCGCAGCATCGACTTCGGCGTGAACACGATCAGCGGTCGCCGCGGCTCGTGGAAGGCGTGCCAGCGCAGCAGGTGGAAGTAGGACGCCGGGCTCGAGGGATGGGCCACCGTCATGTTGTCCTCGGCAAAGAGCTGCAGGAAGCGCTCGATCCGGCCGGAGGAGTGGTCCGGGCCCTGGCCCTCGAAGCCGTGCGGGAGGAGCAGGACGACCGACGAGCGCTGACCCCACTTCTGCTCCGAGGACGAGATGAACTCGTCGATGATGGTCTGCGCGCCGTTGAAGAAGTCGCCGAACTGGGCCTCCCACAGCACGAGGGCGTCGGGACGGGCGACGGAGTAGCCGTACTCGAAGCCCATGGCGGCGAACTCGGAGAGCAGCGAGTCGTAGATCCAGAACCTGGCCTGGCCCGGGTCGAGGTGGGCGAGGGGCACCCACTCGTCCCCGGTCTGCTTGTCGGTGAGCACCGCGTGTCGCTGCACGAACGTGCCGCGCCGGCTGTCCTGCCCCGCCAGCCGGATCGGCTTGCCCTCGAGCAGCAGGGAGCCGAACGCGAAGAGCTCGCCCATCGCCCAGTCGATGCCGCCCTCGGACGCCATCGCCGCGCGCTTCTGCAGCAGCGGCATCAGCTTGGGGTGCACGGTGAAGCCCTCGGGTATCGCGACGTGGGCATCGGCGATGCGCTTGACCACCTCGAGGTCGACGGCTGTGCGGGAGGAGGACAGGCCCACCGACGCCTTTTGCTCGGCAGGAGCCTCGATCCCCACGCCGGTGCCCTCGGGCTGCGAGGCGACCGTCTCGCGGGTCTCGGTGAAGACCCGTTCCAGCTGACCCTGGTAGTCCCGCAGCGCCAGCTCGGCCTCCTCGACCGAGATGTCGCCGCGACCGATCAGCGACTCCGTGTAGATCTTGCGGACCGACCGCTTCTTCTCGATCAGGCGGTACATCAGCGGCTGGGTCATCGACGGGTCGTCGCCCTCGTTGTGCCCGCGGCGTCGGTAGCAGACGAGGTCGATGACCACGTCCTTCTTGAACTCCTGGCGGTACTCGAAGGCCAGCTTCGCCACCCGTACGCAGGACTCGGGGTCGTCGCCGTTCACGTGGAAGATCGGGGCCTGGATCATCCGGGCCACGTCGGTGGAGTAGAACGAGGAACGCGACGCTGCCGGCGAGGTCGTGAAGCCGACCTGGTTGTTGACGACGAGGTGCACCGACCCACCGGTGCGGTAGCCCCGCAGCTGGGAGAGGTTCAGCGTCTCGGCCACGACGCCCTGCCCGGCGAACGCCGCATCACCGTGCATGAGCACGGCGAGCACGGTGAAGCCTCCCTCGCCCTTGTCGATGCGGTCCTGCTTGGCCCGGGTGATGCCTTCGAGCACCGGGTTGACCGCCTCGAGGTGGGACGGGTTCGCCGCGAGGTAGACCTTGGTCTGGTGGCCGCCCGGCGCCTTGTAGACGCCCTCGGTGCCGAGGTGGTACTTCACGTCGCCGGAGCCCTGCACCGACCGCGGGTCCTGGTTGCCCTCGAACTCCTGGAAGATCTGCCCATAGCTCTTGCCCGCGAGGTTGGCGAGCACGTTGAGCCGGCCGCGGTGGGGCATCCCGATGGTGACCTCGTCGAGGCCCCCTTCGGCGGCCGAGGTCATGATCCCGGCGAGCAGCGGGATCACCGACTCCCCGCCCTCGAGGGAGAACCGTTTCTGGCCGACGAACTTGGTCTGCAGGAACGTCTCGAACGCCTCCGCCGCGTTGAGCAGGTGCAGGATGCCCAGCTGCTCCTCGCGGGAGGGCTTGAGTGCGCCGACCTCGACCCGCTCCTGGATCCAGCGCCGCTCCGCGGGCTCCTGGATGTGCATGTACTCGACGCCGATCCGTCGGCAGTAGGACTCGCGCAGGACGCCGAGGATCTGGCGCAGCGACATCATCGACTCGCCGCCGAAGCCGCCCGTGGCGAACTCGCGGTCGAGGTCCCACAACGTCAGACCGTGGGTGACCACGTCGAGGTCAGGATGGGAGCGCGCCCGGAACTCCAGCGGGTCGGTGTCGGCCATCAGGTGCCCGCGCACGCGGTAGGCGTGGATCAGCTCCTGGACCCGGGCCTGCTTGGCCACGTCCTCCTCGTGGGAGGCCGAGATGTCACGCACCCAGCGGATCGGCTCGTAGGGGATGCGCAGCGACCGGAAGACCTCGTCGTAGAAGTCGTCCTCGCCGAGCAGCAGGCCGTGGATGCGGCGCAGGAACTCGCCCGACTGCGCGCCCTGGATGATGCGGTGGTCGTACGTCGACGTGAGCGTCATGATCTTGCTGACCGCCAGCCGGGCCAGGGTCTCGGGGGCGGCGCCCTGGTACTCCGCGGGGTAGTCCATCGCGCCGACGCCGATGATCGTGCCCTGCCCCGCCATCAGCCGCGGCACCGAGTGCACGGTGCCGATCGTGCCGGGGTTGGTGAGGGTGATCGTCGTACCGACGAAGTCGTCGGCCGTGAGCTTGTTCGACCGGGCGCGACGCACGACGTCCTCGTACGCCGTCCAGAACCCGGCGAAGTCCATCTTGCCGGCACCCTTGATCGAGGGCACCAGCAGCGTGCGGGTGCCGTCCGGCTTCTGGACGTCGATGGCCAGGCCGAAGTTGACGTGCTCCGGCCTGCTGACCGCGGGCCTCCCGTCGGACTCCACGAAGCCGGAGTTCATCTCCGGCATCGCCCGCAGCGCCTTGACCACGGCGTAGCCGATCAGGTGGGTGAACGACACCTTGCCGCCCCGGCCGCGCTGCAACGCGTTGTTGACGACCGTGCGGTTGTCGATGAGCAGCTTGGCGGGCACGGCGCGCACGCTGGTCGCCGTCGGGACGGTCAGGCTGGCCTGCATGTTCGTGACGACCCGGGCAGCCGGACCCTTCAGGGGGGTCAGGCCGAGTGACGAGGCGGCGCCCGACGACGAGCCGGTCCCGGCGGGTGACTTGGCCGGTTCCTTGCGGGGTGCCGCCGGTCTGGTCGGGCTCGTCTCCTGCACCGGGGGTGCGCCGTCGGCCCGGCTGGCGGCACCGTCACCCGCCGGTGCGCTGGGGGCCGGGGTGGGAGTCGCGTCGCCCGCCGTCTGGCGCTCCGGCCCGCCGTTGGTCGGTGCGGCGGGGGAGTCGGTGGGCTTGTAGTCCTCGAAGAAGTCCCACCACGCCCGGTCGACGGAGTCCCTGTCCTTGAGGTACTGCTGGTAGAGCTCGTCCACGAGCCACTCGTTCGGGCCGAAACCGGCCAGCGCCTGGTTGCTCTGGCCCGATGACGGGGTCGGCTCTGACACGGCGCGAATCGCCCTCTTCCGCGGGTTTCGAACGACTGTACGAGTTGTCGTCCAGCGTAGTCGTCTGCAGCCGATGCGTCGCAGGCCCCCGATCCCCGCCGGGCAGGTCCGCGGCGCCGAGGAGCGCTACGGGCAGGCAGGTGAGGCGGAGACAGGTCGAGCCCTCAGCAGCGACCTCGCCCGGTCGCGGGCCACGTTCCAGCCGGCGACGCCACCGTCCTCGGCGACCCGGACGTTGCCCAGCACGCACGACCGCAAGGGCTCGGGCAGCCGCTCGATGGCCGGGACCGCGTCTGCCGAGAGCTGCTGCAGGTACGACAGGTCCACCGAGCCGGTGACCACGAACCGGTCGACGTTGCGCTCGGCGACGAACCCGTCCGGGTTGACGGCGGCAAGCGACAACAGGACGACCGCCGCCGAGGCGACGACCGCGCGGGACAGCCACGAGGCTCGCAGTCGCACTCCGGCCACGAGCACGAGGACGACGAGCGCCCCCAGCCAGGCCTCGAAGGCGGTCATGAACAACCGCAGCCGGGTGAAGCCGAATGCCTGCTCATAGAGGTGCAGGCGGTGCAGCGCCGACGCGACGACGACCAGGACCAGCACGCACAACGCGCCGAGCAGAGCCCTCAGCACCACTCGCTGACCGGGTGTCTCCCGCGGTGCCCATCGGGCCGCCGCGCTGACGACCCCCAGCGTCAGCAGAGTGACGACGACGAGCTGACCGAAACCGCTCCGGGCGTACTCCGCATAGGTGAGACCTCTGGTCTGCAGCACGTGGTCGTTTCCGCCGAAGAGCACGGTGAGCTGGACGGCGACGAACGTGGCGAACAGCGCCACCAGGAGGGCGATGGGGGCGATCCACTCGACCGGCCGGACCGGGCGGGCGGGCCGGGGAGCCAGGGCGTCCCACCGCGGGGGGACGGCGGCCAGGAAGGCCGCAGCCATGGCCAGTCCTGCGAACACGGCGAAGACGACGGCCCGCAGCGGCAACAGGTGCAGGTCGGCCCCGGGCAGCAGCGCCGCGAAGGCCGCGTCCGCCGATGCGAACAGGGCACCGAAGAGCCCGAGCAGTCCGACGCTGGCCGCTGCGGCGCGCAGGCGCGGCACCCACGACCGACGGTCGGCCGGCCAGTGGGAGCCGAGTCCCCGCCCGATCCACGGCAACGCGCGCAGACCTGCGAGCGGCAGCGACACCCCTGCGAGCAGCGTGCCCACGAGGGTCCGGCCGCCGCCGAGCGCGTAGGACGCCACGGCCGCTGTGCCGAGCAGGCACAGGGACACGAACCAGCCGGCGTCGCGCCACAGCACGACGGAGAGCAGGAGCGCGCCCAGCAGGCCGAAGACGATCTCGTGAGCACCGATGCGGCCACGGGCTGACGGCAGCGCGGCAGCAGCAACCAGCACTCCTACGCCGAACAGCCCGAGGCCTGGTGCCGCCTCCGGCAGCAGGCTCGCCGCGCCGACGCCGGCGACCGTGACCAACACGAGGGAGGCAACGGGCATCCGGTGACCGTTGTCCGGCCACACCTGGTCGAGCTCGCCCCGCAACGAGCGGCCGGTGGCGACGGGGAGTGCCACCCCGGTCATCCCGACCTCCCGGGCAGGTCGATGACGAAGCGGCAGCCGCTCGGGCTGTCGGCGACCGCGATCCGGCCGCCGTGCAAGGACACGGCCCACCGGGCGATCGCCAGCCCGAGACCGGTTCCACCCGTGCCGTCCCCGCTGTCGAGGCTGCCGCGATGGAACCGCTCGAACACGCGCTCCCGCTCGGCGGGAGGGATCCCGGGCCCGTCGTCGGTCACCTCGAGGTGCAGCCCCGTGCCGGTGACCGACGCGCGGACCCGGACCGTGCCGCCGGCCGGGCTGTGTCGTGCCGCGTTGGCGAGCAGGTTGGCCATCACCTGGTGGAGCCGTCCCGCGTCGACCCAGACCAGGGCGTCGGGTGGGCACACCTCGACCTCGAACCGCACCGGGCGGGGGGTCATCCTTGCCTCGTCGAGGACCGCCTCGAGGGCCGGCGCGAGCGGCACGTCTTCTCGACGCAGTGGTTGGGTCCCGGCGTCCACCCGCGAGAGGTCGAGCAGCTCGCGCACCAGCCGACCGAGCCGATCGGTCTGCTCCAGCGCCGCTGTCAAGGTCCGTGAGTCCGGATCGGCGACCCCGTCGACGAGGTTCTCCAGCACGGCGTGGAGGGTGGAGATCGGCGTACGCAGCTCGTGGCTGACGTTGGCGATCAGCTCACGGCGCTGCAGGTCGGTGGCCTCGAGGTCTGCCGCCATGCGGTTGAACGCCCGCCCCAGCTCGCCCACCTCGTCCCGGGACGTCGCCGGGACGCGTCGGCTGTAGTCGCCGCGGGCCATCGACGCCGCTGCCGCCCGTCATCGACCGGAGCGGGGAGGTCATGCCGTGGGCCAGGACCTGGGTCACCGCCAGCGCCACGATGACCGCGACCGGGAGGGTGTAACGGGGCAACCAGCCGAGCCGCACCAGCCCGTACCACAGCACCAGCGAGGACACGGAGACGCTGGCGAACACCAGCACCCCGAGCTTGAACTTGATGGATCGCAACCGGTCGAGGGGTCGGGGGCCGGTCATATCGGCTCTATCCCGTAACCGATGCCGTGCACGGTCCGGATCAGGTCCGGACCCAGCTTCCGACGCAGCGCCTTGACGTGGCTGTCGACGGTCCGGGTGCCCGCCGCGTCCGCCCAGTCCCACACCTGGGCCAGCAGCTGCTCGCGGGTGAGGACTGTGTCCGGCCGCCGGGCCAGGCAGGCCAGCAGGTCGAACTCGATCGGTGTCAGGTGCACCTCGGTGTCGCGTCGCCGGACCCGCCGAGCGGCGCGATCGATCTCCAGGTCGCGGACCCGTTGCGGCAGAGCGCTCTCACCTGCCGCTGCCAGCTCGGCGGCACGTCGTACCCTCCGCAGGAGAGCGTGCACCCGCGCGACCAGCTCACGCATGCTGAACGGCTTGGTGAGGTAGTCGTCGGCCCCGACCGCGAGGCCGACGAGCTTGTCGGTCTCGTCGTCCCGGGCGGTGAGCATGAGCACCGGCACCGGTCGCTCCGCCTGGATCCGCCGGCACACCTCGAGGCCGTCGTAGCCGGGCAGCATGAGGTCGAGGACGACGAGGTCCGGACGCAGATCGGTGGCTGCTGCGACACCCGACGGACCGTCCATGCACACGCGGACGTCGAAGCCCTCGCCCCGCAGACGTGCCGCGACGGCAGCCGCGAGAGCAGGTTCGTCCTCGACGACGAGCAGTGTCGGCGGGGGATCGCGGTCGGCTGGGCCCATGGTGACGAGCGTAGGGACGACAGGTGGGGACGAGCCGGTCATCCCGTGAAGGTCCGGTGGAGATCGGCTCCGGTCATGCGGCTCAGCCACTCCGCGGGGCCGTGCGGATCGCCACGTGGATCGGCCGCGCACCGTCGGGGATCTCCTCCACCGGCCGCCCCGAGACGAAGTAGGGATGCAGGACTGCCATCAGCGCACCGGAGATCTCGGCGAGCTCGTCGGCCGTCGCGACGATGGTGCTGTTGGAGAACAGGGCAGCGTCGCGCCACGTGCGATCGGACGCGGCCCCGTCCATGAAGGCCAGGACCTTCTCGTCCGAGCTCGCGATCATGACCCGGGCGATGGTCGAGTCGAAGGCCTGAAGCTCCCGAGGGTCGGTCGACGGGTCCGGGTCGCTCTGCCAGCCGGAGGACGTGGCCCGCCACACCCGCTCGCGGCCGTCCCGTTCGCGTCCCGGGTCGTCGTCGGGCTCGACGAAACCGTGCCGCGCCAGCAGG
>Ga0180121_10000146_pt1 | contig 26006 bp, 28 predicted proteins | sample AntDrymUQ5402106_2_FD_129676 | JGI IMG/M metagenome (GOLD analysis project Ga0180121, IMG submission 129676) | Polar desert sand microbial communities from Dry Valleys, Antarctica - metaG UQ540 (21.06) (version 2) (version 2) | ecosystem: Environmental > Terrestrial > Soil > Desert | place...
CCCCGCGATCTTACGAGGGGCCACGTCCCACGCGGACACGACGAGTGTCTGACACTGACGGTCCGTTACGTCCCACGCGGACACGGCGGGTGTCTGACACTGACGGTCCGGTAGGAGGGTTTGGCGGAATAGCGCTCGTTGCAGGGGCTCGTCGTTTCTAGGCAAGGACGCAGGGAGCGTTCGTATCTCTTCGATACGGGCGCGACTGAGGACGCGGCCTGGGAACGACGAGCGCGTTCCGGCGGCACAGGTCGGTATTTCGCCGAACCCTCCTAGGGACAGGTCAGCCGCGCGATGAAGAAACCCGACGTCCGATCGCGGTGCGGAAGGGTCAGGAGGAACTCCGGGCGGCGACGGTGGACGAGCTCCGGCCATTCGCCGCCGAGCGATTCGCTGCGGAGCCCCGATGCGTCCACGACGTCCTCGTTCTCCTCTTTCGCGATCGTGCAGACCGAGTAGAGGACGGTTCCACCCGGTTTCACGCGCTCGGCGGCGACCCGGAGCAGCTCGAGCTGCAGCTCCGGCAGGGGGCGGGCGCGCCACCGAAGATCCGGCCGCGCCGCGAGCACCCCGAGACCGGAGCACGGCGCGTCTACGAGCACCCGGTCGAATCCGGTCAGCTCAGGAGACAACTCGCGGGCGTCCGCGATCACGACCTGGACGTTCGTCGCTCCCAGCAGGCGCGCATTCACCTCGAGCTCCCGGGCCCGGGCGGGATAGAGCTCGACGGCCACGACCTCCGCCGCCTTCGCCGCCAGTTGCGTCGTCTTGCCGCCCGGAGCCGCGCAGAGGTCGAGAACTCGCTCGCCCGGCTGGGCTCCGACCGCCTCGCCGGCGAGCTGCGACGCCCGACTCTGAGGCCAGACAAGACCCTGCTCGAGCTCCTCCGGGTCGATTCGATCGACGACGCGCGGCTCGCCGGTCGCCACCACCCTGACGGCCGTTTCCGGCGGCTCGTTCTGCGCCCTCATGAGCGCCAGCGCCTCCTCTCGCCCCCACTCGCTCCACCATGTCTCCGCGATCCAGTCCGGGTAGGAGTGCTTGAGCGCGGCCTCGGGCGCCGTCGACTCGGGGAGCGCTCTCAGCAACGGGCGGATCCCCTCCGCGAGCCGACGAGTGACGGCATTCGCGAATCCCGCGGCCCGCCATGCAGGCGTCGCCTTCACGAGCTCGACGACCTCGTTGACGGTCGCCCGGGGCGGAACGCCGCCCAGGTAGCCGAGCTCGTAGGCGCCGAGCCGGATCGCCGCGCGCACGGGCGGGTCGATCCGGCTCGCCGGTCGCCCGCCGAGCTGCTCGATCGCATGGTCGAGGACCCGGGCCATCTGGATCGCGCCGTACGCGATCCGCTGTGCGAACGCGCGGTCGCGTGCGTCGAGGTCTTTGGCCTCGGACGCAAAGGCGCGGTCGGCGTAGGCGTCCTCCTCGAACACGCGCATGAGGACGCTGTGCGCGACTCGTCTGGCGGGGCTAGCGCCGGATGCCACGCTCGAACTCGGCCAGCGTCATGCGACGACCACCCTCCGGCTGGACTTCCAGGACTTCGAGGCCGTCGGCGCCGAGTCGCGACCGCCAGACGATCACGGGGCGGTCGTGAAGCTGACCGCGCGCGCCGATATGCGGGGAGAGGGCTCGGATCCGGTCGTGCAGCTCCCTTGGGGACCGGGACCAGTCGAGGAGCCGGTCCTCTGCCCCGATCTTCTCGGCGTACGTCGTCTCGCCCTCCTGAGCCCGAAAGCCCTGGTCGTCCAGCACCTCCTCCACCAGGCCCGGCGCGATCTGGGCGGCCCGGTCGTAAACGGCTCCTGCATCCTCGTCCGGGCCGATCGGAAACGACTCGACAGCGCCGACCGGTCCCGCGTCGAGCTCCTCCACCAGCCGGATCACGCTGACTCCTGTCTCTGTGTCACCCGCCATGATCGCCCGCTCGACTGGAGCCGCTCCGCGCCAGCGCGGCAGCAGGGAAGGGTGAACATTGAGCCAGAGCGCCTGCTCCAGGAGCTCGGACGGGATCAGCGCGCCGTAGTCGACCAGCAGCACGGCATCCGCGTCGAGCGGAAGACCCCCGAGCCGCTCGGGCTGCTGGACGGCGATGCCGAGCTCCGCAGCCGCTTCCTTCGCGGCCGGTGCGGCCAGCTGACGCCCTCGCCCCTTGGGGCGGTCTGGACGGGTCAAGAGGTACTCGACGGGCCGGCGGGCCGCGACCTCTCGGAGGATGCTTGCCCCGAACTGCCCCGTCGCGGCGACGGCCAGGCGCACTAGTGCCTCTTCTGGTGATGCTGCCTAGGTTCTGGGGTGCGAGCACCAAGCCAGAGCGCGCACTCCGACGAGCCAAGGCTGGTTTGCCTTGGTGAGGAGGAGGGTCGGCTCTGGCGCCGCGTGATCGCGCGCCAGAAGCAGGCCCGTATCGCCTGGAGAGGCACTAGTTCGTGAGGACGGCCTTCGGCCGCAGGTGGGCGAGCGCTGCCTTGCGCGCTTCGTCGGTGGTGCGATCGAGGATGAGGACGCCGTCGAGGTGGTCGAGCTCGTGCTGGACGACCCGTGCGACGTGTTCGGTCAGCTCGAGCGAGAGCTCACCGCCTTCCAGGTCGCGGCCCACGAGCCGGACCGAGATTGGACGCTCGACCGGCATCTGGACGCCGATCAACGACAGGCAGCCCTCGTCTTCCACCGACTTCTCATCCGACGGGTCGGCGATCGCAGGGTTGACCAGGGCGACGGGATCCTCGTCGGAATCCGGCTGGAAGACGAAGACGCGGCGGATGATTCCTACCTGTGTCGCAGCGAGCCCGACCCCGTTTGCGTCGCGCATCAGCTGGGTCATCCGCTCGGCGAGCCGACGGAGGTCCCCGTCGAAGCTCTCGACCTCGCGCGCCTGCATGCGCAGCACCGGGTCGGGGTACTGGCGGATCTGCCCCAGCGCCAGCCGGCGACGGGCTTCCGCCTCGGGATCGCGCTCTTCCGGCTGGACGTCTTCGGCTTCTGTTTCGGCCACAGGCGAAATGTACGTCAGAGGCTCTGAGGATCGACGTCGACCGTCGCTGTGACTCCCAGCTTCCGCATCTCCGGCGCTGCCGCCGCCAGGAGCCCGGCCGTGCGGGAAGCAACGGCCCGGACGCCCTCGGTCTTCGCGAGGAGCTGGGCGCGGTGATGGCCGCGCAGCCGGAGGAGCGGCGCCGGCCCGAGCACGCGCGCCTCCTCCGAGGCGAGGCCCGACGCGATCTCGGCGAGGAGGCGCATCGGATCCCGCTCATCCGGGCCGGCCGCGACAACTCGTACGAGGTGGCCGAACGGCGGATAGCCGAGCTCTTGGCGCCGCACGAGCTCTTCGGCGAGGAATCGGGCGACATCGTGCCGGGCCGCATGCACGATCGGCCGCGCGTCCGGCTGAAACGTCTGGACGATCACCCGGCCCGGCGCATCGCGTCCGCTCCGTCCCGCGAGCTGCGTCACGAGCTGGAACGTCCGTTCCTCGGCCCGGAAATCCGGCATGCCGAGGCCGGTGTCCGCGTCGACGACTGCAGCGAGAGCGACGCCGGCGAAGTGGTGGCCCTTGGCGACCATCTGGGTTCCGACGAGGACCGCGCGATCCGTCTTGGCGAACCGGCGGAGAGCGGCGGCAAGCTCGCCGGGCCGGCGAACGGAGTCGGCGTCGAGCCGGATCCGCTCGAGACCCGGGACCTTCTGCGCCAGCTCCTTCTCGAGCTTCTGGGTGCCCGCGCCGATGCGGGTGAGCTCGGGTGAGCCGCACTCGGGGCAAGCCTCACCCGTCTCCTCGGCGTGGGAGCAGTGGTGGCAGTGGAGGCGTCCGTCGGAGTGGAGCACGAGCGCGACGTCGCAGTTCGGGCAACGGCGGGTCTTGCCGCAAGCTCGGCAGTGAAGAGCAGGGGCGATCCCGCGCCGGTTCAGCAAGAGGATCGCCTTGCCGCCGTTCTCCTCGAGAGCCGCGAGCTCGGCGAGGAGCGGTGCGGTGAGCGGATAGCCCGCTTCCCGGCGGAGATCGACGACCTTGACGACGGGCAGTGGGCCGGCGAGGCGCCCGCCGAGCTCGAGCCGTTCCAGCGCCTGCCAGCTCTCGGGCCTCGGGGTCGCGGTTCCGAAGACGGCTACGGCACCTTCGAGCCCGGCTCGCTTCGCGGCGACCGTGCGCGCGTCGTAGCGGGGGTCGGACTCCTGTTTGTAGGACGGGTCGTGCTCCTCGTCGACGCAGATAACGCCAAGCCGGGCGACCGGCGCGAAGACGGCAGACCGCGCGCCGACAACGACGGGCGCAGCCCCGCTTGCGATTCGGGCGCGCTCGTCCCGTCGCTCTGCCTCCGTGAGCCCCGAATGGAGAATGGCGACGCGCTCACCGAATCGCGCGCGCAGCCGGCCCACGGTCTGCGGGGCAAGCGCGATCTCGGGGACGAGGACGATCGCACTGCGCCCTCGCTCGAGCGCCGCGGCACAGGCCTGGAGATAGACCTCGGTCTTGCCGCTTCCCGTCGCACCCTGGAGCAGGAAGTTGCCGCCGCCGGAGTCCATCGCGTCGACGATGCGCTCGAGCGAGCGTTGCTGACTCTCGCTCAACGAGTCTGGCTCGGCCTCGCCGCCGAGCGCGTCTCGCTCGCCAGGTGAGGGCCTTTCGCCGCGGGCCTTGCGCTTCAGCGGCGCGACGAGCTCGAGTGCCCGCGCCGGGGTGGAGCCGTAGTAGTCGGCGAGCCAGAGCGCGAGGTCCACGAGCGGCTCGGGAAGCTCGTCGACGACCTCGCCGATCGGCACCGCCTTGACGCCCTGCGGCGGGCTCTCCTCCAGTCCGACCACGACGCCGCGGCGCCGCGCACCGTGGAAGAAGAGCGAAACGACGGCTCCCTTTCCGACGTTCGCAGGAACCTCGTACGTGAAGGGCCGGGCGACCGCCCGTGAGGATACGAGCGGGTACACCGACGCGTACGGCACGGCGGCCAGCGTACTGGCCCGCTCTTGTAAGGTTGCCCTTACATGGACTGTGGAATGGTGTGCGCGCACGACGTCTCGAAGCGCTTCGGCGAGGTCGCGGCCGTGGACGGCGCCGACCTATGCGTCGAGCGCGGCGAGTTCGTCGCGCTGCTCGGCCCGAGCGGGTGTGGGAAGACGACGCTGCTCCGCCTGATCGCAGGCTTCGAGCGGCCCGACACGGGCACGGTCGCAATCGCCGGAAGACGCGTTGCCGGTGACACCTGGGTCGCACCCGAGCGCCGCCACGTGGGCATGGTGTTCCAGGACTACGCCCTCTTCCCTCACCTCACGGTGGCGGAGAACGTCGGCTTCGGACTGATCCGGACCGACCGGGCCTCCCGAGTCGCCGACGCGCTGGCCCTTGTCGGACTCGCCGGCCTCGACGCGCGCTACCCGGCCGAGCTGTCGGGCGGTCAGCAGCAGCGAGTCGCCCTCGCCCGCGCGCTCGCGCCGCGGCCGGGAGTCGTCCTCCTCGACGAGCCGTGGAGCAACATCGACCCGCTCATGCGCGCCTCGATGCGCGACGAGCTCTGCTCGATTCTCAGGGAAGCCGACGTGACCGTCGTACTCGTCACACATGAGCGCGAAGAGGCGTTTTCGCTGGCCGACAGGATCGCGCTGATGCAGGACGGGACAATCGTCCAGTCAGGCTCTCCCGAGGAGATCTACTTCGAGCCCGCCAGTCGGTGGGCCGCCGAGTTCGTCGGCGCGGCGAACCTGGTCGCTGGACGGCTCGCCGGTGGCCATGTCGAGACCGCGATCGGCGATTTCGCCGCCGAGTGCGGCAACGGACATGCACCGGTCGAGGTGCTCGTCCGCCCGGAACTGATCGAGCTGCGGCCCGACCCGAAGGGCGCCGGCTGCGTCGTCGGCCGCGAGTTCCGCGGGCACGACGTCTTTTACCGCGTGCGCCTCGACGACGGAAGCGAGCTCTGCTCGCACCGGCCCTCGACCGAGCGTGTCTCCCTCGGAGACCGGGTGGCGGTCGTCCCTCACGCAGGCCGCGTCGCCATCTTCGACTGATCGCGTTCCTTGCCTTGTAAGGTGACCCTTACACACACTGTCAGGGCTACCTAACAAGAAAGGAGAGGAATGAAGTCTTGGGTGCTCCTCGTGAGCGTGGCGTTTGCGCTCGCCGGTTGCGGCGGCGGCGACACGGGCTCCGGAGACGGCAAGCTGACGATCTACTCGGGCCGCGAGGAAGCGCTCGTCGCCCCCCTCATCGAGCAGTTCGAAGAGGCGAGCGGCGTCGACGCCGAGGTGCGGTACGGGGAGAGCGCCGAGCTGGCCGCGACGATCGCCGAGGAAGGCGACAACACGCCGGCCGACGTGTTCTTTGCGCAGGATCCCGGCTCTCTCGGTGCGGTCGAGAGCGAGGGCCTCCTCGCGGAATTGCCCGAGGACGTCCTCGAGCGCGTAGGCGAGCGTTACCGCGACTCCGACGGCCGCTGGGTGGGCACGAGCGGCCGGGTCCGGGTCATCGCCTACAACACCGACGAGGTGCCCGAGCAGGAGGTGCCAGAGTCGGTCTTCGAGCTGACCGAGCCGAAGTGGAAGGGGAAGGTCGGGATCGCGCCGACGAACGGCTCGTTCCAGGCGTTCGTGACGGCCATGCGGCTCACCGCCGGTGAGGACAAGACGCGAATGTGGCTCGAGGCCATGAAGGCGAACGGCGCCAAGCTCTACGAGAAGAACACCCCGATCCTGGAGGCGGTGGCCGCCGGCGAGATCCAGCTCGGGCTCGTCAACCACTACTACCTCAGCCTCGTGAAGGAAGAGAGCCCCGAGGCGCCGATCGCGAACTCGTACCTGTCGTCGAACGATCCCGGTGCGCTCGTAAGCGTCGCCGGGGCCGCGATCCTCGACGCCTCGGAAGACCAGGACACGGCACGGGAGTTCGTCGACTACCTCCTGTCCGAGGAGGGCCAGCGCTTCTATGCCGAGGAGGCCGATGAGTCCGAGTACCCGCTGATCGAAGGCGTCAAGGCGAAGGAGGGTCTGCCTCCACTCGAGGAGATCCAGGGCCCCGACGTCGAGCTCGGCCAGTTCGGCCCCGAGCTGGAGAAAACGCTCGAGCTGCTGAACGAGGTCGGCCTCACGACATGAGCCGGGCCACGACGCGGCAGGCCCGTCCGCCGGCCGCTCTTGCCGCGGCCGGGCTCGCCGTCGTCGGGCTCCTCACGCTGCCGCTCGTCTACCTCGTCCTCCGAGCCGTAACCGGCGACGCGTGGGACGTGCTGGTCTCCGGCAATCTCGCGCGCCTGATCTGGGAGACGGGCGTGCTCGTCGCGCTCGTGACTGCCAGCGCGCTCGCGGTCGGCGTTCCGCTCGCCTGGCTCGTCGTCCGCACCGACCTCCCCGGCAGTGCGCTCTGGGGCACCGCGGCCGCCCTCCCCCTGGTCGTGCCGAGCTACGTGGCTGCGCTCGTACTGCTGGCGGCGTTCGGGCCGCGCGGTTTGCTCCAGCGGATCCTGGAGCCCCTGGGAGTGGAGCGGGTGCCGGAGATCTACGGCCTGCCCGGGGCCTGGCTTGCGCTGACCCTCTCGACCTACCCCTTCGTCTTCCTGCTCGCCGCTTCGGCTCTGCGCTCGCTCGATCCGGCGCTCGAGGATGCGGCGCGCGGGCTCGGCCGTTCGCCCTTCGACGCCTTTCGGCGAGTAACCCTTCCCGTTCTCCGGCCCTCGCTCGGCGCCGGCGCGCTGCTCGTCGCGCTGTACGTCCTCTCCGACTTCGGCGCGGTCTCGCTCATGCAGTACGACTCGCTGACCCGTGCGATCTTCCTCCAGTACCGCTCCCTCTTCGACCGCACTCCTGCCGCCGTGCTCGCGCTCGTGCTCGTCGTGCTGACGGGCCTCGTGCTCGTGCTGGAGCTCAGGATGCGCGGACGGGCACTCGCCCGCTACCAGCGAACGGGGACAGGCGCCGCGAGACGATCCACGCGCGTCGCACTTGGCCGCTGGCGCTGGCCCGCGCTCGCGTTTTCCTCTCTGGCGGTCGGCTTCGCGCTCGTGGTGCCGGTCGCAGTTCTCGTCTACTGGGCGGCAGGTCGCTCCGAGGCCGTCGACTGGAGCTGGAGGCCTGTCGTCGGCTCCGTCGGCGTCTCGCTCGCTGCCGCGGCCGTGGCGGTCCTCGCGACCCTGCCGGTGGCTGTCCTGGCCGTTCGCTATCCCTCCGGATGGACGACCGCGCTCGAGCGGCTTTCGTACGCAGGAAACGCGCTGCCCGGGATCGTGATCGCGCTCGCCCTCGTCTTCTTCGCCGCGAACTACGCGACGCCGATCTACCAGACGACCGCGCTACTCGTCTTTGCCTACGTCGTGCGCTTCTTCCCGCAGGCACTCGCCGGCTCGCACTCGGCGCTCGTCCGGGTGAGCCCACGCCTCGAGGAGGCCGCCCGGGGGCTCGGTCGGAGCCCGAGCGCGGTCTTCGCACGGGTCACTGCGCCGCTCGTCGCACCGGGCTTGCTCGCAGGCGGCGCGCTCGTTTTCCTCAGCACGATGAAGGAGCTGCCCGCGACGCTTCTCCTGAGGCCGATCGGCTTCGAGACGCTCGCCACGGAGGTCTGGAAATACACCTCGGTCGCCTCCTACTCGCGGGCGGCGCTCCCGGCGCTCGTCCTGATCGTCGTGTCCGCGCCGATCGTCTACCTGCTCGGCGTCCGCTCGGGATCGGAGACGGGGCCGCCCGGGTAGGCTGCTTCCGATGGCGCAGGGCCACTCCGTCGACGAATACCTGGAGACGATCTACTTCCTCGCCTTCCCGATCGGCGAGTACCGGCCCCTCAATACCGGCTCCCCCACGCTCGCCTCGCGCGTCGCCGAGATGCTCGGCGTCTCGCGCGCGTCGGCCGGCGAGATGCTGAAGCGCCTCGAAGCCGACGGGCTAATCGAGCGCGGCGAGCAGAAGGAGGCCGTCCTGACCGCCTCCGGCCGGACACGCGCGGAAGGAGTCGTACGCAAGCACCGGATCATCGAGCGGCTCCTGACGGACTTCATGGGCTACAGCGCGGCGGAGGCTCACGTCCACGCCGACGAGCTCGGCGACACGTTCAACGACGACATGGTCGAGCGCATCGCCACCAAGCTGGGAAACCCCGAGCGCTGCCCGCATGGCTGGCCGGTGGAGCCCGACGCGGAACGCGCCGAGAACGAGGAGCTCATCGCACTCGCCGAGCTGGACGCCGGCGCGAAGGCCACGATCATCCGCCTGGCAGAGCACGACGGCGACCTATTGCACTGGTTCTACGACCAGGGCTTCGAGCCTGGCCGCGAGCTCCAGATGACCGCAGCAGACCCGTCGGCGGGCAGCTTCCGCGTCAAGCTGAACGGCCGCGAGGAAACGGTCGCCGAGAAAGCGGCCGCCGGGCTCTTCGTCAGGCCGTCGTAGTTCGGTAGAGCACGTAGCGCGCGGCGCGGCGGTCGTAGCGGTAGAGGCGGGCCCGCGAAGCGGTGGCAAAACGTTCCTCCAACCGCAACTCCAAACCCTTCACGCTGGGGTCCAGATCCCTGAGCTCTGCAGAGAAGCCCATGAGCTGGACGTCTTTCGGGGCGAGGTAGTGGAAGAGGAAGCGCGGTACAGGACATGGGCTTCGGGCAGCGAGCTGGACGACTGCGACCTCCCCTTTCGCCGGACCGGCTCGAAGAACGTAGAGGACCTCTCGTCGTCCCACCAGTCCGTTGGCTTCCGGCACACGGAGCGTCTCGAGGGTGCCGTTCCAGACCGCTGAGACGGGGTAGCGCTTCATACGCCCGCAGCGATCCTCGATGGTCACCGACCACCTCGAATAGCTGTGCCCGGAATCGACGTCGAGCGAGCCGACGGCGCTTTCGGCGGCCCGGTCACCGTCGAGGTTCGCGCTGCGGGTGAAATAGGGGCCACTTGGGTGGCCGGCGAGCGCCGAGGGAACGACGACAAGCGCAAGCAGGAACACGCAACGCCTCACGGTGAGTAGGACGAGTCGGGTTACGGCTTGGTTGCGGCCAGCAGCTTCGCGAGCGCGGCGGCGTCGAGCTCGCCGCGGTTGCGGGCCAGCGCGTTGAGTGCAGCTTGCTTCGTCATGGGCCTCCCCAATTCGGAGGCCGGCGCGGCAGTCCTGCTAGGCGGGGGTCTTCTCCGCGATGCCCGCGGCGGCCCGCAACGCGTCTGCCTTGTCCGTCCGCTCCCAGCTGAAGTCGTGGTCGTCGCGACCGAAATGGCCGTACGCAGCGGTCTTCGCATAGATCGGGCGGGCGAGGTCGAGGTCGCGCAGGATCGCCCCGGGACGAAGGTCGAAATGCTCGTTGATGAGCTCCTCGATCCGGGCGACCGGGATCTTCTCCGACTCGAACGTGCGAACGGAGATCGAGACCGGGCGCGCCACGCCGATCGCGTAGGCGACGTTCACCTCACAGCGGTCTGCGAGGTCGGCGGCCACGACGTTCTTCGCCACGTAGCGGGCCGCGTACGCAGCCGAGCGGTCGACCTTCGTCGGATCCTTGCCCGAGAACGCCCCGCCGCCGTGCCGCGCCGCACCGCCGTAGGTATCGACGATGATCTTTCGTCCGGTCAGGCCCGTGTCCCCCATCGGCCCGCCGATCACGAACTTGCCGGTCGGGTTCACGTAGACGAAGTCGCGGTCGTTGTGGAGCCGCTGTTCGTCGTACAGGCGCGGGTCGAGGATCGGGTGGAGGACGTGTTCGATCACGTCCTCTTTGATCGTCTGCGCGTCGACGTTGTCGGCGTGCTGCGTCGAGACGAGCAGGCGGACGATCTCCACCGGCGTCTGCCGCCCGTGCTCGTCAACGTCGTAGCGGACCGTGACCTGCGCCTTCCCGTCGGGCCTGAGGTACTTGAGCTGCTCGGACTTCCGCACCCCGGCGAGCCTCCGCGCGATCTTGTGCGCGAGCATGATCGGGAGCGGCATCAGCTCCTGGGACTCGTTGGACGCGTAGCCGAACATCATGCCCTGATCCCCGGCGCCGACCCGGTCGAGCGGGTCGTCGTCGCCAGGGTCGTGCTGGATCTCGTAGGACTGATCGACGCCCTGCGCGATGTCGGGCGACTGCTCGTCGATCGCCACGATGACGCCGCAGGTGTTGGCGTCGAAGCCCCACTCCGAGTGCGTGTAGCCGATCTCCGCGATCTTCTTGCGGACGAGCGACGGGATGTCGACGTAGGTCTCGGTCGAGATCTCGCCGGCCACGACGACGAGCCCAGTCGTGATCAACGTCTCGCACGCCACGCGACCGGCCGGATCGTCCTTCAGCACCGCGTCGAGGACGGTGTCCGAGACCTGGTCGGCGATCTTGTCCGGGTGACCTTCTGTCACCGACTCGGACGTGAAGAGAAACTCGCGCGCGGCCATAGGGCCGGAAAATCTACCTACTCGATCTCGAGGAAGAAGAGCGCCTTCCCGAGATCCCCGTCCTTTGCCCCAAAGGCGACGACGGACTCGAGGGGCTCGAGGTTGCGGCTGATCTCAGGGGGAACGTCCTCGCCGGAGGTGCTCGCGAAGCCCATGATCAGCTCGAGCGCCTCCGAGAGGTCGATGTACGCGAGGCCCGTGTAGTCGGCCGGGACGCCGGCAGCCTCGAGCGCGTCCTTGTACCGGGCGCTGTCGGAGAGCTTGTCGCCCTGCCCTCCCATCTGCGCGATCGCGCTCTTCGCCGTCGTCAGCACGACCGTGCTCTCGACAGTCGCGAGATTGACGGTGAAGCCTGAGAAGACGGCGGTCGTGACCTCCCCGTCCTCGGTCACCTCTCCCCCTGCGCGCTCGGCCACGGTGCGGAGCAAACGGTCGGCGGTCTGGCGGGCTTCGGCGGGATCGTCGGCCTCGAGCAGGAGCGCCACCTCCGGGATCGGAACGCCCGGCGCGGCATAGAACGCGACCTCGCCCCGGAAGAGGTTCAGGACGTCGTCGATCTCAACGCCGAGCTCTTCTTCGAAACCCTGAAGGGCCATCCCGTAAAGCGGATTGGAGCGCAGGTCCCGGAGCTGCGCGGTCGTTCCTTCCCCCTGGAAGGTCGTGAACGCGAACGCGTCGGCGGGAACGAGGTCGAGTAACGAGGACTTGTAGGCCTCTGCGGCGCCAAAAAGCTTGTCCGCGCCCTCGCCGCGCAGCGCGCCGGCGATCTCGGCGCCGTCGTCTCGGGCCTTGGCCCAGGCGCCCGCGAAGTCGATCTTGTCCAGACCGAGCATGCGGAGGCTCTTCGCAGTCGCCGGATCGGCGTCTCCGAACGCGTCCAGCGCAGCGGCCACATCGAACCAGACCCGGCTGAGAGTGTCGTCCGGGAGCTCCGCCATTCCGCCTTTGAAGCCCTCGTCGTCGGCTAGGGAGCCGCCGTCGCCGCGTACCAGCGCGGAATCGATCGACGTCTGCTTGTCGGAGATGACGACCCAGTCGTCGACCACGCGGGTGACCGCGTCGTCTTCGGTGTCGTCGGAAGCGTTCAGCTTCTGCACGAGCGCCACGGTCTTGCCTGTGTCCTCGGGCTTCGTGAGCCCCACGAAGCTCACGTCCTGAAGAGACTTGGCATAAACCGCGACAGCGACCTGCTCGCCGAGCGCGGGTTCCACGTCGCCCTCCCACGTGACCTTCGTCTCGCCCTCGAACTCCTTCTTGAGCTCAGCGATCCACTTGTCGCCGTCGGGGAATCGCCCGAGCAGCTCTTCGACCTGCTTCCACTGATCTGATTCCGGGTCGGTCTCGGTCTCCCAGTAGACGAGCGCGCCGGCCTTGAGCATCTCGGCGGCGCCCACTCCACCAGCGCCGACGTCCTCGCTGCCGCAGCCGGCGGCGGCGAAGGCGAGCGCGGACAGAAGGGCGACAAGGATCGGACGCATTGCCCTCATGGTATGCCCGGCGACGGTCGCCACTACTCCCCGGTTGGGGGACGGCTCATGAACTCGACGATCACCTCTGCGACCTGGCGTCCGTCCAACACCTCACGGACGGCGCGGGTGATGGGGAGATCGGCCCCGATCTTCGTCGCCAGGTCGTCCAGGATCGGCGCCGTCGTCAGGCCCTCGACGGTGCCGACTTTCCGGATCGCGTCCGCCGCGCTGGCTCCTCGCGCCATCAGGGCGCCGGCACGGCGGTTGCGGCTGTGCCGGCTCCAGCAGGTGGTCAGGAGATCGCCGGTGCCGGCCAGGCCGGCGAACGTCTCCGACTTCGCGCCGGTTGCCACCCCGAGCGTGCGCATGTCGGCGAGGCCGAGCGTGATCAGTGCCGCCTTCGCGTTGTCGCCGAGCCCGAGCCCGTCCATCGCGCCGGCGGCGAGAGCGATCACGTTCTTCGCCGCCGCCGCGAACTCCACCCCCGCCGGGTCGCTGTTGACGTAGACCCGGAACGTCGTCGAGTTGATCGCGTCCTGCAGCATGACGGCGAGCTCGGGATCCTCGCTCGCGACGACCGCCGCCGTCGGGAGCCCTTCCTTGATCTCGGCCGCTATGTTCGGTCCCGAGAGAACCGCGACCGGCCGCCCCTTGATCAGCGCCGTCAGGCGGCCGCCCGTGTCGGGGTCGAGGCCCTTCGTCAGGCTGAGGACCGGCGCCTCGCCTGGCAGGTCGCGCACGACGTCCCCGAACGACCTGCTTGGGACGGCGACGACGACGAGCTCGGCATCCCTCACGGCGCCGTTCGAGCGTTCCCGGCCGAGGATCTCGACCTCGTGCCCGCGCTCCCGCATCACACCTCCGAAGACGGTGCCCCAGGCTCCCGCGCCGATGACGACGGTCTTCATGCTCGGCGGACGAAATCGATGGACACCGGGACTCCCTGCATCTCGTACTGGTCGCGGAGCTTGTTCTCCACCCAGTAGGCGTAATCCCGCGTGATCAGCCCCGGGTCGTTGACGAAGAAGCGGAACCGAGGCGGGCGGACCGTGGTCTGCGTGCCGTAGAGCAGGTTCAGGCGCCTTCCGCGTCGCGACGGCGCCTCACGCTGCTCGCGGAGGTCGCGCAGGAAGCGATTCAGCTCTCCCGTCGAGATGCGCTTGATGTGCTTCTCGAAGAGGGTCTCGACGCGTTCGAACAGTCTGTGGATCCCGCGACCGGTGGTGGCCGAGACGGTGATGATTTGCGGACGCTGGCGGAGCTGGGCCTCCAGCCGGCCACGGACGTCCTCGATCCCGATCTGGGTGATGTCCCACTTCGAGAGGACGACAAGGGTCGAGCATTGCGCCTTTCGGGCGATGTCGGCCACGGACAAGTCCTGGTCGACGAGGCCCTCGGAGGCGTCGATCAGCACGAGCGCGACGTCGGCACGCTCGGCCGCCTGCAACGCGCGCAGCTCCGAGTAGTACTCGATGCCCTGCCGCTGGCGCCGCTTGCGCCGGATCCCCGCCGTGTCCACGAGGACGAATGTCCGGTCCCCGCGCTGGATGACGGTGTCGATCGAGTCCCGCGTCGTGCCAGGCACCTCTGAGACGATCACGCGGTCCTCCCCGACGAGGGCGTTGAGGAGGCTCGACTTGCCGACGTTCGGTCGGCCGATGATCGCCACCCGGATCGCGTCCTCGGCGACCGCGTGCCGCTTCGACGTGCCGGGCAGACCTTCGAGGACGGCGTCGAGGAGGTCGCCGGTCCCATGCCCATGGAGCCCCGAGATCGCGACCGGAGCGCCCAGGCCGAGCTTGTGGAACTCGTGGATCTGGTCGGTTCGGGTCGGGTCGTCCATCTTGTTCGCGATCACGAGGACCGCCCGGCCCGACTTCCGCAAGAGATCGGCGACCTCCTCGTCGCCCGGCGTGACTCCCGCCCTCGCGTCGACGACGAACAGCACCAGGTCGGCCTCCTCGATCGCAACACGCGCCTGCTCGGCGATCTGCCGCGTGATCTCGGAGCTGTCCGCGAGGTCGACGCCGCCCGTGTCGATGAGCATGAACCGCTTGCCACGCCACTCGCAGACGATGTCCTTGCGGTCCCTCGTGACGCCGGGCGTCTCGTGAACGACCGCTGCGCGAGTCGCCGTCAGGCGGTTCACGAGCGTGGACTTTCCGACATTCGGGAAGCCCACGATCGCCGCCGTGCCGGAGAGCTCGCTCACTCCGGAGGGACCGCGTGCCGCGGCCGGCCGAGCGCGTGCGTGTCCGCGAGGAAGCGCCAGAGCTCGTGGAGGCGGCGCTCGATCTCGGTGGATGCCTCGCGATAGTTCTTTCCGTTCGCCTTCATCCCGTCGAAGGAGAACGGCTTTCCCCACGCTACGGAGATCGGGTGGAAGTTGCCCGGCTTCCAGAACTGCGTCCCGTGGATCGCGGCGCACACGACGGGAACTTGCTCCTGCACCGCCACCATCGCGGCGCCGGGCTTGACCTCCCCAGGGACGCCCGACAGCTGGCGCGTTCCCTCCGTGAAGACTCCGAGCGCGTTGCCGTCGTCGACGCACCGGCGCATCTGGCGAACCGCCTCCCGATCGGATTCGCCGCGCCGCACGGCGTAGGTGCCGAAGACCTGGAGGAGCCGGCCGACGACCGGCACTTCGTGGAGCTCAGCCTTGGCGAGGAAGAAGAGGTTTCTCGGGCTCGCTGCGCCGAACGCCGGCGGGTCGAGCCAGGAGAAGTGGTTGAACGCCATGACGAGACCTCCCCGCGGCGGGACGCGGTCCGCGCCGTAGACGCGCATCGGTGCCAGGGTGCGGACGAGCGAGCCGATCGTGACCTGGCCGACCTGCCAGACGACCCCGTTCCCGTTCATGCGACCCGAGCCCGGACGAGCGCTTCGATCCTGTCGACGACGTCGTCCACGTCGAGGTCGGTCGTGTCGATGCGATTCGCGTCGTCTGCCGGCTGCATCCGCGCCGCGTCGCTCTCGTCGCGGAGCCGCAGGTCGGTCGCAAGCGCGTCGCCGCCGATGTCCGGCCGCTCGGCCTGGCGGCGCTGGGCGCGCACGGCGGGCTGGGCGTTCAAATAGACCTTGACGTCGGCGTCGGGCGCGACCACGGTGCCGATGTCGCGTCCTTCGATGACGGCGTTCCCGAGGTCTGCGAGGTCGCGCTGCCGCCGGCGCATCACCGCCCGCACCTCGGGGTGGCGCGCGACGACGGGGACCAGGCGGTCGATCTCGGCGAGGCGGATGTCAGTCGTGACGTCGTGGCCCGCGATCGCCACGCGCCCGTCCTCGTCCAGGTCGACCGGATTCTCGTCGGCGAGGAGGCCCAGAGCCGCTGCATCCTCCAGCACGAGAGATCGCTCGACCGCGAGCCAGGTCACGGCCCTGTACATGGCACCCGTGTCCAGATACCGGAAGCCGAGTCGCTCGGCCAGCCGGCGGGCGACGGTGCTTTTCCCGGCTCCGGCGGGCCCGTCGATAGCAACGATCATCGCTGGGTCACCGACTCGAGCAGGTCGAAGAATCCGGGGAAGCTTACTGCCACGCTGTCCGGATCCTCGATCTCGACGCCTTCTCTCGAAACGAGCCCACCCACCGCGGCCAGCATGGCAATCCTGTGATCGCCTCGGGTCGGGACCGGACCCCCACCCTTAGGGCGGGTGGGGACCCCCCTCACCCTGAAGCCATCATCGCTCGCCTCGATCCGCACGCCAAGGGATCGGAGCACGTTTGTCACCGATTCGATGCGGTCTGTTCCTTGTTCACGCATTTGGGCAGCGCCTCGCACGCCGCTCTCTCCTCGTGCCAATCCGGCGGCAAGCGCAAACAACGGAAGCTCGTCGATCATCCTCGGAACCTCCGCCTTTCGCACGGTGGTGGCGGTCAGCGGCGCTGCGCGAACCTCCAGGTCGGCGACCGCCTCGCCGCCGAGCCGCCGCCGGTCGTAGACCGCGATTCGGGAGCCCATCCGAGCGAGCACGTCCAGCAGGGCGGTCCGGAAGGGGTTGACGCCGACCCCGTGGACGGAGAGCTCTGAGCCGGCCACGAGCGTCGCCGCCGTGACGAACGGAGCTGCCGACGAGATGTCGCCCGGTACCTCCACCGGGCCGAGGTGCAGGCGTTCGACCGGCCCGACCGAGACCGTGCGGCCAGAACGGGAGATGGACGCGCCGGCGGCGCGGAGCAACGTCTCCGTGTGATCGCGGGTGAACAGGGGCTCGGTGACGACGGTTCGGCCTTCGCGTACCTGTGTCCCGGCCAGGAGCAGCGCCGACTTCACTTGTGCATTCGCCCGCTCGAGCGAATGATCCACGGGACTCAGCTGGGTGCCTTCGATCCGCACGGGCGGGCGCCCATCTGTCGTCTCGACCTTCGCGCCCATCCGGCGCAACGCGTCGGCGAGAGCCTCGACCGACCGTAATCTCAGCGACTCCTCACCGGAGAGCACGAACTCTCCGTCCTGCCCGGCTAGGAGCCCCATCAGGAACGCCAAGAGCGTCCCGGCGACGCCGCAGTCGATCGGCCCCGCAGGCGCAGCGAGGCCCCTGAGACCGACCCCGTGCACGACGAGAACGTCGACGTCCTCCTCGACGACCTCGACGCCGAGCGCACGCACTGCGGCGATCGTCGACTCGGTCTCCCCCGACCGGCCGAAGCCCTCGATCCTCGTCTCGCCCTCACACACGGCCCCGACCAGAACCGCCCTGTGTGAGATCGACTTGTCGCCGGGCACCCCGATGTGGCCGACGACGGCGGTCGCCGGCTCGATCTTCACCTGGGGAACGGCAACGAGGTGACGGCCATCGCGCGCGGAGTCTACGTTTACGCCATGAGGATCTTCTCCGGCATCCAGCCGACCGGCTCCAAGCACTTCGGCAACTACAGCGGCGGGTTCCGCCAGTACGCCGCGACGCAGGAGCTCGGGGACGCGTTCTTCTGCATCGTCGACCTGCACTCGATCACGGTCGAGCACGACCCCGCTGGCCTGCGAGAGCAGACGCTCGACCTCGCCGCGATGCTGTTCGCGACCGGGCTCGACCCCGAGCGCTCGACCGTGTTCGTCCAGAGCCACGTCAGTGCGCACTCCGAGGCCGCGTGGCTCCTGAGCTCGGTGACGAGCGTCGGAGAGCTACGACGCATGCACCAGTTCAAGGACAAGTCGGAGCAGCACGAGTTCGTCTCGGCCGGGCTCCTCACGTACCCGGTGCTGATGGCCGGCGACATCCTGCTCTACCAGACCGACCTCGTTCCGATCGGGGACGATCAGCGCCAGCACCTCGAGCTCTCCCGGAATGTCGCTGAGCGCTTCAACTCGCGCTTCGGCGAGACGTTCAAGCTCGCCGAGGGCCGCTACCCGGAGATCGGCGCGCGCATCATGGATCTCCAGGACCCCGACCGAAAGATGTCGACGACGCTCGGGACTCCCCAGGGAACGCTGGGGCTACTCGATCCTGTGGACACGCTCCGCAAGAAGGTGAAGAGCGCAGTCACGGATTCCGGCACCGACGTCCGGCGCGCGCCCGACAAGGCGGGGATCACGAATCTCATCGACATCCTCTCGGTAGCCACCGGAGAAGAGCTGGACGCCATCGAGTCGCGCTACGACGGTTCCGGCTACGGCCAATTCAAGTCGGACGTGGCGGACGCGGTCGTCGAGGTCGTCGTCCCGATTCAGGAGCGCTACGCAGAGCTGCGCTCAGACGATGCCGAGCTCCAGCGGCTGCTCACTCGCGGCGCCGAGAAGGCCCGGGAGGCTTCGGCCCCGACGCTCGACTCCATGTACGAGCGCATGGGGTTTGCCAAGCCCGGTTAGAGCCAGCCCGAGCGCCGGAACTGCCAGTACAGCGCGATGCAGATCCCGGCCATCACGGACAGGGCCAGCGGATAGCCCGCGCGCCAGCCGAGCTCCGGCATGTGGTCGAAGTTCATCCCGTACACGCCTGAGATCAGCGTCGGCACGGCGATGATCGCGGCCCAGGCGGAGATCTTCCGCACGTCCTCGTTCTGGCGGTAGCTCGCCTGGGTCACGTTGGCTGAGAGCACGTTCGCCAGGAGCTCCCGGAACTCGTGGATGCGACCCATCTCCCGGAGCAGGTGGTCGTGGACGTCGCGGAAGTACGGTCGGATGTCCTCCGGTATGTCTGAGTGGACTCCCCGGGCTAGATCGTCGACGGGCATCTCGAGCGGGACGACAGCCTGGTGGAGCTGGACGACCGCCCTGCTGAGCCGGTAGATCCGCGACGCCGGGTTCTCCGGCCCCGGGTCGAAGACCTGGGCCTCGACCTCCGTGATGTCCGAGTCGAGGTCTTCGATGACGGGCAGATAGCCGTCGACGACCCGGTCGACGATCGCGTAGAGCGCGGCGGCGGGACCGTGGGCAAGGAGATCAGGGCGTTCCTCCATCCGCTCGCGAACCTCTCCGAGCGGGGTCTCTCCGTGTCTGACCGTGATGATGAACCCCTCGCCCATGAAGACGAGGATCTCTCCAAAGTCGATCGCATCGTCCGTGTACCGCGCGGTCTTCAGGACGAGAAAGAGCGATTCGCCATAGATCTCGATCTTCGGCCGCTGGTGCGCGTTGATCGCGTCTTCGACCGCCAGCTCGTGCAGGCCGAACTCACGGCGAACCGCGTCGAACTCGTCCGGCGTCGGCTCGTGGAGGCCGATCCACGCGAAGGAGCCGTCGCCCCGACTCTCCTCGAACGTCTGCTCGAGCGGGATCTCGCCCGCCGCGCGGCGGCCTTCCCGGTAGACGGCGCAATCGACGATCACGGGCGCGAGCGTAACGCGAGGACTTCCTCTTCGGTGAGCTCCCGCCAGGCGCCGGGCGCGAGCCCCTCCACCGTCAGACCGGCGTACCGACCCCGATGCAGCCGACGGACCGGGTGGCCGACGGCTTCGAGCATGCGCTTGACCTGGCGGTTTCGTCCTTCGTGGATCGCGAGCTCGACGCGCGACGGGCCAAGGCGCCGGACCCGAGCAGGAGCGGTCGGCCCGTCCTCCAGCTCGACCCCCTCGTTGAGTCGTCGAAGAGCGTCGTCGCTCGGCTCACCCTCGACGATTGCCTCGTAGACCTTCTCGACCTCGTACTTCGGGTGCGCGAGCCGGTGCGCGAGGTCTCCGTCGTTCGTCAGAAGGAGGGCACCGGTCGTGTCGACGTCGAGCCTTCCGACGGGGACGACCCGCGACTCGTGGTCGACGAGGCCGACGACGGTTGGCCTTCCCTGCGGGTCGCTGGCGGTCGTGACGACGCCGGCCGGCTTGTGGAGCAGTACGAAGGCAAGCGATTGTGGCGAGACCTCGCGACCGTCGACCTCCACGCGGTCGGACGACTCGACGAACGTGTTCAGCTGGCCGGTCTCGCCGTTCACGGCGACCCGCCCGGCCTTGATCAACTCGTCGGCTTTTCGGCGCGAGGCAATTCCCGTGCGCGCGAGGTAGGCGTTGAGCCGCACCGGGATAGGGTTGCAGCGTGACGCGGATCACGCCGTATTTGTTCTACGAGGACGCAGAGGCGGCGGTCGAGTTTCTCACCAAGGCGTTCGGCTTCGAGGAGCACGAGCGCTCGATCGGAGGTGGAGGTGGCCTCCACGTGGAGCTTCGGCTCGACGGCGCCGCGGTGATGCTCGGACAGCCCACCGGGGACTACCAGAACCCGCGCAATGCGGATCACGCGACGGCGATGGTTCACGCGTACATCGGCGACCTGGAGACGCACCGGGAGCGAGCGCGGGCCGCGGGAGTCGAGATCCTCACCGAGGAGGCGACGCAGCCGAACGGAGACCGGCGCTACGACGCCCGCGACCCGGAGGGCCACATGTGGTCCTTCGCCCAAGCGCCGTCCTAGATGCGCCTCGCGCTGATGGTCGAGGGCCAGGAGGGCGTCTCCTGGGAGCAGTGGATCGCCCTCGCGGAAGCTTGCGAACAACACGGCATCGAGGCGCTTTTTCGCTCCGACCATTACCTCTCGCAGACCGACCCCGAACGCCCCGCGACCGACGCCTGGGCGTTACTCGCGGCACTTGCGGCCCGGACGACGAAGCTCAGGCTCGGCACGCTCGTCTCCCCGGTGACCTTCCGCCACGCGTCGGTCGTCGCGAAGTCGGTGGCGACGGTCGACCACATCTCGGGCGGACGGGTCGAGGTCGGTGTCGGCGCCGGCTGGATGGACGTCGAGCACGAGCGCTTCGGTTTCCCTTTTCCGGAGATGAGCGAGCGGCTCCGAATGCTCGCCGAGGACGTCGAGCGGATCGACAGGACTCTTCGTGATGACCCGCTCGTCGTCCAGCGGCCGCGACCGCCGCTCATCCTCGGCGGCAGCGCCACCCGTGGGACTGCCGACCCTGCCGCGCGCTTCGCCGACGAGTACAACACGCACGGCGCCGATCCGGCTGAGGCCCGCAAGCGCCGCGTGCGGCTCGACGAGGCCTGCGAGCGCGAGGGACGAGACCCGTCGACTCTCCGCTTGTCGCTCATGACGCCGTTTCTGCTCGGCCGTGATCACGCGAAACGCTTCGTCCAGGTCTACCCCGACGCCGGCTCGGCCGACGAATGGTTCGACGAGCTCCACGGCCGGGGTCTCGCCGGCAGCCAGGTCGATCTCGTCGACGGCCTGCGGGAGTACGAGGCCGCCGGCGTCGAGCGTGTGATGCTGCAGCACGTCGTCCACGACGATCTCGACGTGGTCGAGGCCCTGGGCGAGATCGCCGCCGCGCTTTAGAGTCGCCCTGTCATGGCCTCGACGGACACGGCTCGCCGCGATGCGCTCGTGGAGCGCCTCTTCGAGGCTGTACTCGGCTTCAACGACGTCTACGCCGTCTACATCGGCGACCGGCTCGGGCTCTACGCGGCGCTTCGAGATCGCGCGGCCACATCAGCGCAGGTCGCGGCGGCCGCAGGCTGCGACGAGCGCTACGTCCGCGAGTGGCTGGAGCATCAGGCGGTCGCCGGAATCCTCGAGACCGACGACAGCGACTCGGCCTCGCGCAGGTTCCGGATCCCGCCGGGACACGAAGAGGTGCTGCTCGACCGCGACAGCGTCAGCTACATGGCGGCGTTCGCCCGGATGATGGTCGGGATGGCGCAGCCGGTGCCTCAGGTGCTGGCGGCCTTCCGCTCGGGCGACGGCGTGCCGTACGCCGACTATCCGGAGGATTTCGTCGAGGGCCAGGGCGACATGAACCGGGCCCAGTTCATCAACCTGCTGGCAACCGAGTGGCTGCCCGCCCTGCCGGACGTCGAGGAGCGCCTCCGCGCCGGCGGCGCCCGGGTCGCCGACGTCGCCTGCGGGACGGGCTGGTCGAGCATTGCGATGGCCAAGGCGTATCCCGACGTTCAGGTGGACGGCTTTGATCTCGATCCCGAGTCGATCATGCTCGCCCGCTCGGCGGCGGCGGCGGAAGGAGTCGGGGAGCGCGTCGACTTCCAGGTGCGGGATGCGGCCGATCCGGACCTGGCCAGCCGCTACGACCTCGTCACGGTCTTCGAGGCGATCCACGACATGGCGAAGCCCGTCGAGGCACTGGCGGCGATCCGCGAGCTCCTCACCGACGGCGGCGTGGCTCTCGTGGCCGACGAAAAGGTCGCGGACGAGTTCACGGCGCCGGGAGACGACGTCGAGCGAGTCATGTACGGCTGGTCGATCCTCCACTGTCTCCCCGTGGGCCGGGTCGAGCAGCCTTCGGCCGAGACAGGCACGGCGATGCGGGAGTCGACGTTTCGGCATTACGCCGAGCAAGCCGGGTTCGCCGACATCGAAGTCGTGCCGATCGAGCACGATTTCTGGCGTTTTTACCGTCTGACCTAGGCCGGGCGCTTCTCGGCAAGCGACTCGAGGCGTTCGCGGATGTCGTCAACCTCGCCCAGATCGTCGAGCCGCGGCAATACCGACAGGCTCTCGAGCCCGAAGACGCGCTCGAACAGCGGAGTCGTCCGGTAGCGGACGGCGCCGCCTTCCTCGCGGCCGGCCTCAGCGATCAAGCCGCGCTCCGCGAGGCCTGCGACGACCGAGTCCACGGCGACTCCGCGCAGTCGAGCGATCTCCGGACGGGAGCATGGGCCTAGGTAGGCGACGACCGCGAGCGTTTCCATCGCAGCCTGCGAGAGGCCGCGCTCGACGGGCCGCTCGAACATCCGGCTGCAGGCCTCGGCCGCCTCGCGTGAGGCGCGGAACGCCCAGCCTCCGGCAACCTGCTCGAGGACGATCCCGCTGCGGCCTTCCTGAAACCGTTCGGTCAGCAGACCGAGCGCCATCTCCACCCGCTCCGAGTCCTCGGCCGCGGCCTCGGCGAGCTCTTCCACGGGCAATGGCTGGGAGGCGACGACCAACAGGGCCTCCAGCGTGCGGGCAAGGCGATCGAGCGGGTTGGCTGCGACTAGGCGGAGCGGGCGGTCCATGTGTCCTTCCTTTCCGTCTTGGTCTCGGTCTTCCTCTGAACGCGGATGGGCGCGAATGTCGCAGCCTGCGAGAGCTCGATCTCGCCGGCTTTGCGGAGCTCGAGGAGGGCGAGAAAGGCCACCGCCTGCTCGACGCGGGTCAGCCCGTTCACCTCGGTGTCGAAGTCGAAGCGCGAGCGTCTGGCGAGCAGCGACCGGAAGCGCCCGAGGAACTGCTCGACGGGCGGGAAGCGCAGCTCGAGATGGGCCAGGGAGACCGCCGGAGGCTCTGCGGTGAGCAGGCGGAGGATCGCGCCGAGCTCGGCGGGATCCTGGGACGCGAGCTTGCGCTCCACCCTTGGCGCGAGCGGCGCCGGTCCGATCCGGAAGTAGCGGTCGCTCTCCTCGTCGAGCCGGTCGACAAGCCACGAGGCTGCCTCCTTGATTCGCCGGTAATCGGCAAGGCGCCGCGCGAGCTCCTCCGCAGCCTGCGCCGGGTCGAGATCCTCGAGGTCTGGCTCGTCGCCGGCAAGGAGCGCGCGAGCCTTGAGCTCGAGCAGCGCGGCCACGAGCACGAGGAACTCGCCGCAGGCATCGAGATCCAGCTCCTCGCGTTCGGCAAGCCGCTCGAGAAAGGCCAGCACGATGCCGGCAATGTCGACTTCGCCCAAATCGAGCTCATCGCGCAGGACGAGCGCGAGCAGAAGGTCGAAGGGACCTTCGAACGCCTCAAGGTCGAGGTCGAGCTCGCGAACCGGCACGGGCACGACTCCCGAAGCTAGCGAGAGGGTCGGACGCGGCCCTTCGGAATCGTCATCTTCGGTGCGCCCTTGGGCAGCTCATGGCTCTTATCGCGCCTTCGACCCCTCCGGCCGCGGATGAACTGCCAGTAGACGAAGAACGCCGTCGAGAGGACGAACATGACGATCGAGACCCATGCGTTGAGCCGCAAGGGACCGAGCTCGTGCGAGGGGTCGATCCGCAGGAGCTCCTCGAAGAAACGTCCGAACGTGTAAAGCGAGACGTAGAGCGCGAAGAGCGCGGGTGGCTTGAAGCGGATGAAGCGATCAAGGACGAGCAAGAGGATCGCCGCAGCGGTCACGTAGAGAAACTCGTAGAGGAAGGTCGGGTGGAACGTCTCAGTCTCGGCGAACTCGAACGGCCTGTTCTCCGGATCGATCTCGAGCCCCCACGAGCGACTGGTGGGCTCACCGAAGAGCTCCTGGTTCCACCAGTTGCCGAAGCGGCCGATCCCGTGCGCGAGCAGGATCCCCGGCGCGGCAGCATCCATCAGCGCCGTCGCGCTCTTGCCCGAGCGCCGGCAGATGAAGCCGCCCACGAGCGTCCCCAGCAAAATCCCGCCCCAGACACCGAGGCCGCCCTTCCAGACCATGAAGACGCCCTGCCACTTGGGATCGGGAACCTCCGACCAGCTGGTGACGACGTGGTAGGCGCGTGCGCCGACGATCCCGGCGGCGACACCCCACACCGCGATGCGCAGGAGCGTGTCCCAGTCGCCGCCCTGGTCGCCCGGCCGCTTCGACCACCGCAGCCCGGTGACGAGGATGCAGGCCGCGATCGCGAGCAGCAGCATCAGCCCGTACATGTGGATGTCGAGCGGCCCGAGCTCGAAGGCGCCGCTCGACGGCGAGGGGATCGACGCGATCACGGGCCGCATTCTGCCCGTCCGCGCCGGACGCGGCCCGGGGTCAGACCCCAGGACACGTCTCCAGGCGCCTTGGCCATCGTCAACTTCCTCCGGTCTGAGCAGGGAAAACCCAACCTCGTCCCGATGCGTGGCCGGGATCCAGGAACCGCCGGTAGGTCCGGCGCGGACGGGTCCTGGGGTCAGACCCCAGGACGTGCCTCCGGGGGCCGAGTCCTAGAGCAGGATCTTGATCGCGAGCCCGGCGGAACAGCCCTGATCGAGCAACCCGACGGCCAAATGCAGATCGATGTCGTGGCGCGCCGCAAGCCGCCCGGCAGCGCGCGTCCCGTAGCCGGCCCGCTCCAACTCCTCGGCACGCCAGCGCTCGATTTTCTCGAGCTCTGTGTCCTCAAAGACTTGAAGTTCGGTCTGGCTCATTCCGCAGTGCCTCCGCTAGTCGCCTACCCGCACATCGTCGGCGCTGAAAGGAGCCTCGTTCTCCCCCGTCGGGGGGATAGCAACGGGCGGCCCCGGAGGGCCGCCCGCGCGTGGGGGCTAGTGCGAGGGTGCCGGCGCGCGCACCCGGACGCGCCGTGCGAGCAGGTAGATCACCGCGACCGCGGCGAACGCGAGGAAGCCGATGCCGATGATCGCGAAGAACGGGAGACCAGCGCCACCCGAGCCGGAGCCGATCGAAATCGAGCCGAACGAGTGGGTCTTGGCCCCGCCGTACTGGGTGAAGCCGTCATGGACGGAGTACGACCACTTCCCTTCGCTCGGGAAGACGACCTTCGCCAGATAGATGCCCGGCTCGCCGGTCGGCTTCGCCGCGAAGCTCTTCTCCGCACCGGTCGACTCGTTGCGGATGGCGACCGTCGGGCTCACGCCCTCGAGCGGTGTCTGCCCGTGCTGGAGGATCTTGACCTCCGCGTTCCACGTGTCCCCCGCTCCAACACCTTGGGGCGGCGAGAGTCCTGCGGTCGCCCAGCCACCCGCGAAGGCGCTTGCTGGAGCCCCGAGGGAGACGAGAGCAAGTAGTACGAGAACCTTCCTCATGCCGTACCTCCTGATAGCTACCGCCTCTACACCTACGAGGCGCGTGCGGTTCCCGGTCCTTGAACCCCTAGCGCATCGAGCGCGCGATGCGGATCGCCTCCTCCTTCGAGATCTCGGCTTCGATTCGGATCGTGACGTCGCTCGA
>Ga0180121_10000148_pt1 | contig 25868 bp, 21 predicted proteins | sample AntDrymUQ5402106_2_FD_129676 | JGI IMG/M metagenome (GOLD analysis project Ga0180121, IMG submission 129676) | Polar desert sand microbial communities from Dry Valleys, Antarctica - metaG UQ540 (21.06) (version 2) (version 2) | ecosystem: Environmental > Terrestrial > Soil > Desert | place...
GCTACCGGCTGATCCTCAACAACGTCCTGTTTCCGGCGGCGAAGAAGAAAGAGCTGAAGACTTGAGCGAGCGAATAGCTCCAGGCGTGCGCGCCTACCTGGCAGGCGAGATCTCCCAGGCCGGTGGGCGGGAGGTGTGCTTTGTCGCCCAGATGGATATCGACGGCGTCGTCACCGCCGCCCGGGTGGTGGCTCGAGGCACAGCCGACAGGGTGCTCGCGCTGCCCGGAGGCACGTCGCGGGGTGAGGTGCTGCTGCACAATCATCCCAGCGGAGTGCTGGAGCCTTCCGTTGCCGATCTCAACATCGCCGCGGGTCTCCACGATGCCGGCGTCGGATTTGGTATCCTCAACAACGCGGCCACCGACCTGTTCATGGTGGTCGAGGTGCCGCGGGACCGCCCGGTGGTGTCGATCGACCCCTTCGACATCATCGAGACGCTGGGAGAGAATGGCCCGATTGCGGGACAGCTCCGCCGCTACGAGGACCGCCGGAGCCAGCGGGACATGGCCGCGCACATTGCCGACGGGTACAACGATGGCGGCGTGCAGCTGCTGGAGGCGGGCACCGGGGTCGGGAAATCGTTCGCCTATCTGGTGCCGGCGCTGGCCTGGGCCCGGGCCAACGGGGAGCGGACGGTGGTGAGCACCAACACGATCAATCTCCAGGAACAGCTGGTGGGGAAGGATCTGCCGCTGCTGCGGAGGGCGCTCGCCGCCGATGGCTATTCGCCCACCTTCGCCTTGCTCAAGGGATGGCGCAACTATCTCTGTCTGGCGCGCATGCACCAGGCGGTGTCGGCCCAGCGCACCCTGCTGGAGCAGGATAAGCTCGATGAGCTGATCGGCATCGCCGAGTGGGCCGGACATACGGCCGATGGAACCTTGAGCGATCTGCCGGTCACGCCGACCAGCGAGGTGTGGGATGAAGTAAGCGCCGAGCCCGATCTCTGCACCCGGCTCAAGTGCCCCGAGTTCGACCGATGCTTTTTGTTTCGGGCGCGGCGGCGGGCAGCTGAAGCCGACGTGGTGGTGGTCAACCATCATCTGCTGGCCGCCGATCTGTCCGTTCGGCAGACGACGGACAACTGGCAGGAGGCCGCGGTGCTGCCACCCTATCAGCGGCTGATCCTCGATGAGGCCCACCACCTGGAAGATGTGGCCGCCAACCACCTCGGCATCCAGGTCACCAGCCGGGCGGTGCGGCGGCTGCTCTCGCGCTTCGAGCGCAACGGGCGGGGGCTGGCGCCGACGCTCTCCTACGAGCTGCAGAGCCGGAGCGATCTGCTGAGCCGCGCCAGTCTGGACATCCTCCAGCAGCGGCTCCTCCCGGCCATCGGCGATGCCCGCCGCGCCAGCGAGGCGCTTTTCACCCGCCTGTATCAGCGGCTCGAGGATATCCAGGGCGGACAGCAGCGTCTCGATGACAGCTTTGCCGGAGATCCCATCTGGAGCGAAGGGCTCGCCTTCGATCTCGATTCCACGCTGGGCGCGTTTCGCTCGTTGCGAGATTCGGTCGAGACCATCGCCGACCGGCTCTCCCAGGCGGAGGACAGCGAACGGCGGGGGCAGCTGCTCCAGGAGTTGCGGGGAGTGATGCGCCGGCTGGAGGCAATCTCGGACGGCCTCAACCGCACCCTCCGGCCCGCCGCCGGGGGCGCGCCAACGGTGCGGTGGATGGAGCGCACCGCCCGGGGCCAGCACGTCGGGCTGTCGGCGGTTCCGCTCGATCTGGCCCCGGTGCTCCGCGAGCTCCTTTTTGACCGGCTGCGCACGGTGGTGCTGACCAGCGCCACCCTGGCCGCAGCCGGGGAGTTCGACTTCCTCGAATCGCGGCTCGGGCTCGGTGGCGAGGACTCACCGGTACGGGTGCGGGAGATTTTTGCCTCGCCCTTCGATTACCCCTCCCAGTGCCTCTTCGGGGTGCCCAACGACCTCCCCGAGCCGCGCGAGGACCAGCCGGCGCACGGTGCGGCGGTGGTGCAGGTGGTGACCGATCTGGCCTACGCGTCCGACGGCGGTATGTTCGTGCTGTTCACCAGTCACGCCGCGCTGCGGCGCGCCGCCAGCGAGCTCCGGCTCTGCCTGGGCGACCGCTGGCCGATTCTGGTTCAGGGGGAGTCGCCCCGCGACGTACTGCTCCAGCGCTTTCGCGAGCTGGAGAACGCCATTCTGCTCGGCACCGACTCGTTCTGGGAGGGAGTGGACGTGCCCGGCCGCGCGCTGCGCACGCTGGTTCTGAACAAGCTTCCCTTCAAGGTGCCGTCCGAACCGCTCACCGCGGCGCGGCTGGAGCGGCTGGCCGAGGAGGGCTTCGACGGCTTCATGAACTACCTGCTGCCGCACGCGGCGCTGAAGCTCAAGCAGGGCTTCGGCCGCCTGATCCGGAGCCGGGAAGACACCGGCGTAGTCATCCTGCTCGACAGCCGGGTGGTGACCAAGCGCTACGGACCACTACTCCTGAGCGGGCTGCCGCGAGCGGAGCGGGTCCTGGGCAGCTGGGCCCAGATCCGGACCAAGTGCGAGGACTTCTTTGCCCGCCAGGGCATCGGAGCGGCCGTATGATGCCGGTCCACCCCACCAAGATTATCGGGATCGGCCGGAACTACGTGGCGCACGCCCGGGAGCTGGGCAATGAGATGCCCGAGGTTCCCATCATTTTCTTCAAGCCTCCCACGTCACTGATCGGAACCGGTGATCCGATCCAGCTGCCGGACGTCTCCAGTCGGGTGGAGTTCGAGGCCGAGATCGGTGTCGTGATCGGCAAGCGAATCCGGCACGCCGACGCTGCCGGCGCCGAGCGAGCCATCGACGGGTACGTCTGCGTGAACGATGTGACCTGTCGTGATCTCCAGAAAAAGGACGGCCAGTGGGGCAGGGCCAAAGGGTTTGATACCTTCTGCCCGGTGGGGCCGAAGGTGGTGAGTGGCCTTGATTGGCGCGCCCTGGAGCTGATCTGCCGGGTCAACGGGGTCGAGCGCCAGCGGGCGAGGGCCAGCGACATGCATTTCTCGATTCCGGAGCTGGTATCCTTTCTGAGTGGCGTGATGACGCTGGAGCCGGGCGACCTCATCGCCACCGGGACGCCGGCCGGAACCGCGCCGCTTGCGCACGGCGACGTGGTCGAGGTCGAAATTCCGGGAGTGGGCATTCTTTCGAACCCCGTTCGGGGCCCCGAGGGCCGATGATCAGTTTCAGCAAGCGAGTCCAAAGCCTCCCCGGCTATCCGCTGGCCGAGATTCCGTCGATCAAGCGGCGCCTGCTCGAAGCCGGTATGGATGTCATAGACCTCGGCGCGGGCGACAACGACACGCCGCCGCCGGATGTGGCGGTGCAGACCATGACTACCGCGCTCCGGAACCCCGCGCTCAGCAAGTACGGCTTTCAACAGGGGCTGCCCGAGTTTCGCCAGGCTGCGTCGCGCTGGATCGAACGGCGGTTCGGACTGCGCTTCGATCCAACGACGGAGACCTTGCCACTCATCGGCTCCAAGGAAGGGCTCTCCCACCTGCCGTTGACCGTGATCAATCCGGGTGACGTGGCCATCGTGCCGGAGCCCGGGTATCAGGCGTATATCGGAGGCGCGTTGCTGGCCGGCGCGGAACCCTACATCGCGCCGCTCAGGCCCGAGCACGATTTCCTGCTGCAGCTCGATCAGGTGCCGCGGGAGATCCTGCGGCGGGCCAGGATTGTCTTCGTGAACTATCCCAATAATCCGACTGCGGCGGTGGCCAACCCGGCCTACCTTGAGCGCATCGTCGCGATCTGCCGGGAGAACGACATCCTGCTCGCGTATGACAACGCGTACTGCGATCTCACCTTCGATGGGTACCGCGCACCCAGCATCTTCGAGACGGCCGGAGCTCGCGATGTGGCCATCGAGTTCTTTTCGCTGTCGAAGAGCTATTCCATGACCGGCTGGCGCCTGGGCTTTGCGGCCGGCCGCCCGGAGCTGATCGGGGCGCTCACACGGGTGAAATCCTATGTCGACACCGGACCGTTCCTGGCAGTACAGAAGGCGGGCGCCGCCGCGCTGGACGCCAGTGAATCGCTGGTCGCGCCCATCCGCACTGAGCTGCAGCGCCGCCGGGATGCCGCCGTCACGGCGCTCCGCCAGGCCGGCTTCAGCGTGGAGCCGCCCAAGGCAGCCATGTATTTGTGGATTCCGCTTCCGCCCGGGGTGGCGTCGGCCACATTCGCCCGGCAGGCGCTGGAGGAGCTGGGCGTTGTGGTGCTGCCCGGGAGCGGGTTCGGGCCGGCGGGAGAAGGATTCTTTCGAATCGCATTGACCGTGGATGCCGCCCGGCTCACGCTGGCGGCTCAGCGCCTGGGGCAGGCACTCGAACGGGCACGCAGAGGCCCTGTTGCGACAACCGTTTGACCTTCATCTGCGGAAACGCGGCGCCTGGCCCTGGATCGCTATCACGGCCAGCGTCCTTCTGCACAGCCTCCTGCTCTTCGGCTGGATCACCGGCCGTCTGCCCGATGTGCCGCGGCTGCCGCGCCAGCTGATCGTGCTCGCTCCTCCCGCCGGCGGTCCTGACGAGCTGATCGTGCCGTACCAGCTGCCTCGCCCGATGGGAGAGCGTGGCACTAGCCGGCTTCCCCAACAGCGCATCGGCACGCCCGGCCGCCAGCCGCCCCGGCCTCAGCTCCCCAGACAGCGCGAAGTGGTGGAGCTGTTACCCCCGCCCGAGCCAAGCGAGCGGCTGGAGGCGCCGACCGGTGCGGCCACGGCTGATCGCGGATCCGCCACCCGCATTGGCCCGGGCCTGGCCGATGGGCACCTCTGGGTGCGCCCCCTGCCGCTGCCACCGAGAGAGCTGGCCCAACGTCTCTCTCAGAGCCGGGCTCAGCTGCTGGACAGCACCGTCTCGGTCATCGTGCAGGCCTATCTCGACTCCATCGCGAGCGACCCGTCCACCAAAGACGTTGGGCTGCCCAGCTGGACCACCGAGGTGGCCGGCCGGAAATTCGGCCTCGACTCGAAAAACATCTACATTGCCGGTCTCAAGATTCCCGCGGCAGTATTGGCGCTGCTCCCAATCGGGGGAGGGAATATCGACCAGAACCGGGCCTACAATCGCCTCATGGACCTGCGGGGCGACTTGCTCTACGCCGCACGGCGAGCCGAGACCCTGGAGGAATTCAAGCAGGTCATTCGCGAAATCCGGCTGCGGAAGGAGCGCGAGCGCGAAATGGCCAAGAATCAGCGCACCGCTCCGCCACCCCAAACCCCCGTCACACCGTGAAGCTCGTCGACACCGACGAGACCGTGGTTCTCGTCACCGGCGCGTCCCTCACCGCGGAGGAGCGGGACCGTCCCCTCGCGTACCGGCTGAAGGCGGAGATCGACCGCCGCGGCACCGGGCATGCATACCGCCGGGCGGTGGTGGTGGCGGACCTCTGGTACCTGCAGAACCGGATTTTTCATATGAATCCCACCATCGCCATCGGGGGCCCGGGCGCCAACGGGGTGTCGCACGAGTTCGCGGAGGCGCTCCCCACGGTGTACTCGCGGGATGAGCGGGTGTTCGTGCAGGCGGATTTCGAGGATGAGCTGAAGCGGGCGAGCCTCTGGGGAGTCGACGCCTCGTGCACGTCAGCCGCGGTCGACGCGTTTATGAGCGAAGGGTTTCTGGATGATCTGCTGAGCCGGATCTGGCGTTTCCGAACCGGGGTCTTCGTCTGAACACTGCGTTCTTTTGTGCCGGAGCAGAGCCGCCGGCCGACCCCATCACAGTCCTAGTAAATCCGACAGCGCCCGGTCCACCACCTCCGACGTCCCTCCCTCGATAATCTTCTTCAGCACATCCGCCGTTTCCAGCGGCAAACTGTCGGGGTGGACCCGGTCGCGCTCGAACCGGACGATGTTCCCGAGCGGAATCGGAGCCACCCGCGGATCGTCCTCCTCCTCGGACTCGGACTCCAGGGCCGACTCGTATGACGAGCTGGGGACGCTGGCGGCCCACGGTTCATCGGCTTCCTCTCCTTCGTCCTGCGCCAGTGGCACCATCGCGAAGAGCTGGCACTGGAGCCCGGGCGGGGCCAGGCGCGCCACGAGCACCACCTGGAGCGGCTCATCGAAGAACCCGTGCTCTTCAATCTGGGCCCACGCCTCGGGAGTCAGCACCGCCCGCGCCACCATGCGGCCATTCCGAAACGTGCCCATGCACACCATCCCGTCAGGAACGCGCTCGTCCTCGACCAGGGCGACCTCGAGTTGAACCGGATCTTCCGTGGCGGCAATGGCGGCGGGGCCGGGGATCGGGCTATCCCCGGATGGCTCAGGTGCAGCTGTCATGTGGAATCAGTAGGTGAGGCTCGACGTTAGGGCAAGCGGCGTGTGTGTGGTCACCGTGGCGGATGGATCTCTCCCGAATCGGTGATCACCCCACCCGTGGGCCCAAAGTCTTCCGCGGAGAGTCGGCGGACAAGTGAGATCGCGGAGCGGCCTGGATCGGGGAAGGGGCCCTGCCGCGGGAGCTGCATCATGGGAACCAGCCGGGCTGCCCGGAGGGCGCGGGTGTGGGAGAACTCCAGCTGCAGCACCGCGGTGATGCCGAGCGGCCCGCTCAGGTTGAAGCCCCGGTAGGTGGCGAAGTTTCCCAGCGAGTACGCGATGAGCCGGTCCCGATAGAACTCCACGCCCCGTAGCACGTGAGGGCCGTGGCCGATCACGGCGTCGGCGCCGGCATCGATGACGGCGCGGGCCCAGCGCCGCAGATCACCTCGCGGCTCCCGTCCCAGCGACTCCGCGACCTCGCTGGTGCGCACCGCCCTGGCTCCCTCGGCGCCGCCGTGGAACGTGACCACCAGCAGATCGACCAGCGGACGGACCGAGTCCACCACCGCCGCGCTGCGCTCGATGTCGAGGAGATTGTAGGCATAGGGATAGGTCGTGAACCCCACCAGGCCCACAGTGGTGAGGCTGTCCCCCCGCCTGATGGTGTCTACCGAGATCTGTCCCAGCGGACCGTACAGGCGCACGCCCAACGCGCGCAGCGCAGCCTCGGTTGATTCCCGCCCCGCCGGCCCGAGATCGTTGGCGTGGTTGTTGGCCAGGTTCATGTGAGTGAAGCCCGCCTCGACTAATCGCGGCGCCAGCATGATGGGGGTACGAAAGGCGTAGCAGTTGGGGCGCGTGGCCGGTGGTGGCTCGACCGCCCCCGGCTTGAGGGGCTTTTTCCGGGCGCGGCGTTTGGGCGGAGGGAGGAGACATTTGGTGGAAGTGCCGGTATCAGCCAGGACCCCTTCGAAGTTGCCGACCACGAGGTCGCCCACCAGACTGGGACGGGCCCGGTCCAGCAAACCGCGGCCGCTGTCGGGCGGCACACCATCGGGGAGTGTTGCGGTGCCGAGGTTGATGTCTCCCACGAATGCCAGACGGACCGGTGCGTACAGGCGAGGGGCGGGCGCGGGCTCCAGCAGCGGCGAATCGAGAGTAACCGCGGTGTCGGTGCGCACGAGGGGCGGGGCAGGGCGCGGCTCCGGCTGTGGAGGCGGTGCGGGCTTGGCGCACCCCAACGCGGCGGCAAGGACCAGCCACGACGGTCCCCGCCTCACGCTGCGCTCACACCTCCACCGGGGCGCCGAGCCGTCTCGCCGATCCGGCGCAGGCTGTTGTCTCGCCCAACCACAGCCAACAGCTCGTTGACGGGCTCCGAAACCGTGGAGCCGGTGAGCGCCACCCGGATGGGCTGCATGACGTCGCCCAGCTTGAGGCTGTTGGACTCAGCCACCGCACGCAGTGCCTCGAGAATCCGGTCGGCCTTCCACTCAGCCGGCGACAGCGTTTCCAGCGCGGCCGCGGCTAGACCCAGGTTGGCGGCAAACGCCTCTCCCATCTTCCGGATCAACGCCTCGCCTTTGGAGTCGGGCCGCGATCGGGCCGGGTCCAAGCGCACCGCCACCTGCTCCGCAATGTGGAGGATCGTCCGCGAGCGTGCCTTCACCGCATCGATCAAGGGGGCCAGATCGCGACCATCATCCACTCCCAGTCGCGCGAGCTGGCGCCGGACCGGCTGCAGCAGCTCGGTAGCCGGCAACGCCGACAGGTACTGGCCGTTCATCCACTCGAGCTTGGTGGTGTCGAACACCGCCGCCTTTTTCTGAATTCCTTCCAGACTGAAGAGCTGGACCATCTCGTCTTCCGGCATGATCTCGCGGTCGCCCCCGGGCGACCAACCCAGTAGCGCCAGAAAGTTCCGCATGGCCGCGGGGAAAATGCCTTGCTCCTGGTAATCCCCGACCGCCGTGGCGCCGTGTCGCTTGGACAACTTCTTTCCGTCAGACCCGAGAATCATCGGCACGTGGGCAAATACCGGCGGCTCATAGCCGAGGGCGCGGTAGAGGGCAATCTGTTTAGGGGTATTCGAGATGTGGTCGTCGCCCCGGATGACATGGGTAATCCGCATGGCGATGTCGTCCGAGACCACGGCCATATTGTAGATCGCGGTGTTGTCGCTCCGCAGAATCACGAAGTCGTCCAGATCTCTTCCCTGAAAGCTGATGCGCCCGTGCACCGCGTCGTCCCAGGCAATCTCCTCGTCCTGCAGCAGGAACCGGATGGTCGAGGGAGCACCGGCACGAACCCGCGCAGCAACCTCGGCGGCGCTGAGACGGAAGCAGCGCCGATCGTAGCGAAAACCCGATGCCTCGGCGCTGGCCCGTTGGGCATCCAGATCCTCCCGGGTGCAGAAGCAGCGGTACGCCCTGCCCTCCGCTACCAGTCGCTCGGCGTCAGCCTGGTGCCGCGCTCCGTACTCGCCCTGAAAGAAGGGGCCTTCATCCCACGAGATGCCGAGCCAGGTAAGGCCGTCGAGGATGACCTGGGTATGCTCAGACGTGCTTCGCTCGCGGTCGGTATCTTCGATCCGCAGGACGTGGGTGCCACCGGTATGATGGGCAAAGAGCCAGTTGAAGAGCGCGGTACGAGCGCCGCCTACGTGGAGGTATCCGGTGGGGGAGGGAGCGAAGCGGACGCGTGGAGTGGTCATCTCATCTCGAAAGCACGGAGCGGGAGGGATTCGAACCCTCGATAGAGGTTGACCCCCTATGCCGGTTTAGCAAACCGGTGCCTTCAGCCACTCGGCCACCACTCCAGGTTCCTCTGCGAGGGCGGAAATTAACACAATGGAGGGAATATGAACATCCGGATCGGGGCCGTCGTAGCGCTGCTTGCCGTGGGCGGATCCGCCGGTTTCACTCGTTCGCTGCGCCTGCTGCGGGGCCTTCGATCAGCCACCTCAGTTGGCTGGCGGGTGCTTCGAAAAGCGCTCAGGTGATCGTCGGCGTGGCAACCTGCAGGTGGGCGCAAGATCATGCGCACAAGCACGATCCCTTGGGCTGGCGAAACTCCGGGAAGGAGCCATACTTCGCTCATGCCGGAGCACAATACCGCGAAGAACAACTCGGCCGCACCCCGGCCCCAGGGCGGTTATACGGTTCTCGTGGTGGACGACGAGGCCGCCGTTCGCCAGCTTGCCTGTCGCATGCTGACCTGGACCGGCTACCAGGCGCTGGAGGCCAGCCATGGCCGTGAGGCGATTGCCACCATCGAACAGCACGCTGGGGCCATTCACCTGGTCCTGACCGACATTAAGATGCCGGGCATGAACGGCCGTGAGCTCGGCCGTCACGTCGAGCAGCGCTGGCCGGGGAAGCCGATCCTGTACATGTCCGGCTTCGCCTCCGAGGTGTTCCAAGGCGGCCTCCTGGAAAGTGGGGCGCCGTTCCTCCCTAAGCCATTCACCCAGGAAGACCTGGTTCAGAAGGTGCGAGTCCTTCTGGGCGGGTAAGTCAGCTCACCGGGCGACTCCCTCCTGTGCTGTTGCTATCCCGGGTGACAGCAGCCAAGCCTCTCTTCGCGGCGTGCAGGCACCAGATTTCTGTGGCAGCTACTCGTCAGACACGGGGTTCAGGGGGCCTAACCCCGCTGCCTGGAGGGGGTCTAGATGGCATAAATGTTGATCTTTGCCCGGTGATCTTCTAGCCTTTACCCCGATAGGTATCTCCTGAAATGACCATATCATGACAGCAGGGGGTCTGGTGGTTGCCGCACCAAAACAGCCCTCTGGCGTATCCCGGGGCCGCGGAGTTCCGTTGCGGATTATTTGTCCCACCTACTGGTACCCGCAGCACGCCACCGACACCCAGGCCACGTACGTCCACGACATCAATCGTCACCTCGTGCGGCGGGGACATTCGGTTACGGTGGTGACGCCCGGCGATCCTTCGCTGTCCCGGGAGGACGAGTTCGATGGGGTACGGATTGTCCGGTTCCCCCTCAATCTGCCGGCGGATCTGACCTACGGGCGGGTGGCTCAAAGCCGCGTCACTTGGCTGGGCCGGTTTGCCAGGGTGGCGGTCATGGCCAATTACCTCGAGGCGCAGCACCGCGCCATCATGGCCGAGGCCCGGCAAGGCAACACCGACGTGATCCACGCCCACTGGGCCATCCCCACCGGTCCCGCCGCCGTCATGGCGGCCCGCAAGCTGGGGGTTCCCAGCGTCATCACGATGCACGGCGGCGATGTCTACGTGAACCCGGAGCAGGGCTACGATTTCCCCACCCGCTGGTATGTCCGGCCCGCCCTGCGCTGGACCCTCCGGCATGCCGACGCCCTGACCGCCATCACGGAAGACTGCCGCCAGCATGCGCTGCGGGCCGGCGCCCCGGCCGACAACATCCGTCTGGTTTTCAACGGCACCGACCTCCGGCGCTTCAGCCCCGACGAGAACGGAGACCGGCGCGGCCCGCGCTTCGGTGCCAACATGATCTTCGCGTGCCGGCAATTGTTTCCGCGCAAGGGAATCCGGTTTCTTCTCGAGGCGGCCGCTCAGCTCAAGCCTAGCTACCCCGATCTGCAAGTCGTTCTCGCCGGCGATGGTTTCGAGCGCCCCGAGCTGGCTCGGTTGGCGCAGCAGTTGGGCATCGAGGCCCACGTCACCTTCCTGGGGTGGGTGGCCAACAGCGAGCTGCCGCCCTACTACCGCGCGGCCGCGGTGTCGGTCATCCCGTCATTGGAGGAAGGCTTCGGCATTCCCGCGGCGGAGGCGATGGGGTGCGAGGTGGCGGTGGTGGCAAGCGATGCCGGCGGGTTGCCCGAAGTGGTAGAGCACGGCGTGACCGGCCTGGTGGTTCCCCGGGGCGACTCCGGCGCCCTGGCGCAGGCCATCGGATCGCTGCTGGCCGATCCGGACCGCCGCCGCACCATGGGACAGGCGGGCCGAGCCCGCGCGCTGCGACTGTTCGACTGGGACCGATCGGCCGAGCAGTTCGAGCAGCTCTACTGTGAAATCGGCGTCAGGGCCAAGCGGTGACCGAACGGCTCTTCGCGTTCCGCTGGGACGTCGATCATCGCGTCTGCGCCACCGACGGACTCCCCAAGATCCAGGCGGCGTGCCGCGACTTCGGCGTGCCCAACACGTTCTTCGTGAACATGGGCCGCTCCACCAATCTGGTCGAGTGGATCGGCAGCGGCATGGCGCGGTCCAAAGCCAAGCTGGCCGACCGCGACGCGGTTCACCTCATCAAGAAGACCGGCTGGCCCCGCTTCATCATCGAGACCGCGCTGTCGCGCCCGGTCGGCCTGTCCTTCGTGCCACTGCTGCAGTCGCTGCAGGCCGAGGGTCACGAGCTGGGTCTTCACGGCGGCATGGACCATGTGATCTGGAGCCGCCGTTTTCACCAGCTCCCCGACCGCGTCCTTCAAGCTGACGTCGAGGAGTCGTACCGCCACTTCGTGCGCCACTTCGGAAAGCCGGCCGGGTTCTCGTCGCCCGGCTTCTATTCCGACGAGCGCGTCATGGCGCTGCTCGACCGCCTCGGCTTCGTCTACAACGGGGACGCGATCGGGGGCGAGCCCGCCGTCGCCACCGTCGCCGGCCAGCCGGTGCGGCACTGGACCATTCCCGTGACTCTGTCGGGGCCGCGCACCATCCCGTTCCTCGAGTACCACGGCGCGAGAAACACGCCGGAACCGGACGTGCTCCGGCTGCTCGACGAACATCTTGACGCCAACGATTCCGTCATCCTGTATGGCCACCCCTGTTACGAGGGGGTGCGCGACCGGATCCTGCGGCAGGTCTTTGCCACGGTCCTGGAGCGCGGCTTCCGGTTCGTCACCATGCAGACGATGGCGGAGCGGTTGCGGGCGGTCGCGCTCGAGCGATGATCCGGGTCCTCAGCGTCTTCGGGACTCGCCCGGAGGCGATCAAGATGGCGCCCGTGGTGCGGGCGCTCCAGAACGCGTCCGATCGCTTTGAGAGCGTGGTCTGCGTCTCGGCCCAGCATCGCGCCATGCTGGACCAGGTGCTGCAGGTGTTCGGGTTGAAGGTGGATCACGACCTCGATTTGATGACGGCCGCCCAGTCACCGGCCGAAGTGACGGCGAGGGTGCTGGAACGGCTTCCGCCCCTGCTGCGGCAGATCCGGCCCGATGTTCTGCTGGTGCAGGGCGACACCATGACCAGCTTTGCCGCCGCCTTCGCCGCCTTCCTCGAGCGGATTCCCTCGGGCCACGTGGAAGCCGGCCTCCGCACCGGCGACCGCTACCAGCCGTTTCCCGAGGAGATGAACCGGGTGCTCACCACCCGGCTCGCCTCCATTCATTTCGCTCCCACCTCCCAGGCGCGTGCCGCGCTCCTGAGCGAAGGAGTGCCGGCGAATGACGTGCATCTCACCGGCAACACCGTCATCGACGCGCTGCTGGAGACGGTTCGCCCGAACTACATCTTCCGCACGCCGAGCCTGGGCTCCCTCGACCCCGCTCGGCGGCTGGTGCTGGTCACTACCCACCGGCGGGAGAGCTTCGGGGCGCCGCTGGAATCCACCTGTGCAGCAATTCGGGAGCTGGCGCGCCGCTTTCCCGATCTCCAGTTCGTGTTGCCGGTGCATCCCAATCCGCAGGTCAAGCAGACCGTCGAGCGCCTGCTGTGTGACCTCCCCGGCATGTATCTCATCGCCCCGGTGGACTACGTCGAGTTCGTGCATCTGATGAACCGCGCCTACCTGGTGCTCACCGACAGCGGCGGGGTGCAGGAGGAGGCCCCCTCCCTGGGCAAGCCGGTTCTGGTTCTGCGCGAGGTGACGGAGCGTCCCGAGGGAGTCGAGGCCGGAACCGCCGTCGTGGTCGGCACTGATCGCGACCGCATCGTGAGCGTGGTTAGCGAGCTCCTGAGCTCGCGGCCGGCGTACGAACGGATGGCCAACGCGGTGAATCCGTACGGCGATGGTAAGGCGAGCGGCCGCATCGTGAACGCGCTGGCGGAGCGGTTCGGATGAAGCTGCTGGTGACGGGAGGGACCGGGTTCATCGGCTCGCATCTGGCGGAGGAGGGCCGCCGCCGCGGCGCCGAGGTGGTCGTGCTTGGACTCACCGATCGCCCGGAGGAACAGGCCAACGCCGAGCTGCTGTCGCGGCTGGGTGCGGAAGTGATCCCCGGCAGCATCACCGATGCGGAGCTCTGCCGCCGGGCCGCGCGGGGCGCCACGCACATCTTCCATCTGGCCGTGGCCATGCGCGAAGGCGGCAAGAGCGACGAGTTCTTCGAGGCCATCAACCTCGACGGCTCCCGCCATCTGCTGCAGGCGGCCACCGCCGAGCGGGTCCAGCGCTTCGTGTACTGCAGCACCATCGGGATCTACGGGCATCGGGCGCCGGGCATCACCACCGAGGACTCGCCGCTGTCGCCCGGCAACATCTATGAGCGCACCAAGGTCGCCGCCGAGCGGCTGGTGCGGGACTTCGCCGAGAACTGCGCCCTGCCGTCGGTGGTGCTGCGCCCCGCCGACGTGTACGGGCCCCGCGATCAGCGGCTGCTGAAGATGTTCAAGGGCGTAAGCCGCGGGCGTTTTCCGCTCTTCGGCGGAGGCCAGGGCCGGCGCCACATGGTGTACGTGGACGACGTCGTCTCCGCGTTCTTCCAGGCCTGCGAGCGCGAGGAGGCGCTCGGTGAGGGACTCATCGTGGCGGGTCCGCGTCCCTGCACTCTGCGGGAGCTGCTCGACCAGGTGACCGCCGCCACCGGAAGCAAGCGGTACGGAATCCGGCTTCCGTTGGCGCCGATGCTGGGACTCGCCGCCGTGGTGGAGGACGTGAGCGCGGCGCTAGCCATTGATCCGCCGATCTACCGCCGCCGGATGGATTTCTTTCACAGCGATTCGGCCTTCGATACCTCACGGGCGCGCCGGGTGCTGGGCTGGGCGCCCCAAGTAGATTTGGAGGAGGGGATTCGGCGCACGTACGAGGATTACCGCACGAGGGGAGATCTGAATTGACCGAGCCGTGGCAGTTGCAGCTCTATCGCAAGTCGCTCAAGAAGAAGCAGACGGTGAACGCGCTCATGCAGCACGTGCCCCGCACCGAAGGCCGTCTCTGCCTCGAGGTGGGGTGCGGCACCGGGCTGACGTCGCACTTCCTGAGAGAGCGCGGCGGCACGTGGGTCAGCACCGATTTCGAGCGGGATCACGTCCGCTCGGCCAAGGAGCTGGTAGGCGAACGGGTGCTCCAGACCAGCGACGCCGAGCTGCCGTTCCGGACCGCATCCTTCGACGTCGTGGCTGCGATCAACTTTCTGGAGCACATCGAGGACGACGACACCTTCTTCCGCGAGATGGTGCGGGTGCTCAAGCCGGGCGGCGACTTCCTCTTCATGGCGCCCAAGGGCGAGAGCGGTAGGGCGGGGTACGCGCTCAAAAAGCTGCTGGGATTCACGGCGGACGCGGAGGGGTTCGGTCACGCCCGGGACGGGTATCCCCCGGCGGCGGCCCGGTCGCTCATGGAACGGCACGGCCTGGTGCTTGCCGGCACCGCCGACTACTGCCGCTTCTTTACCGAGTCGATCGAGGACCTGCTGAACTATGCGTATCACCGGAAATCCATGAAGGGTAAGCAGACCGCCGAGCAGGACTTTCATGGCGATACCGCGCCGATGTCGGCCGAGGCGCTGAACAAGGTGGGCACCGCCTACAAGCTCTACTCGGCGGTGTATCCGGCGCTGCGTGCCTGGACCCTGCTCGACAACCTCATCCCATTCTCACCCGGCTACATGATGGTTGCCTGGGGACGGAAGAAGGCGGCATAGATGTGCGGCATTGCGGGTAAGGTCGGCCAGGCGCGGGTCAGCGAAGCGCAAATACTCCGGATGTGCGACGCCATCGCCCATCGGGGGCCGGACGATTGGGGCACGTTCGTCGAAGGCAACCTGGGGCTGGGCATGCGGCGGCTCAGCATCATCGATCTTGCGGGCGGGCACCAGCCGCTCTCCAACGAAGACGGCACCGTGGTGGTGGTCTTCAACGGTGAGCTGTACAACTTCGAGAGCCTCTATGCGGAGCTGGCCGCCAAGGGGCACCGCTTCAGCACCCGCTCCGACACCGAAGTCCTGGTGCACCTGTACGAAGAAGAAGGCGAGAAGATGGTGGCCCGGCTGCGCGGCATGTTCGCGTTCGCCATCTGGGATCGCACCCGGAGCCGGCTGCTGCTGGCGCGGGACCACTTCGGGCAGAAGCCGCTGTTCTACACCGAAGCCGGCGGGGAGCTGACCTTCGCCTCCGAGATCAAGGCGTTGCTGGCCGACAACCCGTCGCTGGCCGAGCTTTCGCCCCGGGCACTGGACCAGTATCTCACCATGCGGTTCGTCCATCCGCCGGAGACGTTCTTCGCCCGGGTGCGGGCCCTCCCTCCGGCGCATTACATGGTGTGGGAGCAGGGGCGTTTCCGCATCGAGCGCTATTGGGATCTGAACTACGGCCCCAAGTGGAGCTATTCGGAAGACGAGACGCTGGAGCGCATCGACGAGCTGCTGGCCGAGACCGTCAAGCTGCACCTGCTGAGCGACGTGCCGGTGGGCGCGTTCCTGAGTGGGGGACTCGACTCCACGCTGATCGCGTCGTACGCGGCCAAAACGCTGGGCTCCGAGCTCCGCACTTTCTCCATGGGAATCCCCTACCGCGATCTGAACGAGCTGCCCTACGCGGGCGCGGTGGCGGCGCGGTTAGGCAGCCGGCATTTCGGACAGGAAGTGACCCCGAGCGTGGTGGACGATCTGCCCCGGCTGGTGTCGGCGCTGGACGAGCCGGCCGACCCGCTCTCGATCTGCCTCCTCCATCTCGCCAAGATGACGGCGCGCCACGTGAAGGTGGTGCTCGGCGGCGACGGCGGCGACGAGCTGTTCGGCGGCTACGACCGCTATGCCGCGGACCGGTGGCTGGACGGGTACCGCGCGGTGCCGGAGGCCATCCGCAACGTGGTTGCCAGCCAGGTGCTGCGCCGGCTGCCCGATCAGTTCACCTTCAAGAGCGTCACCCACAAGCTCCGCTGGGTGGACCTGATGGCCCGGAAGACCGGCGGCGAGCGCTATTCCGAGAGCCTTCAGTTCTTCTGGTTCAACGAGGCGCACCGGAGCGAGCTGTACGCCCCGGGCTTCCGCGACCAGCTGCTCGGCACCAGGCCCGATGCCTGTCTGCTGGATCTCTATGCCGCGCCCAACGCCGAGGAGCCGATCGACCGCATGATGTACGTGGATGCGGCGTCGCGACTACCGGGGCAGTCGCTGACCATCCTCGACCGGGCCACCATGGCGTACAGCCTGGAGTCTCGTTCGCCGTTCCTCGATCCCCGGTTCGCGGAGTTCATGGCCCGGGTGCCCACCCGGCTCAAGATCCGGGGTCGCCGCTTGCGGTATCTGGAGCGGCGTCTGGGCGAGAAGTATCTGCCGCCCGAGGTGCTGCAGCGGAAGAAGCAGGGGTTCGCGTCGCCGTTGATGTACATCCTGGAGAACGAGGTCAGATCGCTGGCGCCCCGGCTGCTACACCGGAGCGAGCTGGTGCGGGACGGGTACCTCCGGGGCGAGCGGGTCAAGCAGATCGTGGACGAGCATCTGGCCCGCCGCTACGACCACGGCAACCGGATCTGGCTGCTACTCAGCGCCGAGGTCTGGTACCGCCGCTACATCAGCCGCCGCTCCGAGGCCGATCTCGAGATGGAGTTGGCCGATCGGATGGCGGAGGCTGCCCCGGCTGCATTGGCCCGGAGCGCGTCATGAATATGGCAAGCTCGTCTGCCACCGCCGCCGCACCGGGCCAGAAGATGCGCTCCAACACGGTGGGGAACCTTTTGCTTTCGTCGTATGACTGGGAGCGGGATCGCGAAACCATGACCCTCGGCGAAGCAGTCCAGCGGTTTCGCGATGTGAACGGCTATGTCGGCCTCCCGATTCCGGCCAAGCCGCACTTCCTGAAGCTGTTTCGGAAGCTCATCAACGGGTCCCGAGACCCGGAGAAGATCTATCTGGTGCACGATGCGTCTCACGTGCTCACCGGTACGACCTTCACCCATGACGAACCGCCACTGGTGCTGCTGGCGGGGGAAGCAGCGGAGCAGGGCCTGTACTTCGCGTCGAGGGGAGTGCCCAGGGCGGTGGGCTGGGTGCTCTTCTACGGCGGAGCGTTCGTCGAGTGCGCCCGGCGCATCGCGTCGTTCCGCCAGGTGGGGCGGGGCATAGCGCTCGGCATTTTCAACCGGGCTTACGATCATGCCCGCCGAACCCGGCTGACCAACCTGTTCGATATTCCTGTGGAATCGCTCTGGTCGGTGTCGGTTGCCGAAGCCCGCCGGCGCCTGGGAATGCCCGAGGGAGGCGTCGCCGCCGACCTGTACCGCGAGATGCCGATCTCCCCCGCCATGGCCGCTGCCCTGAGAGAGGAGTGGAAATCGTTCAATCTGAACCGCTGAGGCCCTCGCAGCCTGTTCCAGCCGCAAATCCTAACTCCATCAAAATCAATAACATATCGGCTGACACCTCAGATCGGGTCTCAGCGGAGCCTTGACGCGAAGGAGCTACTGAGAAAAGTTGCACTCAGCGGAATCCGTTCCTTCAACCCTCTGGCTCACCCCGAGCCTGGACATGGCGATGCGGCGCTGGCCGTTGCTGATGGTGTTGGTATTCCCCTGGGTCGGCTGTGGCGGGGGTGAGCGGCCGCTCCCCTCGGAGACTCCGCTGGTACCCGAGGACACCAATGTGCCCGGGGGGGATTCCCTATCACCCGGAACACCGGACACGGTTGTCACACCGCCCCCACTGGACAGTGTCCCAGTACCACCGGATACAACCGCGTCTCCCGAGCAGCCGCCCGATACGGCCGGCCCACCTCCTCCGGATACGACCGGGCCGGTGACCCCGGCGCGGCCTCACGAGGGAATTCCGTTCGGATCGTGGCACCTTCCGCTGACCCAGTATGGGAGTTTCAGCGGTGACGTGCTGGGGCTCCATCGCGACCATCCGGTTGCAGACCTGGAGCATGCCCGCCGGACCGGCACCCGGGTCCTGCTCGCCATGGCAGGCAGCGAGTTTCAGTACCGGAACGAACAGGGGCATTTCAGTCTCGAGAAATGGAAGAAGCGGATCGATCGGTTCAGGTCGGTCGATATGTCCTCCTACGTGGCGGACGGCACCATCATCGGCCACCTCATCATGGATGAGCCCGACGATCCAGGGAATTGGGCGGGGAAGACGGTCACCAACTCCGAAATCGAAGAGATGGCCAGGTACAGCAAGGAGCTGTGGCCCTCGATGCCGGCGATCATCCGGGGCTGGCCGGCTCTTCTGAAGAACTATCCGTTCAAGAACCTGGACGCGGCCTGGGCCCAGTATCACATCCGCTTCGGCGACCTCAACACGTTCATCCAAAGCAACGTGCGGGATGCCAAGGCTTCGAACCTGGCGCTGATCATGAGCGTGAACGTTCTGGCCGGGGGAGGGAAAAACGACGGTTTGCCGGGATACCACAGCGGCCGCTATGCGTTGAACCCGTCGCAGCTGAGGACCTGGGGCAACGCCATCATGGACGAGACCTACATCTGCGCATTTCTCAGCTGGAAGTACAACGAGGCCTACTTTTCACGGCCTGATATCAAGTCGATTCTCGGCGACCTGGCTGAGCGGGCCCGGAATCGTCCCAAGAAGGCCTGCCGCCCCGGCTGAGTGCGAGTTCTCCGCAGGTTAGTGCTACCCTCCGCAGGTAAGTCTGAGTTGTTTCGCGAGTCCGTCAGTCAAGTGTGCAGTTCCAGCGGCGTGGGTGAGATTCGAACTCACGGAACGGTTTCCCGTTCGGCGGTTTTCAAGACCGCTGCATTCAACCACTCTGCCACCACGCCCGGACTAAAACTCTTCAGGCCACGCGCCTTACGCAAGAACTCTCCAGTACTTTCTAGCCCTACGGGCATCCCCAGCCGGTCCCGCTGAGCCACAGGGCCCGTCGGTCCCCCTCTCCGACAGACCACCCGTTTCTTGACACCCCCAAAACTTTTTCACTGTAGGCCACTTCGCCCAAAGCCGATACCAGAAATGACCCCGGGGCTACGGTCCTGCCGGGGCAACTCGGTTTCGGAGAACACTGGTGCGAAGATTGGCTCGCGGGCGGCTGTTCTGGGCCGTCGGACTACTCGGCATGCTGGGCGGATGCGGCTTCGACCCCGTAGGGGACGTGCCGATGGAGCCGCCTGCGGTGTACCGCGAGTGGTGGGCCAAGACCGAGTCGTGCTCGGGCCGCACCGGAAGCTTCGACCGGCTGCGCTGGTCGGTGGTCGAAGGCCACAGCTTCCCCTGCTCCAGTGGCGAGTGCGCCGGCCATTGGCGCACCGATCACCACATTTTCCTTGCGGGCGCGTGGGTGATGGACGAGATGGTGGTGCGGCACGAGATGCTGCACGATCTGCTGGGCCGTCCCGGGCATCCCGACCCGCCGTTCGGCGTCGGCTGCCCGCTGACCTGGGCGAGCTGGAACGGTGGCGCAGCTGGCCTGAATGTGTCCCGGATCGCTCCCAGGAATATCGACTAGCGCTACAACCCGGAGCTCAGGTTTTTGCTGACGCCCCGCGCCACCGAGTCGGCCCGAGCCGCGAGGTCCTTCCGGCCCGCATTGCCGAACGCTCTGGCCGCCCCGCCGTACACCACCGCATACAACTGAAGTATCGATCCTGAGGGCCGGTCCACCCAGCCGCGGGGCCGGTCGCGCGCGGCCGTGGGCCAGTGGTACACATCCCACAGCAGCTTCTCGGTACGGGGCAGGTCGAGAAACCCAAGGCTGGGGCTCAGCACGATCGAGTCTGACGCCACCACCGGGTTGGGCATGAGCTTGCGCACCAGTCCCTGGGAGACGAGATACGGGCTAAGGCCCAGAGTCTGATCGGGGTATCCGCCGTCGCTCCAGCTGAAGAAGATCGGCCGCTTGCCCATGTTGTCGCGGATGAGAAAAATCGTCGCCAGATCCTGCAGCATCATGACGTCCTGCCCGAACGCGATCTTCAAGCTGTCGAACGACACCCCACCCTGCTCCGGCACCTGCATCGCCTCGGGCAGACTGTCGAGCTGTGCCGTGGTCAGGCTGAACACCGGTTCCTTCGGATGCGGCCAGGTCGGCGCCGGGAGCCGAGCCGCTCCGGCGGAATCGGTCAGCGGCATGCCCGCCTCCGCCGGCCGTGGCTTCCAGAGCGCCGCCGCCCGGGCGGGATCGAACTGGGGTGTCTGCCGGCGCTGGAGCTGCCGCAGATGCCAGCGGGTGTTCATGAGCGACAGGTTGGCCAGAGTCACGTCGCGGCGAATCCCTTCCACCTCCTGGGCGTACCAGAGCGGAAAGGTGTCGTTGTCGCCTGCGGTGATCAGGATGCCGTACGGCTCCACCGACTGGAGGATGTCGTGCGCAAAATCGCGGGCCAGCGTCTCGTTGGCCCGGCTGGCAGTGACGCGATTGCCGAAGAGGGGGATCAGCGCCAGCGCCAGCACCGGACTGGCGGCAGCCCACCGGCTCAGCCCGGTGCCGCGGTCCCGCAGGAACTCCACGATCGCCCGCATCAGCGCACCGAGTCCGAGCGCCACGAAGGCGCCGAACACCGCGAACGAGCCGATGAAGAAGTAGTCGCGCTCGCGGACCTCTCGCGGCAGGTCTTCGCCGGGGTATTGGGAGAAGCCGTACTTGAAGTTCATGTAGTACACCAGCCCCAGCGACAGCGTGCCCAGGAGCGCGAGGGCGGCGAGTCCCGCTCGGCGGTCGCTCCTCCACAGGGCCCAAAGTCCACCCAGGCCAAGCAGGGTGAAGATGGACGTGGCCACCGCGGCAAAGCCGCCCCAGTCCTTGGCGAACTGCCACGAGTGATACTGCCAGAAGTTATTGAGCTGAGAGGTGAAGGTGGCCTGCCGCTCGGTGAGCGGCGGCTTTCCGTATTGCACCCGGTTCAGGACATCCTGAAGCGCCTGGCTCAGGAAGCCGACCGGCTCGCCTTCGTTGATGGCGGGGTACTGGCCGGCCCGCATGGGGAGCCACAGATAGTTGAGCGAGATCCCCACGATCACCGCGGTCAGACCGAGATAGACCAGCGGGTCGCGCGGCGACTTCCAAAGCGCGTAACCGAAGACTCCCAGAGTGGCCACAATGAGCGGCACCTGCATGGTGCCGCCGAGCACCATGTCGGTCCATTTGCCGCTGACGGCGAGCAATAAAGCCCAGAACGTCACCACGGCCCAGGGTCGCAGCACCGTCCGCCAGTCGGTCCACAGCACGTACACCGCCAGCGCCGGCATGGCCAGCACGCCCATGAGGTGATTGGTGGACGTCAGCGCCATTACGTAGGCGATCAGCACCAGCCAGCGGTCGCGGTGGGTGCCGGGCTCGTCGTCGCCCCAGCGGACCACCAGCCACATGACCACCGCGATCGAGAGCAGCGAGAGGGTATACACCTTCTCGTTCACGGTAGACTGGTTCCAGACGGTCCACGAGGTGGCTCCGACCAGGATGCCGGCGAAGGCGGCGGCGTAGCGGGGCCAGCGCTCCGGGACGATGCCGCGCAGCCACCGCTCGGCCACGAGAAACCAGAGCCCGGCCGCCGCCGCGCTGGTCACGGCGGCAAAGAGGTTGATGCGAACCGCGTAGGACGCGGCCAGCGGGATCAGGCCGAAGACATGGGCCATGATCACGAAGAGCGGGTTGCCCGGCGGGTGGGGAACGCCGAGCACCCGGGCCGCCGCGATGTACTCGGACGTGTCCCAGAACGCCGTCGTCGGCGCCAGCGTCGCCAGGTATATCGCGAAGACGATGCCCGCGGTCAGGGCGGCCCAGAGGTAGGGCGGCTTTTCGCGCTGAGTGCTCAGGTCGGCCCGCACACTGCTCATTTCCCGCTCACTTCTCACTTCTCACCTCGCACCTCTAGTGTCTGAACTGCCGTTTGCCGGTCATGATCATGGACGCCCCGGCCCGGTCGGCCGCTTCGATGACTTCGGCGTCTCGCACCGATCCGCCCGGCTGAATGATGGCTGTGACGCCCGCCCCGGTGGCCTGGTTCACGCCGTCGGCGAAGGGAAAGAATGCATCCGAGGCAAGCACGCTGCCCTGGGGATCGTGGCCCTGCTGCCGGGCCTTGTGCAGCGCCAGGAACACGCTGTCGACCCGGCTCATCTGGCCGGCGCCGATTCCGATGGCGGCCTCGTCTCGCGCCAACAGGATCGCGTTCGACTTGATGGCGGCGACGGCAGCCCAGGCGAACCGGAGATCGTTCCACTCCCGATCCGTCGGCTGCCCCCGGGTCACGACCTTCCAGTCGCGCTCGGACGGGTCGAACTGAAATTGATCCTGCACCAGGAAGCCGCCGCGCACCCGCTTGTAGTCCAGCGCGCCCGCGCCTTTGCTCACCGGCAGCTCGACCACCCGGAGCTGCTTCTTGGCCTCGAACACCGCCAGGGCTTCGGCGTGGAACGACGGGGCCACCACCACCTCGACGAACAGATCGCCCATGGCCGCCGCGGTGGCTTTGTCGACCACGGTGTTGAATGCCACCACCGATCCAAAGGCCGACTGCGGGTCGGTCGCGCGAGCTCGGCGGAACGCTTCGACCGCCGAGGGGGCCACCGCCACCCCGCAGGGGGTGGTGTGCTTGATGACGGCGCAAGCGGGCCGGCTGTTCCAGCACGCCACCGCCGCCATGCCGGCGTCGATGTCGAGCAGATTGTTGAACGAGAGCTCCTTGCCCTGGCGCTGGGTCAGGTCTCGCATGCCCCGGGGCTCTTCCGTGACATAGAGCGCGGCCCGCTGCTGCGGGTTCTCCCCGTAGCGGAGCGACTGCATCTGCTCCATGGCCAGCCCGAGCCGCCGGGGCAGGGCTTCCTCGCTGGGCGTGAGGTACGCGGCGACGGCCGCGTCGTAGTCGGCGGTGTGGGTAAACACCTTGGCCGCGAATTCCCGCCGGATGTTCGGTGTCAGGCCGCCGTTTCTCAGCAGCCCCAGCACCACCGGATAGTCAGTGGGATCCACCACCGGGAGGACCGTCTCGTAATTCTTGGCGGCGGACCGGAGCATGGAGGGGCCGCCGACGTCGATGTTCTCCAGCGCATCCTCCAGAGATGCGCCCTCCTGCGCGATGGTCGCCTGAAAGGGATAGAGATTTACCGCCACGAGCTCGATGGGCACGATGCCGTGCTCCTGCAGCGCCGACACGTGCGCCTTCACGCTGCGCCGGGCCAGGAGGGCCGCGTGAATGGCGGGGTGGAGCGTCTTGACCCGGCCGTCGAGCAGCTCGGGAAAACCGGTGACCTTCTCGACTTCCAGCACCGGCACCTGGGCGGCACGGAGAGCCGCCGCCGTCCCACCGGTGGAGATGATCTCCCACCCCAACTCGACCAGCGCCTGGGCGAAGGCGACGACGCCGCGCTTGTCGCTGACGGAGATTAGCGCCCGGGGCATGACTCAGCAGTCTCAAACGCAACCGGACGCCCCGCCGCCGCCGCCGCGAGCACAGCCGCAGGGAGCAGCCGATGCTCAACCTCGAGCACCCGGGCCGCCAGCCGCTCCGGGGTATCGCCCTTCAGGACAGCGACTCGTGATTGCGCCAAAACCGCTCCCCGATCATAGACCTCATCCACCAGGTGAATCGTAACGCCGGTCTCCGCCACCCCCGCGTCGAGCACGGCCTGATGGACCCGATGCCCGAACATCCCCTTTCCTCCAAACGCCGGCAGAAGGGAAGGGTGGGTATTGATGATGCGGCCGCGGTACGCCGCCACCACGGGGGCCGGCACCAGCTTGAGATAGCCCGCCAGCACCACCAGGTCTACCCGGCAGTGTTCCAGCGTCTCCAGCCACGTCCCGGCGTTGTCCGGATCGGTCAGCACCTGGACCGGAATGCCCCGGCCGCGCGCGTGGCTGAGACCGGCAGCGTCGGGTTTGTCGCTGATCACCAGGACGACGGCCGCAGGCGCAGCGGGGCCCAGGGCGCGGAGCAGCGCCTCGAGGTTACTGCCGCGCCCCGAGATGGCCACGGCTATCCGCATCGTCATGGCCGGGGAAAGTAATGGGGGCTCTGGGCTGTGGGCTATTGCTATTGGCTATTGGCTATTGGCGGTCAGGATAACGTCCACTGCCGCAGCAAGGTCGTTCGCTCTCGTGAACCTGCTCGCCTTGTCATCCCGGACCTCGGTCTCTCCCACCCCGGTCAACACCAGCATTCCCCGGCCGTGCAATGTCTCCGCCGGCAGCACGTCGCGCAGGCGGTCGCCCACCCACCAGCTGGCGCCCAGGTCGATCTTGAACTGCTCCGCCGCCTGCCGGTAAAGGAGTACGCCCGGCTTGCGGCAGTCACACGGTCCGGAGAGCTCGGGCAGGTGGGGACAGAAGTAGTGCGCGTCCAGCCTGGCGCCTTGAGCCTGGAGCAGCTCATCCACGCGGCGTTCGGTGAGGGCATAATCGTGGCGCGAGACCAGTCCCCGCGCCATCCCCGATTGGTTGGTGACCACGATCGCGAGGAAGCCCCGATCGTTGAGGCGCTTGATGGCGTGAGCGGCGCCGGGGATCAGCCGGGCCTGGTCGGGGTCGCGCAGGTAGGCCACGTCTTCGATGATGGTCCCGTCACGATCGAGAAACACGGCGCGGCGGCGACGCCCGTCGGCCGCCGCATTCACGATGCGAGTGCCTGCTCGATGGCGGCTGCTACCACAGGGAAGCTGGCCTCGGGAAGGGTGCGAGGGTCGAGCAGGACTCTGTCGCCGGCCACACGCGCCACTATGGAGGGATGGCCCAGGCGGAGACGCAGCGCCAGGCCATCGGGACCCAACGCTCCGGCGGTGAGGGCCACGAGCGTGGTCGGCAGGACGGCTCCGGGAAACGCGCCGCCGCCCACCGCCGACTCGCCCGGCACCGTCCCGGCGTTCACTGCCGGCGGACAGAGGGCGGCCAGCCGCTCCGCGCGCGCGGCCAGGTCGCCTGCGGCCGCGGTGAGCATGGCGAGCACCGGTATAGACCGGATTGCGGCGGCCTCGTCCTGATACAGGCTGAGAGTGGCAGCGAGTGCGGCCAGGGTCAGCTTGTCGGCCCGAACGGCGCGGGCAATCGGATTCTCCCGGCAGCGTGAGACCAGCTCCGTTGTTCCGACCAGGCAGCCGGCCTGCGGGCCGCCCAGCAGCTTGTCTCCGCTGAACAGCACCAGTCCCGCACCGGCCTCGAGCGCCTCGCTGACACGCGGCTCCCCGGTGAGACCCCAGCGGGAGAGGTCGGCAATGAGTCCGCTGCCGATGTCGTACAGATAGGGAATGCCGGCCTGCGTTGCCAGCTGCGCCAGCTCGGCCGGCTCGGGTGAGGCCACGAAGCCGCGCTGCTCGAAGTTGGATCGGTGAACGGTGAGGATGGCCGCGACCCGGCCGTCCAGCGCCCGCTGGTAGTCGTGCAGATGGGTGCGGTTGGTGGTGCCGACCTCGCGAAGCCCGGCCCCGCTCCGGGCCATGATGTCGGGAATGCGGAACGATCCGCCGATCTCGATCAGCTCGCCCCGCGAGATCAGGACCTCCCGGCCGGCCGCGAGTGCGTTCAAGGCCAATAGCAGCGA
>Ga0180121_10000149_pt1 | contig 25732 bp, 18 predicted proteins | sample AntDrymUQ5402106_2_FD_129676 | JGI IMG/M metagenome (GOLD analysis project Ga0180121, IMG submission 129676) | Polar desert sand microbial communities from Dry Valleys, Antarctica - metaG UQ540 (21.06) (version 2) (version 2) | ecosystem: Environmental > Terrestrial > Soil > Desert | place...
AGGAATTTTATCAGGGTCATGTATGGTAAAAATAATGTTTTAGATAACGTGTCGACCACATATTACATTGCTGCCATATCTATAAATCGATAAAACAATTATCTTTAGGACCTATCCCTGATAATATGACTAAAATCATCCAACTGCTTGCTATTGTATTAATTACGAACATTCTATTTTCCTGTAATAACCGCTCGGGTCCTGCCAGGGTTCTTGTTTTCTCAAAGACTAACGGTTTCAGACACTCCTCGATAGCTATAGCTAAGACGACTTTAATAAAAATGGGATTTGATAATAATTTCCAAGTGGATACTTCTGAAAATGATAAATACATTCAGGAGGATTCCCTCAAAAATTATTCAGCCATAGTTTTTCTGCATACAACCGGCAATTTCCTTAACAATTACCAGGAAGCAGACCTGGAACGATATATTCAATCCGGCGGTGGATTTGTAGGAATACATGCTGCTTCAGATGCTGAGTACGACTGGGGATGGTATGGAAGACTGGTTGGGGGCTATTTTGAATCTCATCCCAAAAATCAAGAGGCCGTTTTGAAAATAAATGATAATACGCATGAGTCAACCAAACATTTACCAAAGGAATGGAAGCGAACTGATGAATGGTACAATTTTAAAAAACTTAGTAAGGATGTGAAAGTATTAATGACAATTGATGAAAAAAGTTATGAAGGAGGCAAAAATGGTGATCAACATCCTATGGCCTGGTATCACGAATTTGACGGAGGCAGAGCTTTTTATACTGAACTCGGGCATACTGATGAATCATTTTCGGAAGATAATTATATGAAACATCTTCTTGGAGGGATTAAATATGCCATAGGTGATAATAAAGCGCTGAAATACAGCAATGCTAAAACACAACGGGTTCCGGATGAAGATCGATTCACCAAAACGATCTTGAATCAGGGAAATTTTACAGAGCCAACAGAAATGACAATTCTTCCAAACCTTGATATTCTCGTTGCACAACGACGCGGTGAAATTTTACTTGTAAAGAATAATGATACAACGGTAAAACAGGCAGGCTTTCTCAATGTGTACTGGAAAACCACCACAAAAGGCGCGAATGCAGAAGAAGGATTGATGGGCATACAGGCAGACCCGGATTTTGCCAAAAACCATCATGTATATGTATTCTACAGTCCGATAGATACTTCCGTAAACAGGTTGTCTCGCTTTACATTTGTTAACGATACAATTGATCTGAAAACTGAAAAAGTTGTATTACAGTTTTATTCCCAAAGGGAAATTTGCTGTCATACCGGGGGTTCTATTGCTTTTGGAAGTGATAAATTATTGTATCTCTCTACCGGAGACAATTCCACTCCTTTTGACGAACCAAAACAGCGGTTTGTGAATCATGGATATGCGCCGCTTGATGACAGGCCGGGTCATCAGCAATATGATGCCCGACGTTCTGCAGGAAATACAAATGACCTGAGAGGAAAGATTCTTCGGCTGCAAATAAAAGAAGATGGTAGCTATGTGATTCCCGACAATAATCTTTTTGCTAAAAATCAAGAAGGAACCAGGCCGGAAATATATGTGATGGGTAACCGAAATCCATACAGGATATCTGTTGATAAGAAATCCGGATTTCTTTACTGGGGAGAAGTGGGCCCGGATGCAGGTGCGGACAGTATGGATACAAGAGGTCCCCGAGGTTACGACGAGTTGAATCAGGCCAGAAAAGCCGGCTATTTCGGGTGGCCTTTGTTTGTCGGCAATAATTATCCCTATAAACAATATGATTATGCATCAGGCCAAACCGGAAATGTATTTGATCCCGCAAAGCCTTTAAATAATTCTAAAAACAACACGGGCCTGCAAACTTTACCTCCGGTGCAGCCGGCATTTATTTGGTATCCATATGGAGAATCAAGCGATTTCCCACAGGTTGGAACTGGTGGCAGAAATGCCATGGCAGGACCTGTTTATCACGCTGACCAGTATCCGAAAGAAACCCGATTTCCTGAATATTATAATGGTAAACTTTTTACCTATGACTGGATAAGAGGTTGGATTAAAACAGTGACCATGTTACCGAATGGAGACTTTGATAAAATGGAACCATTTATGGATCATACTAAAATGTTTGCCCCGATAGATATGGAAATGGGACCGGATGGGAGGATGTATATTCTGGAATACGGAAGCGGATGGTTCTCAAAAAATCCGGATGCAGGTTTGTCCAGGATTGATTATAACGGAGGTAACAGGGCACCTAAAGTGGAGGATTTGCAGGTGAGCAGGTTAACAGGATCTCTTCCCTTTAATATAACTGCCAAAGTAACAGCGCGTGATCCTGAAAAAGAAATACTTACTTATACCTGGGTTTTTGGTGATGGTACTACCAAAGAAACAAAGGATCCTACCGTAGAATACACCTATAGAAAAGCGGGAGATTATTTATTATCAGTTACTGTGAAAGATAAAAATGCAGCTAGTACATCAAGCAACAAAATCGCATTGTACGCAGGAAATGAAACTCCTGAAGTTCAAATTGAAATAAGAGGAAACCAATCATTTTATTTTCCTAACAAACCAGTTGGTTATGAAGTGAAAATCAACGACAGAGATGATACTTCCTCCATAAGAGATTTGAACGACCTTATTGTATCTGTCAGCTATCTGGAAGGAAGCGATCGTGCCGCAGCTCCGCAAGGTCACCAGGTAATGACAGAAGCAATGATTGGAAAAAATCTGGCGCTATCGCTTGATTGCAAATCATGTCACCAACTGCAAACCAAATCAGTTGGACCTTCGTATGAACAAGTGGCACAACGCTATCAAAAAGATCCCAATGCAATGAGTTATTTGGCTTCCAAAATTATTAAGGGAGGAAGTGGGGTCTGGGGTGAAACAGCAATGGCGGCGCATCCGAATCTGAAAGAAGAAGATGCCAGGCAAATTGTACAATGGATCCTTTCATTCGCAACAACGGGCGGAAAAGAAAAATCTTTACCAGCTAAAGGAATGGTAAAGGCACCGGCTAACATTAAGGATAAAGCTGTCATGTATATTTCTGCATCTTTTAGCGATAAGGGGACTTCCGGAAGTAAACCATTGATTGGAAATTATACCGTGGCATTGAGGAATAGTAAAATGTCATTCAACCGGGTGACAAATATGAAAGGCTTTGTGACTTTTGATGTGAATAGTAACAAAATGATGGTCACTCCAAAAGAAAGGGGATGGTTCAGTATTGATAGCATAGATCTTTCCGGAATCCGATCCGGAAGCGTAGCACTCATGTGGCAGAACGAACCGCAATTCGGATATGATTTCGAGTTGCATCTGGATTCGCCGGATGGAAAAAAACTTGGTGAAACATCACTAATCGGAATTCCTCTACCCAAGGGAAAAACTCCCGCATCCCAGGAAAACAAACCCGTTGGAATGAAAGTGATCAATTTCAATTTCGCCGAAATTACTGATGGTAAAAAACACAGTTTATATGTTATAAGCAGTCCGAGAAATATTAAAGAAACAGCGCAGATAGGATTGCAGTGGATACATTTTAAATAATTTTAGATTGGCAATTGATGGATGATTGAATTTGAATTGAAATCACAAACTCAATCTACAATATGCAATCATTGGGTTTTGTTATGAATCTATAATTTCCTTTTACGCGCATGTACATAGTTAATGATCATTACAACAATCAATATGAGTAATCCAAAAAATTCACGAGTAGCTTCTATCCATGGTTTTGTTGCCTTCATCGACTGAGCAATATTCTCTGCCTGGTGTTCATCAATCCAGGCCGCCACACCATCTGAATCAAAAAAAAGAAAAGTCGCATAAACCGCATACACTAAAATGCCGAATAAATATAAAGAGGGATATTTTTTACCTTTAGCTGCGAGCCAGCATAAAATTGCCCCATACAGATAGATAGGCATCCAGATGTAGGGATCCGGATCATTGTATTGCAATGCAGCAGAGAGGATAAATAGGATGGTACAAATAATATTGAATATTTTCATAAGAAGTTTTTATTGCAACCCATTTTCCATCCTGACTTTTTTTGTAAGTTTTGCTTTGACGAGATTATACGATTGCAAGATATATTGCTCCCACTCCTTTTTATTTAGCAGAGATGTCTCTGTTACCAAAACCCATTTGGCACGAGTCATATATGGTGCCGGAATGAAGCCTTCGGAAGTTGATAAGGTTTCGAAATCTTCATCTGGAACTTTGAATGCAATTTTCTGAGGAGTATCAAGCCCTGCTACACAGAACATTTTTCCCACCACCATAAAACAAAGATCATTTCCCCATTTTATATCTTCTGCAGAGGCAGGAAGCGAAAGGCAATATTTACGGAGCCATTCGATGTCCATGAGCAAATGAAAAATGCAAAATTAAAAATTAAAATTCTTTATAAAGATTTTTCCCGGCTTATAGTAAATCTTTCATTATAACGAAGTTGACAATGTAGAAGGAATGCGGATCGTAGAGATAAAAATCAAAGCGAAAAAAATGGAGGAAATTATAGTAAGTTGTAAGAAATAAGATCCTGAAAGGATTATTACATTAAAATCTAAAAACGATAATGGGACTCTAAAATTCGCTCCTATTCCTTTACTTTTTTCTTCTGTGCTTTCGGAGCGAAGATCATTAACATTCGCTTTCCTTCCATCTTTGGTAAGGCTTCCGGTTGACCTACTTCTGCGAGGCGCTCTGCAAATTTCAACAAAAGTAGTTCTCCTCTTTCCTTAAACATAATTGCGCGGCCCTTAAATTGAACGTATGCCTTTACTTTATTCCCTTCTTTCAGGAAACTTTCTGCATGTTTGGATTTAAAATCAAAATCATGGTCATCAGTACCTGGAGTAAACCGTATTTCTTTTACTTCGGCCGATTTACTTTTGGCCTTCATTTCCTTTTCTTTCTTCTTCTTTTCGTACAGGAATTTATTATAATCTATGATCTTACAAACAGGCGGGTCGGCCTGCGGTGAAATTTCAACCAGGTCCAACTGCTGTTCCTGAGCCATTTTCAGCGCATCTTGGATATTATATACCCCAACTTGAACATTGTCACCCACAAGACGAACTTGTGGTACTCTGATCATATGATTAGTGCGGTGTTCCTGCTGTTGTTCTTTTCTAAAACGTGGATTGAAATTACCTCTGGGTTGTCGCGGTGGAAATGCCATAATTAACGCACTTCCGATCCCCTCCGGAAGCATTCGTGATTTTTATTTTTTAATTACCCTCCCGGGGAAGAGAGTTATTCTGAAATTCTGTTTTTTATTTCCTGACCTATGGTAGAAATAAAATCTGGCGTCTTCTGAGCACCGAGATCACCTTTACCCTGTCGGCGAACGGCTATAGTATGCTCATTCATTTCTTTTTCGCCAATAACGAGCATGTAGGGAACCCTTGCCAATTCAGTGTCACGAATTTTTTTACCAATTTTTTCACTTCTATCATCAACCTCAGCGCGAATATCTGCTTTTTTCAGGGATTCCAAAATTGTTTGTGCATACCCCATAAACTTGTCGCTGATAGGTAGAATTTTCACCTGTAAGGGTGCCAGCCATAATGGGAATTTGCCTGCATAATGTTCAAGAAGAAAACCAATAAATCTTTCATGAGTTCCCAACGGAGCCCGGTGAATGATCAGCGGAGTTTCAGGGATATTATCTTTGTTGGTGAACTCCAACTTGAATCTACGGCCCTGAGCAAAATCAACCTGATTGGTGGCTAATGTAAATTCCCGGCCAATAGTACTCCAGATTTGCACATCAATTTTAGGTCCGTAGAATGCTGCTTCATCTGGTACCTCTACAAAGGGTGTTTTTGTTTTTATTAGCACGTCTCTTACCAGCGTTTCCGTTTCCTGCCAAAGAACTGATTCATCCATGTACTTTTTTCCAAGCTTGGAAGGTTCGTGGAGAGACAAACGCATTACATATTTTTCTATACCGAATATTTTGAAATACTTCAGGTACATTTCATTCACAGCCTTGAACTCTGCATAGAATTGTTCCTTCGTACAATAAATATGAGCGTCGTTCATATGAAGACATCTTACGCGCATCAGGCCGAATAATTCTCCACTTTGTTCATAGCGGTAGCAGGTACCGTATTCTGCCAGTCGAACCGGAAGGTCCTTATAGCTTTTTGGTTCTGCCGCAAAAATTTTATGATGATGAGGGCAATTCATAGCCTTGAGGTAATATTTAACACCTTCCAGTTCCATAGGAGGGTACATACTGTCCTCATAATAGGGCAAATGACCGCTTGTTATGTATAAACTTTCTTTTGCAATATGAGGAGTAACCACTCTTTTGTACCCTGCCTGTTGTTCTGTTTCCTTGGCAAGTTTTTCCAATTCTTCAATAATAATGGTTCCATTTGGCAGCCATAACGGTAAACCAGGCCCTACTTCATCATCGAACGTAAAAATCCCTAACTCTTTCCCCAGTTTACGGTGATCTCTTTTTTTTGCTTCTTCTAACAGTTGCAGATATTCATCAAGCTCCTTTTGAGAAGGAAATGTAACACCGTATACACGGGTTAGCATTTTATTTTTTTCGTCCCCTTTCCAATATGCTCCTGCTATGCTGGTTAATTTGATCGCTTTGATAAATCCGGTATGAGGGATATGCGGACCTCTGCACAAGTCAGTAAATTTTCCCTGTGTATACAAAGTAATTTCTCCATCCTTTAAATTCTGAAGGAGATCAAGCTTGTAAAAATCCCCCTTACCGGTAAAAAAAGAGATCGCATCTTTTTTTGCGATTGGCTTGCGGTTATATGCATTTTGTTGTTTGGCCAGTTCATTCATTTTTAATTCCAGCCGTCGCAGATCTTCTTCATTCAACTGATGCCCGCCAAGATCCATGTCGTAATAAAATCCCTTATCTATTGCAGGTCCTACCCAAAACTTAACTTCCGGGTAAACCAATTCAACTGCTTCCGCCATCAGGTGTGCGGAAGAATGCCAGAAAGTTGATTTGCCTTCTTCATCATCCCAGGTTAGTAATTTAAGGGAAGCATCATGAGCTATTGGTCTGGTGGCATCCCAAACAGCGCCGTTGATGTTTGCAGCAATTACTTTTCGGGCCAGTCCTTCACTTATAGATTTTGCAATTTCCAGGGCTGTAATACCATCGGAATATTCTCTTACAGCTCCATCCGGTAAAGTGATCTTGATCATATCTTCCTTTTCCTAGCTCTTTTTTAAGAACCGCAAATTTAACGAATGATTTGCAGACAACCAGTTACGATATATGTCGTAAGATTTTCAGAAATAGCTAATTTGGCAGGGTGAAGCAGTCATTTATGAGCAGATTTTTACTGGCAAGCTTTCTTCTCATCTCCATTTGTGTACACAGTCAGGAACTCACCGGCATATGGAGAGGGCATTTTCTTTCAAGTAACAGCCGTCTTCTTGAATTACTTGGTGAAGAAGACCGTTACAAATTCGAAGTCCAGCTCAATCAAAGGGCTAAAGATTTTGAAGGCGTTACGTATTCATACAAAACAACCGTTTTCTATGGAAAAGCCTCTTGCATCGGCAAGGTAAATTCCAAGACAAAAAAAGTACTACTGGAAGAAATGAAGATCGTTGAAGTGAGAATGGCAAACGGAAGCGATGCCTGTATCATGACATGCTTTCTTCAATATTATAAATCGGGAGTAGAAGAATTTCTCGAAGGGACCTATACCAGTATGAACATTCGTGATTCATCCAATTGCGGTAGGGGAACGATTTTCCTTCGCAAAGTAATCACTTCAGACTTCTACAAAGAACCATTTCTCGTAAAAAGGGAAAAAGAAAAAGAACGATCAAATCCCAAATCAAGTGGCTCAGTACCGAATAATACTACTGCAAAGAAACCCGTTACAACTACAAAACCACCTATAGGAAAGCCTGCCAATAAATCCAATACTACTGTGAAACCTGGTACAACAGTAACCAAAAAACCCCTACCAACAAATCCAACTGCCGGTAACAATACAACAAAGAAAATACCGGAAGGAAAAACTACCCGAACCCGTTTGGACACAACACAAAAAACCGTGAGGATACCTTCTCCTGCTATAGTGACACCAAATGTGCTGCGGAACAGGGAAAATGAACTGGTGAAAACCATTGAAACTTCCGAAAAAGAAATTCTGATCAATATTTATGATAACGGGTCAATAGATAATGATACGGTATCCGTTTATCTGGACAAAAAGCTGGTCATAAATAAACAGCGGCTTACAGAGAAACCTTTACAGGTGAAACTGTTACTTGATGAAAATAATATCTTCCATGAGTTGGTAATGGTAGCTGAAAATCTTGGCGAAATTCCTCCTAATACTTCTCTTATGGTAGTGAAAGCAGGATCGAGTCAATATGAAGTACGCATAACCTCCACAGAACAAAAGAATGCTGTTGTTATTTTTAAATATCAAAAAGAAAAGTAGAAATACCGTTCACATAATTTTGGATTTTCCTGAGTGAGAAGTACTTAATTTCCGAAAAAGGCTGACATGCGCTCGTTATTCGCTCTTCTCTTTTTAATTATTTCTTCCCAACTAGCTGCACAAAACCTTACCGGCATCTGGCGTGGTACCCGTACGCAAACTCCGGGTGGATGTTTTCCGGAATATTCACTCGAATTGCAAATCACCTATTCAGAAAATACCATTCTGGGTAGAGCGTATAATTATTACAGTAAAGACCAGTATACAAAAATCAATTTTTCAGGCCGGTACAATCCGCAAACTAAAAGAATGGTGATCATTGAGAGTGCCGTACTCACTTATAATATTCCGGCAACCTGCATTCCCTGCATCAAGACCTATGACCTGAGCTGGACAAAAAATGATATAGAAGAAGCTTTGAATGGTGAATGGAAAGGACATGAAATGGGAAACGCTACGATTTGCCCTCCCGGGAAAATTTACCTGATAAGACAGACCCAATCATTATTCCCGGTTGAGGTATTACAAAATGATACTTTATCAGGGCTTCAAAAAAAAATGAATATCACTAAGAGAGAAAAAGAAGTGGTACAAACCCTGGTGATCGACACTTCACAATTAAAGATTGAATTATATGACAATGCAGAAATAGATGATGATACCGTATCTGTTTTCATGAACAATACGTTGTTATTACATAAAAAAAGACTCACAGATAAAGCACTTGTATTAAATTTTACTGCTTTTCCAAATACAGAATATGAATTGATGATGTATGCAGAAAATTTAGGCCGTATTCCCCCAAATACTTCCTTAATGGTGATTACGGCCGGAAGGAAACGATATGAAATGCGCATTTCATCGAATCAACAAAAAAGCGCGGTGGTAAAGTTTAAGTTTGTGAAGTGATCGTCTCGCAGCTTTAATAAAGACGGTCAGCTATCCCACCAAATGAAGTAATATGAATATCAAAAAAACTGGGGTTGCGGATAGCTGACTGCAGATATCTAATCTTTTATGGCTTTGTACTCTTACGAGGAATTTTCCCCTCCCGCTGTGCAGCATGATAAACAAATGAAGCGATTATGGTAGCTGCCTGTTTCAAGTCATCCGGCTGAATATGATCATACGAATCCATATTGGTATGATGCGTCCTGGAATTGTATTCAATTTCATCCTGTATGAATTGAAATCCGGGCAATCCTAATGCATCAAAGGCCAGATGGTCCGTTCCACCTGTATTCTGTAAGGTCGTAGTTTTTGCTCCAAGATCTGAAAATGGTTCCAGCCACTTTGCAAAAATGGATTTTACTGCGGTATTGTTTTGCAGATAAATGCCTCTCACCTTACCGGTACCATTATCAAGATTAAAATAAACAGAAAATTTTTCGTGGGCTGCGTTTGGCTTTTTTGTAATTGTATCCATGAAATGATTTCTCACATAATTTCTTGAACCATGTAAGCCCTGTTCTTCTCCTCCCCATAATGCAATGCGGATGGTTCTTTTTGGTTTGATGCCAATCTTTTTTAATATTCGGATGGCTTCGAGCATTACTGCACATCCGGCTGCATTGTCGGTTGCTCCCATTGATGCATGCCAGGAGTCAAGGTGGCCACCTAACATCACCACTTCCCCCTGCAATTTTCTGTCTGTTCCCTTTATTTCTCCTATTACATTATATCCTTTCAGATCATCAGTAAAAAATTTTGATTTTACTTCTACTTCCAATTTGACAGGGATGTTGTTCTTAACCAGGCGGTATAGAGTCATGTAATCTTCATAACCAATAGTGATGTCCAGAAAATTTTCAGGAGCAGTGATGGAATAGGAACCACCGCCGGAAACGAACAAAGTACCATCCCGTCCTTGTGTGCTGGCACTTAGCATAGCAATAGCGCCTTCTTTTCTGGCAAAATTTCTCAGCATGTTCAGATTTACGATCTGAAGAGATCTTGCATTATTGGAGTTCCCTCTCGTTCTGTTTGGAGGATCGTCAGGATCATAATCTGCCATTTTCTGCAATTGTTCATCTGAAAGTCTTACTCCATCAGCTACATAAGTAGGTTTGAGTGTATCATTGCGTGGAAGAATCAGGATCTTACCCTTTAACCTGCCCAGATAGGATTGCAGTTCCATCGAATCTTTTGCGTTAATGAGTATTACTTCTGCATTCTGTAACCCATCTGTCCCGGAGGTCCATGATTTTGGATACGCAATAAGAGGTTTATAATATGGAGTGGTAAGGGCTATATATGATTTTTGCAATTCCCAACCCTTTCCCCAGGTTCCCCAGGGTTCAAGCTGTGTTTTTTCCAAACCCCATTCAGTGAGTTTATTTTTAGCCCAGCTGGCAGCCTTCATATATCCCGGAGATCCTTGCAATCTTGGACCGTTTGCATCAGTCAGATAAAATAGGATGTCCATGACCTTAGAATTTTCCAGACCCTCCATTCTTATCTTCCGAACCACATCCAGCTCAATTTTTTCTTCCTGCGAATACACAGAAATAGAAAAAAAGGCTAAGATGATTGTATGAAGTATTTGTCTCATGAAATGAATTACGTTGATTATTAAAAAATAAATGTTGTTTTTTGGAACAGGAATTTAAGCATTTCAGTTAGCAAAATGAGGAAGATTCCATCTAGGAGATGGCATCTATAACTTAATCCGGGCATTCCAAATACCAAGTAAAGGGAAGCCTTCATTTCCAATTTTGAACAGGAGATGCCATCTTTTAGATGGAATCTGCAAACTAAGGCGAAGAAATTCAAATACCTTTAAAATTGATAAATCGGAATCATTTTAAACAGGAGATTCCATCTTTTAGATGGAATCTAGGTTTGAAATAAAACTTCAATACATTGTAATTATCAAATTAAATGCTGTTGAAAATCACCTCCTTATAACAAGAGATTCCATCTTTTAGATGGAATCTGAGTTTAAAACCTGAAATTCCAGGTAACAGAAGGAATTATTGGAAACAACGAAACCTGCCGCGCTTCCACTTTCAGCGTTCCATTATAGGGATTTCCCTCCTGGTCGAAGTATATAAAATATGGATTCAGTCGACTATAGGTATTATAAATGCCAAAAACCCAATTCTGCTTCATACGCCTGCGAGGTTTTGCAGGCGTTAAGGTCGCAGATAAATCAAGTCGGTGATAGGAAGGAAGTCGATATTGGTTTACCTGGCTATACTCCTGAGATAGAATCCCATTGATGATATAAAAACGTTCTGGTAGCGTAGTAGCGTTTCCAGTACCAAAAACAAACACTGCTGAAAATTTCCATTTGGGACTTAATTCATACATGGATACAACAGAAAGATCATGACGCCGATCATATTTGGAAGGATATTTTTTACCATTATTTAAGTCAGCAAACTTTCTCCAGGTCCAGGAAAGTGTATAGCCTACCCAGCCCGTAAGTTTTCCTTTCGATTTATTAACAAACAGTTCTCCTCCATAACTCCAGCCTTTGCCAAAAACAAATTCTTCTTCAGGATCTTTTAAAGAGGGTGTATAGCCTTCCTTATACTCGATCTGACGTTCCATATTTTTATAATATACTTCTATGGAAGTTTCATATGTGTTGTCTGCAAAATTCTTGAATATCCCCGCAGCATATTGCCAGCCAAGTTGAGGTTGCACCCGATATGTACTGGGAACCCACAAATCCGTAGGCAGTGTTGAGCCGGCATTACTTACGAGATGTATGTATTGTAGGTTCCTGGTAATACCTGCTTTCAAAGAAGTACTCTCATTAAAGGCAAATCGAATGCTAAGCCTTGGTTCAGTACCTCCATATTTTTTTACAACCTGACCATTTTTATAGCGAGTGCTGTCTAATTTATTACCGTTCTCATCTTTCTGATAAATGGTAAAAGGTCCCAATTGCCTGAAGTCACTATATCGCAAGCCTACGTGCAACTTTACCCGATCACTGATTTCCCAATCATCCTGCAAATACGCAGCGCTCTCTGTCGCAAATTTTTTTATATTATTATTTGGCTCAAACCGTGTATCGCCCTGTCTGCCGGTTAAAACATTCGGTATGAAAGTATGATAAGTGATCAGCCCTCCGAACCTGATTTTGTGTTGTGGAGAAGGATAATAATCCAGGTCCGCCTTGGCTGTCAGGTCGCGAATACCAGAGGACAATCGTATTTCAAAATCATTTTGTGAAGCACCGAAAGAAAAATTATAATCATTATAAACGATGGTGGTGTTTGAAAAAAGCTTTCTGTTAAAGACATGATTCCACCGCGCTGTACCGGTGGCGTTTCCCCAGGGTATGGCGGCTTGAAATGCTCTGCGTGAATTACTGAATTTGAATAAATCTCTACCAAAATATCCGCTCAGGTATATTCGATCCTTTTCAGAAAATTTATAATTCACTTTCATGTTAAGATCATAGAAGTAATACCCTGAACCAAAGAAGGCACTGCTTTTTCGGATAAATGGTTTTACCAACCCATCAATATAAGTTCTTCTTGCAGAAACAATGAATGAAGCCTTATCCTTTTTAAGTGGCCCCTGTATAGAAAACCTGGAAGCGATCAATCCGATACCACCCTCCACTTCGAATTTCTTCATATTGCCTTCTTTCATCGTAATATCCAATACAGATGATAATCTGCCTCCATATTGCGCTGGCATTCCTCCCTTTATCAGAGAAGTATTTTTAATGGCATCAGCATTGAAAATGGAAAAAAAACCAAACAGGTGACCCGTATTGTATACAATGGCGTCGTCAAGCAGGATCAGGTTCTGATCGGGTCCTCCTCCCCTTACATATAACCCAGTATTTCCTTCCCCTGCATTCCGGACACCCGGCAGCAATTGCATTGTTTTTAAGATATCTGTTTCTCCAAATAATACAGGTAATGACTTTACCTCTTTCATAGATAAATCGATCTTCCCCATTTGACTACTACGGACATTTGCATCTTTTCTTCGAGAGGAAATGATCACTTCCTGCAGCATGGACCGTTGCAATAAATGAAAATTGTATTCAACATTTCTGACAAGTGAAATACCGAGTTGTAATAATTCATACCCAGCCGAAGTCACTGTTACTATATAACTGCCTTTCGGAAGTGTTATGGAGTAAAATCCGAATTGGTTACTTACAATACTCTTCCCTGTCTCATTTATGGTTAGTGTAGCCCCGATGAGAGTTTCCTGAGAAAGCGAATCACTGATATACCCGCTGAGGGTAAATTTTTCCTGACTAAATCCCCGAAAAGAAATGATGAATAATAAAAAGAAAGTCAACTTTTTCACCTCACGCATATAATTCATGCAACGACTACTTTATTTATTTCTGTAATCAAGTGAATCTGCGATGTTGCCGCAGGTAAGCATTTTTTTTCCGAAATATGGGTTACGCACAGTAACATTGTTACTTAGCCAATAAGCCCCCTTATCATCAAAGGCCATTGGACAAAACATATAATAAATTTTTTGACCATCATATTTAACCACCCTGCTAAGATTCCAAAGGGCTTCAGTAATCATTTCAAATTCTTTCCTCTTGGATTCAATGTTTTTTTCTGCAACAACTGCTTTGGAAGATCCTGAAATAGTGCCGGTAAAGGTGAGAGCAGTTTCTTTGATCACTCCGGTTGAATCTCCCTGTATTTCTTTAAGAGCCAGGTTTTCGGAATGACCACTCATTTGTGAAGCAGCAAGGTTTGCTTTGGACGTATCAGACTCAATCAATGCATCTTTCAGGTTATAATATGAATTCAATAAATTTTCAAATGACTGATTAAAAGCACTGGAGTTCTTATCAATAGTAAGTGGAGCCGGTTTAGCATCTTTACCTGCACTTTTTGTATTTGAAAACATTCTATATACAATCATTGCGCCGGCAATTATCAATACCACTAATATAACTTTTTTCATCCCCGAAAATTTGCGGTAAAGTTAACAGATAAATACTTCCCGATCTATTATCATACTTTTGCGATTCTTCTATTAAATAAAGAAGAATATTTACCTGCTGATATGCTTGCCGGATTAACAAATGTGACGTTCGAATTTGGGGCCAGGACAATCGTCGAAGATGCTACGTGGCACATCCAACCAAATGAAAGAATAGGTCTGATCGGTTATAATGGTACCGGTAAATCAACTTTGCTAAAAGTATTGGTGGGAGAATATGCACCGTCCGCAGGCACCGTAGAAAGAGGCCGCAGCACAACCGTCGGATACCTTCACCAGGATCTCCTGAGTTTCGATACAAACGATTCCATTTTTCAGGTTGCGCTAGGAGCTTTTGAAAGAGTATTGCAGTTGGAAAAGGAAATTGAAGTATTGGGGAAGGAAATCGAAAAGGTTTCCGAAGCAGGCCTGAAAGTGGAAGAAGAGAAACTCGTTCACGATTATACTGATAAATTACATGAACTGGAAACTGCAGGAGGATATAATATTCATCATCAAACTGAGGAAGTATTGCAGGGACTTGGATTTCCAAATGCGGATCTGAAAAGACCGTACCGCGAATTCAGCGGGGGGTGGAGGATGCGCGTTTTACTGGCTAAAATGATCCTTCAACAACCTGACCTATTGTTACTCGATGAACCTACCAATCACCTGGACCTTCCGTCTATAGAATGGCTTGAAAAATATCTTATACATTATCAGGGGTCTGTAGTGATCGTAAGCCATGATAAATATTTTCTGAACAGAATGGTAACAAAGATCGTGGAGCTGTACCAGCGCGAGTTACACGTTTATAATGGAAACTTCAATCATTATGAAACCGAAAAACAACAACGGGTAGAACTACAGCAGCGTGCTTTTGAGAATCAGCAGGAATTTATTAAGCAACAGGAGAGATTTATTGAAAGATTCAGAGCAAAGGCAAGTAAAGCAGCGGCGGCACAAAGTGCAATGAAAAGACTGGATAAACTTGATCGCATTGAAGATGTAGAAATTGAAAGACCCAATATCCGCATCAATTTTAAAATTGATACGGTACCCGGAAAGATACTCGTCACGCTAAAAAATGTAACCAAGCAATATGGCGATCTCACCATAGTCGAAAATGCATCTGCAGAAATTAACAGAGGTGATAAAATAGCTTTGATCGGAGCTAATGGAAAGGGAAAATCGACCCTTTTAAGGATTATTGCAGGAACAGAAACACACGAGGGAGAAAGAATTCACGGGCACAACGTCGTAGAAAGTTTTTATGCTCAACACCAACTGGAAGCTTTAAACATCGTTAATACGGTACTTGATGAAATGAAAACAGCCGGCAGCCAGCAAACGGAACAGGAACTGCGGACCCTACTCGGATGTTTTCTCTTCAGCGGGGATGATGTAGAAAAAAGAGTAAGGGTGTTAAGTGGTGGAGAGAAGGCAAGGGTGGCTCTTGCTAAAACAATTATCAGCAAAGCAAATTTTTTATTACTTGACGAACCTACGAATCATCTTGATATGCATTCCTGCGATTTGCTTATTGAATCATTAAACAAATACCAGGGAAGTTTTATCCTAGTAAGTCACGATCGTTTTTTTATTTCTAAAACTGCAAATAAAATCTGGGAAATCGATGAACATAAAATCCGCGAATTCATCGGCACTTACGATGAATGGGCAGACTGGAAAGAAAGAAGTATCAAATCACAAACGGGCAACGGCAAACCGGTTAAGGAAAAAAAAGAACAAGCTAAAAATGAAGCGAGTATAAAAGATCCTAAAACGGCTATCACAAATACATCTTCCGTTAGTAGTAATAAAGTCATCAACAAGGAAACAAAAAAAGAACTACAAAAACAACAAAAACAGTTTCAGCTTCTGGAAGATAGAATCGCCCAGGTTACAAAATCCGTTTCAGAATTTGAAGCGGCATTGGCAACTCCTGATATTTATCAGAATCATAAAAAATTTGCTGAAACAGAAACACTTTATAAAAATTCGTCTGAAGAGCTCGTCCGATTAAATGCCGCTTATGAAAAAGTATTTGAGAAAATTGTTGAACTGGAGAAAACCATTGGTGAATCTTAAAGGGTCATTGACCAGGTGAACTCTACAGGAAGATACCATGTAAAGTTAGTCATTGGAACTTAATGTTTGTTGACAATCAATCATTAAAGGCTGATCCTCAAAACCTTGGTATAATTTTTTCATTACAGATTTTATCAATCACAAAAAAACCGAATAAATTATGAAATTTACAATTGGCAGTAACCTAATTGCCTTATTACTTGTTACCGGTGTCGCTTTAGTTTCATGTAAATCGAAAAATTCTGATGCTGACATCAAAGCTGCTATTGATCAGAAAGTTCAAAGCAATGCTGAAATGAAAACTTTGAATGCCTCTGTATTAGATGGTGTAGTTACACTTACTGGTTCCTGTAAGGATGAAGATTGCAGAAAATCCTGTGAAGACAAAGTGGAAGATGTGAAAGGAGTAAAAAAAGTGATCAACAACATTGATATAGCCACCCCTGCTGCAACTTCTACAATACAAATAACAGGTGATGACCAATTAAGAACAGGCGTAAATGACGTGCTTAAATCATATAAAACTGTTCAGGCTGACGTAAATGATGGAATAATTACTTTACGCGGCGAAGTAAAGAGAGATGAATTGCAAAATCTTCTAATGTCTGTTAACGAATTGAAACCGAAAAAAATCGACAATCAATTAGCAATAAAATAAATCAATTATGGCACTGCAAGAAAAATACCAGGAGCTTATAAATAAAGCTCAAAATAAGGGAGTAAAAAATCTACAGGTCAGGGAACAGAATAACGTTCTGTATATTGAAGGGGAAGTTCCTACCCATGAAACCAAGATTGAACTCTGGGATGTTTACAATAAGATCGATCCGGATTACCGTTCGGGGGAGGTTGTTTTAAATCTTACCAATAAAGACAATGTTTCGGACGAATACGAAGTAGTGCGAGGAGATAGTTTAAGTAAGATCGGTAGTAAATATGGAGTTTCCTGGAAAGAAATATATGAAGCAAACAAGGAAATTATAAAAAATCCAGACCTCATTCAACCCGGCTGGAAGTTGAAAATACCGCTTAAGCCGTAATCACTATTATAAAAAAGCTGCAATTGCAGCTTTTTTTATTTGTGCATTATGAAGTGTAAATTGCAGCGATGAATTTTCGTGTGCGCCTTTTTATTATCCTTCCTATTATAATATTTGCGTGGCTGTTGGCTGATATTACAAAAGCAACTGCACAGGACAGCATACCCAAAAGGCCTAAAATTGGTATTACGCTAAGTGGAGGAGGTGCCAAAGGACTCGCGCATATCGGAATTCTAAAAGCAATTGATTCTGCAGGCATTCCGGTAGATTATATTACTGGTACAAGCATGGGAAGTATTATAGGTTCCCTTTATGCCATTGGTTATTCTGCAGAAGACATCGAAAAAGCAGCAAGGCAGATAGATTGGGATATTCTTTTATCTAACCAATCTTCTTTGCGTGCATTGGTCATCGAAGAAAAAGCCGAATACGGAAAATACGCTGTTGAACTCCCCTGGCAGAACCATTTTTTTCGGCTGCCTACCGGTGTCCTGGAAGCCGAAGAATTATGGCTCAAATTTGCTGAACTCTATTTTCCGGTTTATAATATCAAAGACTTCAGTAAATTTTCTATTCCATTCAAGTGTATCAGTGCAGATATTTCAAACGGACAAGCCGTTGTGCTCGATTCCGGAGAAATCATAACGGCTATCCGCGCAAGCATGGCAATTCCGTCTCTCTTTACAGCAGTAGAATATCAGGGTAAAAAACTTATCGATGGAGGTGTTGTACGGAATTTCCCGGTAAGTGATGTTAAATCAATGGGAGCCGATTATATCATCGGTAGCAGTGTGGCTCCGGGCCTGCTTCCAAAGGAAAAGGTAATTAACGCATTTCAGGTTCTGATGCAGATCGCATTTTTTAAAGAAGCAGAAGATAGTAAATTAGAAATCCCATTATGTAACCTATACGTTCCATTGCCTGTAGAAGATTATCATGCAGGAAGTTTTAATAAAGCTTCAGAGATTCTTGATGTGGGATTACAGGTAGGAAGAAAATTATATCCAAAGTTAAAACACCTTGCAGATTCACTCAACGCACTCTTCGGTCCTTTGCCTTTTAAAGCTCATAGACTCCCAAAAGTAGATTCAATAAAAATTTCTCAATACCAGATCAATGGATTAAATAAAACCACGGACGATTTTTTTCTACACATGATGGGGTTTTTGAATGACAGATATTATTCAGCTTCAGACATTGGAAAAATGGTTAGAAGAATATTTGGCACGCGCTATTACAGTAAAGTAGTATACACACTGGAACCGCTTGAAGATGGTTCTTCGAAAATTGTTTTTGATGTGGTGGAAAACCCAGTGAGCTTTGCCAAGCTGGGATTACACTACAATGGATTTACTGGTATAAGTGTTATTTTGAACCTTACTACGCGCAACTTCTTCACACCGCATTCACGAAGTCTTGTTACCCTTAACATTGGTGAAAATTTTCGTGCAAAGGGCGAACACCTGCAATATCTGGGGAGAGGCAAAAATCTATCTTTGATTCTTGGAACCCAGTACGATTATTTCAACGTCACCACGTATAATAATTTTAAAAAGGACGGACTGTACAAAATTGATGCATTCAAAGCTGAAGCCAGGATGCAGGTTTCCAGTAACAGGAAATTCACATCAGGTATAGGTACCCGGTTCGAATGGTTATGGTACCGACCTTCCATTCAATCTGTGCTGGATATAAGAGGAAAAAATGAATTCGTGAATAGTTTTGCATACCTCGCAGTCAACACGCTTAATAGAAAAATTTATCCCAGAAAGGGTTGGAAACTCGATGCTGAATTCGGTCAGGTATATAATCAAAGTCCAAGGGTTACTTTTTATACTGATGGTGTACCGGTAGGTAACCTCGATTCATTTGGTATCTCTTACAACAATTACCAGAAAGCCGTAATTAATACAGAAGGATTTGTTCCCTTATCTACACGCATGACATTTTTCAATCAGGTACAGGCCGGGATCAATTTCAACTACAAACAGAATATTCTGAATGATTTCGCTATTGGCGGCCTCAACAAGATCTATCGAAACCAGATTTTATTTGCAGGAATGCCGGAAGGTACTTTGTATACTCCCAGTGTAGCTGCTCTTCAATTAGGCTTACGATACGAGTTTTATAACAACGTATATATCATCGCAAGATCGAACGGATTACTGATGAATTTTATCAGCACGGGTAACTTTTTCCGGAAAGCTGATATCCTTTCGGGGCATGCTCTCACTTTCGGATATAATTTTGCCCTTGGTCCCCTCGAAGTGAGCATCATGTATTCTGATCAGTCAAAACAGGTGCATTCGTATTTTAATCTGGGAATTCCGTTTTAAGGAATGCAAAATAAAAATGTAAAATTGAATATTCTTTTGTGCTTAGTGTTTGTGTTTTACTCGTTCAACTTATCAACTTATTGGCTGGCTTTTAAAAAATCGCTCACCAGGTAACTAACCAGTTTGCCTGTTGTTTCTTTTTTTCTTCCATCATTCAATTGCAATGCCCCTTCACAAATGTGCAGGTAACAAACCTTGCTATCAACGGAAATAAACGTCACAAACTGCCTTGCATGCAAAGGAGAAATTCCTGAAGGTGTTTCTGCACTTGCAAGAATATCCTGGATACAATCAAGATCAATTTCTATACCAGTATAATTGTCTTCCGTGAAGGCCGTAGCATGGGCAACTGCCTGGATAAAATTTTTTTTCTCATGAATGAAAATGTCCTCATAAGTAATGAAATCGATAAAGGGGTTATTTACTATATCAAGCCATACATTTTGCGGAATATAATTTTCATGCAATCCAATCACACAGTATTTCTGTAAAAACCCATCTTCTTCTGCATAACGGAATCCGTTTCCGCTATGTCTACCTTCCATAGGGCGAAAATCACTATGCGCATCCAGATTGATACAATTAATTTGCGCGAGAGGTATCACATCTGCCTTATGCAGCCCTTTGGCAACACCTTTGATCAATGGGTAACAATTGTTATGTCCCCCTCCAATTATAATTGGAATCTTTTCTGCCGTGGCAATCAGCTTTACCAAAGCCTCCACTTCATCATCAATAATAGTAACTGCATGCCGATATACGTTCAGCTTTTCTTCCGGATCATGAGCGTTCTGTTCAATCAGGTATTTGACATCTCCAAAATCAAAGTATCCCAATAATAGAATGTCATCACCCGTTATCAGGTCGTTGCTTTGAATATTCAGAAATGACATTAAAAAGGGAATCCACAAAGAATCCGTTCCGCCCATTCCTCCATTGGCCTTTACTCCAATATCTTCAGGAATACCAAATAGTACATATCTCGCATCAGATTTTTGTATTGATTGTTCCAGTTGGTTTTTGTCTGTAATACAATGGATACGTTCACCCAATTTCGTTTCAAATCGTCTCAATTTTGACAGGTATAGGATATCCTGCTTATCATACCATTTGAAATGTTTCATACTTTTCAATTCAATACATCACCAGAATTTTAGAATTCATTGAAAACCCTCCAATCACCAGCTATCATAACTCTTTCAATACAATCCGTACTAAATGAATAGGGAAGATAGGCTACTGAAGGAATTATCTTTGTAATAAAAAGATTTGCCTTCTTTCCCACTGTTACAGACCCGGCCTGGTCCTGAACATCCATTGCAAAGGCACCATTGATCGTGGCGGCATTGATAGCTTCTTCCGGCAACATCCGCATCTGGATACAACTCAGTGATACAACAAAATTCATGTTGCTACCCGGAGAAGAGCCGGGATTGTAATCTGAAGCAATCGCAACGGATGCTTCTGCGTCTATTAGTTGCCTCGCAGGTGGAACAGGCAACCGCAGAAATAATGCTGCTGTTGGCAACAACGTGGCAATCGTAGAAGTGTGTTTTGCAAGTAATCTAATTTCCTCTTCTCCCACATTTTCGAGATGGTCAACACTTCTTGCTTTGAGTTTTACTCCGACCTGAACACCTCCGGACCGGTTTAATTGGTTAGCATGAATTTTCGGAATGAGTCCGTATTGCAATCCGGCTTTGCATATTATTTCCGTCTCTGCCTGTGAAAAAAAGCCCTCCTCACAAAATACGTCGATATAATCTGCAAGTTTTTCCTTTTGTATGGCAGGAAGCATTTCGTCGATGATCAGATTAATATAATCATGATGCGCTTCTTTGAATTGAGCAGGATAGGTATGAGCGCCAAGGAAAGTCGAACGGATAAGCATGCCGGATTTTTGTTTCAATTTTTTTATCACGCGAAGCATTTTCAATTCCCCTTCCAGCGATAATCCATAGCCGCTTTTTATTTCAATAGCTCCTGTTCCTGTTTTAGAAACTTCCTGCAGTCTTTTCCACGAAAGTGCAAATAATTCATCCTCTGAAAGCTTGTTTAATTTATCAGCAGAATTTAAAATACCCCCTCCTTTTGCAGCAATCTCAGCATACGATCTCCCTTTTATTTTATCTACAAACTCCTCTTCACGGGTAGCAGCGAAAACAAGATGAGTGTGGCTATCGCACCACGCAGGGAAAACGAATTTTCCGCTGGCGTCAATTGTGTTCTTATCAGATTTGTAATTGAATGATTTCATCGGTCCATAATCTGCTATCTGATCTCCTTCCACTATCACATAAGCATTCTCAACAACAGGCAGCTCAGCGAGATCTTTGCCCCGAAGCAACTTTGTATCTTTTCTTGTATTCACCAATCCCTTGATGTTGATGATGGCAACTGACATGGAACTAAAGTAGAGAATAATTTCAGATTGTAAATTTGCGATTGCACCTATATTCCCATTGCAAATTGTAAATTATAGATTGTAGATTTCAGATATCAGGCTATTCACGATCCCAAATAAAATCTACAAGCTGCAGTTATTAATTCCTCTTCAACCTTTCACCTAGGTCAAGATCTGCTTCCTTAGCAGTTTTTGCCGCAAGTTCATAACCTGCATCTGCATGGCGAATAACTCCGATTCCCGGGTCATTTCGCAATACGCGTTTCAATCTCATTGCTGCTTCCCTGGTTCCATCAGCAACGATCACCATACCTGCATGAATACTATAGCCCATGCCAACCCCTCCACCATGGTGCAGGCTTACCCAACTGGCGCCGCCCGCTGTATTCATCAATGCATTCAATATTGGCCAGTCGGCAACTGCATCACTTCCATCAAGCATAGCTTCTGTTTCGCGGTTGGGTGAAGCAACAGAACCTGTATCAAGATGATCGCGACCAATAACGATGGGTGCACTGATTTTTTTTGTTCGCACCAATTCATTAAAGGCCAGGCCGGCTTGTTCCCGCTCTCCCTGTCCCAGCCAGCAAATCCGTGCCGGCAAACCCTGGAAAGCAATTTTTTCTTTTGCAAGTCTGAGCCAGCGAAGCATTGATTTATTTTTTGGAAATAAAGTTGTAATGGCATCATCGGTCACTGAGATATCTGCAGGATCACCACTTAGTGCTGCCCATCGGAAGGGGCCCTTTCCTTCACAAAAGAGTGGGCGAATATATTCGGGTACAAATCCTGGAAAATCAAATGCGCTTTTAAGGCCGTGTTCATATGCCCTTGCACGTAAGTTATTACCATAATCAAAAGTAACGGCTCCCTTTTTTTGCAGTTTTAGCATCAATTCCACATGCTTTTTCATCGAATCATATGCATAGGAAAGATATTGCTTGGGATTTTCTTTTCGTAAAACAGATGCGTGTTCAGGAGACATCTCATGGGGCCAGTATCCCATTAATGGATCATGTGCAGATGTCTGGTCAGTGAGTGTGTCTGGAATGATATTTCTTTCTAAGAGCCTGGCCAATAAATGAACTGCATTACAGGTTACTCCGATGGATAGTGCCACTCCTTTCTTTTTTGCCTCGACCGCCCGATCAATTGCATGGTCAATGTCTTCGCCTTTTTCATCCAGGTATTTCGTATCCAATCTTTTGGAGATTCTCCACTCCTCCACTTCTGCTGCAAGGCAAACACCCTCATTCATGGTAATAGCCAAAGGTTGTGCGCCTCCCATGCCACCAAGACCGGCAGTAACATTTAAAGTTCCTTTCAACGTTCCACCAAAATGTTTATCAGCAATGGCGGAAAATGTTTCATAAGTACCTTGTACAATCCCTTGTGATCCGATATAGATCCATGAACCTGCCGTCATCTGTCCATACATCATCAGTCCTCTTTTTTCCAATTCATCAAAATGCTGCCAGTTGGCCCAATTGGGGACCAGGTGTGAATTAGCCAACAATACTCGAGGTGCATCCTGGTGTGTCTTTACAATACCAACAGGTTTACCGCTTTGAATGAGGAGGGTTTCATCATTTTCGAGATTTTTAAGTGATGCAATAATGAGGTCCAGACATTCAAAATTCCTTGCCGCTTTTCCACGCCCTCCATACACAATCAGTTCTTCCGGTTTTTCCGCAACAGCAGGATCCAGGTTGTTCAACAGCATACGAAGTGCAGCTTCCTGTATCCAGCCTTTACAGGAAAGTTGTGTCCCGGTGGGAGTCTTGTATTTTATGGGATCGTACGTGAGCATGATAGTTCTTAGTTCTTAGTTATTAATTATTAATTATTAATTGTTAATTATTACTTCAATCATTACAACCTGTAATCCGGAAAGTCTTTATTCAATCCCACGCCATTCTGTTGCGCATAATCGTTCACTACGTTGACAAATGAATGATCGCGAAGGATACCGGTGATCTTATTGATATCATCTGCAAAAATGCGGTCTTCATTTGCAAATGAAACAAACTGACGGACATACCCGTGAGCAATTTCTAGTATTGAACTACTTTTCAAAGGTCTGCGAAATTCTATTGCCTGGCATGCAATCATCAATTCGATGGCCAGTATGAATTCCAGGTTCTCCAGTACTTTATATAATTTTCTTCCGCTGATACTACCCATACTTACATGATCTTCCTGTCCCATCGAAGTTGGAATGCTGTCTGCGCTTGCTGGAAAACACAACGTTTTATTTTCTGTAACCAATGCCGCCGTGGTATATTGAGGAATCATGAAGCCACTATTTAATCCAACGTTTCCCATCAGCAGCATTGGAAGACCCCATTTACCCTCGAGCAAAAGGTAACAACGTCTGTCTGAAATATTTCCTGCTTCGGCAGCTGCAAAACAGGCATAATCCAGTGGCAAAGCCAGCGGTTGCCCATGAAAATTTCCTCCACTGATTGTATCATCTGCCGCAAACAAAATAGGGTTGTCCGTTACAGCGTTCAGCTCCACTTCAGCAAGTTCTTTCAGGTGAAGCCATGCATTTCTGGAGGCTCCGTGGACCTGAGGCATGCAGCGGAGGGAATAAGGATCCTGTACTCTTCCACAATCTATATGACTCTGCATGATGTCACTACCGTCAAGCAATAACCGCAATCGTTGTGCAACGAGTTGTGTACCGGTAAAAGGCCGTAATTCATGCAGCCTTTTATCAAATGGCGCTTTGGTACCGGTAAGGGATTCAAGACTCATTGCCCCGATAATATCTGCAGCTTCCAGGCAGTTATGCATTCTTTGAATTCCTTTTATTGCAAATGCAAGAATGAATTGTGTGCCATTGATAAGTGCAAGACCTTCTTTGGGGCCCAGGTTTACAGGAGTGATCCCTTCTTTTTTCAACATTTGCATAGATGGCATCCTGGTTCCTTTATAGAATACTTCTCCCAACCCAATCAGTGGAAGGAAAAGGTGAGCGAGAGGAGCGAGATCGCCGGAAGCTCCCACAGATCCTTTCTCCGGAACAACGGGTATTATATTATTTTCGAGATGCCAGAGTATGCGTTGCATGGTTTCGATTTGCACTCCGGAATACCCAAAAGCAAGCGACTGTAATTTTGTAATGAACATGATCCGGGCAATCTCCTCCGGTATAGGGTCCCCCACCCCTACACTATGACTTTGAAGAATTTTATATTGGAGAGTGCGGGTATCTTCCGGAGAGATCCTTGTATTGGCAAGGATGCCGAAACCGGTGTTGATACCATAAACAGTCTCGTCATTCTCTACAATTTTTTGAACAATCCGCTGACTCTGTTTTATTTTTTCAGTTGCTTTCTGATCAAGCTTTCCTGTTATGTGCCCTTTTCCTAATGCAATTGTATCTGCAATTGTGAGTCGATCCGATCCATAATTAAAAATCTTCTTCATTCATTCATGATTCAAAATCAAAAATAATTGTTTCAGGCAA
>Ga0180121_10000150_pt1 | contig 25700 bp, 26 predicted proteins | sample AntDrymUQ5402106_2_FD_129676 | JGI IMG/M metagenome (GOLD analysis project Ga0180121, IMG submission 129676) | Polar desert sand microbial communities from Dry Valleys, Antarctica - metaG UQ540 (21.06) (version 2) (version 2) | ecosystem: Environmental > Terrestrial > Soil > Desert | place...
CTTATCATAATGGTATTTGATATTTGTTACCTGATAATAAACACCGTTCTCATCATCATATTTTAGTTTTCCAAATATCCTTAGCTTATTAACAGGCGAAATTAATGTATGATGCGTGAAGGCAGAAAATGAACTTTGTGAAATCAAATGAACCAGATTTGTATCAGAAATGATGGCTTTCTTTTTTGGAACGGGCCAGTTCCCCGACAATTTCTTGCAATTTGCCAAAGCAGCCTGTCTATGCCTGTCAGTCAGTTATATCCGTTTGATTGCTGTTTATTTAGAAAAAATGACCTTAATTGCATTTTGTGAGTCTCCCGGATCTGTCAGCCCGCTTTTGAACCCAGCACTTTTTACAAGAAAGAAGATGGATTTATTTGATAAACCTACACCGTGTATATATTAATTACTATTACATTCATTCTCGGCTACGTTGCAATAGCTTTTGAACACGCGATAAAAATCAATAAAACGGCAAGCGCCTTAATCACAGGGGTATTGTGTTGGGTTATTTATATAATGGGGAATTCTGATACAAATCTCGTTTCTCAACAACTCTATGAACATTTTGGGCAAATTTCATCGATTTTATTTTTTTTATTAAGCGCGATGGCGATTGTTGAACTAATAGATGCTCATGATGGATTTGAGGTCATTACAAGCAAGATCAAAACAACTGATCAGCGTAAATTACTTTGGATAATCAGTTTTGTGACATTTTTTCTTTCTGCTGTTCTTGACAACCTTACCACCACCATTGTAATGGTTTCGTTATTAAGAAAGTTAATTACCAATAAGGAAAAGAGAATGTTTTTTATTGGTATGGTAGTTATTGCCGCTAATGCCGGGGGTGCCTGGACTCCCATAGGGGATGTAACCACAACAATGCTGTGGATCGGAGGCCAAATAACCACTGGAAATATTATGATCGAATTATTTATACCCAGCATGATATGTCTGGTCATTCCGCTGATCATACTTTCATTCAGAATGAATGGAAAAATAGAAAATTCGCAATTGATTGAAACCAACGCTATTGATAAGACCAGTAATTACGAGCGAAACCTGGTTTTAGGGTTAGGAATAGTAGTATTGATATCTGTTCCTGTTTTTAAAACAGTTACCAATCTTCCACCTTTTATGGGAATATTATTTGGACTGGGAATACTTTGGGTAGCGACGGAAATCATTCATAGAAATAAAAACGATGCGGATAAAGATGTTCATTCAGTAGTATTTGCTTTAAGAAAGGTGGATGTGCCCAGTGTATTATTTTTTCTCGGAATTCTGGTAGCAATTTCAGCATTAGAGTCTACACATATGTTGGCTGATCTTGCAGGGTATATGGATAGAACAATTGGAAACTTAAATATTATTGTTATTTCAATAGGACTGCTTTCAGCTATCATTGATAATGTACCGCTGGTTGCAGCAACCATGGGAATGTATGACATACAGACTTTTCCAACTGATCATTATTTCTGGCTATTTATTGCTTATTGTGCCGGAACCGGAGGAAGTTGTCTCATCATTGGGTCTGCTGCAGGAGTAGCAGCAATGGGAATGGAGAAAATCGAATTTTGGTGGTATGTAAAAAAAATAACTTTGTTAGCATTGTTAGGATATTTCGCGGGGGCATTTGCATTTATCGCGCAACATTATTTTTTTGGTTCAGCCTGATGTTGTTAGCGATAAAACCAACAAGGGATTCGGCTCCTACCCCAAAACCCTTTTGAGTTCGTTGCGGTTGGTTTCAAATATACCGTCAAAAGAGCTAAATATGCAAAGAAAAAACGCAAAGAATAAAACTAGAAACAGATGATAAAAAGAGAAAATCGTTTCTTTTTAAATTTTGTAAATTTGAAACATGACACTTGTGTTACTTTCTATAGTGCTCCTGGCTTTAGCGGTAATAGGAATTGCCATCAAAATCCTCGTGAAAAAGAACGGAAAATTTTCCGGAACATGCAGCAGCAATAATCCGCTGTTCAATAAGGATGGGAGTCCCTGTAGTATTTGTGGCGCAAAACCTGAAGAGCCATGCAAAGCTTAAGGCAGCACTGTCACCCATTCCTTAAGTGTTTCGGAAGTGTATGTTTTCCATATCCCGTTTTCATCATAAATAAAATAAACTTCAAGCCCCAATTCTTTTTTTTCGAATAAAAATTGTTTTGATTTCTCCAATCCCATCACCATGAAAGCTGTTGCGTAAGCATCTGCGGTCATGCAATCACTGGCAATTACCGTAGCACTCAGCAAATTGTGTTTTGCCGGGTATCCGGTAAGCGGATCAATAATATGAGCATACCTTTTTCCGTTTTCAACATAAAATCTTCTATAATTTCCTGAAGTAGCGAGTGCACTGTTATTCAAATTTATAACGGCGTGTAATGGTCTTCCATGTGTAGGCATTTCATTGGGTTGGTCTATTCCTACTCTCCAATATTCCTTTTTATTTTTTTTCCCTTTTGCTTTCACTTCGCCTCCCAGCTCTACCAAATACCTTTGTATGCCTTTACTTTCCAAATAAGATGCCAGAACATCTACAGCATAGCCCTGTGCAATTCCGTTAAAATCAATCATGCTTCCGGCTTTTTGCTTCACCAGTTTATCACCGTTGATTTTCACCATTTTATATCCTACAAAGGATAGCAAACTATCTATCATTGAACTGTCAACGTTTGCTTTTTTTGTAAAGCCAAAGCCATAGGCATTGATAACGGGGCCGACAGTTACGTCAAAAAGGCCTTCGGTTTTTTCAGAAACTTCTACAGATTTATTGAATACTTCTTTAAAATACACATCGACTTTTACATTGCTGTCATTCTTATTAATCCTTGAAATAATTGAGAAAGGAATATAAGTTGAAAGTGATAAATCAATCCTTCTTAACAGGGAATCAATTTCCATTTGATAGTGTAAGTTGTTTTTTGAAAGATAGATTATGTTGTAGGAGGTTCCCTGTGCTTTCCCGGTTATCCTGATAAGTTTATCGCTTTGCTGGCTACATCTGATCAGGAAGAGAAACAAAGCTACTGTCAGCAATATGGATTTCATCGGTGACAGAATAATTTTTGACACTGGCAGGAGTATGTTTATTATTATTACCTGCTATCCTCCAAAATCATCAAAAGCAATGTTTTTAGGAGGAACACCTAATTCATCCAGCATTTTAAATACTGCTGTATTCATCAGGGGAGGGCCACACAAATAATATTCAATTTCTTCCGGGTCAGGATGATTTTTAAGATAGTTTTCGTAAAGCACCTGGTGAATAAAACCTGTATATCCTGTCCAGTTGTCACTGGGAAGTGGTTCCGATAGTGCAATATTGTATTGAAAATTTTCAAACTTCTTTTCTATTTCCCGGAATTGTTCTGTATAAAATATTTCTTTTACTGATCGTCCTCCATACCAGAAACTAATTTTCCTTTCTGTCTCTTTTTTTGTATGGAAAAGGTGAAACAAATGTGAACGCAGCGGCGCCATTCCTGCACCCCCGCCGATATATACCATTTCTTTTTTGGTAGGTTTAATATGGAATTCGCCGAAAGGACCTGATATAGTAACGCGGTCGCCGGGTTTGCTGGCAAACACGTAAGAGGAACAGATGCCGGGATTTACATCCATGAATTTTTTTTGGGTTCTGTCCCATGGGGGAGTCGCAAGCCGAATATTAAGCATCATCATATTGCCTTCAGCAGGATGATTTGCCATAGAATATGCACGAAAAATAGGTTCCGGATTTTTCATTTTCAGGCTCCAGATATTGAATTTGTTATAATCATCCTTATAATGATCATCAATTTTATAGAGGTCGTTTGAAAAGTCAATTTCGCATACCGGTACATCTAATTGAATATAGCTTCCCGGTTCAAATTGCAGAAATTCCTTTTCAGGCAATTTCACCACATACTCTTTGATATAGGTGGCTACGTTATCGTTTGAAACCACTTCACATTCCCATTTCTTAATTCCAAGTATTTCTTCCGGAATTTTAACTTCCATGTTCTGCTTCACCTTTACCTGGCAACCTAATCGCCAGTTGTCCTGTAGCTGCTTTCTTGAGAAATAGGGCTTTTCGGTAGTCAGAATTTCACCGCCACCTGCCACGACCTGACATTTACACATGGCGCAAGTTCCTCCCCCTCCACACGCGGATGGCAGGAATATTTTTTTATTCGACAGAGTGGTAAGGAGACTGGACCCTGCTTCCACTTCAATGCGTTCCTGTCCGTTGATCACCAGTTGTACAAGCCCCGCGGGTGTGAGTTTCGCCTTTGCAAATAAAATAAGGCCAACAAGCAATAACGTGAAAAGGAGAAAAACAGTTACACAGGCAATGATCGTTGTAATTTCGAATGCAAGTAAAATCATTTTAACTTTGCAGATTTATAATTCAATACCCATAAAACTCATAAAAGCAATGCCCATTAGTCCCGTTATGATAAAAGTAATCCCTAAACCTTTCAGAGGAGCCGGAACATTCGAATAACGGATCTTTTCGCGGATAGCTGCAATTGCAACAATGGCTATAAACCATCCTACACCTGAACCAAATGCGAAGACGGTTGCTTCTCCCAAAGTAGCATATTCTCTTTCCTGCATAAACAGGGCACCGCCTAATATGGAACAGTTCACTGCAATGAGAGGCAAAAAGATACCGAGCGCGGCATATAAAGCAGGTGCGAATTTTTCCACCACCATTTCTACCAATTGCACAATAGCAGCAATGATGGCGATATACATAATAAAACTAAGAAAACCGAGATCTACATTTGCAAAATCTGCCGACAACCAACTCATAGCCCCTGCTTTCAGCACATAATTTTCAAGCAGGTAACATACAGGAACGGAAACCGCTAATACGAATATGACTGCTATCCCAAGTCCAACGGCATTTTTTACTGTTTTAGAAATTGCCAAATAAGAACACATACCCAGAAAATAGGCAAAAATCATGTTCTCAATAAAAACTGCTTTTACGAATATATTTATGTATTCCATACCGGTATCAGTTTAATTAGTCAGACTCTATTAATTTTGGATTTTTACTTCTTTGAATCCAGATTATGACTCCTACAATAATCAAAGCCATCGGCGGTAAAATGGTGAATCCATTATTGAAATATCCGTTTTTATAAAAAAAATCAGGGACCACCTGAAACCCCATCAGCTTTCCTGAACCAAACAATTCCCTTACAGCAGAAACAACTACCAATATAAGACCGTATCCCAATCCATTACCAATACCATCTAAAAATGATGGCCATGGTTTATTCCCCATTGCAAACGCTTCCAGGCGGCCCATCACGATACAGTTGGTAATAATTAATCCTACGAAAACTGATAGTTGTTTGCTTACGTCATAAAAAAATGCTTTAAGCACCTGGTCGACCAGAATCACTAATGCAGCAACGATCACTAATTGAACAATAATTCTTATTCTGTCCGGAATAATATTTCTTATTGAAGAAATAGCCAGGTTGGAAAAAGCCGTAACAACCACAACTGATAAAGCCATCACAATAGAAGGTTTCATTTGAACTGTGACTGCCAGTGCAGAACAAATACCCAATACCTGAACAGTTATGGGATTGCTATTATTCAGCGGATCCTTTAAGAGCTTTTTATTTCCGGGAGAAAATAAAGGTTCTTTTGGACCTTTATTTTGTACCGCAGGTTTAATTGTTTCAACACTCATATATAAAGTGATTTAATTCCTGATGCCGGATTGGTTTTCACATATAGAATGGATTGCGTAAATGAAATTTCAACGAGAAGAGCTGGTATCTGTCTTTTTTTCCATTGCTTTGAAATAAGGAATATAGCTCGCCAACGTTCGTTTGATCATTTCGGTGACTCCGTTACTCGTGATCGTTCCTCCGGAAATAGCATCCACTCCATGTAAATCATCAGGAGCAGCTCCGCCTTTTATTACTTTTATTGAAACAAAATTACCGGCCTTATCAAAAATTTCTTTTTGTAAGAATTGTTTCTGAAACGGTTCATCAGCAATTTCAGCACCGAGGCCGGGAGTTTCTCCTTTGTGACCAAAACTTACTCCGGAAATTGTATTCATATTGCCTTCCAGAGCAATATACCCCCAGATGGGGCCCCACAACCCTTTACCCCTGACAGGCATTATATAATATAATGTACCATTTTTGTTGAAGACAAACAAAGGAAATAATTGCTTATTCTCATCTCCGGTTTTCGCTTTATCCAGTTCTTTCTTCAAATCGATATCAAAGGCTGAAATGGCTTCATTGACTGGTTCTCCCCTCTTATTTAGCACTACCTGTTCTTTCATATACTGATTGAATAATTTCTCGGCTTCTTCTGCTTTACTTTTTATCCCTATGCTGCCCAAAATATTCTGCATTTTTTCACGTCTGGCATTCTGCGCCTGATAAGGCCCTAACCCTATAGCTGCAAGGGATAATAGCACAGCGACGACAACCACCATCACAGAAGCGAAAATGATTGTAAAACGGTTACTGTTCTTATTCATGAAATCATGTTTTGATTCGCTTTAGTCTTCTGTTTATATTGGCTTGAATAATATAGTGGTCTATGATCGGAGCCATAACATTCATAAACAGGATAGCCAGCATCATACCCTCAGGGTATGCAGGATTGAATACCCTTATCATAATCGCAAACACCCCTATTAAAAAACCATATATAAATTTACCTGTGTTCGTCTGGGCTGCAGTAACAGGATCAGTAGCCATAAATACTGCACCAAATGCAAATCCTCCTAATACCAGATGGTGTAATGGACTTATCTGCATTAGCACATTCACTCCAAAAATATTAAAGATTAACGCCATCACAAATCCTCCTATAAATACCGACAACATGATTCTCCAGCTACCTATCCCTGTATATAGCAGGATTGCAGCACCAATAAGACAAGCAACCGTTGAAGTTTCGCCAATCGAACCGGGAATAACTCCTAAAAATGCTTCCTGGATCCCGGGAATTTTATCAGCAAACCCTGAAGCAGCATCTCCCAACGGGGTAGCCCCGCTAAAACCATCAATTACCTTTTGTCCTTTTTCCATATCTGTATTGATCCAAACCTCATTGCCGGACATTTTCGTCGGGTAGGCAAAGAAAAGGAACGCCCTGGCGGTTAATGCCGGATTCAGAATATTCATTCCGGTGCCACCAAAAACTTCTTTACCTATAACAACAGCAAAAATAGTTGATACCGCCACCATCCATAACGGAACGTCTACCGGCATCACCAATGGGATCAACATTCCGGTCACCAAAAAACCTTCATTGATAGTATGCTTCCTGATGATAGCAAAAATGAATTCAGTGCCTAAACCCACAGCATAAGAAATAACAACGATTGGCAAAACTTTTGTAGCCCCGAAAATGAAATTATCCATTAAGGATGCATCAATACCTAAAGCATTGTAATGCTGATCTCCTACATTCCACATCCCAAATAAAAGGCAGGGAACCAAAGACAAAACAACTAAAATCATAGTACGTTTAAGGTCTATGGCGTCACGGATATGCGCACCACCTGGAGGAGCAGTTTGACCAGGAACAAAAAAAAACGTTTCAAAAGCATTGTAAGCCGGGTAGAATTTCTCCAGTTTTCCCCCCTTCTCAAAGTTGGGTTTGATCTTCTCAAATATATTTCTGAGTGGCTTCACCTTAAAAAAAATTTCTAGTAAAATTTCAGCAATATACATGCGAATGCACTACCCAATTGATTTTACAGCAGCAGCGTATCACATGGATTCAGTCTTTGCATATTTGAAAATATAACTCCTATTTGATTCTATTATGAACAGCTCACTGATAAATTCCGAAAATCCGTTAACTGAATTCTCTCCTGATAATTTCAAGTCCTTTACGGATGATACGCTGTGATTCTATTTTGGAAGTACAAACAAACTCGCAAAGAGCGAAATCCTCTTCGACCACTTCATATATTCCCAGGTTTTCCATCAGTTCGATATCCTCAATCAAGATGGATTTTAACAGATGAACCGGGTAAATATCCATAGGAAAAACTTTTTCATACTCCCCGGTTACAACGAAAGGCCTTTCTTCACCATGCATATTGGTATTGACATCGAATGCTTTTCCTGGCTTTAGCCATGAGAAAAAAGCCCTGGACATGCTTAACTTGCTAAATCCGGGCGTTAACCAACCCATAAATTCCGGCTCGTTCCCTTCCGGGATAACTGTTATTTGCGTTTCATAAAAGTTTAAAAAACCGTCAGGTGATATTTGTTTACCTGTTAAAACATTTCCGCTTATGATCCTGTTGTCGCCCTGCTGAAGGCCGGCTTCAGCGATCATATTTTTTACGGAGCTTCCTACTACAGTCTTAAAATATTTCCGGTTTTTCACCTGTGAACCTGTTAAAGCAATCATCCTTGACGCATCGAATTTTCCATGGTTAAATACTCTGCCAATAATCAGAACATCCTGAGGATAAATATACCATATCACCTCACCTTTACGCACAGGGTCGATGTGATGGATCTGCACACCAATATTTCCGGAGGGATGAGGGCCGGAAATTTTATTGATCTCTACTCCTTTCGCATTTATAAAAATGCCCGAAGCTTCACCATCAGCATTTATATTCAGATGAACTTTTCCATCCGTTAATTTTCTTAGCGCATTCAATCCTGCCTGAAAATCCGCGCCACATTCCTGCATAATAAAATTGTTATCCGGTGCAAGTGGATTACTGTCAAAGGCAGAAATAAAAATAGATTTCGGGCTGTCTTTGGGATTAGCGATCACTCCGAAAGGCCGCTGACGAATAAACGGCCAGATTCCGCTATTCAGCAATATTTCTATAATGGCCTCCCTGCTCAAACTATCAGGGTTTGCTTTATTAAAATCAGTATAAATAATCTCCTTATCGGTCAATATCCTGATTTCGAGTAATTTTCTTTTTTCACCGCGAACTATTTCAAGAATCTCTCCACTGACAGGAGAACAGAATCTTATTGCTTCATTTGACTTATCATAAAATAACGGGGATCCGGCCTGTACTTCATCCCCCGGCTTCACCATTAGTTTGGGGCTCACTCCAACGAAATCGGGTGGTTTTATTGCAAAGGTTTCAGGTAATGGAGGATGTACAATTATTTTTTCGGCTTCTCCTAACAATTTGATTGTTAAACCTTTTTTTATTTTAATGAATTTTGACATTTATAATTACAGGGATTGCAGGCAGTTGACTGCAAGAACAATATAAATTAAATTGGTATGGAAAGAAAGTAATTTTTTTATAGTTGGATGAAGGATTACTAACCTGCCCTGATGCATTTATGGATTTGATGATTTAACAGAAAAGTTATATATTCTCAAAACCATATCACCCTTTTCATTTGAAAGAGTATTATTGTGAGTTGTAGTTAGGAATTAATGAAGTCGCCATCAGGTTTGCCGGATCAGTGACGACTTGTGCATTTAAGTTTACCGAAACTGCAGCCGACAATAAAGAATATCCGATTGACCATATACTTGTTCTTTTCGAATTATAAATTTATACTTTATGGGAAAAGTAAGAAATATCTTAAAGGCAAAAGGTGATACCACTTTTTCAATAACACCTGACACAATTGTTTTTGAAGCGCTTGAAATTATGGTTTCAAAGAATGTCAGCGCCCTTCTGGTAATGGAAAATGAAATGCTCGTCGGCATCTTTACCGAAAGAGACTACGCCCGAAAAGTTGTTTTGAGAGGAAAAACATCCAAAACAACACTCATAGGTGAAATCATGACCGAGGAACTGATAACTGTATCTCCCGATGATTCTGTAGACGATTGTATGCGCATGATGACGAACAGGTTTATCAGACACCTGCCTGTAGTGGAAGGTAATAGATTGGTCGGCATTATTTCCATAGGCGATCTGGTAAAATACATCATTGAAGAACAAAAATTCATCATTCAGAATCTGGAGCATTATATAACCGGGACATAATGAATTGTGAATCGTGAGAACTGGTATTTTTGATTTTAAACCTTAGCTGGCCAGGTCCTGTTCATACACAGCCCTATAGGCTTTTTGCATTTTTTGTATTTCCTCATCAGTCAATTTATTGAAATATTCCCGCCTTCTTTTTGGAAATACACCTTTATTCTGATGCAGAAAGGTAAGCATCATGTTTATTAGTTTGTCAGGCATGTCAACAATATGTTGTAACTCTTTTTTGGCTTCATCATAGCGTTGGATGAACAATAACTCATCGGGCATATCTTCGCTAAGGGTTGCATGGATAGTACTAATAAGATAAACACAGTGATCTGTAAGGTCAGGATACCTGAAATATCCTTCTACCTCATTTTCATTAATCACTTTTATTTCTCCATTATTTTGTTTGTCATACGTTACCCTTTGCATTAAAGGCTTTGAATACTTTTCAAGGATGTCGTCATAGTCCTTTATATTGTTGAGCATATGCGCGGAAACCGGTATGATCAACCCCTGGGGCACAATTCCATCATGCACCAGTATATCATGTATTAAAAACCGATGTAACCTCCCATTTCCATCTTCAAAAGGATGGATGAATACAAACCCAAAAGCAATTAGCGCCGCTCGTATTTCCGGGTATATACCTTGTGTTTTAAGTGTTGCTTCATGCAATCCCATCATTAGTGAGGAAAGTATTACCGGCGGCGGACATATATAATAAATATGTTCCTGGTAATTAGGTAATGATTCACCAACATAGTTTTGGAAATCCCGAAAATCTGTGGCAACAAACCGGGGATCAACTATTACATTTTGTAATCGGATCAAACGTTTCTTATCCAGCATTTCTTCGCTGGTTTCCGTACCTGCTTTCACAAGCAATGAAACGAATTTTTCCAGTCTATCCGGAGAAGGTTGTTCTTTTTCGATCTCGTAAGAAGATTTTGTCTCCTTTTTATATAAATAATTGATTGCCCTGCTGAATATATCCTGGGAAAAACTCCCCTTTAAATCCTTTATCTTATCCTGAATATTCTGTGAAAGCAGGTCATTCAATTGTTTTGTTTTTCTAACTATAGGGCAAAACGAAGGCGTACCCAAAAGATTATTGTTAATCCGCCATCGTGCATCTTTTACTGTCTTTCCCGTTACATACTTATCGTCTTCCAGCAAATCTGCATAATTTCCCCCAACCGCTCTTGCCAAAGTGATTTGTTTGCCTGTAAGAAATTCATATATGAATCCTATTTTTCTTGCGTATTTACTTCCAGGTGCTGATGCTATAAAAGTTTCTATTTCAGCTATTGTGATTTTCTCAAAAATTGCTTTTAAAAAATCAAAACTGAGGTCATCATATTTTAATGAAAATTCAATATGACTTAAAGAATTCTCTGATGCAACTTTATACTTAGGGCCATATACCTGCTCAACATTGCCTTTTGAAGTCAATTCTACTGAAGCATTGCTTCCTATATAAGAGGAATGTGTCAGATTATGGTGCGATAAATTATAATGCTCTTTCAGCCATTGGCTGCCAACAGGTTGTAATTGCATATAAGTTCATTTTTCTGTAAAACAGATAACTTGTACAATAAAATGAATATTTTTGGCAAATATAACTGTAAAATAGATAAAAAAATTAATGGAAACGACTGTAACTGCTAAAGCATGCAGTAAAAAAGATATTCTCATAATTATTTACAGTAAAACATATAAATATTTGTTAGGATTAGAAATATCCTAACAGAGGATTTTTTACGTTGGGTCACAGGGTTCTGCCTGCGCCGTTCTATCTCTTCCTCAGTCAGAAACTCACGCATTACTCTACATTACTTATGCGCTCTGTATTAAGAGTAAAGTTCTCCGGTACATAATTATCCAGGAAAGCTCTTTCCACAATCGTACAAACTTATCAAAGTATGAAGATGCCGATTTGAGATCCAACTTTTACTTTTATCGCAGGGAACTGATAATAAGTAAAAAAACTTTGAATGTTTCCAGTATGACTTCATTAACGTGCCGAAACTTGAAAAGTTCTCCTGCATACTTCTTCAAATACTTCAATTACTCTTATAATGATCTGAGTCTTTTCCGGTTTTTTCTTTCCCTTTAGATAATTATGAGCATAGATAAAAAAATCCCCGTTCAATACGTCCTTGTTAAAAACACGGTTTTCTTCAAGCATGAGAGATTTCATACGCTTCAGAAAACTCTTCTCGGCGATTTCCTTATTCAATTTATTCTGCTTTTTCTCCATCGGTGTTTGAGATTGGGATGCAGATAAAGTCCAAGGAACTCCCTTCAGCTATACAATATGGTACGACAAACCACTAAAAGGAGATAAGAAACGTAAGTTTACTGAAACGCTTATCTGTATTGCATTACAAATGAGTAAGAAAAGAAAAATAAAGTTAAAGTGGAGTAAGTAGCTCATTTTCCGATACAAAACTTACTAAATATATAATCCAGCTGATCCTCATTCGTGATCTCTCCCGTGATCTCTCCGAGGTAATGCAAACACCTGCGTATATCCAGTGCAATTAAATCGGAAGCAATCTTACCATCCAATCCTGCACGAATATCATGCAATGACTTTTGCACTTCCTGCAATGCATGATAATGTCTTGCATTCGTTACGACCGTATCTTCCGTACTCACCCTTCCCTCCAACACCATATCCACCAGTCTTTCTTTCAACACTTCTACATGTGTTCCGTCTTTTGCAACAATGAAAATAATTCCTGCTACCTGTTCGAACTTTTTACGCGCAGCAGCATCACCGATCGTATCTGTTTTATTTCCTACCAGCAGAAATTTAATTCCCTGGGTATCGAAATCGCTCTCCACTTTCTTCAATGATTGCGGTGTCATCTCATCCACATCAAATAAATACACCACCACATCTGCCTGTCTCATCTTCTCGAGACTTCTCTCTATCCCGATGCTTTCAATCACATCGGTCGAATGTTCACGGATCCCAGCAGTATCAATTAAACGAAAAAGTATTCCATCAATATTCAATATCTCTTCGATCGTATCCCTCGTCGTTCCCGCAATATCACTTACAATCGCACGGGATTCATTCAATAAAATATTCAGCAAAGTCGACTTCCCCGCATTCGGATTGCCGATGATCGCTACCTGCACTCCGTGACGGATCACATTGCCTAATCGAAATGATTCAACAAGATTACTCGTAGTTGTTTGCGCTTCTTCAATTAATTTATACAACTTCGTTCTGTCTGCAAATTCCACATCTTCCTGCGAGAAATCAAGTTCCAATTCTATCAGCGCAGAAAATTGTAACAACTGATCGCGCAGATCTTTCAGTACCTGTGAAAATCCGCCGCGCATCGCATTGATCGCTGTCCGTTTTGATGCGGCTGTATTACTGGCAATCAGATCCGCAACTGCCTCAGCTTGTGTGAGATCAAGTTTTCCATTTAAGAATGCACGCTGTGTAAATTCTCCTGCCTTCGCGAGTCGTGCGCCTTTGCTGACACATGCATCCATCACCTGCTGATGTATAAATGGAGAACCATGACATGAAATTTCTATTACATCTTCACCCGTATACGAATGTGGATGCTTAAATAAAGAAACGACTGCCTCATCAAGCACTTCATTTCCATTCTTTAAATAACCGACGTGGATTGTATGTGAGGGTTGTTGAGAAAGATCTTTAGAAGGGAATAATTCATTGATGATGCGAAAAGATTCTTTGCCGCTTAATCTGATAATGCCGAGTGCACCGATACCAGGGGGGGTGGCTATAGCAACTATTGTATCATCCCAACCGGAGAGTTTTCCAATCATAATGCAAAATGCAAAATTAAAAATGCAAAAGGGTCCCCGAAATTCGGAGACCCTTTTTACATTTTTAATTTTAAATTTTTAATTTTTTATCCTTCCGCTTCTAATTTAAATAAGATAGGCTGCTTTTTGTACGATTTTACCTGACGGCCATTTTGCACTGCAGGAGTCCATTGACCACTTTTCCTGATCACACGAACTGCTTCCTCGCGCAATTCCTTCGGACCACTTACGGCATCCACTTCACTGACGTTACCAGATTTATCCACGATGAATTGCACCACAACGGTTCCCTGGATCTCATTATCCTGTGCTTCCTGGGGATATTTAAATGTTTTTAATAGATAGCGCATCCATGCTGCAGGACCACCGGGGTAGGCTGATTCGATCTCCACCTTGGTAAATGTTTTATCCCAGTCTTCTTCTTCTTTCTTAGGAGCTTCTACCACACCTTTGCCATCATCGGTAACTGGAGGTGCTACTATACCTTCATCCTTCACGCCTTCCTGGTTGATGGTACCGATCTTGGTATCTTCCAGTTTCTCTATTTCCGGTGGTTTTTCTTCTTCCTTCACCTCTTCATCCTTCACGATCTTGGGAGGAGTGAATTTAGCCATTTCCACTTTTGGGGGATCCGGAGGCTTTGGGGGAGGCGGTGGTGGAGGGGGTTCTTTTTCCTCCTCACGCACATTCTCCAACTGGGCATCTTTGACAACGAGTGCCTTGTTTTCATCGTCAGCAGGTTGACTACCAAGTACATAGCCTAAAAAAAGCAATAGTACAAAAACAGCCATCCCCATCATTCCGTACATCAGGCGCTTGTTATAAGTACGCCGGAGTTCGTAAGCACCATATTCCTTGTTTCTTCCTTCGAAGATGATATCAAGGATATCAGCACTCATTATTTTATTTGCTTCCATCGTTACGCAGTTTAATATAAAGATGCTAAAACCTGTTAATTTCCATACAAATCAGCTGCCAGAGGCAGAGATTAATTTGAGCTCTACGTCCGAAATATCGACCATGGCGTACCGCTTTACGTCATTGATCTGCATTTCATCCAGTATATCAACGGTATTCTTGTAAGTCGATAACGGCCCTGGTTTGATCACCACCATGAAATCCTTGGAATCCGTCGTTTTCTTCTTGTTGATAATAATGTTCCGGATGTCCTTGAAGTTCGCGGATTTGAAATTGCTTCCATCTGGCGCCAGTTCGCCCTCGTAATAGAAAACATTATTATCTTTTGCCAGCATGATTGTTAAAGCGCCGGAAGCCTTCAGCTTATTCTGATCTTTCTCTTCCACATCTTTGGGAAGAAATAGTTTCATTGCTGTCGGCTGGCTCATGGTAGTGGTAAAGATAAAAAAGGTAATCAGAAGAAAACCAAGGTCCACCATGGGTGTTAGATCCACACGGGTAGATAATTTTTTTGATTTCTTGACACCAGGTCCTTTCTTATGGCCACCACCACTCGAAGTATCCATTTCTGCCATAAACTATTGTTTTTACTGTTATAAAAATTATTCAGCAGGTTGTCTTGCAGTCTGAATTCGGTGCAATTCGGTACCCGGAGGAGCATTCTCCGGATCGGTGATCATTTGAAACTTCAAAATATCATTCTTTTTCAGGGCGTCAATTACACCCTTGAAAGAAGGAAATTTCGCATTATTATCACCTTTCACCATAAAATTCATTTTCTGACCCTCAAATGCTGTAGCCGCCGCGCGTATCCATATCATCATCTCATTATTTGCAGTATCATGGATAGGAACCCCTTCCTGCTTGTACGCTTTTATTTGTTCCGCGGACAGACCAAGGTACCCTTTTAATTTGTTGAATGGAACACCGACATAAGAACTAGGTCGGACGAAAGCCGCTTTTTCCTGCTCTGTCAAACCAGTTGCTTTCCACTGATCCACCAGGTCGATGATCTCTTTTTTCTCTGACTCATTTTCATCTGATACAGAAAAATACAACTTCCCGTCTTTATCCATAGTTACCAGCACTACATCCTTTGCTACCACCGCCTCACTGGAAACAGATTTCGGAGTGGTAACGCTTAATGCTTCGGAAGGTTTGAACTTAGTGGTGAGAATGAAAAAAGCCAGTAAGAGAAAAGCTACATCACACATGGCTGTCATGTCGATATTTGTACTTTTTCTTGGCACTTTAACCTTTGGCATATGCTTGAAATTTCAGTCTATGATGAGATGCAAAACATATTCATTTCCATACGAAGTGAATAACTTTTGTTAGTCTTATTTGTATAATGAAGCAAAACTTTGGGTCAGTGTAAATCCGGATTCATCGATACCATAAGTAATTCCATCAATCCTGGTCGTAAACACGTTATACATGATAATGGCAATGGATGACGTACCAATACCCAATGCCGTATTATAAAGTGCCTCGGAGATACCTCTCGAAAGTTCTGCAGCGGCTTGTCCGCCACCTTCCGCGCCAAGTGCAGCAAAGGAAGTGATCATTCCCAACACCGTCCCGAACAAACCTAATAATGTTGCAACGGAGGCGATCGTAGAAAGGAACACGAGGTTCTTTTCAAGCATCGGTAGTTCCAGTGCTGTCGCTTCCTCTACTTCTTTTTGAATATTTAATACTTTTTGGTCCGTGTTCAATTCCGTATCAGTGATCATGTCTTTGTACTTGCGCAAACCGGCTTTCATTACATTTCCAACACTGCCTTTCTGCCTGTCGCATTCTGCAATCGCCTGGTCGACATTTTTATTCGCCAGATGATATTGAACTTTCCGGATGAACTCGGCAATGTTTCCTTTACCAACTGCTTTACTAATCGTGAGCAAACGCTCAATCGTAAAAACAATTACGATCAGGAAGCATGCAATCAGAACCGGAACGACAATTCCTCCCTCATACATTCTTACCAATCCACCCTTTGGTCCTTCATGTTTTGGCCAGAATCCACCCGCCGGATCCGGTGCAGTAAAATTACTTGCATCGCCTAAAATAAAGCGCCAGAATACATACCCCGCAAGCAGACATATAACAGGTGCGATCCATGAAATCGAATTACTTTTTTTCCTCGGTTGTACAGATGTACTACTCTTCGACGCAGTTGCAGTTGGTCTTGTCTCAGCCATGATTGATTGTTTTTTAGTGTTTAAAATTTTGGAGATCCGGGTAGTTTGTAAAATAAGTGCACAATTGTAAGTAAAAATTGTGATCGATTGCACAAATCAAATAAACAAAAATTTTTTTTACAGGAAACACAAGATAAGGAAATATTTAAATGAGAAAATAAACCTTTATAATCATGCAGCAACCATCTCGGGTTTCACACCTGCTCAACAATAAAATCCGATTTACGTGTGAAATGAGTTTCACACAAAGGCGCATAAGAAAGCAAAGGCGCAATTGGAAATTCCTCAACTTTGCGCCTTGTGTATTTACTTATGCCCCTCTGTGTGAATCATTATTCATACCGCAATGCCTCTATCGGATTGAGTCTTGAAGCTTTCAATGCGGGATATAATCCGGCCACCAATCCAACGATCGTACAGATCAAAATACCCAGGATCATCCAGTTGTACGGTAATACAAATCCGGTATTGAGAACAATAGAAAAGGTGTTTCCCACCAATACACCCAGCACCACTCCAAATATTGCTCCCATGATACTGATGATCATCGCTTCAAATAAAAACTGTTGCCGGATATTGGATTGTTTTCCTCCGATCGCTTTTGCCAGGCCGATTTCTTTTGTTCTTTCAGAGACGGCCACCAGCATGATGTTCATCAATCCGATCGCTGCCCCGACGAGAGTAATCAAACCAATCACTACAGCCGCTCCTGTAAGGTAACTCAGGTTATTGAGCAGCATTTCTACAAAGCTGTCACTTTTGTCTATAACAAAATTTTCCGTTTCGGTAGTACTTACTTTTCTGATTGGACGGAATGTGCCGGTAGCTTCCCCAATAGCTCCATCCATGAATTTCAGTTCAGCCACTTTCACCTGGATATTGAAGGAAGCGTTGGGATTGGAATTGAAAAAGCGGCGGACATTTGAATAAGAAGTAACGATCACTTTGTCCCAGCTGAATCCCAGTGTTGAACCTTTTTCCTTCAGCGTTCCTACAACCCGGAAAGGAATGTTGTTGATCTTAATCATTTTTTCCACGGGTCTCTCCAGGTTTTCGCCAAATAGTTTTTTTGCAATTTCACTTCCGATCAGACAGACATTGCGTCCGCTTTCCACATCTATAGTATTCAGGGTACGTCCAAAGGCAAGTTCAAACCCATTCTGGTCTACGAAATTTTCATCACTTCCATATATACGTACCGTTGGATTGGTTTTTTTACTCCCTATTGAAACCACGGCATCACGGCTACCAAAAAGATTGATGCATACTCTGGCAGGAAACTCAAATTGTTGTTTAAAAGTTTCTGCCTGGAACAACGTGATTGGTTTGCCCGTGTTTGACTTTTTTTCTTTTTTCTGCCCTTTCTTTTCCTTCTTCAGATTATCGTTACCGCCGCCGAAATTGAAACGAGGTTCTTTGTACCGGATCGTAAAACCGGTCGCTCCCATAGAAGAAAAGCTTTCTATGAACTTTTGCTGCATGGCTGTAATGGCGGTTTTAATACCCACCAGCGCCATGATCCCAAATGCAATAATCGCCACTGTAATTCCTGTACGCAGTTTATTACCACGTACCGTACGAAATGCGAGTAAAAAGGTGTCTAGTAACTTCAAACTAAAGTATTTCACGCAAAGCTGCATAAGAAAAGCAAAGGCGCAAAGAAATATTCTTTGCCATTGCTTACCTCGCTGGTTTGTTTGAAACTACTTATATATCCACAAAGTAATACAACTTCGAAACCAACCATTCCGGGAAGATGCCGAGCAACAGGGTAATAACGGCCATCGCAGCCAGAAGATACCGGAATGAAGGATTGGAATCAATTTCCTGGCGTTCTCCCTCTTTGAAATACATGGCCTGTATAATCCTGAAATAATAATATACACTGATCGCTGCACAGATGATCCCTAAGATCACCAGCCATAATAACTCCCCGGCGCCAACAGCAGCGGAAAGCATATAAAATTTCGCCATAAACCCTGCCGTAGCCGGAATTCCGGCAAGTGATAATAAAAAAACTGTAGTAGTGAATGCCAAAGTGGGATGATGTCTGGATAACCCGTTGAATCCCTCGAATGTATAATCTCTCATCCGTATCAATACGGCAAACACACCAATGGTAGCAATACAGTATGCGGTAGCATAAAATAATAATCCTTCCCTCCCTCTTTCATTAAGCGAAACGATGGCAAACATCATAAAACCCGCCTGTGCAATGCTGGAATAAGCCAGCATCCTTTTGACGCTTTGCTGAAATATAGCGGTAATGTTTCCAATCAGCAATGTAGCTGCGGTAATGATTGCAACGATGAGTCGCCATTGAGGTTGCGTGTCACCAAAAGACCCTTCGAAAAGACGGATAAAACCGACGAATGCGGCTGCCTTCACAATCGTTGCCATAAAAGAAGTAAATACAGTCGGAGCGCCATCATACACATCCGGCGTCCAGAAGTGAAATGGCGCCGCCGATACTTTGAATGCCATCGAAAACATCAGTAATAACAGCCCGGCAGTGATCATCGGGGTGAGTTGCCCACTCCCCATAGCAATAATATCCATCTGAAAACTTCCCTTTGCACCATAAATAAGGGCAATCCCCATCAGCATGAGCCCAGTTGAGAATGCTCCCATCAGAAAATATTTCAAGGAAGCTTCATTCCCCTTCAAATTTCGCTTATCACTTCCCGTTAGGATATACAATGGAATAGATATGATCTCAATTCCGAGGAATAACAACAATAAGGTATTGAAAGAGGAAACGATCGCCACGCCACACAGAATAAAAAATATAAGAGCATAATACTCTGCTACATTGTTTCCAACATGCCCGATATCTTTACCTGATATCAGCATAAAAAACAGGGTACATGCAAATAAAACCGAATTGAACAATAAACCAAAAGTGTCAAACACAAGCATGTTGTGCGTATTGAATTCAAATAGCCTGAACCCATTTAGCTCAAGGAGATTTGTGATGAGAAGGATAATCATAGCCGCAATTGCAGTGACCCGGATCACGTCTTTATTCTGACTGAAAATGCCACTGAACATCATCACCACTCCCAGTACGGCTGATAAAACGATTGCATTCATTTCTTCTGTATTGCTGTTCTTTTCTTATTGAATAAACATCCGGCTGATCACCTGCTGCACTGTATCAAGCGTAAGAGATAACATTGGTTTTGGAAAAACTCCTACCACAAGGATCAATACCACAATTACTGACAATATCCATAATTCATTTCTCCCTGCATCCTTTCCTCTTGCTGTAAGTGTTGTAGTACTTCCATAAAATACACGCTGGATCATATTAAGCGTATAGATGGCTGAAAGGATAATGCTGATTCCCGCGCCTGCAGCAAATAGTACACTATATTTTGAAGCAGCGGAGGTAAATACACCGCTAAACATCAAAAATTCTCCGACGAAAGCATTCGTTAACGGAAGCGCAATGTTTGCAAGCGCTATTATTACCAACAGGATAGCAAGCACTGGAGCTTTTTGAGCAAGACCTCCCAGTTCAGATATTTTCCTGGTTTTAAATTGTCGTTCTATCAGGTCTACAACGATCCACATGCCGGTAATATTTACCCCATGACTGAACATTTGGATCATCACGCCCTGCATACTGATATCATTCGTAGCGAAAATGGCAAGTGCCATTAACCCGATATGTGCGATAGATGAATACGCAATCAGTCTCTTCAGATCGTCTTGTTGAATTGCAATCAGCGATGCGTAGATCATTCCAATAATGCTTAGTACTGACACCGTATCTCCCCATGCCCATGTCCCGAAAGAGAGTACAGGTGCCAGCCAGCGTATTACTCCAAAAATGCCCATTTTGACCATAATTCCACTTAAGACCATCGTAACAGCGGATGGCGATTGCTCATAGGTATCGGGCTGCCAGGTATGAAATGGGAAGACGGGCATCTTCACTGCAAAGGCAATAAATATCATCCAGAACAACCAGCTTTCTTCTGTATGTGTTAAATGCAAATTATAAAAAGAGGTCAGTGCGAATGACTGGTCCGGTGTTCGCGTATATAAATAGATCAACCCTACCAGCATAAACAGCGAGCCTACGAAAGTATAAATGAAAAACTTGAATGTAACCTGTATACGTTTTTCACCTCCCCATCGTGAACAAAGAAAATAAGCAGGTATGAGGGCTAGCTCCCAGAAAAAATAAAACAACAAGGCGTCAACAGAAACAAATACACCCATCAGACCAGCCTGTGCCAACAGCATGAGTCCATAAAAACTGTTTGCGCGAGTATAAGTCTGTCGCCAGGTGGCAATAAAAATTACCGGAAATAACAAGGCGGTAAGCAAACAAAGCATTTGCCCCATTCCATCCATGGCAATACTGAACCGGCTGCCTAATGCAGGCATCCAGGCTGCATCCGCATGCAGGTATTCATAATTATTCAAAAAAACGAGGCCGGTTAAGGAAACAGCAAAAGTTATGAGTGCGGATAATAATGACCATCCCCTGGCGATCCTCTCATTTTTTAGAAAAAACGAAATGATGCCGGTGAGGAAGGGAATTAATATGAGAAGAACGGGGATCATAAGGAAAAAGGCCGTGAGCTATGAGCTTTGAGCCCGGCTTAACTTTATTTGAATTATTTATAAATCAAAATCAATTTAGTTTATTAAATCAACCTGAACTCCGGCTCAAGGCTCAGGGCCATTTGCTTACCCACCTCACTTCACAAAAAACTGAATCACAAAAAACACCAGTATCCCCAATACCATAAGCAATACATAACTCCCTACTTGTCCGCTTTGGATCCACCGAACCTGCCTTCCACCGTAATGAACAAATCTTCCTGCACCGTTTACGAGGGAATCAATGATTTGTCTCTCCACGAAATTATAAAGCCAATTCCCAAAACTATTTATCGGTTTCACAATGCCGTTAGTATAGAGTTCATCCACGTACCACTTGTTGGCAAATAAACGCGCAGCAGCAGTGCGCTCTTCCATGTCAACTTTACGGCTGTATCTTCTCCAGGCTATAACAGATCCAACGATGGCTATCAGGGTTGATACTCCTATCAATAGCCACTCAGTCTGATGATCGGCAGCATGCAGCGTTTTTAATCTTGCTGATTCCGCAAAAATGGGTGTTAAGAAGTCGCCAAGTGCATGACCATTATTCATCATCACTTCCGGAAATCCAATCCATCCACCTGCAATAGAAAGCACTGCAAGAATTATCAGGGGAATCGTCATGGCGCCGGGACTTTCCTTTATGTGATGCAACTGCTCTTCTGTGCCACGGAATTTTCCAAGGAAAGTGGTTGCATAGACACGAAACATATAGAACGCAGTCAATCCTGCAGTGAGTACACCGATCACCCAGTATACTTTATTCACGCTAAAAGAAGCTGCAAGAATTTCATCCTTGGAAAAAAATCCGGAAAATGGCGGAATTCCTGCTATTGCAATACACGCAATCAGGAATGTTGCGTGTGTTACCGGCAATTTTGATTTCAATCCCCCCATATTCCGGATATCCTGTTCATGATGAAGTGCGTGTATAACCGAGCCCGCTCCGAGGAACAGGAGGGCTTTGAAAAATGCATGAGTCATTACATGGAATACCGCGCCGACATAGGATCCCACTCCCAATCCAAGGAACATGTAACCCAGCTGACTTACGGTTGAATAAGCCAGCACTTTTTTGATATCATGCTGTTTGAGTGCGATCGTGGCCGCAAGTACAGCAGTGGCAAGACCGGTAATTGCAACAACCGCCTGAGAAACCGGTGCAAGCGTATACAATATATTGCTGCGGGCGATCATGTATATACCTGCAGTCACCATCGTAGCTGCATGGATCAATGCGGAAACAGGGGTTGGACCTGCCATCGCATCGGGGAGCCAGGTGTATAAAGGAATTTGTGCTGATTTTCCTGTAGCACCTACAAATAATAATAAAGTAATCCCGGTCAATACCATTGCTGAAGCTGCAGGTGCAGCTTCAAACACTTCGGCAAAATTTACCGTTCCAAACTGGCCGATCATCCAGAAAATAGCAATCAGAAAGCCTAGATCTCCGATTCGGTTCATCACAAATGCTTTCTTCGCCGCATTATTATAGTCCTGGTTTTTGAACCAATACCCGATGAGCAGGTATGAACAAAGGCCGACACCTTCCCAGCCAATGAACATGATGACATAGTTCGCTCCCATTACCAACAGCAACATGGAAAAAACAAAAAGATTCAGGTACGAAAAATACCGGGCGAAGTGAGCAGGTGATTCTTCCTGCATATAAGCAGTGGAATATATATGTATCAAAAAGCCGACTCCCGTAATGATCAAAAGGAACAAAGAAGAAAGCTGGTCAACCTGAAACGAAAAAGGGATGCTTAGTTTCCCGACCGAAATGAAATCAAATAAACTGACAACCGCAATATTACCTTCCTTCACCTGCCAAAAAAGGAGCATACTTAGTATAAAAGAACCCAGTAATACGCCGCACCCTATTATTCCAGTTACTGATTTTGATAAATGATTTCTCAATAAACCATTCAACAGGAACCCGGCCAGCGGTAATAAAGGAACCAGGTAGATTAGTTCATTCATATAAGAAATGGATCGTCAAACCAGTCATTCGAATCCGAATGACTGGTACAATCAGTGCTTTAACCGGTTCAAAAAATTAATGTCTACACTATGCGTATTCCTGAACATCATCACAATGATCGCCAATCCTACAGTTACCTCTGCGGCTGCAACCACCATGATGAAGAAAACAAATAATTGCCCGTCGATCCCTGCCGATGCATTCACTGCTTTTCCTGCAAGATGATGCATTTTCGAAAATGCCACGAGCAGCAAATTCACCGCATTCAACATCAGTTCTATACACATGAAAACAATGATCACGTTTCTTCTGGTAAGCACGCCTGCCACACCGATACAAAAAATGGCAATTGCGAGGAATATGTAGTGTTCTATGGTCATGGAATAGTTCTTGGTTCTTGGTTCTTAGTTCTTAGTTGCTGGTAATTTTAATTATTAATTTCTAATTATTAATTATCAATGCTTCTTCCCGATCACTACCGCCCCTACCATGGCACTTAAAAACAACACGCTGCTGATCTCAAACGGTACTACGTATTCTGTAAATAAAGCCCTTCCAAGGTTATTGATCAAGCCTATGTCCCCGCTTCCAACCTGTACAAGCTGGCCTTTTTTCTCGGCATCTTTTAAAGCTGCCACCAAAACCAGCATCAGACAGCCACCCGCAACGATCCCGGCCATCCGTAACCATTTATTTTTTAAGGGTTCCGTTTCTGCATTCAGATTCATGAGCATGATCACAAATAAAAATAATACCATGATCGCACCAGCATACACAATGAGATTTACTATCCCCAGGAATTGTGCATTCATCAAAATATAATGTCCGGAAATAGCGAAGAAGGTAACAATTAACCAAAGTACACTGTGAATCGGATTCTTGCTGAGCACTACCATGATGGCACTACTCAGTGCGAGCGCGCTGAGGAAATAAAATATTATTTCGGTTACAGTCATTAATTAATAATTAGTAATTAATAATTAATAATTTTTGAAAAAATTCTCAAAGTAAGTATTGATTTCAAGTATCCTTTAATTATTAATTATTAATTCCTAATTATTTTTTCCTGTTTCCCAGGGCTCTCTCATATCCCGCCTTATCCACATTCGGATCTGGTATTAATAAATCTTCTTTACCATATATAAAACCTTTACGCTGGTAATTCGCAGGCGCAAAAGTTTCACTTAGATAAATGGCATCTTTGGGACATGCTTCTTCACATAATCCGCAAAAAATGCAACGAAGCATATTAATCTCGTATTTGGCAGCGTATTTTTCTTCCCTGTATAAATGTTCTTCTCCTGTCTTCCGTTCTGCACCTTCCATTGTAATTGCTTCTGCCGGGCAGGCAACAGCACAAAGCCCGCAGGCGGTGCAACGTTCCCTTCCCTCTTCGTCCCGATTCAGAATCTGCAAGCCACGCCAAACCGGACTGAATGGCCGTTTTTGTTCCGGATAACTTATGGTAGCTTTCTTCTTGAAAATGTGTTTTAGTGTGATCCACATTCCTTTCGCGATGTTCCACATATACAGCTTCTCCACTACGGACATCGGCTTCCGTTCAACGGGTTTTGCTCTCTGAGTTAAGGTCTGCATGATATTATACTATGAGCTATGAGCTATGAGCTATGAGCTTTGAGCTTTGAGCCGTTGCTTTAGTTCTATAGCCTACAGCATACTATTTATATATTACTAATAATAAAAAGTCTAATCGCATTACAGAGGTGGCTCAAAGCTCATTGCTCATTGCTCATTGCTCACAGCTCAAAGCCCGGCCCGCCACAACACAATCCCCGCAGTCACCAACATATTCACCAACGCAAGAGGGACCAATGTTTTCCATCCCAAATTCATCAACTGATCATATCGGAAACGAGGGATCGTCCACCTTACCCACATGAACAGGAAAATAAAAAAAGCGACTTTCGCAAACAGACTCACTCCCTGTAACAAGGCAGTCCAGTTCATTCCTATATTTTCCACCAGCCCCCTGTCACTCACAAATGGGATATCATACCCTCCAAAAAACAGGGTAGCCATCAATGCACTACTAATAAACATATTAATGTATTCGGCAAACAGGTAAAAACCCAATTTCATAGACGAATATTCCTGGTGATACCCAAAATTCAATTCATTTTCTGCTTCCGACAGGTCAAAAGGAGTACGGTTACATTCTGCAAATGCA
>Ga0180121_10000151_pt1 | contig 25666 bp, 25 predicted proteins | sample AntDrymUQ5402106_2_FD_129676 | JGI IMG/M metagenome (GOLD analysis project Ga0180121, IMG submission 129676) | Polar desert sand microbial communities from Dry Valleys, Antarctica - metaG UQ540 (21.06) (version 2) (version 2) | ecosystem: Environmental > Terrestrial > Soil > Desert | place...
AAAAGAGTATTGAGAAAGCAGCAGCAGATCTCAAAGCAAATAATGGAGCAGGGCTGGTGGTTTCCGGCAGCAATAGCGTACACGTACAAACGATCGTAAATGCCATCAATGAGGCAGTCGGAGCTAATAGCAAAACAATCGATTGGTCTACGCCATTACTTACCAAACAGGGAGTAGAAACAGAACTGAATACGCTGATAGCTGATATGGAAGCAGGAAGAGTAAGTTCGCTGATCATCTATGATGTCAACCCTGCCTATAATTATTACGATTCCATTCGTTTTGTCAATGCAATCAAAAAAGTGAAGCTTACGGTTTCTCTCAGTGAAAAAAAAGATGAAACCAGTGAACTGTGTAAATATATAATTCCATCTCACCATTTCCTTGAGAGCTGGGGCGATGCTGAACCTAAAGCTGGATACTTCAGCATGATGCAGCCGACTATTGCGCCATTATTCAGAACACGTCAGTTCCAGGACTCTCTATTACTTTGGACAGTTAATCCCATAACGTATGAAGCATATCTAAAAACCTATTGGACCACTAAGCTAGGTAGCGAGGAAAATTACATGAAAGCACTGCAAGATGGAGTAATAGAGCCTGCAACTCCTGCAGTTGCGGGGGGTGGATTCAATAGCGGAGGTGTTGCTGAAGCAACGGCCGCCATCACGAGTGGTCCAAAAGGAACAACAACAGAATTGATTTTATATCAGCATATAGGAATAGGGGATGGAAAAAATGCCAATAACCCCTGGTTGCAGGAATTGCCCGATCCAATTACAAAAGCTACCTGGGACAATTATGTAATGATCTCCCCTAAAAAAGGAAAGGAATGGCTTGGAATAGATATCAGCAAGGCAAGGGAATCTGATGAGTATGAAGTGCACCCTCCTAAACAGATGCTTCAGGTAAAAGTCGGAAACAAACAAGTTGAATTACCCGCGTTAATAATTCCGGGTATGCAGGATGATACGATTGCAATAGCTGTAGGTTATGGTCGAAAAAGTGCAAGCGGAAAAGAAGAAGACACAGCTAAAAATATTGGCAGAGCGGTTGTGAATGTTGGACAAAATGTATTCGGATTTGCGCAGTTCAATAATACCACCGTTGACTGGGCAGTTCCAAATGTTACTGTGACAAAAATCCCCGGAATGTTCAAAATCGCACAGTCACAGGTACATGGTTCCTATGAAGGACGGCATGAGGTGATCAAGGAAGTGACGTTGGATGAATATAAAAAACATCCCTCGGTAGTGCGTGATGAACGTGCAAAGGAATTGAAACCATGGGGAGGATTGGAGAAATTCGAATCAGAAGGAACATTGTACCCGGTATATGACAGGCCTGGCATTCGGTGGGGCATGTCGATCGATTTAAATAGTTGTTTCGGTTGTGGAGCGTGTGTAGTAGCCTGTAATGCCGAAAACAATATTCCTGTTGTTGGAAAAGATGAAGTGGCCCGATTCCATGACATGCACTGGATGAGGATCGATCGTTACTTTAGCGGTAACCCGAATGATCCCGAAAGCATTCAAACTATTTTTCAGCCAATGCTTTGTCAGCATTGTGACAATGCACCGTGTGAAAATGTTTGTCCTGTTTCAGCAACCAATCACAGTAGCGAAGGAATTAACCAGATGATCTATAACAGGTGTATTGGTACTCGGTATTGTGCCAATAATTGTCCTTATAAAGTTCGTCGCTTCAATTGGGCAGACTATACCGGGGCAGACAGTTTCAAGAATAACCAGAAAGGCTTTGTGGACGATTCGGTAATGATGATGAATGACGACCTGACTCGAATGGTGCTTAATCCGGATGTGACCGTAAGAAGCCGTGGGGTGATTGAAAAATGTTCATTTTGCGTGCAGCGTTTGCAGGAAGGGAAATTGAAAGCAAAAAAAGAAAACAGGCTTCTGGTTGATGAAGATGCACAATCAGCCTGTGCCCAGGCTTGTCCGACTAATGCAATCGTATTTGGTAATGCTAATAGCCCGGAAAGTGTGGTAAGTAAATCAAGAATTGATAATGCTAACCGGATGTATTATGTGCTTGAACAAATACATACTTTACCGAATGTAAGCTATCTGGCAAAGGTGCGAAATGCAGATATGCTTACGGAACACTGGGATGAGGTTGACAATGCAGGTTCTGAGAAGAATGTGGAAACTCATATTTCAGAATAAGGTTATTCAGAAAGCGCTAACATTTCATAGCTCGCTCATTAAATGAGGCAGGGCAAAAGTTAAGAGATATGGCAGTAAAGTATGAATCACAGGTAAGGGCTCCATTGATCGAAGGCAATAAGGATTACCACCAGGTGACGGAAGACATTATAAGGCCAATAGAAGCTCCACCGAGTTTATTATGGTGGATCGGTTTTCTAATATCTGTTGGCCTTCTGCTTTTTGGTGTGTACTCTGTCTATCGTGAAGTGACTTACGGTGTAGGTCAGTGGAATCTGCATAAAACAGTTGGCTGGGGTTGGGATATTACAAATTTCGTGTGGTGGGTAGGTATCGGTCACGCCGGAACCCTGATTTCTGCGATCCTTTTGTTATTCAGACAGGGTTGGAGAACGGGTGTGAATCGTGCAGCGGAAGCAATGACCATTTTCGCGGTGATGTGTGCAGGACAGTTTCCAATATGGCACATGGGACGTGTATGGATGGCATTTTTCGTTCTTCCTTATCCGAATACGCGAGGTGTTCTTTGGCCGAATTTCAATTCACCGCTTTTGTGGGACGTATTTGCGATCGGCACTTATTTCACTGTATCCCTCCTGTTTTGGTATACAGGACTTCTTCCTGACCTTGCTACGGTGAGGGACAGGGCGCGACTTAAATGGCGAAAAAGGATGTATGGTGTTTTGTCTTTTGGCTGGACCGGGTCTACCAAACACTGGCAACGTCACGAAAGCCTATCATTGGTATTGGCCGGTCTTAGTACACCACTTGTACTTTCGGTTCATACGGTGGTATCATTCGACTTTGCAACATCTGTCATTCCAGGATGGCATACCACCATTTTCCCTCCCTATTTTGTTGCGGGAGCAATTTTTTCCGGCTTTGCAATGGTGCAAACGCTGCTCGTAGTAACAAGAAAGGTGTTGCACCTGGAAGAATATATTACCATCGAACACATTGAAGTAATGAATAAGGTAATTGTGCTAACCGGATCAATAGTGGGCATCGCTTATCTGACTGAATTATTTATGGCCTGGTATAGTCAGAATCCTTATGAAGGATGGGCTTTCATGGAAAACCGGGCAAATCCTTTCAGCCCCTATGGGTGGGCTTACTGGCTGATGATGAGTTGTAACGTAATCTCTCCTCAGATTTTCTGGTTCAGAAGAATGCGAAGAAATCTGGTGGTGACTTTCTTCATGTCTGTGATCGTGAACATCGGAATGTGGTTCGAGCGTTTTGTAATCATAGTGACCTCTCTGTACCGTGATTATCTGCCCAGCAGCTGGAGTACTTATTACACTCCCACCATTTGGGAAATTGGTTTTTACCTGGGAACCTTTGGTTTATTTTTCACTTGTTATTTTTTGTTTTCTAAATTCTTCCCTGTTATTGCAGTTGCAGAGATCAAACATATTCTTAAAAAATCCGGAGAACAGTATAAGAAAAAAATGGATCAGGTGGAAAGAAAACCAGTCGAGGAATTTTATCAGGAAACACATGTTACACATCATTGATAGCAAAAATGAATACAGGAAGTTTGTAAATCGAATAATATGGCTGTAAAGAAATATGTTGTTGGTTGTTTTAAAGAGGAAGACGCATTATTCAACGCGGTAAAACGGGTTCGGCTTGCCGGATATAAGATGCATGATGTTTACACGCCATTTCCATTACATGGTTTGGATAAAGCCATGGGGCTGCGGGATACCAGTATTCACACGGCCGGTTTTATTTATGCGATCTCTGGTACAACACTTTCATTGGGATTCATGACCTGGGTATTCACTGCAGACTGGCCATTGAATATCGGAGGAAAGCCACACTTTGCACTTCCTGCATGGATACCAATCATGTTTGAAACCACAGTACTCTTTGCTGCTGTGGGAATGGTGCTGACATTTTGCTACCTGTGTCAACTTGCCCCTTTCGTAAAAAAACATCATTTCCACCTGAGAGCCACTGATGATCTTTTTGTGATGGTGATTGAATGCACGGAAAAAACAGATGAGAATGAAGTCGTTTCTTTTTTTAATAACCTGGGTGCCATAGAAGTGAACGTTCAACGTGCTGTGACCGGATGGTGGCTGGGCAGGTATGACAAAGAGCAGCAGTTATTCGATCAGAAAAGAGAAACTGTTAATGTATAAGAATTTCAAATTCGATTTGGCGAATTTGAGAATTAGTTAATTCAATGACATGAAAAAAGCAGGAATTATTTTTGTGTTGTCGCTGGGAGTCATGGGTTGTCGTGATAAACAAGAACCCGGAAGAGTATATATGCCGGATATGGCTTATAGCAGAGCGTATGAAACATATGCCTCCACAGCAAATCTTGATTCAATGGGGATAAGGTATGATAAAAAACCAGTTCCGGGGACTATCAAACGCGGCGAATTATTTCCATTCCAGATCTTGGCGGACAAGCAGGGAGATTCCGCTAATTATAATCTTTCAAAACAAGTGAAGAATCCATTAACTACTTTGAGTGCTCAGCAAATGGTGGAGGCAGAAAGATTATACCTGGTGAATTGTGGCATCTGTCACGGAGGTAACCTTGATGGAAATGGTCCTTTATATAATAATGGTAATGGTCCCTATGCCGCTGCGCCCAGGAATTTGATTTCAGATCCGATTGTACTCAATATGCCTGATGGTCAGATGTTCTATTCCATCACTTATGGGAAAGGAGCCATGGGCCCTTATGGATCTCAATTGAATACTTCACAGCGATGGATGATCATTGATTATATACGTTTGAAGCAAAAAGGAGGAGGTAGTGCTAAAACGCAAGATTCAACACAAACTTCCAATGCAGGTTCGAAAGCAGTAGATTCTGCGGGTAGCAGAAAATAGATTGTAGGAAAAAAATTATTCGAAATGGCTGGTAAAGAATTATTTGAAATACCGCAACGATTCAGGTTCTGGTCACTTGGACTGATAGCTGTCGGGATAATCTCATTGATAATTGGCTATATCATATATGGTAGGGGCGATGAACATCACCAGGTTCGATTCTGGTCAGCCTTGTTACATAATAGTGTTTATTTTCTGCTGGTTGTCAATGCCGCTATGTTTTTCATTTGTGCTACTACACTTGCCTGGGGAGGTTGGCAGATGTCTTTTAGAAGAGTAACTGAAGCGATATCTGCTTCCGTACCAATTATAGGCATACTGACTTTAGTCATTTTACTGGCATTAGTTTTCGGGCATCAGCATCATATTTACCATTGGCTGGACAATGAGGCAGTTGCTCAGGATAAAATTCTAAATGGCAAAAAAGGATTTCTGAATATCACCTTCTTCACCATATGGACAATACTTACAATAGTTGGATGGATTTTGCTTGGATGGAAAATGCGTCGGCTGTCGAAATCAATCGACAAAGACCCTTTGCCGAATCCGGAAGCCGGCAGAAGATATATTTTCAAAAATACCGTTTGGGCAGCACTATTTATTGTATGGTTTGCATTAACCGTAATGTCGACCGCCCCCTGGTTATGGCTGATGAGTATCGATGCACACTGGTATTCCACCATGTATAGCTGGTATAGTTTTGCGAGTACATTTGTAGCAGGTATTGCATTGATCACGCTGTTTGTTGTATACCTCAAAAATAAAGGCTATCTGGATTATACGAATGAAGAACACCTGCATGACCTTGGAAAATTCATGTTTGCGTTTTCAATTTTCTGGACTTATTTATGGTTTTCTCAATATATGCTGATCTGGTATGCAAACATTCCTGAGGAAACAACTTATTATCAGGACAGGACCAAAGGAACCTATAGTGGAGTTTTTTGGTTAAGCTTCTTATTAAATTTCCTGGCTCCGCTGTTAATTTTAATGAAACGCGATTCCAAAAGAAATTATACCACTGTAACTTTCATGGCTATAGTTATTTTATTTGGTCACTGGTTGGATTTTTACCAAATGGTGTATGCGAGTACACTCACTGAACATGTTGAGATGGGCATTTATGATTTCGGAATTGCGGCAGGATTTGTGGGGATAATTATGTTTGTTACAGGAAAAGAGTTAAGCAAATATCCGCTGGTGGCGAGAAACCATCCATTTATTAAGGAAAGTATTATTCATCATACATAATGAGGAATTATCTGATTGTGTGTACAAATTTTTTTGAATAATCATGTCTACAACCGCTATTTTACTTCTTTCCATATTGGCACTGGGCTTTCTGATCACTTTCCAGATTGCGAAGGCGAGCGAATATGTTTCCATTTTAAATGGTGAAAAGAAATCCTTTGAACAAAGCAATAAGGTGAATGCTTTTTTAATGGTTGCTTTTCTGGTACTGAGTCTTATTGGAATCTGGGTTTGTCATAAGGCTTATTACGGACGAACATTACTCCCATTTCCCTCTGCTTCTGATCATGGAGAGAAGATCGATACGATGATGTTCATTACGATTGCAGTTTGCGGAGTAGTTTTTTTTATTACTCAAATCCTGCTCTTCTGGTTTTCATTCCGTTATCAATATTCTGAAAAAAGAAAAGCTTATTTCTATCCGCATAATACCAACTGGGAAATTTTGTGGACCACTGTTCCTGCAATTGCTCTCTGTGTACTGGTGGGCTTTGGGTTGTATTACTGGTACAAGATCACGGGTGATGCGCCGGCAAATGCGATGCAGGTGGAGATTACCGGTAAACAATTTGCCTGGGTATACAGATATCCTGGTAAGGACAATGTTTTTGGAAAAAAATATTTTAAGGAAATCAATGAAGCGGAAGGCAATGAACTCGGGTTGATCTGGGATGATAAGGCCGCTCAGGACGATATCGTCACCACGTCCGCGATGTATATTGTTAAAGATGTGCCGGTGAAGATTAATATTTTTTCCCGCGATGTGATTCATGACGTGGGATTGCCGCACTTTCGTATGAAAATGGATGCAGTCCCAGGTACACCTACTACCATGTACTTCACTCCGAAGTTTACAACGGAAGAAATGAAAAAGATTACAGACAATCCTGAATTTGAATACGAAATTGCCTGCGACCAGATGTGTGGAAATAGTCACTATTCTATGAAAGGAATTGTAAAGGTGGTTACAAAAGAAGAATTTACTTTATGGAGAGCAGGCCAAAAGCCTAAATATGTGGAAATAAATTCGGCTACTGCAAAACCGGCTTCCGGTGGTATGGCAGACAGTACAGGAAATTTAAAACAGGGCCTATCACCAACTCCTGATAGTACTAATAAAGTAATAACGAGGCGATAATTTATAATGATTGATTATCAAGAAAAGCAGTTAAATGAATATTGTAAAGTTCATATCTGTAAAAAACCAGTACATCTTATAAAAAGATTTTTATCATGAGCAACGAAGCAGCTATGCATGGACATCCGGAGGTAGTAACAACTCATGAAGCACACCACGATGAACACCATGTACATCATCACAAAGAAACTTTCATCACTAAATATGTATTCAGCCAGGATCACAAAATGATTGCCAGGCAATTCCTGATTTCGGGAATGGTGTGGGCGGTGATCGGAGGATTGATGTCTGTTTTATTTCGTCTTCAGTTAGGTTACCCCGATGAATCTTTTCCCTGGCTGGAAGATATCCTGGGACGATGGGCACAAGGGGGCAAAATATCTCCGGAGAATTATTATGCGCTGGTGACCATGCATGGTACTGTTTTGGTGTTTTTTGTATTGACCGGAGGATTGAGTGGAACCTTTGCAAATTTCCTGATTCCACTGCAGATTGGAGCAAGAGATATGGCTTCTCCTTTTTTGAACATGCTTTCATACTGGTTCTTTTTCATCGCAAGTGTGGTGATGATATCATCCCTTTTCGTTCAAACGGGTCCTTTCAGCGGAGGATGGACCGCTTATCCGCCTTTGAGTGCGTTAGGTGACGCATCACCAGGATCTAAGGTCGGGATGGATCTATGGATCACGAGCATGGCACTATTCGTTGTGTCCTCACTGTTAGGTGGTCTCAATTACATCACCACAATTTTAAATATGCGGACAAAGGGCATGTCAATGACAAGACTGCCACTGACCATTTGGGCGTTGTTGTTTACTGCCATCCTTGGGGTATTATCCTTCCCGGTTTTGTTATCAGGATTTATCCTGTTACTTTTCGACAGGCACGCAGGCACCAGCTTTTTCCTATCTGATATTTTTCTTGCTTCCACACAACAAGCATTGCCCAATGAAGGAGGAAGTGCAATTCTCTTCCAGCACTTGTTCTGGTTCCTCGGTCATCCGGAAGTCTACATTATTATTTTACCTGCCATGGGAATGGTATCAGAGATACTCAGCATCAATTCAAGAAAACCAATCTTTGGATATATGGCGATGGTTGGTTCGTTGTTTGCGATCGCCATGCTGGCTTTTCTGGTATGGGCTCACCATATGTTTGTTACGGGGTTAAACCCTTTCCTTGGTTCGGTGTTTGTACTACTTACCTTACTGATTGCCATTCCTTCAGCGATAAAAGTATTCAATTGGCTTACTACTCTTTGGAAAGGGAATATTAGATTTACTCCTGCCATGATGTTTGCAATTGGTTTTGTCAGCTTATTTATTTCCGGCGGACTTACCGGAATCTTCCTCGGTAATTCAACGCTGGATATTCATTTACACGATACTTATTTCATCGTTGCGCATTTTCATATTGTAATGGGTGTTGCAGGATTTTTTGGCATGTTTGCAGGCATATATCACTGGTTTCCTAAAATGTATGGACGATACCTGAATAACACGATGGCTTATATTCATTTCTGGGTAACTATGGTGGGAGCGTATTTAATCTTCTGGCCTATGCACTATCAGGGGTTAGCAGGTATGCCACGCCGTTACCTTGATTATTCCAATTGGGAGTCATTCAACCAGTTCAATGACCTGAACAAATTCATTTCGACAGTGGCAATGATCGTTTTCGCCGTACAATTGATGTTTGTATTCAATTTCTTTTATTCCATTTTCAAAGGAAGAAAGATGAACACTCAAAATCCCTGGGGGGCCACAACACTTGAATGGACAACCCCTATCCATGCTGGTCATGGTAACTGGCCGGGAGAAATACCAGAAGTCCATCGCTGGGCGTATGATTACAGCAAGGATGGACGTGAGTTTATTCAACAAACGGAGTCGGTGAATCCGAATGAAAGCAAGCATTAAAGGAGAGATGGATTGTGATACATGAAGAAAGTATTAAGCATAATAGTTCTTTTACAATAGCCAGTAAGATTCGCGACTATATGTTGCTGAGTAAATTCAGTCTCAGTTTTATGGTTGTGTTTTCTGCTGTAGTGAGTTATTTGCTGGCACCTAAAATCGTAGCATTTGACTGGACAATGATATTATTAATTTTTACAGGAGGAATGCTTGTTACCGCCAGTGCGAATGCGGTTAACCAGGTTGTAGAGAAAGAAACAGATGCGCTGATGCAGAGGACTTCAAAAAGGCCTGTAGCTTCTGGTCGGATGAGTGAGCGGGAGGGTTGGATATTCTCGATTGTTTCGCTTATCGTGGGGTTGATGATCCTGGCGTATTTTTTTAACCTGTTAGCGGCATCAATCGCAGCTTTTAGCTGGTTTATGTATGCATTTATGTATACACCCTTGAAGAAAGTAAGCGCAATATCAGTGCTTGTTGGAGCTATTCCCGGGGCATTGCCCTGTTTAATCGGGTGGACGGCAGGACAGGATGAATTGAGTATGGGTGGTTGGATATTATTTACAATCCAGTTTTTTTGGCAGTTTCCGCATTTTTGGGCAATTGCCTGGATTGCACATACCGATTATTCGAGAGCCGGATTTAAGCTGATGCCTTCCGTGCAAGGCCCTACAAAATATTCTGCTATTCAGTCTGTGATCTACTCACTGATTCTGGTTCCCGTGGGAATTATTCCTTACATGGCAAATATGAGTGGCATAATCAGTTTCTGGATTGTATTGGCCGCAAATATTTTTATGGTGTGGCAATGTATCCGGTTATACAGAGAAATGGAAGTAAGGGCAGCAAGAAGAGTGATGTTCAGCAGTTATATTTATTTACCAATGGTGTTGTTGTCCCTGCTGGCAGACAAAATCATTTAGAAAATATTATTCACGTGATGCCGGTTACTTTGAGTACACAAAGAAAAAAAATACATCCTTACAAATTTACTTTGTGGGTGGCAATGGGAAGTATTATTATGATGTTTGCGGGATTAACTTCTGCATACATTGTAAAAGGTAATCAACCTGGCTGGTCAACTGTATTAGTGCCGGGGGTTTTTTATTATTCAACCTTTGTAATGCTGATCAGCAGTGCTACGATACAAGGTGCTTTGAAATCTTTCAAAGAAAGAAGAATGAAGCAGTATCGGGTATTCATTACCGTTACTGCTGTTTTGGGAGTGCTTTTTATATTATTGCAGTGGATGGGATTTAGCCAGATATGGAGAACGGGTTTAACCTGGAAAGGATCTGGTGCCGGGCAATTTCTCTACATCATTTTTGGACTTCATGTGATACACGTGCTGGGAGGAGTTATCGTATTGTTGGTAATGTTTGCCAAAGCATTCAGTTCAAGATTCAGGAATTATAATCCCGTGTCTATAGAGCTTGCCAGTACATACTGGCACTTTGTTGATTTGCTTTGGTTATACCTTTTTATATTTTTTCTTATTACTGTATGAAAAATATTTTTTTTAAAAAAAGATTATGGCACACGTAATACCAGCAGAGCAAAAATGGTGGTCGGGAGGTAAGAGTCCTTTCAATGTAGAATATGGAAAACTGATGATGTGGTATTTTTTGATGAGTGATGCTTTTACATTTGGTGCATTTCTGATTTCTTATGGCACAATCCGCTTTTCCAGCAATGCATGGCCCGATCCCAATAAGGTTTTCTCTTCGTTTCCATTCATGGGGCATGCTAATTTGCCGCTTATTTTTGTGAGCCTGATGACTTTCATTTTGATCATGAGCTCTGTTACCATGGTTCTTGCGGTAGGTTCAGGTCATACCAATGATCGAAAAGGAGTGATTAAATGGATGTTCTGGACCATCATCGGAGGTATTGCTTTTCTTGGTTGTCAGGCCTGGGAGTGGACACACCTGTATCACCAAAATGCCTGGTGGGGCAGAAATCCCTTTACCAATTATGATGGAACGATGGCCTCAACAAACTTTACCAATTTCTTTTTTACTATAACAGGATTTCACGGATTTCACGTTTTTTCCGGTGTGATCATCAATATTATAATGCTTATAATGGCATGGAGAGGTGATTTTGATCGGAAAGGGCATTACCTCATGATAGAAAAAGCCGGACTTTACTGGCATTTTGTTGATCTTGTATGGGTATTTGTATTTACTTGCTTTTATCTATTTTAGCACACAGATATATTTTTTGTATGGCACACGCGGAAACAACCAAAGAAGGTCATCACGGAGATAAAGAAAAGACTTTTGATACTAAAGCAATCTGGAGAACTTTCTGGATACTATTGATCATTACCTGCATTGAGTTAGTGATCGGGATGTTTATTGCTCCTCGCTTCCCGCATTCTATGAAGATCTGGTTTAACCTGCTTTACATCATCTTTACGGGCGCAAAAGCATTCTATATCATCGCTGAATTCATGCACCTGCGGCATGAGATTAAAAATATGATTTTGACAATTGCTGTACCTGCACTTCTCTTTCTTTGGTTTATTGGTGCCTTTTTGTGGGAAGGCGATTCGTATAAACAAATGCGGAATAACCTCGCACCGCATGATTCAAAGTCGATGCAGGAAAGCAAAGAGCACCCCAAACAGGGCGAACACCAGGTGAATCCTGAAAAGGTCAATTAATAATTGCAAATTGTCGTACAGAAAAATTTTTTCTTCCCATCCAATCTTTTCTTTTCAGCTTTCCCCAAAACCCCGCTTACCTTTGCAGGACTAAATTCATATTAGTTGTCGCAGAAAGCTTTATTGGCATTGTGTATAGCATTACTACTACCGGTAGTAAGCTACCTTCTTGTAAAAAACCTGAGTTATGATGCTATCAAAATGCCTCCCAGATTTTTTGCCGAGTCGATCAATGAAAAGATAGTGCAGGGTAAAAAGGTCAGTGATACCATCTGGCACCGGGTTGCAAACATCACCCTGACAAATCAATTGGGTAAGACGGTTTCACTCGACAGTCTTAATGGTAAGATTATAGTAGCGGACTTTTTCTTCACCCACTGCGGTCTTATCTGTCCGAAATTAACAGCAAGTATGAAAGGGTTGCAGGATGCTTTGAAGATCCGGGACCTGAGGCGACGCATCGACATCAGTTTTGTCCACTTTGTCTCTTTTTCCATTGATCCGGAAAGAGATTCTGTTTCTGTTCTCAAAGCTTACGCTGATAAATATGGGATAAATCACGACTCCTGGTGGTTATTAACCGGATCAAAAAAAGAAATTTATAATTTTTCAGTAAATGAATTAAAATTAGCCTTGCAGGACACAACAATATCAGCAGATTTCATGCACACCAATCGTTTTGTTTTGCTCGACAGAGACCGGGTGGTCCGTGGATATTATAATGGTCTCGATTCTAATTCCATGTCTACACTTGCTGAAGATCTCACTTTACTCATGCTGGAAAAGGATAAACGCAGGAAGCGTAAATTGTTTTGAACGGTGAGGAATAACTACTCAGAGTGATCCAGGTAAATTATAGCACTTTTTACATCAAAAAATATCTATGAATGATTTACAACCTGTTATCAGGACAAATGATAAAATTGCAAGATGGATTATCGCATGTTTTTCCTTGATCGTTTTCCTGGCTATAGTGCTACTTACCCGGGTCAAACTTGAACTGGATGTACCTTTTGATATTCATCTTTTTGCAAAAGCGAATGCTATAATCAATTCTACTGTTACTATATTACTGATCGCAGGATTTGTGTCAGTAAAGCAAGCACGTTACAAACTACATAAAAGGATTATGCTGATGGCAATGGTGTTATCGGCTTTGTTCCTGGTTTCTTATATATGTCACCATTTGTTCGCGGGTGATACCAGGTTTGGCGGTATTGGTAACATACGTTACCTGTATTTTTTTATCCTGATCACTCACATTTTTCTTGCAGCCATCATTCTCCCATTCATTCTTTTCACTACTTACCGGGCTTTAACTGGAGAATGGCGGCAGCACAAAAAACTTGCTAAGATCACCTGGCCCATCTGGTTGTATGTATCTGTTACAGGCGTAGTAGTGTATTGGATGATAAGCCCTTATTATAATTAATAATTAATAATTAATAATGCAAAATGCAAAATGCAAAATGCAAAATGCAAAAGGCAAAAGGCAAAAGGCACTCTGAATGTCGGAGGCCATTTTACATTTTTAATTTTGACTTTTTAATTATTTCTTCTCATTCCCCCGGGTTCCAGAAATATTTTTGAAAATTAACTACCTGATCGTTTTTTATTATTACTCCTTCTTTTTCAAGTAGTTCCTGCATTTTCGTATTGGTAGAGAAATGATGTTTTCCTGTCAATAAACCAACCCGGTTTACTACCCTGTGGGCCGGAACCGGAGGGTTAACTTTATGCGCCCCGTTCATAGCCCAACCCACCATTCGTGCGGACAATTTTGTTCCCAGGATTTCTGCAATGGCTCCATAAGAAGTGACTTTACCTTTGGGTATCTGTCTTGCGACATCGAAAACCAATTCAAAAAAAGTTTCTTCTCTTTTGCCAGAAGGCTTTACTGTTTTTAACCGGTCTGCAGGCTTATTTTTTTTTGTTGCCATGAAGCTTGTCAAGTTCAATTTTTTTTTGTTCAGGTACATTCACATATTCAAAAGGACAGTGGGTGCATCCATTTCCGCAACAGAATCCTTTATCCAGGTGATACTTTTCAGTGAGTACAATATATCCTTCCTGATTATAGTAATAATCAATTCCTTCTGTCAGTATTGTCTTCACGCACCATTTCTTTTAATTGATTATCTTTTTCAACAGGCAGGCTACCGGTTATCTGAAATCGTAAATAATAAATCCTGCTACTACCTGCAATATCTAACTTTTCATAATGAGTTTTTATTTTTAATAAGTCATCCACATGTGGATGCGCACTCACATCATTCATGTCACATGTTATTTTCAAACCATACAACTCTGCGACCATTTTAGTAAACTCATATAAATCTGGCGAATCTGTTTTAAGGTGAACGATTCCGCCGGGCTTTAACACTTTTTGGTACAATCTTAAAAACCTGGGATGTGTCAGCCGTTTCTTTGCTTTTGAAGTACGTAACTGTGGATCAGGAAATGTGATCCAGATTTCTTCAATTTCACCCGCCTCGAAGTAATTGGGGAGTTTATCTATTTGAGTTCTGATGAAAGCCACATTTGAAAGTTGCTCTTCCAATGCTTTTTTAGCACCCACCCAGATTCTATTGCTTTTGAGGTCAATTCCGATAAAATTTTTTTGAGCATACAAACGACCCATTCCTACCGCATATTCTCCTTTTCCACATGCAAGCTCCAGGATAATTGGATGTGTATTGTTAAAAAAATTCTTCCATTGGCCGGCCATACCCTGCGGGTATTCATGAAAATTCGTAAAAGTTTTCACTTCTGCGAATCTTTTCAATTTTTTTTGACCCATATACTACAAATGTACTTATATAAAAACCCGATACACGTGTGGCAAGTCATAGAATTGGATTAATGTTAAGTGCTGGGAACTCATCCGATAAATTGCTTCATTCAACGAGAGTAAAGGCCTATTCGTCGAACAAATTGAACAACTCTTTTTTTGCAGTTTAGATTTGTATGTTATTTGTTACCTATGCCCACACCGAAAGGACAACTAAAACAGGTGATGATTAGTATTTTCATGATCCTGTTCATGATGGCTTGTTATGTTGCGATACTTTTTGTATTTAGCGGTTAGCATAACAAATTATCTATCAATATTATAAGTTTGTTTTCATGTACAGATATAGTAGGTAATTCAGATCTGCCCCGGTTATACCGGGGCTTTTTATTTCGGACTTCGCCTGATAAAAGTTATTTCGGTTTTCATTGATATTCATAGGCATACAAAATAGATTCCATCTAGAAGATGGAACCTCCTGTTGAGCGAAAACCTGCATCTGAGCAATTTCATTTTTCCAACCAATTGGGTATCACATATTTATAAATTAGATTCCATCTTTTAGATGGAATCTATGTGTTGGATTGTTAAATCCAGCTTTAACAATGCAACGCTGGCACATTTTTTTGTAAGGTATTGGTATTACTCAAATACAATTAAAAACAGAACTATGAAGAAGATTGTTGGTGTTTCATTAATCACTTTATTGCTGGGATTTTCTTTTACAGCGTTAGCCCAGGAACAGGATAGTGAAGTAAAAAAAGATGTAAAAAAAGGAACAAATGCAGTCAAAAAGGCTGGCCAGAAAGTAGGAAATAAAACAGCGGAAATCGCCTCAAAAGGGAAAGCAAAAGTAACCGATGCGGTTCATAAGGACAAGGTTGGACCTAATAATGAGGTTATTTATATAGACAATCATTCCAAGTTTTATTGGGTAGATAAGAAAGGACGCAGACATTATGTAAAAGCTCACCAGCTAAAGAATAAGGAAGTTAAATAAAAAATTGAATTATTCTTAAATAAAACCCTTCTGGTTAGATAATCAGAAGGGTTTTATTTTAGAGGAACTCTGCCGGCTAAAGTGGCTCAAAAAGATGATGCATTGTAACGAATGAAGAATATTTTTTTAACCATCATTTTTCAAATCAGGATCTGATATTAATTAGCTTTTCATACTTATTGAAATACTCCAGTATTTGTTTTGAATTTATTACCGGGATTTCTTTCATTTCATAATACGATTCTCTCTCAGGTAAAGTCATCTTATACTTTTCATGATAGACTTCATGTATTACCATTCTGATTTTGAATATTTTCATTTTATTAAATTCTTCTAAATTCTTCGAAAAAGTTTCCCTGATTCCATTCAATTTCTTTGTATAATAAAAATAGTATGTAAACTTGCCGGGATAATCTTTTGTCGGTGGCAATTTATAAACATTAATCAAATTCCCTTCACTATCATTAAATACGCTATCCACTTTCATCGTTAATAAAGAATCCCACCTGTAATTCTCGAAACTATTGATCTTTACAGAGTCAAGGCGAGCTCTTCTATCCGGTAATGAAGGCGCACGATCAAACAGATATCCAAAAGCACTGTCTTTATGAAAAACAAAGAAGTTATTTCGGTCTTCCCGCAGTTTAAGTTCATCATTTACCAATGAGTCATATTGATAGTTTAATTTATACATATTGAGATCTCCATAGTAATAAACTTCATAGCTGGAGTTTAAGTCAGTTATACTTCCATCCCTATTAGCAACCGGAATATGGTATAAAAGTGATGCTCCTTTGATTGAACCTTTAGTTTTATTGATTGCAATACAAGAATGTAAGCTAATAGAGCCAAATGCAATTATTGCAATTAAAAATTTATACATATTTGAAAGGAGTTTTTGCTGATGAATAATATCAACTGTAAGTGTGGCCTCGCCATGATACTTGGTAGCAAGGCAACACTTAATTGAGCTTTATCTATGCGTAAAATTTCTGCCTATAGATGAAGCTTTCATTGAAGGAGTGCTCAAAGGCGTGCAATATGAAATACTAAGGGTATAAAATAAATGCATTCTGGCTTGCAGCCGGCCTGCATCGATACTGGGAGTTGCTGTATCAATATCGCACTCCGCAGTTATGCAGGGTGGCGCAGCGCCATCGCTTCGTTTGCCAGTATGAATGAACTCAGTAAATTTCCAAATATTATCCTCTTTCTCAAATGTTGCTAATTCATCACTAATATATCCCCAGTTATACCATAACAAATTATTGATTGAAAACTTCCATCCTATGTTGCAGGATTTTTTTGGCTTTTGAGTAATCGGATTAATGCTTTCGAGTCCGCATACAAAAGTATAATCTCCTGCAATGCTTTCGGTTGAGACAACCATATTTGGATCTGGTATACAACATTCATCTCCAATTTCACCACTCCCGCCTCCACTTTCACCGGGAGGGCAAATCGATTCATAATCACCACCACAGATTTCGCCTTCGCAGATTTGTCCAATATAAGTCCAGGTTTCCTCTACAACAACGCCATTTACATAATAGGTCAAGACCAGATAATAGTTGGTGCATTTTCCCTTTGCCTGAGAAATAGCTTCAGAAGAAACTGTCGTGCTTTTGGGTTTATTGCTACGTGTTTTATAGCGACCCCAGGAATGGGGTCTTCCTTTATCAAAATCCAATTGATAAAGGAAATTTCCGCTTACACTTAAAAATTTGAATTGACCATTAATATCAATTTTCTCACTCTTGTAAATGTTTGAAAAGGTATTTTCTGGAAGAGCACTTTTCAAAATATTTTCTTTCGCTTTGAAAATAACTACGTTGGCATTTAAAATGTTTCCTGATGGGTCCAATATGGCCACTAGGTTAAAAATTCGATTCTTATCAATATTTTTTTTAATTGCAAGCTCCTCATTGATTGGAACAATCAGCATTCGTTTATTCAGTTGTAGTTCTTCATAGAAAGCTTTTGAAAAATTCAGGTTCACTTTAAGCAAATCAATATTGGCATTTGAATGAACCTGACTTTCTGTTTTTTGTTTATCCAACCAGGAATAAACATTTTGCATGATGTTGTTTGAATCTCGATAATTTCTTGTAGTAGTATAGGAATCTTTTTTGTTGCAGGCATAAAATAACGTTACTGAACAGAGTAATAAGGGAATGGTAAGCAATAGAATAGATTTTCTCATAATAACAATTTTGAGAGTGAATAAAATATAAACGCAGAGCACTGTAATACTGTCACCTTAACTTTGATGACCAGCGTCTCTGATAATAGGAATTTTTGAGTCCGCTTTGTAAATCGTGAATGATTACGGTGATTTATATTTAGCAATTACTTGAAGTACTTTTTACAAAAAATACACCCAATCTAAAACCCATCAATTGATATCCTTTTTTTCTTTACCAATAATTGTCGAAGATATTTAAGCAGACATTTGATATGTAGTGTAAAAAACGGGAAGCATGAAAGAAAAAAAATCGGAATATTTAAAAAAATGTTTTGGAATGAGTTGATTGTTCCTTACGCCAGATCGAACTAATCGTGATTAAGAATCTATAAGTAGTTAACCATTTTTATTTTCGAGGGTTTTACATTTAATGGAATTTGGAATATCCGGCTTACATTTTACAGTACGAATTAAATAATATTTTACAAACTCCTCATCGGATACAAAGTCTACGACTAGCAGAGGATCGGGGGTTTGACTTATACGCCAATAAAGCGGTTACCACATGGAGCTATCACGCATTGGTGAATTCCTGATAACCAGAATCAAGTCGCATTGTAGGATCATGATGAAGGAGCAGGAAAACTGTTCGGAGCTACACATTTTTTCCAATACTCCATAATTACTCTGACTGTTTCTTCTAATTCAGCCAGAGAATTTTCTTTGAGAAAAAATCCCTGGACTGACATACTGTATGCATCAACCACTGCTTTCTGGCTTGAGGCAGTTGAAAAAAACAAATAGGGGATACACTTGATATGTAATTTTGCATCTGTACGAATTTTGTCCCTTAAAGCAAATCCATCAAGCTTAGGCATATTGATATCAGAAAGAATGAGGAATGGGAGGATATCAGTCCTGTTTAAAAAATCAATTGCTTTGTTGCCGTCACTAAAAAAAATAATCTCATTTGAATAATTCAATCTTCTGAATATTTCTTTCAGGAAATCCTGATCATCAGAATCATCTTCTATGATTATTACAGGTCCGTTGGTGTTCAACTAAATTATTTGGTACAAGGTAAAGATTTGAAAGAAAAAAAATGGGCTGAATTCCTTCGCTCCCGGATGATAGAGTTAAGAAGGGTAGTTCCGAAACCTGACAATAAAACAGTTATAACGAGATTATTTCAATTAAAAAAGCCATAACAGATTATACATAATAAGTTATGGCTGAGTAAGCTGTAGAGGGAGGACTCGAACCTCCACGAGGCGGTTAGCTGTAGCACAATGTTGCGGTGGTCAACCCCAGTCGCACCCGGTTTGAGCCGGAAGCGGCATTATACTGCGTTTATACCGTGATCCTCACCCCCGAGACAAGAGGGTATGTCTGCCAAATTTCATCACTCCACAATCTTTGAAAGAACTTGTTATTACAAAACTAAAGTATAAAAGCATTTCTTTGCATACAATTCAACAGAATTTTAATAAGTTTAGTTAATATCTAAATATTAGCTTACTTTATTAAATATTATCAAAAATCAATTTCAAAATGGCAGGTAAATTGAATCTTGACAAACTCGATCTTCAAATTATCCATGAAATGATGGAAACCGCAGAAGTTTCATATGCAGATCTTGGTAAAAAACTTTTTGTGTCAGGGGGTACTATACATGTTCGTATCAAAAAACTTCAGGAAGCCGGTATTGTGAAAGGTACCAAATTAAATGTTGATCTGAAGCAGCTTGGGTACGATGTAATTGCTTTTATCGGAATTTATCTGGAAAAAAGTTCAATGTATGATGCTGTTGCGAAAGAACTCCATAAAATACCACAAATCGTGAGATTGAACTATACTACTGGCAATTACAGCATGTTTGCCGAAGTGATTTGTAAAGATATCAATCAACTTCGCTTTGTTCTTCATGATGAGTTGCAGAAAATCAAAGGCATTGAAAGAACAGAAACTTTTATTTCTCTGGAAGAAAGTCTTAGCCGGAACGTTCAGGTTTATGCGAAAACAGATGCGTGATTACTTTTATCTTCCGACCGTGCGGTTATCAATTAATAAAATAAAAACTACTTTCATGCGAACCTGAATAGAAGCCCCAGAATTGCCCAACAATCCTTTACTTTAACCAAATTAAATAGTATTTTTATTATCAGGTTTTTTACTATTAGACTCTTACAGATTATGAAAAGAACGCTCTTTCTTGCCTTGACTGTTGTCATGATCCTTGGCCTTATGCCGAATTGTAAAAAGAAAAAAGGAGATGATCCATGTGCCACTCAAACGGCTATTTCTGCCACAACTTCTCCGGCAATCAATTCAGTACAGGCGCCATCACCAGGCCCTAATTTTCCGCTAAGAATCACCATTACCAATCTTCCTTCAACCGGAGTTTCTATAACGGTTAAAGCAAAACCTGAAGCCGGAGGCACCGAATTCTTTTCGGAAACTCGTAATAGCACTACAGCTGTAAATGATTTCACCATCACCGGCACGCCTTTGAATGTGGTTAGTATTGTAGAAATAACGATCACTTCATCGAATTGTCCTGCTAATAAGTGGACAGGAAGTTATAAGTATTCGAGAAAATGATCCAATGGTAGGTTACAATTGCAGATTTTGGATTTGAGTTGTTGTAGGATGATATGACAATTGAGCTGCCATCTGTGATTGTTCATCCTTTATAATCGATGCTACTCCTTCACCTCCAAAGCATCTCTCAGTCCATTTCCAAGCATATTAAATGCAAATACAAGTAACATGATCGCGAATCCTGGCGCAAGTGCCAGCATAGGGTTATTGGTGATTATAAAATTATAGTTTTCCTTAATCATCAATCCCCAACTGGGTTGGGGTGGCTGTACGCCAACACCCAGGAAGCTTAAGCCAGCTTCAATGACAATTGCCGATGCGAAATTGGAAGCAGCCACCACCATTACCGGTCCCAGTACATTTGGCAACACATGTCTTACTATGATTCTAAAATGAGAATAACCCAGCGCTTTTGCTGCCTCTATATACTCTAATTCGCGAAGACTTAACACCTGACCCCGTATCAGGCGAGCCACGTTAACCCACATTGTGAGGCCTATGGCAATAAATACCTGCCAGAATCCTTTCCCGAGTAAAAGGGTGATGGCGAAAACAAGAAGTAGTGTAGGAATACTCCAAATCACATTAATGAACCACATAATTGCATTGTCCAGTCTGCCCCGAAAGTAACCTGCCATGGACCCGAGTACCACACCAATGCTGAGTGAAATAATTACTGTAATCAATCCTACGGCAAGGCTGACTCTAACGCCAATCAGCAACCGGCTTAGAATATCACGCCCATATTTATCCGTCCCCAATAAAAAAGTTTGTTTCCTGAATTTATATGGTTTGAAAGCATGATTGGATAAAATATAATAACCTATGCGTTCCGTTACGTCTTCATCTATAAATTTTTGGACAATGATGGAATCTGTTGTAACCGTATAACTATTGATAGGAATGTATTGGTAACGGTCTTCTCTACCCGAAAATAATTGTTCTACCAGATTGATATCCTCAATTTTTTTATCTTTTAGCAGTAACAAAAAAAGTTGTGTAAAACCTGGCTTTTGTCCCCCGATTTCAATGATCATTCTGTTAGCGTCCGGACTTTTATCCGGAGCGATCTGGTATCCGAATATGGCTATCAGAACTGCGATGAATATCACTGCTATACCTGCAATGGCTCCTTTATTCTTCCTAAGCCTTCTCCAGATATTTCTTTTTGATTTGTTGATGGGCATGCAGTAGTAAAATTAAGTAGTGCCCCGGTTATTTTTTTAAAACCCTTCCTTTCCATTCAAAACCGCTGAATCTGGCCAGAAATCCAGTCAGAATGGTGTAGAGAATATGAATTGGTTGAAGTAATGGAAAATATTTCAAGGTATAACTTTGATTAAAGAAAGAAGCGACGGACTGAATGAAGGGAAATTCAATTACTATTTTAGCCAACAGGAATAGCAGTAAAAAGAATAATCCGAGGTTCATCCAGAAGCTCATAATTAATAAGACCAGAAAGGAAATATTCAAAGCATATACCAGCAGCATGATCCGTAATATTCTTTTGTTTTCGTAATGTGCTGTTTTACCCGCCCAACGAATCCGCTGGTTCATAAACCCTTTCCAGGTTTGAGGGGGAATTGTGGATACAATAGCATCATTGCTTTTGAGATAGCTGACTTTTCCAGGGTATTTTGTCCAGATTTTCTCCATCAGTAGCATGTCATCACCGGAGGCTATATCGTTCACGCCCTCAAAGCCCTTTACTTCTTCAAAAATTTTTTTCTCGTATGCCAGGTTCGCTCCATTGCATAGGATATGGTATTGATTGTAAACGGCAGCGCCCGTTATTCCCTGTAAAGAAAAAAAGTCCAGCACCTGGAATAGAAATAGGAAACTATGTGTTCCTTCAAATTTCACAGGAGCAGCGATCATTTTTGCCCCGGAATTTTCATATGCCGCCACCATTGTGCTTAACCAACGTGCTGGAAATGTACAGTCAGCATCGGTTGTAATAATCAAGGTTCCCTTTGCTGCCTTAATGGCGGTTTCGATTGCATGTTTTTTATGTCCGGTCTTTAACTCATTTTGGAGTAAGCTGATCACCTTTAAATTTGAAATTGCTGAATAAGATTGTAGCAGCGAATATGTTTCATCTTCTGAATCGTCCTCTGCAATGATGATTTCAAACAATTCAGTTGGATACTCCTGTTTCTGTAATGAAAGCATCAGCCTGGAAATATTGCCAGCTTCATTACGTGCAGCGATGATTACGGAAACAAATGTGTGTGGTTCGTGCAGCGTGTAGTCGATAACCGGTATCCGGTTCCAGCCTTTCCTGTATCTTTCAATGACCACCCCATATAGGAACATCAAAAGTAAAAAAAAGGCAATAAAAACAGCCATTAAGACGCTGGTTAAGTTTCAAGCAATTTTGCGATCAAAGCTGCATTTTTTTCATGTAATACCTGATGACCGGAATCAATCACGTGCAACGTACAGAAAGATTCAATTCCAATTTGAAATTTTTTTCCTCTTGCGGGTAAGATCATTTTATCGTGTTTACCATACAACAGTTTTATAGGTATTTTCTTAGAAAGTATCTGCTTTTTGATTTTTGGCAGTGATGGCCGGAACTTCCTCATGCATATCCATCTTTTGAAAAGCAATTCACGAACTTCCGGGGTTTGTATATAATGCCGGACAAATTTATATATACTTGAATTCACAAGACCTACAGCTGCAAGTGCATTCATCAGTATCAAAAACCACTGCGGGTATTTCATGGTGAAAGAAAAAAGTCGGCTGCCCGCGTAACTTTGTGTTGCGAGCCAATACCATTTATTCACTTTCAATCCATCCGGGGCTAATAGAACCAGTTTGGTAATGCTGTCGGGATTTTCTTCAAACATGGTGAGCGCAAGCCTTGCTCCCATACTAAACCCAATTAAATTAAACGTTTTTATTCCCTTTGCGTGCTTGTCAATAATAAAATGAATGATCTCAGCGAGAACTTTTATTTCAAGTGTGCTCCCTTCTTTCCATTCAGTTTGGCCATGAAAAGGCAGATCTATTGCAATTAATTGTGATTCATCAGAGACCTCGTTACAAAGAAACCCAAAATGTTTTCCCGTTTCTCCATATCCATGAAAACATAGAATGATGTGAGGGCCTTTGCCACAAACCTTGTAATGGATCAAAGACTGATTGTATGGTAGAAAGTATGAAGTCAAACAGCAATCTGCTGCTCTAAACTAATTAAAATTAGAATTTCAGGAATGGACAAATGATCGGATCGATACCAGGATATTCCAATCGTAGGAAGTAATTACCCCGGCTTAAATGGTTAACAGAAATAGTTATTGTTGTTTGATCATTTTCAAGCATCCGGTTGAAAGATTGTAACTGCCTCCCATTTTCATCCAAAAGCAGGAAATTTGCCTGTATTTTTTCTGTGCCTTTCAATTGAAGATGAATCAGGTCAATTGCTGGTACAGGATAAAAGTTCGCCACTGCAGGTTTTGCTTTTTTTACGTGAACAGAAATAACACGCGAATATTGAAGGATATTATTATCGTTTATTTCAAGCCGGTAATAATTGAGACCCGTTAATGCAAAATTATCTTCAAAACGATAATCATGCTTCCCTTTTTGAATTTCCATTTTTTTTATGGATTCAAACCTGTTCCCATTATTACTTCTCTGAACAGTCACTTCACTGTAATTATCTGCATTGATATACCAATTAAGTCTTACACTGCCTTTCACAGCGGCAGCTGTGAAGCGTTCCAATATTATGGGGAAAACAGCGAAGCTGAAAATATTTTTCGCTACCACCTGTTCATTCAATATGCGATGACCTGCATCATTGAGGTGAATATCATCTGAAGAACGGTAAGCTGCAGCAATGGTATTATCGGTTGAATCGGCAATAGGGTTCCAGAAATTGATAGAATTACTACCGAACCATTTGATGATAGAATCTTTCAGCATGCGTAATCTCAATCTCCCTTCAACTGAAAATCCTGTTCTTGGTTGCGTGGTAGTTACAAAGGCTACTTTACCTGCTTTAGTTGCGGAATCAAACAATGTAAATAATGTCATCCTGATCTCTTCAAAGGAATAAACATCATAGTTGTTAGAAACAAAACTGATTATAACAACATCAGGATTGTGCGATATGGCTTTCGTAATATTGTTTTGTACATCTGGAGATGGTTTGCCTGGAGGCGGAATGTAACCGGAAGGCATTCCATGATAGGGATTGTATCCACCTACTGCATGGTTATAAATAGTATCCAATATGCCCCGATTTTTATAATAGTTGCTTAACCTCCTTACCCAGGAGCTGTCAGGTACAGACGCGCCTACGCCTGCTGCAGTTGAAGATCCGATGACAGCAATAACTTTATTCTGGGAATCCGCCAGCAGAGGAATTATAATTATTAAAAGAGTAAGTATTTGCTTCATCTCAGTTTTGATAATGCTTTTATGTTGTGAATCAGCCAGTAGTAATTACCGGTCTGGGGTTAGTTCATCATTGCAGATAAAAGAAAGAGGTAGGGTTGTAAAGTTAAGCCAAACTCCATTTCACCTCAAAATTATTTCATTTTTTAGCTTGAAAATTCCAGAAAATAATATTAAGTTTGATTAGTTGTATAAACAACTATATGTCAAACAACCAATTTAAAAAAGGGGAGCTCTACAGCTTTATTACTGGTAAAGCATCTACTGCGATAGCCAGGCGGTTGCAGAAAAAATTCAATACTGCCGGCTTAAATCTTACTATCGAACAATGGAGTGTACTTTATCATTTGTGGAAGCAGGATGCCCTTAGCCAGCAAGAGCTTTGCAATGCTACTTTCCGTGATAAGCCCAGTATTACGAGGTTGGTTGATAATCTGGAAAGGCTCCAACTTGTGAGAAGAGTACCTTCTGCATCTGATAGAAGAATCAATCTGATCAATCTGACCAGGCAGGGATCCAAACTTCAGGAACAAACGCTCACACTTGCGGAGGAAACGCTCAATGAAGCCCTTGAAGGAATTCCTGTAGAAAATATCAATCTCTGTAAGGAGATTCTTCAACAGGTGTATGATAATCTCAGCGAAAACTATAAAACTATAAAACT
>Ga0180121_10000152_pt1 | contig 25629 bp, 28 predicted proteins | sample AntDrymUQ5402106_2_FD_129676 | JGI IMG/M metagenome (GOLD analysis project Ga0180121, IMG submission 129676) | Polar desert sand microbial communities from Dry Valleys, Antarctica - metaG UQ540 (21.06) (version 2) (version 2) | ecosystem: Environmental > Terrestrial > Soil > Desert | place...
CGGCTTCAAGCGCTTAGGGAGTTGCTGCTCGGCGGAATACGGGCATTTCGCGGAAGGCTGGGAAGTGACGCAAGACAAGAGCCGGACTGGCGTTAGATCCTTCACCCGTGGATCTTGCGCCCTATGCGAGTCGCCGTGGTTTTTGATACCCCTTACTCGGGTTGGGGGCACGGGGAGCACCTGTCCCAGATGGAGCGGGAGGTGGCCGCCTGGAAGGTGGATGAGCCCGAGATGGAATATCAGATTGCCCACGCGCTCCGGGAGCGTGGGCACGACGTCCGGCTGCTTGGCGTGTCGGACGATCTCCAATATCTGGTGCGCTGCCTGGAAGAATGGTCGCCCGACCTGGTGTTCAACGGAGCGGAGGCGTTCCGCGGAAACGCCGCGCTCGAGTACCTCTTGCCGGGGCTGCTGGAGGCAGAGGGCTATCGCTACACCGGGGCTCCCCCGCTGGCGCTCCAGGTCACCCGCAACAAGGCCATCAGCAAGAAGGTCCTCGCCTACTTTGGCATCCAGGTGCCCGGCTTCGTCAGCTACCGGCTGCACGAGAAGGTCGAGGCCGAGCCGGATCTGAAGTTTCCCCTCTTCGTCAAGCCGCTCCAGTCGGATGGTTCGGCCGGAATCGCCCAGGCCTCGGTGGTCCAGGAAGTCTCGGCGCTGGCTGACCGGGTGGCGTTCATCCAGGAACGGTTTGGCCAGGGGGCTATCGCCGAGGAGTTCGTCGATGGACGGGAGCTCTACGTCAGCGTCATCGGCAACGACGAGGCTCTGGAGATCCTGCCGATAATCGAGATGGTCTTCGACAAGGCCAAGACCCGTCCCGAGGAACGGATCGCCACCCAGTTCGCTAAATGGGACGAGGCGTATCGGGGACGCAAGGGGATTCGGAACGTGGTCGCCCGCCCGCTCTCCAAGGCGGTTCGAGAGCGGATCTCCCAGACCTGCCGCACCGCATATCGAGCGCTGTGGCTGCGCGACTACGCCAGGCTCGATCTGCGGCTCACGCCCGACGGCCAGATTTGGGTGCTCGAGGCGAATGCCAATCCGTTCATCAGCTACGGTCACGACATGGCGAATGCCGCCGAAAAGGCCGGAATGGAGTACTACGATTTCATTCAACGCATCGTTGACGCGGCCGTAGCGCGGTATGAGCGCACGTAGGCGGCGGCCCTCCACCTTCGCGCGCGAGCAGCGCTGCGTCTGCGGCAACGTGGTGCAGCGCTACCGCGGCTTCTGCTCGGCGTGCGGGCGGACGCAGCGGTGGAACGACGCCGGAGGCGTGACCGGCGCCGAGTGTTACAAATGCGGCTGGGCGGTCTCGGAAAAGTTCGCCTGCTGCCCCTGGTGCGGGGCCAACATCCACGAGGAGGGCTACTCGAGCGAGGAGCCGCTCAAGGCTCCGCGCGGCTTTCGGATGGATGCCCGGTGCGACTGGGGCTGCGGCGGTGGGGTCCAGTATCCCATGCAGTACTGTCCCTGGTGCAGCCGCCCCCAAAGCTGGAACGAAGACCGCTTCTTCGAAGGCGAGTGCCCCCATTGCGCTCGGGGCGTGGACGACTGGATGCATTCCTGCCCCTGGTGCGGTGGCGATCCGACCGGGCGCGACCTCATTCCCCGCGCGCTGACCCGGGTCCGCCGCTTGCTGCTGGTGTCCAGAATCAAGGACTGGGGATATCGGGTGCTGCTCCGGCCCGGCGTCTCCGGCGTCGATCCCAAGTATCCCAGCATCGTGGAAATCGAACAGCGGTACGTGGTGGGCCGGCGCTACCGGGACGAGATCTCCTGGACCATGCTCGTGGGTCTGCTGACGCACGAGTTGGGGCACAGCTTTCTGTACCATCACTGGGACTGGACCCGCACCCGCCAGTTCCGGCGCGCCTTCGGCGAGGTGGACAAGGCGTACCGCGGCATGGACAACACCTGGGTGTACTTCCAGCGCCGTCGCATCGCCATCGCTCCGACGAACTTCGTCAGCGCCTATGCGGCCAAGCATCCCCAGGAGGACTTCGCCGAGACTTTCCGTTTCTACGTCACGCGCCGGGGGCGGCTGCGCGACCTCTTTGGAGAGTTTGGACGCAAGCGAAAGGGCGTCATTCTATACGAGAAATTTCTGGTCCTGCACGACTTTGTCAGAGCCCTGCGTGGATGGGGAAGCAGCTCAGCTTGACAGCCCCGTAGACGCGCCGTACCCTAGCTCACAATCCGCTCAATAAAGGGTAACTCGGCGTCAGGAGGCCCCCATGTTCGCCCTTCCCCGCTCCAGCATTGTCGCGCTCATCCTTCTCACAGCTCTCGCGTGCAAGAACAGAAATACGGCAGCACCCGGCAGCGAGTCCGCCGTGGCGTTGCCGGAGGACGACGCTTCGCCGCCGGCCATCAGCGCCGGTCACAAGTCGGTGGCGGAGAAGGTGGTGTCCCAAAGCGCCGGGGTCAAAGAGGGAGACCTCGTGCTGGTCTTTGGCAGCGATGAAGATCTCCCACTGCTGGAAGACATCTCGGTGGAGGTTCGTAAGCGCGGAGCCAGCCCGCTGGTCTCCGTTGCTACCGAGCAGCTCAACCGGCGCCTGTACGACGAGGTTCCCGCCAAGTACGACAGCGTTGAGCCCGAGATGATCAACAAACTGGCCGGCATCGTGGACGTCATCATCACCACCGAGGCCGGTGAGGGGCGGACGCTCGAAGGCGTGCCGGCGGGGCGGATTGCCGCCCGTGCAACCGCCTTCGCGCCGACCGGCGCACTCATGCAGAAGCGCGGGGTGCGAACCGTGGCGCTCGGCAACGGCCTCTACCCCAGCGCGGAGCGCGCCGAGCAGTTCGGTATCTCACGAGAAGAGCTCGCCGACATGATGTACGGCGGGGTGGATGCTGACTATGAGGACCTGGCAGCCACCGGCAAGCAGCTCCGCACCGCGCTTGCCGCCGGTACGGAGCTTCACATCACCAATCCAAACGGTACCGACCTCAAAGTTCGCATCGCCGGCCGGCCAGTTACCGTGAACGACGGCGTCATCTCGGACGAAGACCGGAAGAAGGGCGGCGCCGCAACATCAGTATGGCTGCCCGCCGGGGAGGTCTACCTCACGCCGGCGCCAGGGACCGCTCAGGGCACCGTCGTGGTTGACAAGTTCTTTTTCCAGGGCAAGCCCATCGCCGGGCTCAGACTGGAGTTCATGGGCGGGAAGCTGACCTCGATGGCGGCCAAGGAGGGAATCGAACCCCTCAAGGCGGCGTACGACGCGGCTGGCCCGGGAAAGGACCTTCTCGGCGTGGTGGACTTTGGTATCAACAGCGGCATCAAATCTCCGGATCGGAGCCCGGTGCACGTCTGGGCTAAGGCCGGAACGGTTACGATAAGCGTGGGCAACAATACCTGGGCCGGCGGGGACAACCGGACAAACTTCGGCTTGGCCGCGTATGCTCCTGGAAGCACGGTCAAGGTTGACGGCAAGCCGCTGGTGCAGGATGGGAAGATTGTCGCGGCGAAGAGCGTGGCCAATCGTTAGCGCCACTGGGTAGCGCACATCACAGACGGGTCTCTATCTGACCTCGTAGATTAGAGGCATATCAAACTACAGCGCCACCGCGACGTTGGTGGCGCACCCGTCTTCAGCGAGGTTCGTGTGCGGCGCATTCTGATCCTGGTGGGGGTTGCGGCAGCGTCTCTCAACCTCGCCAGCTTCGGCACCGGTGGGTTGCCGTTGCGACCCGACACCAGCCGCGCCGCACTCGTCAGCCTGGGGCAGGAGTACGGCGACCTGCAGCAGTGGGCAATCGCCGTCGCCGAGGCAACCGACACCCTGGAGAGTGCGGAACGCGCCCGGGCCTTGGCGCACCAGTTGGCCCGGGTTATGGGACCGCTGGAAGAGGACTTCGAGAAAACCACCGCCGCGTTGTCCACCGCTCAACTGGAGCAGATCCTCCCATTGTGGGAACGGCTGGTGTTTGCTCATGCCGGTGTCGCTCTGCTGCAGGAGCAGGCTTCCAGTCTGGGAATCGATCCGGCATTGGACCCCTCCGAGGTTCACGACCTGGCATTTCAGCTCTCGGCAGTGCTGGATTTTGCAGCTCAGATCCAGCGTCTGCTGCTCTCCGAGCTTGTCACCCCGGTTCCCACGCCGATACGCCTTACCTGATTTCTTCCTTCGCCGCCTCCTGGAACAGCGCCAGGTACCGGCCGTAGCCCTCCTGTTCCAGCCGCTCGGCCGGAATGAACCGCAGCGCCGCGGAGTTCATGCAGTAGCGAAGTCCGGTAGGTGCCGGTCCATCTTCGAACACATGCCCCAGGTGTGAGTCGCCCTCCTTCGAGCGGATCTCGGTTCGCTTCATCAGGAGAGCCCGGTCCGACCGTTCGATGATGTTGGACTCCTCCAGCGGCCTGGTAAAGCTGGGCCAACCAGTTCCGGAGTCGTACTTGTCGCGGGAGCTGAACAACGGCTCACCCGAAACCAGGTCCACGTAAATTCCAGCTTTCTTGTTGTCCCAGTACTCGTTCTGAAAGGGTGGCTCGGTGCCTTCCTTCTGAGTGACTCGGAACTGCAGCGGCGTCAGCTTCTGCGCCAGCTCGGCGGCGTTTTTCTTCTCGTTTCCCACTGTCTACCCCCCCTGTTGGTTGTGACGTTGCCGTAGATTACAGGCAAACCCCTATTTCCAGGCGCCGGGTTCCCGATGACCGAACGACTCTACTACACCGACTCCTATATCCGTGACTTCGAGGCAGACATTACGGATCGGGCGGATGGGTCCCGGCGGATCTATCTGAACCGTACCGCCTTCTACCCCACCTCTGGGGGCCAGCCGTTCGACACCGGACAGCTCGGCGGGGTGCTGGTAACTGATGTGGTCGATGAGGGCGACAGAATAGCCCACCTGCTTGCCGAGCCGCTGGCCGGGAGCCGGGTGGCTGGGCGCCTCGACTGGCCCCGTCGCTTCGATCACATGCAACAGCATACCGGGCAGCACCTTCTGTCGGCAGTGTTGGCGGGGGAGCTGGGACTTCCCACGGTGGCGGTCCATTTCGGCAAGGAGAGCTCGACCCTGGACCTGGACGCCGGATCCCTGACAACCGACCAGTCGCGCCTGGCAGAGGAGAAGGCCAACGAGCTGGTCGCCCAGAACCTCCCGGTCGAGGTCGGCTTCGAGGCAGCAGAGTCCGCGGCCGGGCTCAGGAAACCCTCGGACCGAAGGGGAACACTTCGATTAATCTCCATCAGCGGCCTCGACCGGAGCGCCTGCGGTGGTACCCATGTACGCGCCACCGGGGAGATCGGTGCAATTCTTATCCGGAAGGTGGAACGCGTTCGGAAAGGGGTTCGCCTGGAATTCCTCTGCGGCTCCAGGGCGACACAGCAGGCCCGGGCAGACCATACCCTCCTCGCACAGTTGGCGGCCGACCTTTCAGCAGCGCCCGAAGAGCTGCCCCACCTGATCTCAGCCCAACGAGAAGATCTCAAGCAGGCGGCGGCTCTGAACCGGGAGCTGGAGCAGAAACTCGATCTCCTCCGGGCCCGGGAACTCTACGCCGCTGCCGGTCCGGAGACCACCGGAATACGACGGGTCCTGGTGCGCGACCATGAGGAATCACTCGAGTCGCTCCGAGGTCTGGCCCAGGCGATTACCTCCCTGCCTAAAGTCATCTTCGTGGGAGCTGTTCCGAGTCCGCCTTCAGTCGTTCTGGCAGCGTCGGCGGATACGGGGATCGATGCTGCCGGGCTGCTCAAGAGCCTGCTGACAAGCGTGGGCGGCCGTGGCGGTGGATCGTCCCGGCTGGCACAGGGGATCGTGCCGGGGCGGGCTCAGCTGGAGAAGGTGGTCATGTCTCTGGGCTCGGCGGACACCTCATCCCAGACGTAGAAAGGACCTACCAGACCAGGTTTGCAATTCGGTCAGTAGGTCCCTTGCCCGTGGCGGGGATGAGGTGGCGGATCAGGGCTACGCGGCCAGCTCTCGAAGCTTATCACCGTGCTCTTCCTTCAACTGTCGCAGTGCACGGTCCCGCAACTGCCGGATTCGTTCCCGGGTGACGCCCATCATCCGTCCGATCTCCTCCAGCGTCCGGCTGTTGCCGTCGTCCAGACCGAAGTAGAGCCGGAGCACCTTGGCGTCGCGCGGCGGGAGTGCCGCCAGCGCAGCTTCGAGGTCGTCGGTTCGGCTGCTGGCCAGAGTGGACGCATCGGTCCCCTCCTGGGTAAGTGGAACGAACCGATCCAACCGGCCCCGGTCCTCCCCCTCCCGCATCGGCTGATCCAGCCGCAGCGCCTCGACGTGGAGGGCGCCCAGAGACCGTACCGCTTCAGGCGTCAGGCCGGTGGCCTTAACCAGCTCCTCGGTGGTCGGCACGCGCCCCAGCTGTTCGGTCAACAGGGTGGTGACGCGTCCCAGCCGGCTGAGGTCAGCGGTCCGGTTGAGCGGCAGCCGAACCGGCCGGCCGTGACGCGCAATGGCGGCCTGTATGGCCTGCCGGATCCACCATACGGCGTAGGAAATGAACTTTACCCCTCGATCGGGATCAAATTTCCGGGCAGCCGTCATCAGACCGACGTTGCCCTCGCCGATCAGGTCCATCAGGGGAACGCCGCGGTTCTGGAACTTCTTGGCGACGGACACCACAAAGCGCACGTTGTGCCGGGCAAGCTTTTCCTGGGCTTCGATGTCACCCTTGATGGCACGCCGAGCCAACGCCGTCTCCTCTGCTACGGTGAGCAGGGGGATGCGACTGATGTCCTTGAGATAGAAGTCCAGGCTCTCGCGACCCTCGTCGGCGGCCTTGGCCATCGTGGCCGGCTTGGGACCGCGCCGGCGCTTACTCCGTGTACCTGCCACTTTGCTACTCCCTCGGTTAGGCCCCGCATGAAGGGCCGGAAGCTATTCATAGGTGACGAATAAACAGTTCAGTCACCTCACGAGTTCCCTGGCGTTGGGTCTGAGAATACATACTGCCTGGGGAGGCCACCGGGTCGCAGCGGGGAGGGGGCACCAATGCAAAAATGGGGCTGGGACGTGTCGTCCCAGCCCCGCAAGACTCATTCTACGAGCGACTTACCAGCTTAGAGTGTATTGCCCGCCGATGGTATAGTACACCTCGCTCGCCTTAATGTCGCTCCGCCGGTCCTGGGTTGGCCAGGTGCTCCGGTGAGTGGTCATCCCTAACCGAAGCGCGAAGTTACGGACCAAGTCCAGACCCAGCGTCAGCCGCTCCAGCTGGTCGCGCCGCCGGGGGATGAGTGGCTCACCGCCGAAGGCGAAGGTTTTCTCCAGCGTAACCGTGACCGGGGTCCGGACCTCCGTGAGCCCCCCGTTCAGAGAGACAAAGGTACTGAGTTCCTGGAGGGTCTCCTTGCCGTCGGTGTAGATCCCCAGCTGCGAACTGGCGGTCAGCCCCCTGATCATAATGCTGGGACCAAAGCTGGCACGGTACGCCGTTGCGCCGGTCAGAGCTGCGTTGCGTTCGGTCGGGAGCCACTCGGCGTGGGTGGCAGCGACGCGCAGGGCCATACCGTAGCTCATTCCGTCACCCAGGCGCTTGATCTCGTGGGACAGATCGAGAGAGCCCCCCCGTTCGTCGGCCCCGTAGAACCCCTGGACCCTGCCGCTGAGTTTGCCGGTGGCCACCTCGGCCTGAATATTCCAGACGGAGTGATTCAGGGCTTCCTTTAGGAGCACCGACTTATCCCGTGCCGTCACGGCACGCTTGGTAAACACCGTGCTCCACCCGCCGGTCACCGCCACTGACCGCTCGTTCCGCTCCGGCAACCGGACCGCCAGGTCGTGGTAGTACTCCCGGCACGCTCCCTTTCGGCACACCGACACCTTCATCGGCTTCTTCAGCACGTCGAACAGGCGACCGTGCTCCCGCACTGCGTAGCGGGTGACCGGCACGGTGTCGCCGAAATCAATGTCGATCTGCGCGTCCAACGACGGGCCATTCCCCCAGTACCGGTCGAGTCCACCGATCGATTCGACCGAAATGCTGTCCGATGAGGGACTGGCGACCGTTAATTGCACCGAGCTGCCCGGCACCCCCACAGACGGGGTCATGGTGATCTCGACTGGTTCGGGACCGGCCGTGAGGTTCACCGTCGATGTGGAGACGCCACAGCCCTGGAGGCCCAGCGCCACGCACGCGAGTGATGAAAAAGCTGAAGCGATGCTGCGAGTGGGGAGATTCATTGTGACCGCCGGTGCGCTGATCGTACGAGAGCCGTCTCGCCCGGAGCATGAAGGCTAGCTCGGCGCCAAACCCAAGGACTTCGCGCATGTTGTTGCGCTGTGTCCAGTGAGTTTTGCAAGGAGCGTACCCTCGACTAAGCGACTCGATAGTGTACTGGAAAGGCAGAGGTTACCACCGATTTTTCATAGTATCCCCAACTCCGGGAGACCGCTAGGTGATCGGCGCCACCTCACCGGTGCGACATAGCACATACCGTGTTTTCTATGGCGCCGCTCCGCGAACGTGCATCGGTAGTGACCGGCTCTGCCGCCGACTTCATTCCGCCGAGGCCTTCGGGAGACTGCTCGATGCGGCGCCTGCACCAGAAGCCCAACGCCGAAGTGCGGGCCTGCAACCCCTGGCTCCAGGAAGGGATCCATGTGCTCCAGCCACGGGTGGTCGGTGCCCTGGGCGCCACCGCGGCCCAGACGCTCCTGGGCAAGCAGTTCCGGGTGACGCAGCAGCGGGGAAAGCCGGTGGCTACCGAGTTGGCCGAGGCTGTGTTCGGGACTGCACACCCGTCAGCGGTGCTGCGGGCCCGGGATGCGGACCGGCAGCAGGCTGAGGAGGAGTTTTATCGGGACATCAGGCGGCTGGCAGCTTACCTCAAGGCAGGAAAAGCAAAAGTGGCCGGCTCGCGGTGAAGCGAGCCGGCCACCTTGGTACAACTATCCGGTTACCGGATTACTTCCCGAGCTTCCGGACGTTCTCTGCGGCGGGACCCTTCTGGCCCTGAACCACGTCGAACTCCACGCGCTCACCCTCGGCCAGACTCTTGAAACCTTCAGCCTGGATCGCGGAATGATGGACGAAGCAGTCCTTCTGACCATCCTCGGGGGTGATAAAACCAAACCCCTTGGCGTCGTTGAACCACTTGACCGTGCCGGTGGTGCGCATTGTTCCTACTCCTTGAAAATGGGTAATCGGAGTCCGGACATGCCACACCGGCCGACTACGGGTTGCGCGTGAATTCACCCTTCACGCAGGGTACCGCTGCCATGGCACGTCAAAAGTAGAACGGCAGCAATGAAAAAAGGACCAGCGCCAACGCCGGCCCTTCTGATAACAGTCGAGTATCGGCAGCCCGGGTAGGCCCCGAGGCTGGGAACAAAGTAACTTGGTAGCGGTGAAGAGGCAACCCATGACGGCTCGCGCGGGGGGAGGTCGAGGTGATCGGTAAGCTGTTAGCCCGCCGGGGAATCCTCTCCAAACGTGAGCAGGAGATCCGCGCCCGCGAGCAGGAACTGCTCCAGCGCCTGGCCAGCGCTCTCGAACGCTTCGGATCGGATGTGGCGGAGGACGACCTTCGGCGCTTCCAGGAAGCACGCGAACAGCTCAGCGGGCTCTTTCTGCTGGTCATAGCGGGTGAGTTCAACTCCGGAAAATCCAGCTTCATCAATGCGTTGCTGGGAGCGCGGGTGCTGCCCGAGGGGGTAACGCCCACCACGGACCGCATCAACATCCTCCGGCATGGCCCCCAGGTGTCCGAACACCTGCTGGAAGCCTACCTGCTCGAGCGCACTCATCCCGCCGACGTGCTGCGGGAGATCAATATCGTGGACACTCCGGGCACCAACGCCATCATCCGGCGGCATGAGGAGCTGACCCGCGACTTCGTTCCGCGCTCCGACTTGGTGCTGTTCGTCACCTCGGCCGACCGGCCGTTCACCGAGAGCGAGCGCGCATTCCTGGAACAGATCCGCGAGTGGGGAAAGAAGATCGTCTTCGTGGTGAACAAGATTGACATCCTGACACGGCCTGAGGAGCGCGACGAGGTTCTCCGCTACGTGCAGGAGAATGCCGCCAGCCTGCTGGGTGAAACACCGCAACTGTTCGCGGTGTCCGCCCGCCAGGCCCTGGAAGCGAGAGCCGACGGCCGGCCGGCCGGCGATGGGGAGGAGCTCTGGGAGCGGAGCGGCTTCGGTGCGGTCGAGGATTATCTGCTCAACACCCTCGACCAGCAGGAGCGGGTCCGGCTCAAGCTCCTCAATCCGCTCAATGTCGGGTTGCGCCTCGCGTCGAAGTACAAGGATGCAACCTTCGAGCGGCTGAAGCTGCTGGCGCAGGACGTCGAAGCCATCCAGAACATCGATCAGCAGCTCGCCGTGTTCCACCAGGAGATGCTACGGGACTTTGAGCCGAGACTGGCGCGGCTGGATGTGCTCCTGGGCGATATGGAACGCCGGGGCATGCGCTTCTTCGAGGAAACCATCCGGATCGGCCGAATCAAGACTCTGATGGACAGCGAGGGAGTGAAGCGCACGTTCGAACGCGAAGTGATCGGTGAAACTCCGCGTGAGATCGAAGATGAGGTGGGGCGGGTCATCGACTGGATCGTCGAGCGAAATCTGAAACTGTGGCAGGACATCAGCGGGTATATCGAACGTCGTCAAATCACACGCCACCGCGAGGGCATGATCGGGGATGTCGGCTCCAGCTTCAACTACAACCGCCAGGCATTACTCGACTCGGTGGGCCGGGTGTCCCGCGACGCCGTCGGGAGCTACAACCGCGAGGTAGAATCTCGTGCCATCGCAAACGAGATCCAGGGCACCTTCGCCACCACCGCGCTGGCGCAGGCGGGGGCCATCGGCCTGGGGACTCTGGTAGTTACACTCGTCAGCAGCGCCGCCGCCGATGTAACCGGAATATTGCTGGCCACCGCGCTCGCGGTGGGCGGCTTCTACGTTATTCCTCGAAAACGCCGCCAGGCCAAGCTGGATTTCGAACGCCGTATTTCCCAGTTGGGCGCGCATCTCAAGGATGTGCTCACCCGTCAGGTGCACCTGGAGCTGGAGCAATCCACGGCGCGCATCAATGAGGCCATCGCGCCCTACCGCCGCTTCGTGCAGAGCCAGCAGCAGCAACTGAACGAAGCCCGGGGAGAGCTGGTTGCCACCGAGGACGCCTTGCTGCGGCTGCGCGCCGACATCGAACAGCGGTAGGCCGGCCCGCCGGGTCTTGACGTCATCGGGGCTAAGTAGTAGCCTAGCATGGCGATAGTCTCTTCTTGTTTCCCAATGTGACGAACCTCCTCAGTCTTTCCGTCGTTGCTTGGAGCGGTAGCGGAAAGGCGTATGCAGTCCCCTTCGGCCGGAGGTGGCACATGGACGCGCTCGTCGCGCTCGCCCTTAGTATCGGACTTCTCATTGCGGGGTGGACCTACATCGCTGTTGATGTAGCGCACCTGCCGGTGTGGGCGGGGATCGTGGCGTGGGGATGCTTCTTTGCCGCCGGCGGGAAGACCACAGGGCTTACCAAAACCATCGCGGCAAATCTCTCCGGAGTATTCTGGGCCTTCCTGGTATTCCAGGCCCTGCCCCGCACAAGCGGTGCGACAATCATCCTTGCGGTACTCGTAGGCGTCGCGGCGCTCATCATGGTGCTGCAGGCCAAGGTTTCACTCCTGTCGTTCATACCGGGGGCCTTCCTCGGCGCCGCAACGGCGGTGAGTGTGGTGACCCGTACCGGAGCAGACGCCTTCCCCCATCCTTGGGTCAAAACGGCCATCGCGCTGGTTGTCGGAGCGGTGCTGGGCTATCTCTCGGAGATGCTGGCGGGGGCGTTAGCGGGGAGAAAGCGGGCGTTATAGAGTCGTTCGAGGCGCCACAAACAAAAATCCGGAGCCCAGAGGCTCCGGATTTGTTTTTGAAGTCAGGCCCGCCCGTTCAGTCGGCCGCCTGATCCAGATCTCCCAGGGCCTTGAGCACCGCCTCGGGCTGTTCCTCCTGCACGTACTGGCCCGAGCCCGGAACGCTGGCCATGGAAAAGTCAGGGATCTTCTCTTCGAGCAGCTCCCGCTCTCCCTGCTTGACTCCGCTCGGGTGCGGGACGCCTCCCACGAGGAGCCGAACCGGTATTCGGATGTCGTCGAGCTGATCCTGTAGGGACCCGGTCTCCTTCGACTTGGACATACTCCTGAAGGCGTCGATGGAGCCGTCGACATCAGCCGACTGACCGGCGGTGTACTCGCGGATAACCCGCGGAGTCACCCAGGTGGTGTCACCCGAGTTCTTGACGATCTCCTTGCGCACATCGTGCCGGAGCTTGCTCTCGTTCACCGCCAGCTTGGTGAGGAAGCCGCCCATCCGAAACGCCTTTTTCATACCCGGCGTCGCCGCGCTCTCAGCCGGCCCGCCGCTGATCGACAGGATTCCGCGGACCAGGTCGGGGTTCGCGATGGCCAGGCGAAGGGCGATGGAGGCGCCGGTGGAGTTGGCGATGAAGAGGGCATCGCTGACGCGCAGCTCGGCCAGGACCTGGCTGACCCGCCTGGTCTGGGCGGTGAACGAATAGTCGGCCTTGGCCGGGTGCGAGGAGCGGCCATACCCCAGCGGCTCGATGATGATGCACCGGTAGCCGCGCTGCACCAGCGGACCGGTAATCTTTCGGTAGCCGTAAGCTCCCCCGAAGATGCCCGGGATGAGGACAACCGGCTCGCCTGAGCCGATCACGGTGGTGTGGAGAGTTTCGCCTGGAGCTACTTCGATGTGGCGGACCACCCCGCTGTCGAGCGAGGCGGCAAACGCCAGAGTGAAGAGAATCATCTAGACGGCGATTCCGGGACTACCAGGAGTCGCCAGTGACCTTCTTCTTCCTTTTGCGGCGGAGGGCCGCCGCGGTTTTGATGGCCCGCGCTTCGCTCGGCTTGACGTAGTGCCTGCGGCGCCTGAGCTCGCCAAAGAGTCCGGACTTCTGAAGCTTGCGCTTGAAGAGCTTGAGCGCCCGCTCCAAGCTGTCTTCGTCGCTCAGCCTGACTTCGGTCATCCCGCTGTCCTTGTTGGAGATGAAAGAGGGGCCGGCGCCACGGCCAGCCCCCTTTTATCGGTCGGCTATTGAACGAGTTACCGTTCCGATGCAGTCAGAAGCATAGCGCGGGATTCCTCGAACCACAAGGCGAGGGCGGCTGCCGCGGCCCCACCGCCATTGCCTCCGTTGGAGCCCGGCTCTACTGCCGGGTTGGCGGAGGTCAGCACCTCGCCCTCGATGACCTCAGGCCGGCCCAACTCGAACACCAGCGGGTTGCGGAGGGTGTAATCTGCAGCGCAACGGGTGGACTGGACCGACCCATCCTTCGACTCGCAGAAGCTCAAGGTCACCAGCTCGCGGTCACCCACACTCAGGACATGGTAACCGGCGAACCCGGAAATCTTCCGGAGCTGGGGAACGAATTCATCGTGAAGCTGGCGGCGGAGCAGTTCGAGCGAAGCCTTGTTGATGGCGCCGTTCTTCGGGCTATACCTGCGGATGGTGACAAACATTCGTTCCTCTAACACTCTACCGTTACATGAATCGTGACCCAGAATAGCTCAACATAACACAGTACAGCCTAGGGCCCCGCCCCAGTACCCCCACCCGTGCCTCCGCGCTTTGGTCATCGACTCAAGAGACCAGCATCGATGACCAATGGGGCCCCTGTTACATACCGCGCCCGATCCGAGGCCAGGTAGAGTACCGCGTGCGCCACGTCCTCAGGCTCGATCCAAGGCACCGGCAGCAGGTTTCCCGCCGATCGCTCAGCGATCTCCTTGGGCGTCAGCCCCTCCAGCGCGGCTAGGCCGTCGTTCATCGGGGTGTTGACCCCGGTGGGATGGATCGAATTGACACGGATGCCATGCGGAGCAAGCTCGATGGCCCACGACTTGGTCAGACCGGTCAAACCCCATTTCGACGCGGCATAGTGGCTGAGCCGCCCCATTCCCCGGAGCCCGGCCACCGACGAGTTGTTGATGATTACCCCGGACTGTTGCCGTATCATCACCGGGATAATCCGGCGCGCCACCAGCCAGGCGCCCTTGAGATTGATGTCCAGCATGCTGTCCCAGGCCTCTTCCGTCAGCTCGTGAGCCAGGCCGTAGGCACAGATGCCGGCGTTGTTGAAGAGGATATCGATCCGGCCAAACCGCTCCACGGTCGCGCTGACCGCGCGGCTCACAGCCCCGTCGTCTCTTACGTCTCCCGCGAAGGTCATGCACTCGGTGCCGATGGACCGGCACTCCGCGGCCAGCGACTCGAGATCTGAGGCCGAGCCCATCTGGTACCCCGGGTAGCTCAGGGACCGGGCGACATCGAATCCCGCAATCCGTGCCCCTTCGCGAGCCAGCGCGAGGGCGGTTGCCCGCCCCTGCCCGTGAGCCGCTCCGGTGATGAACGCCACCCTCTCACTGAACTCGCCACTCATGCCGGCTTGCCCGCCGCCGCCGCTTCGCGCACTCCCTTTCGATAGGGCTGGAGATATTCGTCGAGATCCACGTCGAGGGCGTTGTTGAACACGTTGGTGGCCACCATAAGAGCGCCGAAGGCGGTGAGCGATACGATCTGGGCTCGCTGGAAGTGCGCCGCCAGCCGCTGGTACACCTCCTGGGGCACCTTGAACGGAGAAACCGCCAGGGCACGCCCGAAGTCGACCACGGCGGTTTCCCGGTCATCCAGCTTGAGACGCTCGGGATTCTCGCCCGTCTGGATCAGCATGCGCCGGAAGAATGTGGAGCAGATCAGGCAATCCGTCTCGGCCGATATCGCGTGGGCGAACAGAGTAGTCAACCGCTCGCCAAGAAACGGCTGCACCGTGTCCCGGAGAGGGTACCACTCCATCAGCGCGTGGAAGGCAGGCAGCGAGTGAAGCAGCGTCCGCTTCATGTTGGTCATGCGCGCGTGGCCGCGGACATGGGCGTCCGCGGCAGCTCGCGCATCTGGCGGCGCGGTCTCGGTGTCGAGGGGCTCGATACGGGGCATGCTGGAAGGCTCCGAGCTAGGGGCGATCCGGCAATTTAGAGCGGGAAGGCCCCGGGTGTCAGAGGACGCGGCGCGATGCCACGTGGCGGGCCAGGTACCACTTGCCCCGAGCGGTGGTGAGATCGTCGTACACGACGCCGCCAGCGCCGGCGCTGGAATGGAGAATCCGGTTGTTCCCGACGTAAATGGCCACGTGGTCCACTCCCCGGCCTTTGCTCGAGAAGAGCATCAGATCACCCGGTTGAAGCGTGGCCGCGCGGCGCGGCAACGCCCGGCCCGCATGGGCCTGCTGGCGCGACGTGCGGGGAAGGTCCAAGCCATGCTGGCCAAACACGTACTGGACGAATCCAGAACAGTCAAAGCCGGTGCCAGGGATGTCGCCACCATACACATACTTCTGGCCCAGATAGCTCTCGGCAGTGCCGAGCACCCGGGCCGCACTGGCTCCCGCTGCAGCTCTACGCGGAGTGCGCGCCACCGGGGTCCGGCCGGTTGACCGGGTTCCGGCGCGAACAGTGGCGCCGTGCCCGCCCAGGGTGGCAACCAGGGAAATGGGCCCCAGCGTTGCCCGCACGGCGGGCCGCTGGATCTTCGGAAGAGAGAGATTGACCTGCGCAGACATCAGGCTCGGGAACCCTGCCAGGAGCGGCAGAGTACAAGCGAACAGCTTCATGTGACCTCACTCAGGAATGGCGGGCACCTCCCATGCACGAGGTATGCCAGGATCCTCCAGTGACAGGCCCGCCTCGGTGAGGAACAGACTGCCCTGCGCTCCGAAGCCGGCCCTCCGGCCCACGTGCGTCAGCACCAGCCGGTCCTTGGCCCGGGTCATGCCAACGTAGAGCAGCCGGCGTCCCTCCTGAATTTCCTCGGTGCGTCCTTCCTGGATCGCCCTCCATCCCGGCAGCACCTGGTTCTCGACACCGATGATGTAGACCCGGGAGAACTCCAGACCTTTGGTCGAATGGAGGGTCAGCAGGTTTACGCGGTTGGGGTCGGTCTCCGCCTCGGCGCTGCTAGAGAGGGCGACGCGGCACAACATGTCATCGATATGCTGCACCACTGTGTCGCCGGCACTCGCCTGAACCAGCATTCGGAGCCGTTCGATCGATCCTGGGTACCGCTCGTCCACCGTGCGTTCGGCCCGCAGCCGCTCCATCAGAGCCTGGCCACCAAGTCTGACGATCACATCGTCCACATCTGGCGCACCCTCAGCTCCGGGCAGCTCGGCAGCATACCGGTCCAGGCAGTCGCTGTAGCGGCCCAGTGTGTAAGGCCGGGTGATATCGCGAAACAGAGCCTCCTCCTTGGAGCCGGAGGTCTCCGGATCCAACGCCAGGGCCAGACCGAGCTGATCCAGCAGATGGACCAGGGCAATCTTACGGGCCCGGCGTAGTCGCAGCTCGTTAAGGGCGGGCACCACTCCAGCCAGCATCCGAGCGTCGTCCAGCGCATGGTGCGCGCGCCCCACGTCTACGTTGAACTTCTGCGCCAGGTAGCCCAGCTTGACGCTGCCGTCTACCACAGAGCGAGCCAGCGGCAGGGTGTCGTAAAACACCAGTTCATCAAATCCCTCGAAGTTCCCACAGGCGCGGCGCAAAACCGGGACATCGAACTCCTGCCCATTGTGCGCCACGACGAGGTCGCCGCCCACAAACTGGCGGAAGCGCTGCCACACCTCCGAGATGGTTGGCGCGCCGGCCAGGTCCTGGTCGCGGTAGCCGTGCACCTCGGTGGCCTCGGCCGAGATGGGGCGCGCGCATGCCACCAGGGTGTGAAAGGCGGCCACCACCACGTTGCCTCGCACCCGCACCGCGGCGATCTCGATGATCTCACAGGCATCGAAATCGAAGTCGCTGGTCTCGACGTCGAATGCCACGAAATCGTCGAAGTCGGACTTCAGGCTCTCGGTATGCACCATCTGAAGCGCCTTGAAGACCCGAAGCGGCAAGCCCGGTTCGCGCCGGATCACGACATCGCCCGGCGCCAGCGTATCCCGGGCCGGCAGCGTCTGGGCAGTGTGGATCCCGGCGCCTCGAAGCATCGCGATCAGGGGAATCTCCAGTCCCAGGGAGGGCTCGACCCATATGGGCGCGCCCGACTCGAGGCCGTGCTGTAAGCGCTTTGCCAGTGTGGCCGACCCCGGGTAAAGCGATGGCTCCGTCAGGTCGTGATGGTACTCCTCCAGAGGGTTTCGTCCCGCCCCCACCGGCCGGGCGAGGAGCTCATCCACCAGGCCGGAGAGCGTTCCGTGAGAGCGGCCCATCCCCCGGAGGTTCTCGATGTGATAAATCAATCTCCAGGCCCGCCGCCGATCGGCATCGCCCTTGGGGCGTGCAGCGGCAAAGGCCCGGAGATTCCCCAGGAAGTCTCTCTCTTTTAGCGAGCTCTTCCGAATCTCTTGTTTGAGAGCTGGGTTCAGGGCTAGGTCGGCCAGCGCTCCAAGCAGCACCGGATCATCGGGTGACCGGATGACCCGCAGCGAAGCGATGACCCAGCCCACCACCTTGTCGTCGGCTAGCGCCTGGCCCCGCGCCATTCGACAGGGAATGCCGGCGCAGATGAGCCGTTTCTCCAGGTCTCGTCCCATCCAGCGATACCGGTAGAGCACGGCGTAGTTGCCCCATCCGATCTGCGCCGCGACTCGGTCACTCAGAATGTCGCCGATGAGCCAGGCGGCCTCCGCCTCCTCATCCTCGAAACCGTGGGCCATGACCTCGAAGGGCGACTGCAGTGTGGTGTCGATCTGCTTCTCGAAGAGGACCGGGTTGCAGGCAATCAGGCGCCGGGCCGCCTCCAGGATCTGAATGGAACAGCGGCGGTTCTCGTCGAGTACGATCGGATCGCCCAGCCCGAAATCGGTGCGGAACTGACGAATGATTTCCGGATCCGCTCCAGTCCACGAGAAGATGGACTGTTCGTCGTCCCCCACGCCGAAGAGACAGCGGTGCCGGTCGGCCAGCCGCCGGAGGATGCCGTACTGGCTCGAGTTCAGGTCCTGGAACTCATCCACCAACACGTAGTCCCACCGGGACCGCAGCTCATCGGCCGCCTGCCGGTCGGTGCGGACCAGTTGCTCGGTGAGCGTGACCAGGTCATCGAAATCGGCGAGGTTGCGGGCACGGAGCGCCTCACGGTACTGGGCGTAGAACATCTGGCCACGCTCGCTCAGCTCCTTCCCCTGCAAGCGATAACGGCTGAACAGCGTCAGCGCCTGAGCGCACCGTTTGGCGGGGATACGAAGCCGGCGCAGCACCTGTTCCTGATACTCACGGTCGGCGACGCCGAAGCCGGAGCGCAGTCCACAGCGCTCGGCGTAGTCCCTGAGAATCATCAAACAGACGGCGTGCAACGTGCCCCGGGTAACATCGGCAGCCGTCACCCCGCGGGTCTCATGCAGCCGAGTGGCAATCTCCTCCGCCGCCTTGTTGGTAAAGGTGACCGCGAGAATCCGGCGGGGCGGGATGTCCAGCTTCAGGATCAGATGCTGGATTCGGGAAATGAGACAGAAAGTCTTGCCCGCTCCGGGGCCGGCAATGACTAGAACCGGCCCCAGCGGCGCCTCGATGGCTTTCCTCTGTTGATTGGTGGGGTCGAAGCCCATCAGTCCGCCACTCCGATGAACGAGCGAGCCCACTGGACCAGGGTATCAGCCAACTCATCCATCACAGAAGCGGTGCTACGCCCGGACCGTTTGGGCACGCCGAACGAGTGGTCGGCCCCGTCAATGAGGTGCAGCGCGGCCCGCGAGCCCAGCCGGGCGCACACGCCCGTGATCAGGTCGAGCTGGGCAAATTGGTCTCGGGTTCCCTGAAGGAAGAGCATGGGTACTTCTACGCTGTCGAGGTGATCGGCTCGGCTGGTGCCGGGGCGGCCTGGAGGGTGGAGAGGAAACCCCAGGAATACCAGCCCCTGCGCACCGGGCAATGACCTGGCCGCGGCACCCGATGTCATCCGGCCGCCAAACGATTTTCCGCCGGCGACGACGGGGAGCGAGGGCGACAGTTCCAGCGCCTCACAGACGGCCGCCTGCACCATGGCTTCGGCTATGGCCGGAGAATCGGGCCGGCGGCTTCCCGTCTCCATACAAGGAAACTGGTAACGCAGCGTGGCCACGCCCCGGTCAGCCAGGGCACCGGCCATCGATTCGAGGAACCGGTGCCTCATCCCGGCACCGGCGCCATGCGCCAGCACGTACAGCAGCCATGCGTTCGGCGGCCGATCGATCAGCGCGGAAACGGCGCCACGGCCTGGGCCCGGCAGAATCTTCAGATCTTCACTCATCCAACTGGCATTCTGGAATCATCCCACCCTCACGCATTCCTCCGGCCGCTTGTCGTCCCTGAACCGTAAGAACACCGGCTGCCGCAGAAGTCCCTCTTCCGTCCGTTCGGTGAACTCCACCTCGCAGACCAGCCGAGGCTCGGTCCAGGTGAGCCCTTTCTCCCGCGGGATCGGTCCGGTGCAGGGTGGGCCGTTGCGCCGGCTCCTTTCCAGCGTCGCCCGCACGTCGACCAGCTGCTTGTCACTAAAGCCGGTGCCGGCCCGTCCGGAATAGGTGAGACTGCCGTTCAGGTATTGTCCCAGGAGCAGGGCCCCGAATCCGCTGCGTGCGCCGCGAGACGCGGTACACCCTACGACCACAAAGTCGTCCGACCGGCGAGTGCGGATCTTAAGCCACGCGGGTGAGCGGCCGGCGCGATAGGCCGAGTCGGCCCGCTTCGCCAGAATCCCTTCCAGACCCAGCTTGAGCACCTGCTGATAGAGCAGCTCCCCGTCTCGCTCGAAGTGGTCGAGAAACCGTATGGCACCGTCCGGGGGCAGGACCTTCCTCAGCAGCATCTTGCGGGTCGAGAGCGGCAGGGCGCGCAGGTCAAAGCCATCAGCAGCGAGAAGATCGAACGCGAAAAACGTGACCGGGTTGTCCACGACTGCGTGGCGGATATCGAGCGCCCGGCTGAGCTTCGCTCGCTGTTGCAGCCGCTGGAAGCTGGGGCGGCCGGACTCATTCAGCGCCACCACTTCGCCGTCGAGGACCAGCCCCTCGAAAGGGAGCGCCGCCACCGCGCGGCTCACTTCGGGGAAGCCAGCCGAGAGGTCGTTCCCGTTGCGGGAGTAGAGCCGCGGCTCTCCTCCCACCCGCGCCGCAAGCAGGCGGTATCCGTCGAGCTTGAGCTCGAAGAGCCAGGCCGGGTCCGAGAAAGGGCGGTCTGTCGTTTCGGCCAGCATGAGCGGAGCGGTCTCAGGACGGATATTCCTCTTAGGTGCGCTCAGCCCTTCGAGGTCGGCGTGGATGCCGTCGTCGGGGTGGTAAGGAGCTGGAGGATCGGATTTGGTGCCGGGCATGCAACGAATTTAGCTTATAAAGACATCCTCGAACTTCTCCTTGCGGGCTCCCGCTTTGCGGGATATATGGAACTCCTATGCCTCCCCGTCCCATTGGCTCTGCCAGCATCTCCTTCGGACTCGTTTCCGTCCCGGTCAGCCTCTACTCGGCCAGCGAGTCCTCCGGCAACATCACCTTCAACATGCTGCACAAAGCCTGTGGCAGCCGGCTGAAACAGCAGTACATCTGCCCCCAGGAGGGGGAAGTGGTGGAGAAGGACGAGATTGCCAAGGGGTACGAGTTCTCCAAGGGGCAATACGTGACCTTTACCCCCGAGGAGATCAAGGCGTTGGACGAGAAGGCCACTAACTCCATCGACATCGCCGAGTTCGTGCCGCTCGACGCGGTAGACCGCATGTATCTGGACAAGGTCTACTATCTCGGGCCCGACAAGGGCGGCGACCGGGCGTACCGGCTGCTCGGAGAGGCATTGAAGGTCACCGGCCGCGCCGCGCTGGGTCAATATTCGGCACGTGGCAAGCAGCATCTGGTGCTGGTCCGGCCCCTGAACGGCGTGCTGGTCATGGAGCAGCTGCATTACGCCCCGGAGCTGCGCTCAGCGGCCGATGTCCCCCATCCGGAAACACCGGTAAAGGAAACAGAGCTGGCGTTGGCCAAGCAGCTGATCGAGCAGTCGTCCACCGACGAGTTCCGGCCCGAGAATTACCATGACACGGTCCGCGAGCGGGTGATGGACGCCATCCAGCGCAAGGTCGAGGGCCAGGAGATTACCGCGGAGGCGCCGCCACCGGAAACCAAGATCATCGACCTGATGGACGCGCTGAAGGCGAGCCTGGCCAAGCAAGGCGCCCCTGCCTCAGAGAAGAAATCCTCCAAACGTGGGGCGGAGGATGACGAAGGTGAGGAGGCGCCGCCGCGGAAGAGGAAGGCGGGAGGGCGCGGCTAGCAACTCGCGACTCCCATGAACATCCTGGTTGGAACCAGCGGCTGGTCCTACAAAGAGTGGAAAGGCAGCTTTTACCCGGCCAGGATTCCCGCCGAAGAGATGCTCCGCTTCTACGCTGGGCACTTCCCCGCTGTCGAGGTCAATAATTCGTTCTACCGGATACCGGCCGAGCGAGTGCTGGCAACCTGGGCCGAGCAGGTCCCGGACACCTTCCGCTTCATCATGAAGGCTTCACGCAGGGTGACGCACAACAGCCGCCTCCGGGATGAGGACGGTTCGCTGGGGTACTTTCTGCGCGCCATCAACCCGTTGGGACACCGACTGGGCCCCACCTTATTTCAGCTCCCGCCCACCTTCAAGAAAGACCTCGACCGGCTGCGACGATTTCTGGGCGCGCTTCCCCTCCGGTGGCCGGCCGCAATGGAGTTTCGGCACCCCTCGTGGTTTGTGGACGAGGTATATGACGCGCTGAGGGAGAGGAACGTGGCGCTGGTGGCGGTCGATGAGGACGAGGCCGAGGGGGCCGGATCACCGCTGGTCAGCACGGCGTCCTGGGGTTACCTCCGCTTGCGCCGGTCGGTGTATGAGGACACCAGGCTGGGCGAGTGGGCGGCCCGTATTCGCGCTAACCCGTGGACGGACGCGTATGTCTTTCTCAAACACCAGGATGGAAGTCCCACCGGCCCGGCTGCCGCGGCTCACATGCTACGGGTCCTGGGGCAACCCTCCCCAAACGTGACCTCGGTCACGACTCCGACGCATCCCTCTGGCTAGAGTGTGCGTCCGTTGAAGGAGCAACACCGCCCATAGCCCACAGGAGGCAACTATGGCGACGAACAGCAGCTGGAAGGATGAAGACAGCTGGTGGCGCGACAACTTCAGCTCGCGTCCCTATGCCACCGGCCGCGATTACGACGACTTCCGTCCTGGCTACCAGTATGGCTTCGAGTCAGGCCAGCACCACATGGGTCGGAACTGGAATGATGTCGAATCAGACCTTCAAACCGGCTGGGACCGTTTCCAGGGCCGCGGAAGCAGCACTTGGGAGCATGCGAAAGATGCCGTCCGCGACGCCTGGCACCGGGTGACGGGCCAGAAGGAATTGGACACCAGCCGCATGGGCGAGTCGAGCCGGAGCACCGGATCGGACTCGTTTGGCCAGAGCGGACGAAACCGGTAAGACGGGTGCGGAAACACGAGCCCGGGACCTCGCGTCCCGGGCTTTCCCTTTTTTAGTGCGTCGTAACGGCAGTTACGCGTGATGTGCGACACTGCAACGCATGTCGGGAAAGTGTCTCTTAAGGGGCGTCAGGGCGAGTGGATAGCGCCAGGAACTACGTGGGTCGCACGTCTCGTACAAGCGTCCGCACTCCTCCCGCTGTCCCCAGGTCCCTGCAAGCACTCGATACCAGGTCTGCCGAAAACCGGCGGCTCACAGGTGATACTGGCGAACGGTCAGCCAAAAGGAGCAACACGATGACGATGCCAAACACGGAGGCCCGCGGCTCCCGAACCGAAGGCGCCGGCCAGGAAGACGGCGGTCAGCAGGGTGGAGGCACCGCCCGGGAACAGATCCGTGAGGTGAAGGATCAGATGGTCGGCAAGGCCCGCACCAGCCTCGAGCAGGCCCGCGACCGGGCCACCTCGAGCCTGGGTGAGAGCAAGGGACAGTTCGCCGACCAGTTCGGCACCATCGCGGAGGCGCTTCGGCGCACCACTGAGCATCTGCGCTCAGAAGACCAGCAGCGGATCGCCGGCATCACGGACACCGTGGCCCGCCAGGTCGATCAGGTCGCCAATTACCTCAGGAACAAGGACGCAACGGCCATGCGAGCAGATCTGGAAAACCTGGCCCGCAGGCAGCCTGCCATTGTGCTTGGCGGCGCTCTGATCCTCGGCTTGATGGGTGCCCGTTTCCTCAAGAGCTCCCAGAAGTCACGCAGCCTCCGCGGGAGCTCCCGCCGCGAGCGGTATGGCAACGGCGGCTACGACCAGTTCTCGAGTGGCAACCCTCAGTTCTCGGGTGGCTATGACCGCTTTGCTGAAGACACCGAGAGCCAGCGCCAGACCCCGTCCAGCGGGCGTGGTGGCTATCAGGGAGGCGGCTATGCCGGCGCTTAGAGAAGATCGGAGTATCGGCGAGCTGTTCGGGCAACTCAGCCAGGACATGACGCTCCTGGTAAGACAGGAGCTCCAGCTTGCCCGCGCGGAGATGAGCGACAAAATCTCTAAGCTGACAACCAACGTGATCTCGGTGGCTGCCGGCGGCTTTGTCGCCTATCTGGGAGGCCTGGCTCTGGTAGCGGCGCTCATCCTGGCCATCCGGGATCTGGCCAACATCTCTCTCGCGGTGTCGGCGCTGATTGTCGGCGCAGTGCTCGCGATTGCAGGGTACGTGATGCTTCAGAAGGGTCTGAAGGAACTCAAGCGGGTGGACCTCTCCCCCCGCCGAACGGTGGAATCCCTTAAAGACGACGTCCAGTGGGCGAAGGAGCAACGGTCATGAGTGAGTACCAGAGAAAGAATCCCGGGCTCGCTTACGAGCCGACCAATCAGGACTTCGATACCGACGCGGAATCCCGGAGCGACAAGAGCCCTGAAGAGATCGAGCGCGAGATCGAGGAGACCCGCAACCGGATGAGTCAGAACATCGACGAGCTCGGTGACCGGCTCAGCCCTCAGAACCTCAAGCACGAAGCCAAGACCGCCATCAAGAGCGCGGCGCAGGACGCCGTGTCCACCGTCGGCGAGAAGGCGCGCCGCGGCGGCTCTCGGCTGGTGGACGTAATCCGCGACAACCCGCTTCCGGTCATTGCGGTAGGCGCCGGGGTGACCTGGCTGCTCACGAAGCGTTCCAACGATGACATCTCGGGCAACCGGATGGCACGCTACGCCTACACCGGCGCGGATCGTCGCCAGGGCGAGGGCTCCGGCCTCAAGAACCGCATCGGCAGTGCAGTGAGCGACGTGAAAGGCAAAGTGAGCGATGCAGCAAGCGGCATTGCCGGCCGAGCCAGCGATTTCGCTAGCGGCACGCAGGAACGCGTCGGAGAGTTCGGCTCACAGGCCCGCCGCCAAGGTGAGCGGGTAAAGACCAGTCTCGAGAACGTGGCAGAGGAGAATCCGCTCTCGGTTGCCATCGGCGCCGCTATCCTCGGTATGGCGATCGGGCTGCTGCTGCCCGGCACCGAGCGTGAGAACGAGCTGATGGGAACCACCCGCGACCAGTTGGTCGACCGGGCCGAGAAGACAGCTGAGCGCGTCAAGGATGCGGCGGTCGAAGCCGGCCGAGAGGTCAAGGACGCGGTCAAGACTGAGATCACCGAGCGGGCCCCTGAGGTCAAGCAGGCCGTCCAGGAGGCGGGAATGCTGGTGAAGGAGCAGGTGAAGGAGTCGGCCAAGAAGGTGAAGAAGGAAGCGAAAGACGCGGCAACCGAGCCGGGTAACAACCCGAGGAGCAAAGCATGAGTCTCGACTCACTGGAGAAACTCTTCCTGGAAGAGCTGAAGGACATTTACAACGCTGAGAAGCAGCTGACGCGGGCGCTCCCGCGGATGGCCAAGGCGGCCGAGTCAGCGGAGCTGCGGCAGGCTTTTACCAGCCACCTCAAGGAAACCCAGGGCCAGATCCAGCGGCTCGAGCGGGTTTTCAAGGAGTTGGGACAGGCCGTTCGGGGCAAGAAGTGCAAGGCAATGGAAGGGCTGATCGAAGAGGGCAAGGAGATGATGGAGGAAGATGGGGAGCCGCAGGTGATGGACGCGGCCCTGATCGGTGCAGCGCAGAAAGTCGAGCACTACGAGATCGCCGCGTACGGCTGTCTTAGCACCTATGCCGAGCTGCTCGGCTACTCCAGTTCAGCCCAGCTCCTCCGGCAGAATCTTCAGGAAGAGGAAGCCGCCGACAAGAAGCTGAACGCTCTGGCTGAAGGTGGCATCAACGAGTCGGCCGCCATGGCTGGAGCCGGACAGGAAGAGGAGAAAGACTAGCAGCAGCCCAGACCTGTAGACACAAAGAAGCCCGGGATCAATCCCGGGCTTCCTTGCGTCTAAAAGGTTCGGCCTAGCGGGACTTGCCCGCTCCGTCCGGAGCGGACTCGTCGTCATCCTCGGCTAGCGCGGCGATCGCGGTCTTGAGATCGCACGCCAGATCCCGTTCCCGACGCAGCGAGCCGATCAGGGCTTCGGCCTGCTTCATCTGGAAGCTTAGCGCGCCGGCCGACTCCATGGCGTGGTCCACCACCGTCTTCTGAGCGGTCAAGGACTCGACCGTGGCGCGGATGCCGAGCGCCAGCGCTTCGGCCCGGGCCAGACGCTGCTCGGCCCGCTCCAGCTGACGCTTCCGGGCCTCGAAGCCCTTGAGCGTCTCCTCAGTGGTCTTGAACTGATCCTGGGTGGC